>OBKM01001270.1_pt1 | contig 10461 bp, 6 predicted proteins | sample 1519691 | NCBI WGS metagenome assembly OBKM01 (sample SAMEA37050418, study PRJEB22526) | metagenome | biome: saline pan; feature: lake; material: water | place: Egypt | collected 2015 | depth 0.5 m
GAGCGTGCGCCGACCAACCCGTGGGCCGCGGCCGGCAGAAGCGACCGGTTTTGAGGCCGCGACACTGTCCGTGCGCTCACAGTTGACACCTCGCTGCTACTCGCGCGCTCGACGGTGGAGTCCGAATGCTGCTAGTAGGACGCCAAGCACAGCGGCACCGAGCGGCGCGGGCACGTCGTCGTCGGCACTCTCCGCACCCGATGTGCTCTGCCCGTCCGCCGATTCGTCAGCGTCCTCTGACTCGCTGTCTGTCTCCCCCTCGCTTGTATCCGTCTCCCCATCACCTGTATCCGTCTCTCCGTTGCTTGTATCCGTCTCGCTATCGTCGTCGTCCACCGCCGACGCCTCGGTGTCGGCGAACGGGTCGTCCACGAGCGCCGGCTCGACAGTGTCGCCACCGCCGTCGACGTGGAACTCCGCGGGGAGGCCGTGGGTCTGCTGCGATTCTTGGCTGCGGACCGGGTACACGCCGGTTCGTTCGGCAGTGAGTTCCGCGGTGGCTGCGTCGGCGTCCCCGCTCACTTCGACGGTTACCGTGGCGACGGTCGCCGCCCCGATCACGCCGAATTCGGGGTTGGCGAGCGACTGCTCGAACAGCGCCGCACCGTTCTCGTCAGCGTACGCGATCCGCTCGCGGACTGCCGTGTCGGACTGTCCCTCCCCGATCTGGTCGCCGTCCGGCGCGTCATCGAACCAGTCGCCGGGCTCGATGTGGGTCACGGTGAGGTACTCTGTCGGGTAATCAAGCTGGAGTTCGATGCTTCCAACGCCACTTCCGAACGGATCCCCGTGACTCCGGAGTGTCACATCCACCTCGACAGTGTCACCGGGCTCGACGGACACCTCGTCGGGATCGAACCCAAGAACCGCGACGTCGTCCCCGGCGGACGCCCCGCCGGCTCCGAGCGCAACGCCGACGATAGCGACAACGAGCGCGAGTGCGGCAACCGTCGATACGAGTCGGACACGCGACCGTCGTCTCTCAGTCCCGGACCCGTGCTCGCTCCTGTTGTTCATGGGAGTTCCACGGTGTACGTTGCGGTTTCTGGTTCGTTGAACGCAGTGTCATACCCGGCGTGTCTGGAGACGTTAGGGATCGTTTCGACGGTCACTGACAGCGTCTCGCCACCCGATAGCTCGTCGACCGCGGTCCCGTAGTGATAGCCGACCTCGTGGTCGAGTGTGTCCTGAAGCGTGCCTTCGTCAACGACCTCCTCGTCACGTTCGATAGCGTAGCCGAGCGCCATCGAGGGAAGCATCAGTCGGTTGTACGGTGTTCGTGGCGATACGGCGAGGTAAAACTCGTCGTCCTCGACGAACCGAGACCCTCGGTCGACGACTGTTGCCGGGTAGATGGCGTCGGCGATGACCGACTCGCCGATGAGTTGTCCGGGGAGATCCGCTGCCAACGGCACTTCTCCCTCGTCAGGGCCACGCTGATACGTCCCGAAGCGATGGTGTCCCTCGCCGACTGACCACCGCTCCTCGCCGCGGTGATCGTGGCCGTGGCCGTCGTCGCCGTGATTGTGGTCGTCGTCGCCGTGATTGTGGTCGTCGTCGCCGTGATTGTGGCCGTCGTCGCCGTGATCGCCGTGCCCACCTGCCATGTGGTTTGCGAGCGCGCCGTGTCGTCCCCAGTGCTCCTCGTCGAGGTAGTGGATGTCGCCAATGACCTCCTCCCTGAATGCCTGATCGAACTCGAAGGTGAACGACCCCCGGCCGGGTTCGTCGAACCGCCCGGCGAACTCGCCGGTGAGTCGAGCGTCGATGCTCCCGACTCGGACCTCGACCTCATAAGTACCGTCCTCGCCGAGTGGGACGTTATCACCGATGTGGAATCCCATCTCTTGGGATATCATCGGCCACGGCGCGTGGGGCGTTTTTGACTCGCCCTCACGACCGACGTTCAACTCAAGTCCCGTCTCGGCAGGGAGAACCGTCCCGGTTTCGGGGTCACGAACCGCCACCATCAGGTGGACATCGTCGTCGGTTCCCGGCTCTGCCGATACCACCTCGCTGCCTGTCACGTTCCAGAACTGATGTGGGTACGTGATCATCGGCTCTACCTCGAACTCGCCCGCCTGAATCGGGTCGAGGTGACGCATCGCCTCGAAATGTGTGGGGATGTACGTCGCGTCCGGCGGGTCGTCGATTGAGGGGAACGCCGGGACCCCGTCTTCGCTTCCGTCCCCGTTCGCGTCGTCGTCGCTGTCCTCCCCGTTCGTGTCCCCTCCGTCGTCGCCCGTCGGATCTCCGTCTCCTTCGTCGTCGGCACAGCCGGCGAGCGCCGCGGTTCCAAGCGCGACGCCGCCGAGAACGCGACGCCGACTCAGTCGGTCGCCGACGGCTGTTCCGGCCGTGCCGTTGTCTGTTCTATCTCTTGAACGTCGCGCGCTTTCGTCGTGGTCGGTGTGGTCCATCGTCACTGTGGTATTATGGCTGCGGGTCGGGTAGCGATCGGTGCGACCGCGGCGGAACGAGGTAGTTCCCTCGTCGCCGAACGAACACGTACTGGAGAATTCCGTTATTTAACCGAGAGCCGACGCCGCTCTCGCCGGCGAGATCCGCTCCCGTCATCGCCTCACGGACGCGAACGAAGTCGGCGATCGACTCCTGAAGCGTGAGGAAGTGCAAGCCCGTGTGGTCGTCGTCCGTCGTCGGAAAGTCGCGACGAAGCAGCGGCGGAGTCCCGTCATCATCGCGTGCGCGTGCGGCCTTCTGTGCGTGGCCGACGACGCCCTCTTCGCGAGCAAATTCGACCGCGTCCTCCGGCAGGTCGACGACTCCCGGCGTGGAGCCGAGCTTCTCACCCCACTCGCCAACCCGTTCCTCGTCGGCATGCGTCGGGCTGAACATCTTTTTTACGCGCTGGCTGTGGTTCTCCTGGTCCCACCAAGCGTTCAACTGCGTCTGTAACGTCGAGACGTGCTCGGTCGTCCCGCCGGTGAACGGTCCCTCTGCTATCGTTACTCGATCCTCGGGTGCCTGTGAGCCGGCGAACCCATTTTTAAACCCCATAAACAGCGGGGCCTCCTCCGGAATCGGGGCGTCGTCCGGAACCCCCTGTACGTCACGGTGTTCGCGCGGTAACCCCGGCCCGAGGAATCCGGTCCGCCGGTCGACGGGCTCAAACAGGTCAGTTACGTCGGTTATTGGCTCTCCGTTCGCCGCGGACTCCTCACCGAACAGCGCCTCTTCCGCCGCGAGCACCGCCTCTGGACTGTCGCTCGCGAGGTGGACGAGCACGTCGGCCGTATCGAACTCGGGGTCCTCCAACGACGTGAGCGCTACCGGTTCCGGGAGGTCCACGCCAGCAGGGCCGTCATGTCCGTGATCGAAGCGATCGAAGTAGCCCGGCGCGTAGCCGACGGTGAACAACAGCCCCTCGTTTGACCACTCGAAGGCGTGTTCGATGTCGGTCAGCGCCTCCGAAAATCTGTCTCGGGCATCGCTGACGGCGGCCGTATCGCTGTTCTCGATGGCGGCAGCGAGGTCCGGCGAAACCGACAGGCCTCGCAGGACGTGGTGTGTCGGGGCGACGACGTTCCCGTCCTCGTCGCGTTCGAGAACGTCGTTCCACGCGTGCTGGCGCGCCGGGACGGTGTCCGGATCCCCGGCGGGAACGCCGCTCAACGCCGCTGTTTCATCACCCTCATCACCGTCGGCGTCGAGACAGGCGCTCAGCCCGGCGATACCGCCGAGCGCGACAGCGGCCTTACAGAACTCGCGGCGTGGAACGGTGTCGGGGTCTGGCAGACTCATTCGTTTCGTATGTTTCAGTATGTGTTTGACGGTAAAGAGCACGTCGCTGCCGGTGGGATCGCTGCCATCTCACAGCGACGTGTGGCTTCCTCACGGGAGTTGGTTTAGTCGTCGTTTGGGTCGTTGCCCTCATCCGCGCCGTACTTGCTGTAGAGGTACGCTCCACCGGCCACGCCGGCGGCCCCGGCGACGGGACCGAAGCCGGGTATCTCGTCATCTACGCTTTCGGTGTCGTCACTCTCCTCGCTCCCATTCGTATCATCAGCGTTGTCGTCCCCGGAGTCGTCGTCCGTGCCCTCGGAGTCGTCGCCCCCGCTCCCGTCAGCGGAGCCGTCGTCATCCGACCCAAGATCGAGTGGAAGTGCGTCGATATCGATGTCACCCCGCATGACGAAGTAGTCGAACCGTGCGGCGACGGGGAGTTCACGCGGTTCGGACTCGCCGTCCGGGACCAGGTCGTATCCCTCGCTGTCCGGATCGAAGCCGCCGAACACCCGGAGGGTCGGGTCCGCTGGACCGGTCGCGAGCGTTTCGATCTGCCCAGCGTCGAACGCGACATGGACCTCGTCGTCCGCAACCTCGACTCCCGCGGCCTCGATCCGGTTTCCGTGGCGTGACACCGCGTAAAACGTCTGTTCGTGGACGTCGAGGGCGTGCTCCGGCTCGGGGTACGCGAGAACGACGTGCCGCCCCTCCTCGCGGACCGCTGTCGGCTCACCGGCGTCCTCGTCGAACCGGTGGATCCGGTTGTGTAGCTTCGGCTGGAGATAGCCGAGTTCCGACATGTGATCGTACACGAGGTTACCGATGGTGTCCGTCTCTTCGCCCGCCTCGGCGGGTGCGAGATCCTCGTTATCAGTTGCCGACTGCCACCGTCCGAAGTTCGGACCGGAGAGGGTTGCGGTGAACGTGTCGTCGTCGTCGACTGGTTCGCCGTCAACGTGGACGTTCTCGACTACCGACTCCTCCAACCCGTACCAGTCGTACTGAATGTTGTGTACCTGTATCTGTGGCTGTGCGCCGAAATTCGCGCCGGGAAGCACCGCGACGGCCTCCTCCAGAGTCGCTTTCAGCTCTGCCCCCGTGATCTCGAGTTTCACCGCCGGGTCCGGGAACGGGAGGATCTCGTACACGTCGCCGGCCTCGATCGGCCCCCGCTCGTAGATCCGGTTCGACCGGATCCCGCCGCCGTTCTGGATCGCGATGTCGGCGTCCGTTCGCTCGGCCATCGCCTCCGTGACGAGGTTCCCGAACTCGTTTTCGAGGTTGTAGTTTGAGTCGAATCGTGCGTCCAGGTCTTGGCCCGCGTACGCAATTTCCTCGGAAAGCTCCTCGTCGAGTATCTCGTTGTACTCGTCACGGATCTCGGCCATCGCCTCGTCTTCCTCCAGCTCCATCTCTGCGAGCGAGTAGAGGATACGATCCGTGACATCGCCGTCGGAGTCGAGCGTCAGCGTGGCGAGGTGGTCGTACTCGTCGCCCGCCAGCGAGATCGCCGTGCCTTCGATCTCCTGTAGTTCCTCGTCGATCGTCGCGTAGTGGTCGCCGACGATCGCATCGAGGCCATCTACGTCCCGCGCGAGCGTTCGTTTCGGCGACTCGCCGCCTAGGTGTGACCCTGCGACGACGAGGTCGACGCCCTCCTCCTCGCGGAGATGGTCGATTGCCGCCTGTGTCGACTCGGCGAGGTCGAGATTGACGCCGTCATCCGGCGACCACCCACGCGGAACGAAGCCGAGGAGTCCGACCGATATCCCGCCGACATCGGTCGTCACCCACTGTTCGGTCTCCGGGTACGGACTCTCGCCGTCCTCGGCTGCGAGGTTCGTCGCCAGCCAAGGGAATTCGCTGTCGGCGAACAGCTCTTTCATGCGATCGTCGCCGAAGTCGTTTTCGTGGTTCCCGACGGCGATTCCGTCCGGCTCCATCTCGTTGAGCGCCTCTACCATGTTTTCGCCCTCGAACCACGACCCCGCAAGCGACGGTGAGAACTCGTCTCCGGCCCCGACAAACAGGCTGTTTTCGTGTTCCGCCTGTAGCTCCTGAATTAGCCACCAGTACTCGGCGATGTTGGCGACATCGTCCTCGAAACGCCCGTGGAAGTGCGTGTCGTGGATGACGGTAACCGTCTCGTCCTGTGCGGCGGCGCTCCCGACACTGCTCGTGCCGAGCGCCCCGAGCGACAGCCCTCCGGCGGTCGCACCGAGTACGGCCCGTCGTTTCTCGTCGATCGTCCCAGCAGCGGGAGTGTCTCCCATGCCTGTTATTCACGAATGCGACCACATAATAGTTTGTAACGGCTACCCACTGGGGTATATATTCATATGTATGTATAGATATAGGTGCGGTCGGGACCAGTCAGCGGCCCGCGTCCGACCCGGCCGAATTCAGACCTCGTTGCTTTCGTTTCTTATTGTTTCCGAATCCGCTCACGCCCCAGTTATCTCCTGCCAGCGACCCCCGTAGCAGCGAGGACGATACCGACGGCTTTACTCGTCGTTTGGTTCGTCACCCTCACCCGCGCCGTACTTGCTGTAGAGGTACGCTCCGCCGGCGACACCGGCGGCCCCGGCGACGGGACCGAAGCCGGGTATTTCGTCGTCGGCGTCCACGGGTTCGTCACCGTCAATTTCCTCGTCGGCGTCGTCGCTCTCGTCAGTTTCGTCGCTATCATCGCCCTCATCGTCAGCACTCTCGTCTTCCTCGTCGTCCTCGGCAAGTGTTTCGACAACGGCATCCAACTCGGCGTCTGAAACGGACGCTTTCAGCTTGTGGAACTCGTAGCTCGGATTTGCCGGAAGTTCAAGGAGTTCATCCCCATCTTGGTAGCCGTAATAGGATTCGTCCGGTTCGAAGTGACCGTACACGCGGACGTGGGGGTCGTCGACCTCCGCAAGTTCAAGCAGTTCGTCGGCGTCGAACGTGACGACTACCTCGTCGCCGTCCTCTTCGACGCTTGTCGCTTCAACTGTGTCCTGTGTCCGTGAGACCGCACGAAAGCCATCGTCGACGACTTCCTCGGCACCCTCCGGCACCGAGAACGTCGCCGTGACGCTGTTGTCTGCGGCGAGGTCGGCGTCGCCAACGACTTCGTCTACCCGGATGATACGATGGCCCACCTCGGGCGCAACCGTCTCGACTTCTTCTTCGAGGTAGTCCATCGTGAACGGGCCCTGGAACTGCCCGGAGTCGACGACGAGTTCGCCCTCCTCTGCGATGGGACTGCGGCCCGCCTCGAAGTCGTTTGTCGCGAGCAGGTAGGTATCCGACTCGTCGAGCGGTTCGCCACCGACGAATATTTCGAACACGTCGCCCTCGGGGAATCCGTCGTCGTCCGGGTCCCAGTCGTCGTCGTGTCCGTTCCACTCGTAGGAGACGCCCGAAACCTGAATCGCCGGCTGTGCGCCGAAGTCGTCCGGCATCGCTCGGGTGGCCCATTCGAGGTAGTTCCGAACGGTGGAGCCCTCGACTTCCCACACCTCTATCTCGTTCGGGAATGGGAGAATGTCCATCACGTCGCTCCCAGTGATCTCACCCGGGCCGTACGTGGCGTTCGAACGAATGCCGCCGGCGTTCTGGACCGCCAGGTCGACCTCGCGGTCCAAGTCCACGATCCGGTCGACATCCCGCATAATGTCCGTCATCAGGTTCCCCCATGCCGTTTCGTTCTCGTAGTTGGCGAAGGTGGCGTTGAGTTCTACCTCGCTCTCGACTATCGGCTCACCCAACCGCTCTGCCAGATCGTCGAGGTACTCGTCTGCGATCTCAGCGAGTTCGGAGTCACGCTCGACGTCTTGTACATCAACCGGCGTGTGGTGGTCGGTTTCTTGGGGGAACTCCTCCTCGTCGAGTGCCGCCGAATCGTACAGGTCGAGCCGCTCCCAGTCGGTTAGTTCGCCGTCGTCGACCTCGAAGGTCAACCGGCCGAGGTGGTCGAACTCGTCGCCGAACTCGGAGATGACGCCGTCCTCGCTCTCGTCGGGCTCGTCGAAAACGATCCCTGAATGTGACCCGACGACCGCGTCGACCCCGTCGACGCCGACGATCGTCGAGTGTGCGCTGGAGGGAGCGTGGGACGCACAAACGATGAAATCGCACTCTTCTTCTAGCGCGTCGACCGCATCCTGTGTAGCCTCCTCGTAGCCCAGCACCTGCCAGTCGTCCGGGTAGTCCGTAATGTCGCGGAACCCGCTCGTTCCCATGCCGAACACGCCCACGGTGTGATCTTCTGTCTCCACGGTCGTCCAGCGCTCGGTGCCCGGAACCGGCTCGTCGTCGGGCGTGAGCAGGTTGGTGATCACCCACGGGAACGTCGACTCCTCGAACCGCTCCTCGGCAACCTCGATACCGAAGTCGAACTCGTGGTTCCCGGCACCGACGGCGTCGATACCCGTCTCGTTTAGCGCCTCGATCATGTGTTCTCCCTCGAACTCTAGTCCGAGTACCGAGGGTGCGAGTTCGTCTCCGTTGCCGAGATAGATGGCGTTCGGATACTCCTCGCGAATCTCGTCAACCAGCGTCTGGTACCGAGCGATATCGAGGTTCTCGAAGTCTGCGTCCTCGAAACGCCCGTGGAAGTGCGTGTCGTGAATAATGGTCAGCGTATCCTCGTCGGCCGCGGCCGCGTTTCCGACCCCGCCGAGCCCAAGCGCGCCAACCGTCAGTCCTCCGGCGGCTCCCGCGAGGAGCCGGCGTCGTCGTTCGTTGACCGCTTCCGTTGACCGCTGATCGTTTGCCATACGAAACCGTTTGAAACGAGCTATTTAAACTTTCATTTCCCGGATACGTTGTGGTATATAATTATATACAGTATTCCGTATTTCGTAGGGAGTTCTCTCAAATATGTACTCTCCGAGCGGTGACTGACGGTGCTCCCGTCCGCCGTCTCAGCTACCCGTTCAGCTTCACATCGTTGCTGATCGGACACGCCGTTTCTGTCATCGGCCGAGCTGATACGTCCTGTCTTGATCGTGGTCAGTTCGTATTCCGTCCGTCCTCGCCCAACTCGCCCGACTCGCTCGTTGTCTCTGTGGCTTCTGTGGTTTCCGGTCCGTCAGACGCGGTCGATCCACCGACAACGCGTCGGACCCGGTTCAGTGTGATCGGAACGACGCCGACGATGGCGAGAAGGACGGCGAGCCGAACGAGCAGCGAGGCGTCGGTTAGTACTGTCAGCCCGAGGTAAACGATCGCCCCGGCGATGGCCGACGGCAACACGTACGGATTTCCTGCGTCCAGCATACTCGTCCGTCCCGTTCGGCAGCATCTTAACCGTCCCGTTCACCGACTCGCTCGGGACTGCTCTCCGGTTCGTCCGTCTCGTACCGATGTCCGCTTGCGTACCCGCTCCGTACCGACAGAATCAGGTAGGCTTTGCGAGAAGAGACGTACAGGAATGTTCGACAAGGTCCTAGTCGCCAACCGGGGCGAGATCGCGGTGCGGGTGATGCGCGCCTGCGAGGAACTGGGGATCGACACGGTCGCCGTCTACAGCGATGCGGACAAACACGGCGGTCACGTTCGATACGCAGACGAGGCGTACAACGTCGGCCCGGCCCGCGCGGCCGACTCGTACCTCGACGGCGAGGCGGTCGTCGACGCCGCGCGCGCGGCCGACGCCGACGCGATCCATCCGGGATACGGCTTCCTCGCGGAGAACGCGGCGTTCGCCGCCCGAGTCGAGTCCGCCGACGGGATCACGTGGATCGGCCCGACGAGCGACGCGATGGAACGACTCGGCGAGAAGACCCACGCTCGCCGCGCGATGGACGCCGCCGACGTCCCCATCGTTCCGGGAACGACGGAGCCGGTTGCCGACGTCGAGGCCGTCCACGAGTTCGGCGAGGAGCACGGCTACCCGATCGCAATCAAAGCCGAGGGTGGCGGCGGCGGCCGCGGGATGAAGATCGTCGAGTCAGCCGAGGAAGCGGCGGCCCAACTCGAATCCGCTAAACGCGAGGGGGAGGCGTACTTCTCGAACGACTCGGTCTACCTCGAACGGTACCTCGAAACCCCGCGTCACGTCGAGATCCAGATCGTCGCCGACGAGGGCGAGGAGGGCGTCGGCCCGGACGGCGAGAGCGACGTGATCCACCTCGGCGAGCGCGACTGCTCGCTCCAGCGCCGCCACCAGAAGGTGATAGAGGAGGGGCCGTCGCCGGCGCTCTCCGACGAGCTACGGGAGCGGATCGGTGAGGCCGCCCGCCGGGGCGTCGCCGCCGCCGACTACACCAACGCGGGGACCGTCGAGTTCCTCGTCGAGGAGGACCCCGAGCGCGACCCGTCGGAGCCGCTCGGCCCCGACACGCCCTTCTACTTCCTCGAAGTCAACACGCGGATCCAAGTCGAACACACCGTCACGGAGGAGCTGACCGGCATCGACATCGTCAAGCAGCAGCTCCGGGTCGCGAGCGGCGAGGGGCTCTCGATCGACCAGTCGGACGTCGAGCTGGAGGGTCACGCGATCGAGTTCCGGATCAACGCCGAGAACGCCGCCGAGGAGTTCCAGCCCGCCAACGAGGGGAGTCTGGAGACGTACGACCCGCCGGGCGGGATCGGCGTCCGCGTCGACGACGCGCTCCGACAGGGCGACACGCTCGTCACCGACTACGACTCGATGATCGCGAAGCTGATCGTATGGGGGGCGGACCGCGAGGAGTGTCTCGCGCGCTCGAAACGCGCGCTCGCGGAGTACGACCT
>OBKM01001271.1_pt1 | contig 10455 bp, 9 predicted proteins | sample 1519691 | NCBI WGS metagenome assembly OBKM01 (sample SAMEA37050418, study PRJEB22526) | metagenome | biome: saline pan; feature: lake; material: water | place: Egypt | collected 2015 | depth 0.5 m
CGCCAATCGCGATGAAGACGAAGTTTTCAAGCGTCAACAATACGCCGAGCGCTTCGGTTATGAGTTCGACCTGTAGCGGTGTCATCGGCTGTCACCCTCCGTTGCGACGGAAGCCATTGCTGACATCGAGGCTGTTCCTATTGGTGATCCGAACCGACTGGGCGTAGTAATTGCGACGACGAGTTGCAGTGAGATCATAATCCAAGTGGTCCCCGTGGTGGCCGCAAGCCCATTACCTGAATGAACATCACGTAGACGAACACGAGAATGATCGCCGTCGAGATGGCGATCCATTTCGGATCGCGGCGACCGCCGACGAGCATTATCCCGACCATCCCGATTGCGGTCGCGATGAAGAAGCCGATAGGTTCGATCAGCCAGAGGTAGGCGATGGCGATAATCGTAAATCCGACCGAGCGCCGCCACTCAATGAGCGTCGTCCGGACGGACTCAGCGAATCCCAGTTCGCCTGCCCGGCCGCGTAGTCCCCGGAGCTCTCCGGCGAAGACGGTAAGCGTGAGCAACAACAGCACACCGATTACGAAGTATGGGTAATACAGGTTCGACAGTCGGATCCGGCCATACGTGCTTTCGATATAGAGTATCGCGAGCAGTACGCAGGCGAGTGGGAATGCGAGCCTGAACAGTGCAATAGCACCCGTCGAGCGGGCCGGCCGGTTTGTCGCGCCGTCTTCAGCCTCTGTTGATGTCATTGTAAGATAGTGGGTAGTCTTGTGGTGCTCAAATAAGAATATAGGCTAGCGAAGGCAGTCTTATGACTGCACGTACTGGTCGAAGAGTGGGGCGAAATCCAGATACGTTTGGTACGCACTCTGGAGAATTTCGTCGGTCTCTTCTGGAGTGTTCCAGACGAGTTTGCCTTCTTCGCCGATTTCGGCGAGGTCAGCACGGTAGTCCTCATCGCCGTGAGCGTCTTCGAACGCCTGCTGGACGTACTCATACCGGTCGGGGTAGGCTTCGGCGGCGGCCGCCGAAACGTAGTAGAACTGCGTCCCGTTCGAGGGGGCGTAGTTGATGTCCGTTCCGAGTTCGTCGTTGATCGGTGGCGCGTCGTTCGTCAGGTCCGGTTCGGGGTTCTCCTCTGCGTAGATACACAGACAGTGTGAGTCGTTTGCGATACTGGCGCTGTTGTACACACTCCGTGCGGCGACATCGATTTCGCCCTGCAAGAGCGCAGTCTGTGTCGGGCCACCACCACCGTACGGAACAATGGTGAAATCAGCTTCCGTCTCTTCCATCAGCTGAATAATCGACAGCACGTTTCGGTTCGTCGGGCCGGATGCGCCGACCGTGACGTTGTTGTCCGCCGAGTACTCGACGAGTTCCTCGATTGTTCGGAACCGGTCTTCGTCCTCGCGGACGCGGATGATTGCTGCCTCACCAGAGAGCGTCCCGAGCGGCTGGATGTCGTCAAGGGTGAACTGCGGTTCGGTTCCCTCGGTTTCGTCGACGGCGATTGCCGCGGGAGTCGCCGGCGAAAGCGTTCCGCCGATCTGAAGCATTTCTTGATCCTGGACAACCGTCGTCGCCGCCGTTCGTGTTCCGGCACCGTCACGGTACTCCGGACTGAGATTCGTATCGAGGTACGACTCGAAGTACTCCTGAATCTGCCGGAAGTTGGTATCGACACCGCCACCCTCCGAGTACGCATTGACAAACGTCAGCGCACTTGGTGGATACTCTTCATCCCCGTTACCGTTGCCGTTGCCAAGACATCCAGCAAGCGCTGTCGTACCGATTCCAGCACCAGCTAGTTTCACGAATTGGCGTCGATTGGTATCAACCATTACACAGTCACCAAGTAGCTCACCATACATATATATTTCTATTAATTGTGAGGTATATATGACCAATCACGAGAGTCAAAACAAAAATACCCGACACTTATTCAGTCTCAGTTCGGGCTAACGACTAGTCGACGCGGTACTCTTCGAAGATTTCCTCGTCGATTGTGACGCCGAGTCCGGGACCCGCCGGTGGATCAATCGTCCCGCCGTCTTCGACGTGAATCGCGTCGCCGTTTTCGATGTACGGGCCCGAGATGTAGGTTCCGGGATCGTCGATGTCGTCACTGAGAACGGCGAACTCGATCAGTCGGCACTGTCGGCTCGCGGCGGCGACGTGCAGGCTCGCGGCGTAGTTAATCGCCGGACCGAGTGCATGTGGAACCATTTCTTTGTCGAACGCCTCGACGAGCGAGGCAACGCGCATTGCACCCGTGATTCCGCCGACGTAGTCGACCGACGGCTGATAAATATCGAGCGACTTGGCCTTCAGGTGGTCGAGCGCTGGATAGTGTGGAGTGTGTGTCTGGTAGCCCGAAATCGGGACGGTGAACTTGCGGTTGAGTTCGGCTTGTCCATCAAGATCGGTGTGGGAAATCGGCTCTTCGAACCACTCGACCTCGTACTCGCTTGCTGTTTTGGCGACTTTCGCCGCGTCGTTGTAGCTGTAGGAGGTGTTGGCGTCGATGGCGAGTCCGAAGTCATCAGGGATGTTGTCCATGATGGTCTTGATCCGGTGGCGGTCTTCGGCAACTCCGTAGCCCGCACCGATCTTCATTGCCTGAAAACCCTTGTCCGAAAGCCAGCTGGCATAGTCGATGAGTTCCTCGGCGGTCTTGTCGACGGGGAATGTCGCGTAGGCTTTGACCTCGTTTGTCTGTCCACCGAGCAGCTGGTAGACAGGCTTGCCGACCTCTTTTCCTTTGATATCCCAGAGCGCCTCGTCGATTGCCGAGAGCGCACCGTAGGCTCCCGCGCGCTTGACGTGCAAGTAGAGTTCGTGCCAGATCGCCTTGACATCCTCTGGATCCTTGCCGATGATGTGTCGCGACATCGCATCGATACTTTCGGCGAGGAACATGTTGTTTTCTTTCGAGCGGTAGAAGGATTCACCCAGTCCGGTGATTCCTTCGTCCGTGTGGACACGGACGACGACGGAGCTGATATCCAGTTCGCGGTCGCCAACCTGTGCGGGCAACGAGGCAGCGTCGACAGCGCTACCCAGTACTGCTGTTTCTACGTCGATGATTTCCATCCGTACTCTGTTCGGGTCGGCGGAGGGTAAAATAATTATCGATTATTACTATTCGTGCGTGTGATCGCCTCTCACGGCCAGCCGAGTCGAGCCAGACCGTGATTACCGAACAGTCAGCTGTGCCGGTCCGCGTGCGCCGTAATCAGCCTTGTTGGTCGTGATTTCGACGGCCTCCTCGAAGGCATCGAGCCCCGCTCGTTCATGCGTGATGTACTCCGAAACCGAGACACGGCCGTCGGCGACGAGCCTCGCCGCAAGGTCGCCGGTATCGCGTCCAGGACCGGTCGGCGCAATGCCGGTCACTGGGTTCTGCCACGTGATGCTCTGTTTGCGGACCGCTCGCGCCGAAAACGAGATGTCGCCAATAATGTAGCCCACTTGGACGACGGTCCCGCCGGCTCTGACCGCAGCGACCGCCTGTGCTATCGGGTCGTCGCCGGCAGTTGCGTGTGATTGTTTCCCGCCGACAGCCGAAAAAACCACGTCGGCACCGACACCGTCTGTCCGCTCGACGATCGCCTCGACGGGATCGGTTTCGGCTGCGTTGATCGGCGTCAGGCCACGGTCGGCCGCGATATCGAGCTTTTCGGCGTCGATGTCGACGACGAACACCTCCTCGGCACCGTTCGTGCGGGCAAGCTGGCCGCACTGGTAGCCCATGACGCCGGTACCGATGACTGCAACACGGTCACCCGGCTGGATTCCGCTGTTTGCGACACAGAGAACCGAACTCGCAAGCGGCTGGAGGGCGGCGACCTCGGCGTCCGAGAGAGTGTCGGGAACCCGCCGCAATGCGCTCGCCGGAAAGGCGGCGTACTCCGCAAGGGCACCAGGAATGTCGTAGCCGATGTAGGTTTTCGATGGACAGTACTGGTTGAATCCCGACTCGCAGTACGAACACGACTCACAGGGGATTTTGCTGGGCGCATAGACCCGGTCGCCGACGGCGAGTGTTTCGACGGCCGAGCCGCGTTCGATGACCGTCCCACAGAACTCGTGGCCGAACAGCAGGGCGGGGCCGTCGGCAAGCCGACTGGCAATCGAGTCGGCGTGTGCGATATCGTGGCCCTGATACAGCGCACACTCGGTGACGCTGAGCTGTACCCGGTGGATTTCGAGGAGCACCTCATCGGCTTTCGGCGATGGACGGTCGATTTCCTGAACGCTGGCGTTCTCGAAGTCAGCACAGACAACGGCGCGCATACTCAGATCACACCCTCAAGCCAGCCGCCGTCGACGCGGAACACCTCGCCGGTGACGTAGCTCGCCCGCGGCGAGGCGAGAAACGCCACTGCGTCGGCGAACTCATCGGGCCGCCCCGGTCTGTCAAGCAGCACCTCGTCGGTTCGACTCTGGAGGGCTTCTTCGATGCTAATTTCGCGGTGTTCGGCGCGGCGTTGGACTTTGTACTCGATCCGCTCGGTCATAATGAACCGCGGCGTCACGCAGTTCGCCCGCACGTGTGGGGCGTACTCCTTGGCGATCGTTTTGGTGAACCCATAGAGTCCGAGTCGGAACACGTTCGAGATGGCGTGATTTTCCGGAGGCTCTCTGGCCGACGCGCTCGTGACGGTGATCAATGAGCCGATGTCGCTCTCGGTGAGCTCGGGCAGTGCCGCCTGTGAGAGCGCGACGTTGCTCTTGATCACCCCTTCGTAGGAGTCGTCCCACTGTGATTCGGTCGCCTCGGCGAGCGTGACTGCCGGTGGGCCGCCGTGGTTGTTGACCATGATGTCGAGGCCGCCAAAACGATCGACGGTCTGTTCGATTGCAGCATCGATCTGTGTGCGGTCGGTTATGTCGCAGCCGACCGCAAGGAGCTGTTCGCCATCGACCGAGTCGTGTTCGGTACAGAGTCGGTCGCGCGCGTCGGCCGCGCGGTCTTCGCTTCGAGAGGTAATGACGACGTTCGCCCCCTCGACAGCGAGTCGGGCGGCGCTTGCAAAGCCGAGTCCTTTGCTTGAGGCGGCGACAAATGCCGTTCTATCGGCCAGTTCGAGATCCATACGTTTGCTGTGGGAGTCGGCCGTATAAATCTACGCCTGCGACCGACTCACCGCCGAGACAATTGAAAAGCATAAATCAGTGGGGTGAATTCACCGAGATATGTCCCTTTCAGGAAGTCGGCTGTCAGCCGACTCGGTTCGTGGCTTTCTGCGAACCTACGACCTCGTCTTTCTGATCGCGTTTCTCTGGTTTATGGTGCAGTTTCTCCGGTACGTGTTTCCGCCGCTGTTTGGGACGTTTCAGGACGTCTACGGCGTCTCTAATACCCAGACAGGACTCTTGTTTACGCTGCTTATGTTCGGCTATTCAGCCATGCAGTTTCCAGGCGGCTGGCTGTCCGACCGGCTTCACGAGATTACGGTGATTGTCGGTGGGGCAGCCCTGTTTACCGGTGCTGCGGTGTTCGCCGGACTTGCGCCGACGTTTGGGCTTATTACGCTCGCCGCCATCGGCATCGGACTCGGAACCGGCGTGCATAAAACCGTCGCCATCGCCTACCTCTCGCGAGTGTATCCCGAACGGACTGGGTTGAGCCTCGGAATTATGGATACTGTGGGCCAGTTTGGCGGGATGCTTGCTCCGATTGCGGTGGTCATTGTCCTGGCGAGTGTCTTTCCATGGGGAACCGTTTTCTTGGGTGGAGCCGTCGTCAGCGCGCTACTCGCAGCCGCGCTATTCTACCGTGCACATCCAAACAAGGGCTATGAACGACGCGACCAGCGGCCGACGGCCGGAACCGGCGAGGACGTTGCCACCGGCACTGCGAATAAAACCGGCGAGGACGTTGCCACCGGCACTGCGAATAAAACCGGCGAAGACGTTGCCGCCGGCACTGCCAGCGAAATCGACACCGACACTGACAGCGAAACTGTCAACGAATCCGAAACCGATGACGACGTTCCGTCGTATATAGAGATTTTCGCCGACAGAAAGCTCCTGACGTTTCTCTGTGTCACAATGCTGTTTACGTTCGCGTGGAACGGGATTTCGGCGTTTTATCCACTTTTTTTGGCCGACGAAAAGGGATTGTCGCCGGGGATGGCTGGAATCGCCTACAGTCTCCTGTTTGCCGCGAGCGTGACACAGACGGTTACCGGGGGGGCAAGCGACACCGTGGGTAAGTTGGCGATCTCGATCCCGTTGTTCGGCGTAATGGTCGCCGGACTAATCGCCCTCCTCGTGATCGACTCGGTAGCCGCGATTCTCGGACTCACGTTGCTTATTGGGATCGGCTTTCACGGGTTTCGTCCGGTTCGAGACGCCTATCTCATGGATCTGATTCCGTCCTCTATCGGTGGCGGGACGCTCGGCATCGTCAGAACGGGGATGACTGCGATCGGCGGAGCCGCTCCCGCAATCATCGGCTACAGCTCCGATGTTTTCGGATACATTGTCGCCTTCGGACTCATCGTTTGTGCGCTTGTCGCCGGCGGCATTCTGTTGGTGGCGCTCCGATAAGTCGTCCGGCTACGACTTGTTTCGAGACAGCCGGCGCGTCATACACGTATATTTATGTATATCTCCCCGTAGAGTAGTTGTATGGGTGAGACAGCCACGCTTGCAGAGTACGCAGTTAGCACGACTTACGACGACATCCCAGCCGACGCCGTTGGCCACGCGAAACGGGCTATTCGAGACTATCTCGGAGTAGCCGTCTACGGCTCGCACCACCATGTTGGCGAACAGATCATGGCATACGTCGACCGCTGCATGGATGGCCAAGATGCAACCGTTATCGGACGGGGAACAGCCAGCCCGACCGGTGCGGCGCTCGCAAACGGCGTTTTCGGCCATGCCATCGATTACGATGATACGTTCGAATCGATCGTGATCCATCCGACTTCGCCGGTGTTTGCCGCGACGCTTGCGGCCGGCGAAATCGTCGACGCCGACGGCAAAGAACTGATTACCGCCTACACCATCGGCTGTGAAGCAGCCTTCCGTGTTGGCCACAGCACCTATCCAAACCACTATCAGAACGGCTGGCACAGCACCGGAACCGTCGGCGCGTTTGGATCGGCGGCGGCGGCCGCACACCTGTTGGGACTCAGCGTGTCGGAGACGAAACATGCCTTCGGAACCGTTGCCTCAGGTTCCTCAGCACTCAAAAAGAATTTTGGCAGTATGACCAAACCTCTGCACGCCGGGCATGCGGGCGAAAATGGGCTTCGGGCAGCAATGCTTGCACAAAATGGCTTTACAGCCGACGAAGAAATCCTCGAAGGAAAAATCGGCTACGGTGAGGTAATGACCACTGATGGATCGTACGATCCGACAGACATCACTGAGGGACTCGGTGAGGATTGGGCCGTACTCGATTTGGGATTCAAACCACACCCATCGGGTGTGATCACCCACGCAGCAATGGACGCACTCCGGACGCTCGTTCTTGAACACGACCTCACACCCGAGACGGTCGAAAGTATCACAGTCGCACTCGATGACGCCGCCTCCGAGATGCTCCACCACGCCGACCCCGACAACGCGCTGCAATCGAAGTTCTCGATCGAGTTCTGTCTTGCCGCAATCCTTCGTGAGCGAAAGGCCGGAATCCACGAGTTCACCGACGAGTATGTGACGCAGCCGGAGACGAAAGCAGCGATCGCGAAAATCGGCCGCTCCTTCGAGGAGAATCTCTTCGACGCCCACTACGCGAGCTACGGTGCGCGAGTGACCGTCGAGACGGCCGACGGCGAGACGCTCGTCAATGAGGTCAAACACCATCCGGGCAGCCCGAACAACCCGGTCAGCGAGGAACGGCTTCGCGCAAAGTTCGACGAGTGTGTGCTGACCGTGCTCGACGACGAGGAGACCGACCGACTGGCAGCCACGATTGACAGCCTCGAAGCCGAGGGTTCGGTAGCCGACCTCATTGACCTCCTCCGGCCATAGAACTGATTCCGGCATAAAACCGAGCCGGCGGTCCGTTGGGAGTTAGCTTTTTATTTATTCGTCAAGAACGAACACAGTATGAGCAAACCAACGGAAGGTCGGTCAGTCAAGTCCACTCGGACGACGTTCCGCATAATCGAAGCACTTGAAGCTAACAACGGAGCACGCCTTACCGATCTGGCCGACGGCTTGGAGCTGGCAAAAAGCACGGTTCACCAACAGCTCTCGGCGCTAGTTGAGCTCGGCTATGTCACACAGGAGGACAAACAGTACCAGTTGGGGCTCAAGTTCCTCAATCTCGGTGAGCATGTTCGCACGCGCAAGGAAGCGTACAAACTCGCTGAGCCGCTTGTCGAAGAGCTCGCTAACGAAACCGGAGAACGAGCCCAGTTTTTCGCCCAAGAACAGGGACGAGCGGTCTACATTCATACAAAACAGGGAGAACATGCCGTCCAGGCCGACCGGCGGGTCGGTAAACAACGATATCTTCATTCGAGTGCCGGCGGCAAGGCGATCTTAGCACAACTTCCCGATGACGAAGTGGAGGCGGTTATCGATCGGTGGGGTCTACCCCAAGAGACCGAAAATACACATCGCACGCGCGAAGCACTGTTCGACGATCTCGCCGACATCCGCGAGCGGGGGTACAGCCTGAACAGAGCTGAATCGATCAGCGGTCTCTGGTCGATCGGTGTTCCAGTGATGGGGCCGGACGGAAGACCGGTCGGCTCGTTCAGTATTTCTGGACCAAAACACCGGATGAAAGGTGAGCCGTTTCATGAGGAGATGGTTGATCTGTTGTTGGGAACGGCAAACGAACTCGAACTTAACATTGCGTATTCGTAACATTTCAGTCGACATATACACTTATTCCGATACACGACAAACATCGACTGTATGGTTATCATCGCTGCAATCAGTAACGCACCGTTGGACGAGCAGATCGTCTGTGAGGCATCCGAACTCGCTGCTGCGTTCGATGACGAACTCCACGTGGTTCACGTTCGGAGCTACGACTCACTAACAGATGAAGAACAAGAACGAAGCGACAAAACAATCAAACAGCGAACGGCAGCCATTGCAGCCGATGCCGTCGCTGACAGTGAGCTGCCAACGGTTCCGGTTGGCCGTATTGGTCAGCCAGCGGCCGAAGTACTCGACTACGCCGAAACAGTCGAGACACGGTACGTCGTTATCGGCGGCAAAAAGCGCTCGCCAGTCGGGAAGGCCCTCTTCGGCAGCACAACGCAGCAGGTGTTGCTGGGGGCAAAAGCTCCCGTCGTAACCGTGATGGGATAGTCGGTACCGTCTGGCAGACTGTTCGCTAGCAACGAATAACAATTGAATAATTATGTAGAATGTGAGCAACAAAAACGCCTTTTGGTGTTTTCATTTTCGGGAGGAGATCGCATGGGCACCGAAACGTGTGTGAATCAGCCGACAATCAGTAACAGAATCAGAACCGAAATTATTCGTTGACAACGAATTATTCTTCGTCTCGTACATTACAAACATATGGATGTCATGGAATTGCGTGGCGACTCAGCAACGGTAATAATTGAGTCACGTTGCCGTGCCAGTTCGGATCGCATCAGAGGGTCTGGTAATAAAACAGCGTACTGCCGTACAACTCGGCAGCCCGTACGAGGGGTACTCGATCTCATGTGATCCATTTGTCTCTCAATCAGTCCCCTCCAGCCGAGTGAGCTAGCGATTAGTAACGCGTAGAAACGTTTTCGCTACCAGCGAACGTTTAGCTATTCGCTGTTCCACACTTTTCCTGGCATTGGAAGTCCATCCCAGAGCTCCGAATCAAGCGGTTCATCGATAGTGAGCCCAAGCGGCCGTTCGACGATCCACTCAAGCTGTCGGACGTGTTGCCCAGTATGCCAGGTCGTTCGTTCAAACAGTCCGTGTTTGGTTGGCTGGCCCCAGAAGACATCTGCGGGTTCGTCCCAATCGCAGGTCTGACCGGCACTCTCGAACCAGTCATCAAGTCGGCCCTGAACCGAGTTCCCGTACGTCGACAGCGCGGTCTTCGAATAATGATCCCAGTGGTGTTCCATTCGTGGGACACCCGTCATCGGAACCCCGGCTTCATGTTGCAAAAAGACATCAGGCAGGCTGAAGATGTGTTGGACGAGATCGGCGTAGCTCCGCGGACGGTTCGGGATATCGGTGTCGAGTTCGCTGTCGGGGAGCAGCGCGAGATAGTCCTGTGTTGTCTCGAGTAAGACCGTGAGCCGACCGTAGAGTTCCGCGACGGGCAACGGTTCGGTATCGTAGTCGATACCGACGAGTTCGGCAACGTTTGCGAGGTCTTTGCCGTCAGCCCACTCCTCGCCACGTTTGACGATTGGGACATGCTGCGGGAGCCCCAGTTCGGCCATTTCGTCCATGAGGTCGTCATCGACCCCTTGAATTCCAACACTCGATTCAATGGCAGGGTCGCCCGACTCGCCATCCTGTCTGACGACGTTGTGCGAGACGAACGGC
>OBKM01001272.1_pt1 | contig 10454 bp, 8 predicted proteins | sample 1519691 | NCBI WGS metagenome assembly OBKM01 (sample SAMEA37050418, study PRJEB22526) | metagenome | biome: saline pan; feature: lake; material: water | place: Egypt | collected 2015 | depth 0.5 m
ATTGGCAGGAAGTGATGCAACGGCTTCGATGCCGAGATTCGCAGTTTCCTCGGTATCCGGACCTGCACCCGGTCTATCTCTGGCCGGACTCGGGGGAGGTCGGGTTCCGGAGCGGCGTTAATCTCGCCGAGCAGATACTCCGCGTACACCGTCGAGGGAATAACTCCTCGTCGGCGTTCTCCTGCAAGAACGCTGTGGCTGCAGGGTGACATCCTCGCCCGCGGTAAACGGAGAGACTGCGTCTCAGGCAGTCGGGCGTGGCCGGACGACGGCGGGATTCTCTCGCTGAATCAAGAGGGGAGTTCTCTATAGCAGTCAATCGCGCGAGAGACCTCTCGTCAGCTCTCCCCGTCGGCAAGTGCGGCTTCGAGACGCTCGACCAGCGACTGGGTGCCAACGAACACGGGCGAGCGCTCGTGCAACCGCTCGGGCATCCGGTCGAGAAGCGACCCGGTTCCATCCGAGGAGGCCCCGCCGGCGGCCTCGACAATGGAGGCCATCGGCAACCCCTCGAACTGCAGGCGGAGCTTCCCCTCGGGGCGACCCTCGACCATCGGGTAGCCGAAGATGCCGCCGTAGGAGAGCACCTGGTTCACGTCCGCGACCATCGCACCCGCGTAGCGGAGCTTCAGCCGGTCGGCCTCGATGTCCTCGACGTACGCCTCGAAGGCCGGCAGCCAGTCAGGGATGCGCCCCCCGAAGCCGTAGGTGACCGGGTCCTCGGGCATCGTGAGGTCTTCCTCCAGGGTCGTCCGCTCGCCATCCTCGAGGAGGAACTCCCGGACGACGCCACCGCGGGCGGTCACCATCGTCGTGACGGGCCCGTAGAGGACGTAGCCGGCGGCGACAAGCGCCGACCCGGGCGCGGGCAGCGGCTGGTCGTAGACGCCGACGATACTCCCCATCGCGTTGTTCGACTGCAGGTTCGAGGAGCCATCGAGCGGGTCACAGGAGACGTGATAGCCCGAGCCACGACCGCGGACGGTCTCGCGCTCCTCGCTTGCGTACGTGGCGACGCCGTCGAGCGCGAGCAGGCGCTCGGCGAACAGGTCGTCGGCGTAGACATCCGCCGCGAGCTGACGGTCGCCGCTCGGGTTGTGCCCCCCGTCGTAGGAGCGCCGGTCACCGAGCGCCGCCTGCACCTCAGTTCCGACCGCGGCGACAGTCTCGAAGACCGCGTCGAGACTCATCGCTTTGCGGCGTCGAGCGCCCGGTCGACCGTGGCGTCCTCGAACACGAGCAGTTCGAGCGCGTCGAGAATGCGCCGGGGCTGGTCACGCTGGAAGACGTTCCGACCGACCGCGAGCCCCGCGGCACCGGCATCCATCGCCGTCCGCACCCGCTCCAGGAACGCGCGGTCGTCGCGCTTCGACCCGCCAGACATGATGACCTTCGTCCGGCCCGCCATCTCGGTGACCCGCTCCATCGCCGCTGCGCTACCGGGGTACTTGACCTTCGATACGTCGGCCCCGAGTTCGAGTGCCTGCCGGGCGGCGTACGCGATGACACCCGGTTTCGTGTCGTTTTTCACGCCCTGCCCCCGCGGGTAGGACCACATCACGACCGGCAGGTCGTGGTCGCGGGCCCGCTCGTGGACCGCGCGGAACTCCTCGGCCATCTCGACCTCGTGGTTCGAGCCGCTGTACAGCGTGAACCCGACGGCATCGGCCCCGACCTCGGCGGCGTAGTCGACCGACCAGTTCAGCGCCGAGTCGTACTCACCCATCCAGAGGTTCGACGTGCCGTTGAGCTTCGCCAGCAGCGTCACCTCGTCCGCGTACGAGGGGTAGTACGCCTCCGCGATGCCCTTCTGGACGGCCAGCCCGGTCACCGCCGGGTGGGTCGCGACGTCGAAGACGTGTTCCGGGTCGGCGCTCTCGGGAACCGCCTCGAAATCAACCGGGCCGTGTTCCAGCCCGTGGTCGTAGGCGAGCACGAGTAGCTTGCCGTCCCGTGCGAGCGGCGTATCGTCGATGGGTCGCATACGCGTGTCTGTGGCCACCACCGATAAAGCTCTTACCACCGATGACGGAACGCAAGACCGTTAACCGTGTGCTTTCGAGTAAACATATGGAGACGGAGACGGCCGGACAGCTGGCGACCGACACTCTCGACGCGCTCGGGGAGGCCGTCGTCGCCGACCGGGCGTTCCTCGAGACGACACTGACCGGGATTCTCGCCCGCGGGCACGTCCTGCTGGAGGACGTTCCGGGGACGGGCAAGACACTCACCGCCCGCTCGCTGGCGCGCGTGCTCGACCTGGAGTTTGCCCGCGTTCAGTTCACGCCGGACCTGCTGCCCGCGGACATCACGGGCTCGAGCATCTACAACGAGGCCCGCGGCGAGTTCGAGTTCGCACCCGGCCCGGTGTTCGCGAACGTGGTGCTGGCAGACGAGATCAACCGCGCGCCGCCGAAGACACAGGCGGCACTGCTGGAGGCGATGGGCGAGCGACAGGTCACCGTCGACGGTCAGACCCGCGAGTTGCCCGAGCCGTTTGTCGTCATCGCCACGCAGAACCCGGTCGAGCAGGAGGGCACCTTCGGCCTGCCGGAGGCCCAGCGCGACCGGTTCACGGTCAAGACCTCGATTGGCTACCCCGACGCCGACGGCGAGCGCCTGTTGCTCGACCGTCGGGCCGACCGCACCGCCCGGATGCCGACCGTCGAGCCCGTGCTCGCGGGCGAGCGGGTCCCCGAGTGGCAGGCCGTCGCCGAGCGGGTGCGTGTCGACCCGGCACTGCGCAACTACATCGTCGCGCTCGGGCGGGAGACACGGACCGACGACCGCGTCGAGGTGGGTGTCTCGCCGCGTGGCACGCAACGACTGTTCGAGGCCGCCCGCGCCGCCGCGGTGCTCGACGGCCGGGGGTACGTCGTGCCCGACGACATCAAGCGACTCGCCGGGCCGGTGTTTGCCCACCGCCTCGTGCTGACGAGTGACGCGGGCGTCCGTGGAACGACCCGCCGGGCCGTTATCGCCGACGTGCTCGAGCGGGTGACGGTGCCGGCGGTCGACCCCGACGGTCGGTCGACCCGCGCCCGCCAGGACGGGCGCTCACCGGAGTGAGACCACCAGCGCGAGCAGGCCGACCACGACACTGGACAGCGCGAGCAGGTCGACGGCCGACGCACCGCCGGCGGTGACCCGCCCGGCGACCAGCAGGGCAGCAAGCCCGGCACCGAGTCCGGCGAGTGCTGTTCCGCCGAGGTGCGCGAGTTCGACCCGTCGGGCCCCGGGCCCGGCCTCGCGGGCGAGACCGACGCCGAACCGGCCGGCGTCCCAGACCAGCAGGCTCGCCACGACACCCGCAACCACGAGCCGGCTCGACACGCCGACGGTCCCGCCGAAGATAGCGACCAGGAAGAGACCGACCGCCGCGAGCGAGGAGGCCGACGCGGGCGTCGAGACCAGCCCGACGCGACAGGCCAACCGGAGCGCGAGCACGAGCACCGACACTACCCCGACGAGTAACGCCGCCGCCCCGAGGACGAGCGTCGACTCGCCGACCGACGCGGCGGTCGAGACCAGTTGCTCCTCGATATCCCCCTCGACATCCTCGGGGAGTCGCCGGAGCAACTCGGTGACGGCCCTCGCGTAGAGGTCGTCGGCGGCGGCGACGACCCCGAGTGTCGCGAGCAGGCCGCCGGCGAGTGCGCCGAACGCCTGCTGGTCGACGGTGACCGGACCAATCGACAGCCGTGGCTCCAGCCTGGTCAACACGGCGGCAACCGGAACGGCAAGCAGTACCGGAACCCACGCGAGACCGGGCCCGAGGGCGGTCACCGGCGCGAGAACCTCGTCGGCGGTCGTGCCCGTCCGCGAGAGCGCCAGAAACGCGGCGAGACCGGCCGTCGGCGCGACCGCGGCCCAGAGGACGAGCCGGTCCCACTCGGCCGGGTCGGCGTCGGCAGGTGGCCGGGCGAAGAGCCCGAGTCCGAGCGCCACGACCACCGACCCCACGACGACGCCGGCGTGACCGAGCGCCAGCAGCCAGCCGACCGAGAGCAGTGCCTCCTCGTCGACGGGAAAGACATCCTGCACGACGACGAGCACCGCCCACGCGATACCGATACCGACCCCTGCCCCGGCGGGCACGACGAGCAGACCGACCCCGAGACCGCTCGCCGGCCCCGTTCCGCGCGCCGCGAGATGAAGCGCGAGCGCGCCCGTCAGGCCGCCGGCGATTCCGACCGCGGCCGGGGTTGCGATATCGGGGACCGCCTGGAGCACGCCCGCGAGCACGGCGACGCTGACGACCACGACGACCGCCGCCGCGACCGGCGTCACGCGCCCCCGCGAGACACTCGCCACTCAGACCACCTCCCGGGGAGCCTCGCCGGGGGTCCAGTCGAGCACCGCACCCGTCTCGGCGAGTCTCCGCAGGCGGGTTCGGCGCTCGATGCCGGCGACCCGGGAGCCGACCGCGCCGGCCCGTGTCGGGTCGGGGCTGACGACGACCAGCCCCGTCCCGTGGTCGGAGACGGCCCGGGCAACCCGAAGCGGCCAGTCGTCCAGCACCGGCGTGCACAGGACCACCTGCCCCCCGGGCGGGACCTGCTCGAGGAGGTGCTCGATCGCCCCCGCTCCGGCGTGGTCGTCCCGCGGGCCGTCGGCCGGCCGACCGCCATCGGGATACGCCGTCGCCGCCCGCCGACTGCTGTCGACCGCGCCGTCCTCTCTGTCGAGGCTGGCGAAGGCGCGGTCGAGCAACGACGGGCCGTCGGCGGCATCAGCCCAGGCGAGTCCCTCGACCGTCGAGAGCTCGCCCCCGGGGTCGGTGCCGACGATGCCGAGGCCGGCGACCGGTCGGTCGAGCCCCGTCAGGAGTCGCTCGCCGGCGTCGAGTGCCAGCGCCGCGCCGGACGGGTGACCGGCCGCGGGTCGAACCCGCGTCGGCGGGCGAACGTCGACGACAACCACCACCCGTGGCGTCTGCCGGTCGCGGTACTGGATGGTGACGAACTCGCCGGTCTTGGCGACGTGTCGCCAGTCGACACGCCGCATCGGGTCGCCACGGCGGTACTCCCGGGTGGCGTAGAACTCCGTTCCCTCGCCGGCGCCGCCGGGGGCCTGCTGGTTCACCTGTCCGCGCACCGCGTCGACGAGCGGGTCGTTCGCCGGCGGCCGACAGCGGAGGCGCTCGCCGGCCTCGACCGCCGGCTCGACCGTCCGGGTTTCCGAGGCCGCGAGCGAGCGCGCCCGGACCGTCGGCGGGTCGAACGCGTGTTCCCCGCGGCGGGCGACGACGCTGTACTGCAGGCTGGTGGTCTCGCCCGGCGCGAGCGCGGCCCCGTCGCGTGGCGAGCCCTCGACAACCGCCAGACCCGGGACGCCGTCGAGGACCCGGAGGTCCGGGAGAACGCTGTCACCGGCGTTTTCGAGCTCGAGCGTGACCTGCACGGTCGCGCCCGGCACGGGGTGGTCGGGGTCGAACCGCCGGGTCGCGCGGAGCTCGGGCTCCGCCGAGAACCCCGAGAGCAGGCCGTAGCCGACGTAACCGAGCGGGACGACCGCGGCCGCGAGCAGGACCGGGTCGGCGAAGGCGAGTCCGACTCCCGTGAGCACGAGCGTCGCGGCCAGTCCGACGCGCCACCGGCCCGCGGTCATCGCTCGTCGAGCCGTTCGATCGCGGTGACTGTCCGCTCGACGCGCCGCCGTCGCTCGCGCTCGGGCGCGAACCACAGCCGGACCTGGGCGCGAAGCGCGTGGTCACCGGTGGTCACGCCCGCCGCGAGGCGGTCGTCAGTCCACGCCCCGCTCCGGACGGCCGCGTCGGCATCCGCGACTGGGACCCCGGCCCGCCGTGCGTACGTCTCGACTGCGGCCTCGACGAGTCGCTCCCGGAGCCGGCCCCACGGGTCACCACCGCCGCTGACCGCGGTCTCGACCGCCGCCCCGAGCAGTCGGTCCTCGTCCGGGTCGTCGGGGCGGGCGCGGTCCGCGACCCCGTCCCGGGTCGAGCGGGGCCACACCGCCACCGCGACCAGCAGGACCGCCGCAACGGCGAGTCCCAGCATGAGGGTGTTCGCCTCGGTCGCGGCAACCCGGGCGGCCAGGCTCTCGACCGGGCCGGTGTTGACGCGGTCGGGCGCGACCAGCAGGCCGACGCCGAGAAGCGTCGCCAGCACGCCGCCGAGACCCAGCGCCTGTTCACCCCGGTTCATCGCCGGTCACCCCCGTCGGTTGCGGCCGACTCGATGGCCGCGAGCGCGGCCTCGACCCGGTCTGGTTCTGCCGGCCGGTCGCCGTACTCGACGGCCCGGAACGCGTCGCGGAGTGTCCAGACGGCATCGGCGGGCAGTCCGTCGCGCTCGACGGCGTGCGTGGCGAGTTCGCCGGGGGTGTGTGTCGCGGCCGGCGCGCTCACGAACGCGAGGAACCGACCCCAGGCCGCCCGAACGCGCTCCTGGTCGGCGGTGCGCTCGCGCTCGGCCGCTCGCGGGGTCCGGCCGGCCGTCTCCTCCTCGGAGGCAGGGCTCGCGAGGCCGAGCGCGACGAGAACCAGCCGGAGCGTCCCCCGAACGGCCGAGCCCGTCCCGCCGAGCGCGGCCTCGACACGGCCGGCGCCGGCGACGAGCAGTCGGGTGACCAGCCCGCCGGCACGCGGGACGGCCCGTCGGAGCCTGCCGACACCAGCCCGCAGTGACCCCCCGCGTCTGACGACCAGGAACAGACCGCCCACCACCAGCACACCGAGGGGAGCGGCGACGAGCGCGAGCCCGACCAGCATCCCGTCGACCGTCGTCTCGGCCCGAACCCCGTGCTGTGTGACCGCGATGTCGGCCGCGGAGCCGAGCGGGAGACGGACACGCGCCTCGCCGTCGGTTCCGGTCGCGGTCACCCGCTCGCCGTCGACAGTGACGGGGAGGCCGGCCGCCGGGTCGTCACCGTAGGTCGCCTCGACCGTCACGGGTGCGAACGGGACCGCGACCGGCCAGTCTGTCGTCGCCGTGACCGAGAGCGACGCCAGATCGAGCACCCGCTCGCCCGCCACCGGGTCGCGCTCGACGGCGAGTGTCACCGACCCCGGTGACTCCGGGAGTTCGACCGCCGCCCACCCCGACCCGTCGGTCGTGGCGACCGCCTGACCGTCGAGGAACACCGCGGCCCCGGACAGCGGGTCGCCGCCGACAAGCGCGGTCACGCCCACCTCGTTCCCCGGGACCGCCTCGCCGCTCACCTCCAGGTCGGCGTCGGTCACGACATCGATTGTCTCGTTGTACAGTGGCTCCCGGCTGTCACCCGTCTCGCTCCCGACGGGCCTGTCGATGCTCCCGCTGGCGAGCGTATCGCCGGGGGGCTGGGCCCCCGACGAGAGGCCGTTCACGTCGTCATCGTCGCCGTCGCCGGGCGGTCGCTCGCGAACCGCGACCTCGAAATCGCCTTGCGGGACCGTGACCGTCAGGGTTCCGTCGCCGTTGGTCACCCCGACGGGGTCACCGTCGACGAACACCTCGACCGGGACCGGGTCGCCGTTGAATCTGACCGTCAGCTCGACCTCCTCGCCCGGAATCGGCGTCCGGTCGGTCTCGACGGCCCATCCATCCTCGGTCTCGCCCTCGTCGGGCAGACCCGGGTCGACCGTCTCGCCGGGGTTTGCTGGCTCCTCGATGTCGTAGTCCTCGCCGATGTCGTCGAGTGCCTCCGCCTGTGCCTGGAGTCGGTCGGTGGCCGGTGTCGGGTCGAACTGGACCCAGCCGACCCCCTCGAAGTAGACCTCGACCCAGGCGTGGGCGTTCATCGCCCGCACCTCGTAGGTGTCGTTCCCGACCGGCTGTCCGCTGGAGTAGCCGACCGCGTACCGCGTCGGAATATCCTGCGTGCGGAGCATCGTCGCCATCGCCGTGGCGAAGTACTCGCAGTAGCCCGCCTCCATCTCGAAGATGAACGTCTCGGCGATGCTGTCGGTCGACCGGTGTGCATCCAGCGAGTAACCCTTGTCGGCCTGGAGCCAGTCGCGAACGGCGGTCACGGCGTCGTACCGGGTGTCGGCATCGCCGACGATGTTGCTCGTCTGGACCCCGACCCGGGGTGCGACATCGTCGGGCAACTCGGTGTACCGGTCGACCGCCGGCGGGTGCGAGTCCTCGGCCGCCCGGAGAACGCTGGTACTGTCCGCGGGTGCGTCACTCACGCCGGTGAACGTCGTTCCCTCTGGGAGTGTCTCGCCGGTCTGGAGTCCGCCCTCGGAGGTGACCTCGAGGTCGTCGGTGTCGATATCGTCGACGGCCGTCGGTCGCCAGGGGGTCGGTAGTGCCGTCGCCGGCTGTTCGAGCGTGACGGTGTAGGAGAGTCGGTCGAACCCGGTCTCGTGCAGCGGCGGGTCGTACGGTTCGGTGTCGGCCTCGCGTGTCCACCCGTCACCGGTGTAGGTGCCGTAGGCGGCCGTCCGCCAGTAGGTCGGCTCCGGACTCTGTGCGGTCAGGTGGACCTCGGTGTCGAGTGAGGCGAACGTGTCGTTGTCGAGGCCGAGACCGCCACCGACGCCGGTCTGCGTGCCCGGCGTCAGCGAGCCGAGCCCACCCTGGCCGCCGAACGTTCCGTCCCCGAGGCCGTCGGCAATCGACCCGTCACCGGGGGACTGGTCGTCGGAGAGATCTTCGCCGGGCAGGACACTGTCGATGGGGCTGCCGGCGAGACCGCCGGAGCCGACGGTGGCGACGAGACTGGTGCCGGTGACCACGGCCACGAGACAGCAGGCGACGAGGGCGAGGCGTCGCAGACTGCGGCCGGTACCCGCCGTGGACGGGGACCCACTGTCGGGCATTCTACCCCCTGGTCGGTCCCCCACGCTGATAACTGTGACGCGTGCCGACCGCCCGCGCGAGCGAACCGCCTAAACTACTCCGGGTACACTGTCGCGTATGGACGCGCACCTGCAGGCCGGGGTGGCGATCTACAACGCCGGTCGGTACCACGCGGCACACGATGCCTGGGAGGACCACTGGCTCGACCTCGCGTCGGGCACGGACGACGAGCGGTTCCTGCACGGGCTCATCCAGTTCACCGCGGCGGTCCACCACGCCGAGACCGGCAATCGGGCGGGCGCGACGGGGCTCGCCGACAGCGCCCGCGAGTACCTCGATGGTCTCGGCGAGACCTACCGCGGCGTGAACGTCGGCGCGGTTCGCCGGTATCTCGGCGCGCTCGGTCGCGACCCGACCGTCGGAGAGCCGCTCGCGCTCACACACGACGGCGTTGCGCTCTCGCTCGACGAGCTCGGGTTCGAGGCGACTGCCGTCGCCGCCGCCGTGCTCGCCGAGGCTGACGGTCACGACGAGATGCTGTTCGAGACCGCGGCCGCGTACGCCCGCGCCGATATCGACGACGAGCGGACCGCGAGCCCGTTCGTGACGCTGCTTTTCGACTTCGTCCGCGAGCCCGACAACCGCGATATCGTCGCCCAGCGACTCGGCGAACACACCCGGCGCCGACAGCACCGCGACGACGACGTCGCCGGCCTGTTCGAGAAGCGGTGAACGCCGGGGTCACGACTCTGTCCCCGTGGACGGGTCGGATGGCCGTCTCCGGGGGTGCTCGAAGGCACGCTTCAGCCGGAGTCGGTCGAGTTCTGCAACGGCTGCGTGACACAGAAACCCCGCAACGAAGACAAGCGACAGTGATACGTCCGTCAGCAGCCCCGATTGGGCCAGCGCGACGAGCCCGATACCGACCGGGAGCCCGAGTCCCCCGGGCCGGGGAACGAACCCGGCGAGTCGTCCGGCGAACCGGACCCCGACGCCGGCGAGGACACAGGCCGCGAGCACGAGTGTCACTGTCGACTCTGCGAGGACGAGACCGGCGACGCCGGCAACCAGCGCCCCGACGCTCACGCCGAGCCCCAGCCGCCCGAGCCCCGCAGTCACGCCACGGAACGCGACCGGTGCTCCCTCTCCCGTGCCGGGCCCGCGGTTCGCGTTGCGCTCGCCGCCCGCAGTGACACGCTGGCCGGCGGTGATGGCGGTTCCGCCGTCGTGATGCTGGCCGTCGGCTCTGTCGTCGGCGGGAATGCCCGGCAGTCGACCGTCGTCGGCGACCTCGTCGGGGGCGGGGTGGTCGGTCTCGACATCCTCGAACCGGACCGGAAGGCCCGCGGCCGTCTCGAAGCTCGGGCTGTCCTGCAGCTGGAAGTGCAGGTGTGGCTCCGAGGAGTTTCCCGAGTGACCACAGCGGGCCACCTGCTGGCCGCGCTCGACCCGGTCGCCCGGTTCGACCGCGACGCTACCGGGGACGAGGTGGGCGAGCGTGCTGTACTCGCCCGCTGCGTGCTGGATGGTCACGTAGTTGCCCCGGATGTCTCGTTTCAGCGGATGCGCGAGGCCGCCGCCCCGCGAGAGTTCGGCGTCGCTGTCGTTGACGTCCACGACGACGCCATCGGCGGGTGCGAGCACCGGTTCGTCGTAGCAATAGTACTCCTCGACTGCCGTCGACGACCCCTCCGGGCGACTGCG
>OBKM01001273.1_pt1 | contig 10451 bp, 11 predicted proteins | sample 1519691 | NCBI WGS metagenome assembly OBKM01 (sample SAMEA37050418, study PRJEB22526) | metagenome | biome: saline pan; feature: lake; material: water | place: Egypt | collected 2015 | depth 0.5 m
GGCGATTCGCTCGGAATAGCTCTGGAATCGCTCAAACTCTGGGCGAGCGTGGTACGTCGTTGTCTCGCCGTTTTCGGTGACAATAGCCAACGTGTTGTTTGCACCTACGTCGATTGCGGCTGCCTGCGTCGTGTTCTCGGGATTGAGTGTATGAGTGAATGCATCCTCTCGCTGTTCTTGTACATTGGCTGGTTGAATGCGAACAGGATGCTGGACACGAAGCTGGTCAGCGTGTTCGTCGTAGATGAGTTCGAGCCGGCTGTCGTCACCGTCCCACTGTGTGTTTCCTCGGACTTCGAGTGTGATACGCTCGTTACCGCTAAGACCGTATCGGCCTTTGAGTACGTCACCAACGCCAAATTCGAGTGTGCTTTGATCTTCGTTCCAGTCAAACGTGTAGAGGTCGTTCCGAACAAGACCATGCAACTCGTAGCCTTCTTCACGAGTGCCCCAGTAGCCCGGCGGTGACGGTTTCTCAGTTACCGCCGTATTGGAGTCGTCGTGGTACTGGTCAAGCAACTGGAAGTGACTGCGCCATGCTTCGCTATTCTTGCGAGCGATCTGCTGGCACGTTGCTTTTCCAATGATCGGGGCATACTCGTCGTAGAGGTCGGTGTAGTCGGCGTTCCACACGTCACCATCGTCGCTGAAGTACGCTTGTCGGCGGCGGTAGGTGATTTGATTCCAGAGTGGTGGTTGGGTGGCCAGCCAGTCGAACAAACACTGCCGATACCTATCGCTGGTTGCGTTGGCAGTGTAGGTATTCGTTCGTTGTGGCCGGTCACTCACACCAAATCATTAGTAGTCAAATATGATAAAAGTTGGGATTACAGAGGGTCGCAGTCGTGTAGAAAGTGGTATGTCACGTCGGCTTCATCCCCGCCCTAAAGGGCGAGGCTTTCGCCTTGAATCTTCCGGTAAATTCGCTACGGTGATCGCTTGGGCAAATTCACCGTGGCGAATCGAAAAGGTTGTTGCTATGTCCGATTCTGGAACATCAGGCAATCGGTGGCCATATTCTGTGAGGAGAGACGGCGCTTGGTACGTAAGCTGCTCCAGTTCGAATATGGGTTTGGATGTCGGTGTCTCAGAGGGGAGCGCGATTCGAACCTCGTCACCCCCGGCTGCACGCAAGAATCGACTGATGGGATCAAGTTTCATCCAAAAACTGTCGGGATCGGCATTCCCGGAAACATGCGGACTTGACCGTGGGAGCGAATGCTCAAAATATATCGTTCCGTCTTCAGCTTGAGCGCGGAGTCGAATCTCATCTGTTTCTACCGCGACGTGACACTCGCTTTCCTTGTGGATAGCGGCCGCTGTACTGAGAATGTCTTTGAGTGTTGGAACATCGAATATTAGCGTCATTGGGATGTTTCCTGCAGATACCGGAGTCCGGCCGGGCAGGTTGGGCCACCGAATGAGAGATTCCGAATTACTTCCAAGATCCCCAGCTGTGTCGGGTCAAACTCGACGCCACGCTTCGGTGAAGGGACGGTATCCGCAATCTTATACAGGTTATAAAATAAAGTGGAGATATTGTAGTAGAATAATTTGTGAGCCGGGTTCGCTGAATCCGTCGCTACATCGAACCTGTTCCTGGTAAGTCGGAATTGCGTCTCGATCTTCGCACGCTGATTATACTGGAAGTTAAGATTTGTAATCCGTTGCTCACGAGCGTCCTGGTCATCCGGAAGTGGTATATCAGACCAGAACGCCCGAACTGAGTCCGATAGCTTCTGGCTCGATGTCTCCTTGTCAGTTTCTGACGACTCCTCGTCGGTGCTTACTCCCGAATAGCCAAGGAGTTGCGTCGGCGGATGTAATCCCTCGAATCCAGCATCAGGGATGACCGCCGTTCCACCTAGCTCGATTTCCTCTAAAAGCCGGGTATAATCCGTACTGCCTGAATTTTTCTCACTCTCGTCTTGGGCATGAATCGCCCACCGTTGCGGAACAAATGCTCGGCATGCTTCTATATCACTCACGCCGTCGAATCCGCGATCAGCGAGGAACAATTTCACATCAACCATCTGTGTCAATTCTCGAAGGAAATTCCTCAACACACGGGTTCTCTGTGCTTCTGATTTCAGAAGCCTGAGCCCGAACGCGAATTCAAGATCGGTGTCGGTAAACGAAAGCGAGGCGAACCGCCAGCGACCATCGTCGGTCAGAAACGTGTCATCGCGCACTTCATGCCCAAAGTTTTGGATATTGACGAGATCATACGCAACCGTGACCGGTTCAGACACGACACCTGAATCAAGCACGTATTCAAGCAACTCTTGATACATCCCATTAAACAACGCATGAATCTCCCACACGGATAATCCGTCAATATGGTGCCAGATCGTTGAGCCGCTGAATGCTGTATCAAGCTGGAAGAGGTGTTGTGCTGCTTGTTCATACTTTTCGATGCTTTCATCGGTGATCGCAGCGGTGGCGAAGATTCCAAGAAGACTTCGTAACTCACGTGACTTGTTCGAGGCTCGATCAAAATCCAGGTGCGAGATGACGATCTCCATCAAGTCATTCATCAGTTCGTATAGCGGTACCTGTCGAGCGTCGTCAGAGAAGTCGTCAGCAGCTGGCCCAAGCGTATACGACAATCCGTACTGATCTTTGACCGGGTCTGGAATCGGCAGGCCATTCCAAAACAACGCATGCGCCGCGATCCAACTCGCATCAACCAGCAGCTCAAACTCACCACTCTTTTTCAACTGCTTTGCGGCTTTCCGATACGTGGATTGCCCATAGGCGGCCTGCAGTCCGAACTGTTCGAGTTCTCTAGACGAATATATCGAGAGGTGATCACTCAACGCTTTGAACGACCCAAGATTCCGTGTGCAGCGAATCATCAATCCTCGCAACTTGTACAGCTTGTAAGAGTCCGCATTGAGGCCTGCTGTCTCCAGCGCTAATTCTGCTACATCACATAGTCCTTCGTCGAAAATCGCATTGATACACCGCTCTGTTTCGTGTTCTTCGCAGTCTGGTTCGTATCTGTTTTCTCGTGCCATCGCAACAATTAGCGGTTTCTCTAACTCGATACTGCGACGCCCACCGCCTGGGTGAGAGAGGGTATATTCTCGTGTGGACTCTGGGTTGAACGACTTGAACTCGTCCACTTGGTCTTGATTCGCGTGGCGTGTTTCGCCCGCAAATGCATCTTGAAAATTCGTCATTATTTTACAATTATTAATATCTAGATCACGCACGTATAAACCCTTGCCAGAAACACGAATGAGGGATGCCCGGAATTAATCCGGTAATTCTGATCCTGCATCCACTCGAATCAGCTAACCGTCGAAAAACGGCATACGAAGAGACGTAATCACTTCACCGCTTAAACTGACAGGAGAATGACTGTTGTCTGAAGTGCCGAAAATGAACTTGTAGCGTGTCTATAGTGCTTGATTCCGATTATTCGTATCCTGCTCAGCAAACGACACGGGATTTCTCATCGCGCTCAGTTTGGGTGAACGACCGCCACTCCGGGCCGTGATCAATTTGCTCGTCTTCAAGAATCAGCCGGTCGGTTCATGCATCAACTCGCCATCATCGGTTTTGATGACCTCGTCTGGATCGACCGATGATGGGTCAATCGCTTCGGCATCCCGTTCGGAATGTGACTGCTCAGATTGTGTTTTGGTTGTCGATGCAGCCTGTCGCTGACGGGTGGGGCCTGCCATTGAACATTATTGAATGATTGATCGATATAAATCCGTAGGAGAAGTATTACTCAACTTAGTCTATCGCAGTTCTGCGTTGCCAGAGATACACCCCACCGACGATCAGTGACACAAACCAGATCGCTGATCCAATCACGTACGCCCACGTGTACTTGGGCCAGTCTGTGTCTTCACCAAGAGAGCGAGCGTCCTGAAAAATCGAAATCGGGAGCCCAAGCCACGAGCCGAAGAACAACACTCCCCAAATCGCATCAGAGAGAGCAGATACGCCAAGAATGACACCTACCCACCCGAGCAAACACGCCCAGATCCCCTTCACCCACAACGTCGATCTGGAGGCATTCGTACTCGATGTGGCTGTCGGAGACGGTGAGGGAGAGGGTGTAGCAGTAGAGGTCGCAGAGCCATCTGATGGCTGTGCATCTGACGTGGGCTCTCCACTGGCCTCGGTGTGTGGCTGTTCGGTGTCCGGATCTTCGACCGGTTCGATGAAATCCAGATATTCAGCGACGAGATCTAACGCCTCATGCTGCTCTATCAAATGAACCAACCGTTCGCCATCGATCAGTTTGACGTTGAGTTGATCGGCGGTTTCCCGCGCCTGTTGAGTGAATTCGTTTGTAGTGACGATCAGTACCTTATCTACATCTTCGAACTGCTGGCGAAGACTGGCATATTGCTGTATGTCTGGCGATCCAACCGTCGTGTTCGGGCCGTATCGCTTGGCTTGGATCAACAACAGTTGGTCGTAAGGCATCGATTGCCGGGCGATCACATCAACGCCCTTGTCACCGGCGGCAGAGGACACCTCCGTCTCCCAGCCCATCCGTGTCCAAAGGTCGGCCACGAAGTACTCAAACTCATAGGCATCCATCTGCTGGAGGACAGCCTGGAGTTGAGCAGGCGAATCAACAGTCTCGCCGTTGGCTGGCATATTCGGGTGGTTGAGAAGCTCTTGGACGGAGGAGGCTCCAGACGGAGTGTGTGAAGAGGTGGAAGACTGTGACTGAGAGTTACCAGAACTCTCCAGTAGTTTTCGGATGCTCCGATAGAGTTCCCGGTAGGCAATATATCGGAGGAAACGCTTCATACTTGCACATGGTGTTCCTCGCTTGTTACTTTGTCGAGGGTTTCGGATGGTAATTGTCTCGATAGCTCCAATAGTAGCGAAGCTATCCACCCCGACGAATTCTGGAAAACAGTTGGCTCTTGCCTAATCTGGTGAAAAAATGTCTGAAGTTTGATATTGAAATATTCGGAATGACCGATACAGAGGTTACATGTATGACCCTATTACATTGACCGTGCTTCGATTTGGTCTCGGTGGTGTCCTTTCAGTAATTGTCGGTGAAGTATTCCTTCTTTCATCGTTCATTACTCAGCTTTGAACGTTGAAGTAGGAGCGTGACGTAGGCGGTAGCGAACACGGATGATGCCGATTACAGACTTCTTGTCGTGCACGCGTGTATTCGACGAGTTCGAGTCGCTGTCACCCGCACAACGTCAGCACGCGAAAACCTACGCCACAGGTCTTGTTGCGGCCAGCAACAAGACCGTGGCAGGCATCGCACGCGAAGTCCTTCCAGCTGGAGACAAACGCGCTCTCAACAAGTTCCTCACCGAGTACGACTGGGACGAACAGCAATTCAACCACGAACGCCTCGAAGACGATCCGCGACTGGGACAGCTGGGCAGACATGACAATGATCAACCGCTACGCGAGTTTCGTGGGGGGCGTCCGGCAAGCAGATCGGAAAGTTCTGAACCACCGCTCTTTTCCGCTACTGCCCGGCATCGACGAGTCGTTGGTCCCCGCAAAAAAACGACACCCTTCTAACACCTTTTTTAGAGCTACCCGGTCTAGCCTCTCTCGCCCGGCGAAAAAAGTATCGGACGTATCCCGTATAATAGATTACTATACGTGAGATGTCCGGTAAATTTCCCACCGTGCTGATCAGCGCGACGGGTCGAAAAAAAGAGGTGTTACTGGCGGTGTTAAGGTAGGTACAGTTCGTGGGGCGGCACGACGTAGTTGAGCGTGTCGCCGGGATGGCGTTGCGGTTCGCGATCCTCGACGAGGTCGCGGGGCGCCCAGCCGACGAGCCGCACCTTCCGCACCTTCCGCGGCTTGACCCGGTGGGCGAGCAGGTACGCGTCTGCCGCGAGCTCCTGGTCGTACGGGATCAGGAGCTCGGGCAACTGCATATGCGTTGCTGTGGCCTTGACATCGATCGTTATGTTGCCGTCTACGACATCATACCCAGGATCCCCATAGATGAAGATCGCCTGCTCGAGTTTACCTAAGGCTTTCTGGAGCGCAAGCTCGCCGATGACGCCTGTTTCGTTGGCGTCGATTGGTCGCTGCGCACCGTAGATCCGACCGCCGCCGATGGGTTGGTACGTCAGCTTACGCGCTTCGGCAATGAGTTCTGCGAGTTGATACAACTGATCCGAGATTTCGACGACCGGCAGATCATCAACAGGAACGTCAGCCGGGGAAAGTGGTCGATCTCGATGCTTTTTGTGTGTTGGATTTGTATCCGACATTGCTGGTAGACTCCAGCACGGTCGCCGGTGTGATCGCACCGGGGACTCTTTCGCGCGAGTCGCTTCCGTGCTGTTTACTCTTACCTGACACACGACTATAAAAAAGGAGATTTTACTTCACTTTGCACTCCAGAGCGGTTGCTCTCCACCCGCGGGACCCGGCCTCCTGACGGCGATCTACACTCGAAAGCCGAGTTCCTTAGATATTCTCAAGTGGATCTAAGATAAGAAACTAAGATAAGAGTCTAAGAGATGTCAGTTAGATGAGTTTCTTAGATTAGTGTCTGACAAAACTTCATTAGCGATCATAGATTAAGTAGTAATATGCTGGCATACACAGTCTATTCGGAAGCAGGTGGAGTAGGCAAGACATCACTTGCTTCAAACCTCGCAGTGGCACACGCTCGGGCAGGGCTCGATGTCTTAGTCGTTCCACTCGATCCACAAGACGGCAATCTCAGCCGACTGTTTGGCGTTGACGAAGACCGAACAAATAGTAAGGCCGATAGCCTTGTTCGACACTTAGTCAAGAGTCCCGGAGGTTCATTTGACGACCTCATACGATCCGCCGAAGGGATCGATATCATTCCCGAACACAATACTCTCGCAGACCTCTCAGACCATCTTAATCGAGAGCAACAAAAGGCCGCCGATTTGGGCGACAGCTACAATATCTACGCGCAGTTGCGCCGTGTCCTCGACGAGGCCGATGTTCCGGACAGATATGATGTCTTAATATGCGACCCACCTGCTACTGAGTCAGATCATCTGTACAACGCAATCTATGCGACGCGGAACCTCCTAATTCCGGTCGAACCATCATGGAAGGGACAAGCCTCAATTGACGGGTTAGAGCAGATGGCGACCAACTTCGCAGATGAACTCAACATTGATGTGGGTGTGCTCGGAGCTGTACCACTGGGTTACAAAGATACGATCGACCAGCGGGAAATGGTTGAAAACATACCGTTTTCTGTCCCGGAGGTAATCGGAGAGCGTGCAGCACTAATGGAGGGCTGCTGGAAACAACAGTGTTCTGCCTTCCGCTATGTTCGTGACCATCGAAGGCAGCACCGTGACTACGAAATTGATACACTAGCCCAGTTCGATGAGATTGCCAGACACTTAGAGGAATCAATTGGTCTTGAAGCGCCTCACCCACCCCAACCAGGTGAAATCGACACAATGGAGGCAGAGCTATGACTGGATTCAAAGACGGAGCTGTTGGTTGGGACGATGACGACAAGGAGGAACCCGAGGAGGTTACCAGAACAGAGGACCCATCAGATGATGTTGAGCGCGACCCTATGACTGAGGTAACAAGACAGACAACAGACCGTTCAACAGGTTCGTCACAGACTCGTCTGCCATGGATTCACAGTCGTAATAGTATCACTGATGGACGACAAAAAACGGTTCAGCTTCACCTCCAAGCCTCGACTATCGACGAAGAACGAGAAGGCATGTCTGATGTGCAGCGAATGCTTGACGAGAATGTAAAGAAGGCCGATCTACGGGAGGCGGCACTTCTTATTGGATTGAATCATCTCAACGAAGTCTCAGACCAACTTAGGGAGTGGGGATACGATTTCGAGTAGTGTGATAGAGGTGCGATATATACGCTACTCGTTGCCGACGTTATTGAGTGCGCTGTTCAGTTCAAAGAGTTCTCGGACAACGTTACTGTCTGCAACTCGGTATCGACGGGGAGACGTGTCAGGGACTTCCTCGATGAGTTCAACCTCAAGTAAGAGTTCAGTATAGTTTCCGACGGTCTGTCGAGTAACACCGGCATGTTCTGCAAGTTCGGTTTTGTTGAACTCACGGTTTGGTGGAAGATCAAGCAATGCGTCTACCAGGATCGGAATAGCATCGTGTTGTGTGAGGTAGAGCCAGCCGCTGGGATGATCCATGCGAAGTTGTTTTTTTTCTCCACGGTCAGCCGCATGTTCTATACTACTCATAGGAAGAAACAACACCCGTATGTGTATAAGCATTTCCACTACTGTTAATCACCATTAACAGCATTTATATCAGAGTGGGTTTATCCATCGGCTATGGAGAAACCGTCGGTGAAATGTGCCCTCTTGGCGACAATGATAGAGATGCGAGCGCATACCCCCGCCTTCCCGTGAGTGACGAGTGTTCCGACGCTCCGTCGGAACCGAGGAACGAACAGGCGGGGGTCGAGCGGACACTCCTGTCGAGAAACCGGCCGCACTGTGGCCGGCTTGGATGACCAACCGAATGCTTTTGTTGTGCCCCGAGTTACAAAAGAGTGCTACGGAATCGGTGAGATGCCGGCCTCCAACAGACAAGGGGCGGTGACGAACGCGGTCTGTTCGTCACACGGCGATGACATCGATTCCGATGGGGCCTGCGTGACCGGGCCACAGCCCTACAGCGAGGGAGAAAACGAGAGTTCCCCGGTATGCTGCCGGTTCCCTCTGAGTGCGGGTTGGAACCGGAATATCTTGGTTCGCCAAGGCAGTCATCCGGTGGCCGGATGCCACGGCCTTCAGGCCGTGGAGGAGGTCACTGCGAAACATAAGTGGGGGACACCGATCACAGAAGAAACTCTCCTCAGTATCTCAGCTATTGGTGACGACTATCCAGCTGCACGTGAGGTTTACGCTGACCTCCGAAGCGAATCTTACATCACCTTTCGTGGGAACCGCGGCATTGAACTCGATAAGAGCAATTTTGGAGACCTCGCTGATGTTCTCTATTATGAGTGTAGGTGGGAAGCTTGGGAGATCAAAAGTCGGTTGAAGCACTACGAGGGCATCGATAATCACGACTGGGCATGAAATCCTCTCTTAGCTTTATTCACCACCGACGACATCTATTAATCCACTCTATTGCAGTGTGCATTGAGTCGGTGGGATCAACCGGTTGGGATGAGCAGGAGTGTTTGCTGACGCGGTTTCTCCGCTGCCCGAACGCCCCTTTCAAGCGTATCCGCAATGATCGTATACAACATCTCCGCTTGCCAAATTTGTATATCGTCATGCAATTTATGCTGCACTACAAATCACCGATTCGACTATATACAGTCAAACAAGCCACTCTACGGCCAATATAGAAAATTCAAATACCGACGCGTATTCACTGTGCATTAGTCCAGTAGTGTACAGTAGTTTTACTAGGGCCGACGCTGTAGGGTAATCCGATAAGATGGAGCGTACAACTGACGGGTCTTCCCCCTGGAGTCAGACGCTCGAAAGCACGGTCCACGAGTTCATAGAGTCGGGTTCGAAGTCGGGAAACTACAAATCGAACCTGCAGTACGTCCTTGAGAAATGGTGCGACTATCTCGCCGACCGTGGCGTAACGACGCTCGACCAGGTCAACGCCCGCGTGATGGCGAACTACGCGAAGTATCTCCATCAGCGATTCAACGCCCATCAGGCGAGCAACGGTGATGAGGGAATCAGCGCATCAACAGCGTGGACGTACTACGACAACGTGAGCGCCTTCCTTGATTACTGTCTCAAGTGGGAGTACATCGTCGAGAACTACGCCCAGAAAGCCAACGCCAAAGACGAGCTCCCAAAGCGACCGAAAACGGTGAGCGGTGCCCAGCAGTTTTGGTCGCCAACTGAACGGACAGCACTGCTCGATCATGTCGATGACGTTGCGACACAGGCGATCGACGAGCGCGGGATGGACGCCGTCGTCGAACTCCGAGACCGAGCTCTCGCATACGTCCTCGCGTACACGGGCGTCCGTGGTGGTGAGATACTGAAAGACAGTCGTGACGCCCGGCGTGTCGGGCTTCAGTGGGCTGACGTTGACATCGAGAAAAATCAGATGACGATTCTCGGAAAGAACCAACAGCGCGAGGCGGCACAGCTCCCCGGCCAAACCCACCACCCACTAAAACAGCTCCGCCGAGCAGTCAACCCCGCCGGTGACGATTGGCCAGTGTTCATATCCCACCACGCACCGTCGATGTACCGTAAATTGGGTGACGACTTCGAGCGGCCCAACAACGACGAGCAGAGCCTGCTCGATCATTGCCGTGAACTCGGGGTGACGCCGCCGGCACTTTCGACCAACGGAGCACGGTCGATATTAAAACGACTCTGTAAGAATGGCGAGATTGTCGTCGATGGCAATAAGGACTACCTCACGCTACACGGCGCACGGCGAGGGGTTGGAGAGAAATTGTATCGCGAACGTGGAGCCGCCAGCGCCCAACGGACACTC
>OBKM01001275.1_pt1 | contig 10441 bp, 10 predicted proteins | sample 1519691 | NCBI WGS metagenome assembly OBKM01 (sample SAMEA37050418, study PRJEB22526) | metagenome | biome: saline pan; feature: lake; material: water | place: Egypt | collected 2015 | depth 0.5 m
CCCAACCCAACTGCCATATTTTCGCCGTCTTGCGTGCCTTTACGTACGGTTGCCGGCAAATTAACTGTTGGGGATGCGACCAGCCATCCGCGGTGGAACGGTGGGCTATGCTGTCGCTCACACCTACCCCTTCAGGGGTGGGCTTCCGCTCGATACGTGTCATTCCGGTCTCGACCGCCCGACGATGGGCGGTCATACCAGTAAACAGTCGCAGTACCCAGTATCAGTCACCGGGGGAGCCGACGGTCTGTCGGACGAACCCCTCGGGAAGCGCCTCCAGGTCGCCGACCTGGACCCGCCAGAGGTCGGCGTACAGCCCGTCGGCCTCGAGGAGGGTGTCGTGGGTGCCCGACTCGACAACGCGGCCGTCGTCGAGAACGATAATGCGGTCGGCGTTGCGAACCGTCGACAGCCGGTGTGCGATGACGAACGTGGTCCGGTCCTCGCCGAGGTCGGTGACGTTTCGCTGGACGACCAGTTCGGTTTCGTTGTCGACGTGACTGGTCGCCTCGTCGAGTATCAGCAGTTTCGGGTCTCTGAGAATCGCGCGGGCGATGGCCAGGCGCTGGCGCTGCCCGCCGGAGAGTTTCACCCCGCGCTCGCCGACGACCGTGTCGAGGCCATCCTCCAGGTCGGCGACGAACTCCCAGGCACCGGCCTGTTCGAGCGCCGTGACGAGTTCGGCCTCGCTGGCCTCGGCCACGCCGTAGGAGACGTTCTCCGCGACGGTCCCGCCGAACAGGAACGGCTCCTGGGAGACGTAACCGAGGTGGCGACGCAGCGTCCGGACATCGAGGTCCTGCACGTCGTGGCCGTCGAGACGGACGACCCCCTCGTCGGCGTCGTAGAGTCGCATCAACAGCTTCGTCAGTGTCGTCTTGCCGGCCCCGGTCGGCCCGACCAGCCCGACCGTCTCGCCGGGCGCAACATCGAAGCTCACGTCGTCGAGTATCTGCTCGTCACCGTCGTAGCTGAACGAGACGTCCTCGTAGCTGACAGCCCCCTCGACAGAGTCGAGTCGCTCGCCGGTCGTCCGCCCGTCTATCTGGTCGGGGTCCCTGAGCAAGCCCACGACACGCTCGGCGGCGGCGTAGGCGTACTGGTAGTTGTTGAGGACCTGCCCGAACTGGCGCATCGGGTACATCAGCCGCCGACTGTACAGCAGGAACGTGACCAGTGTCCCGGCGGACAGCCCGAGGGTGAACACGCTGGCACCGTCCTGGAGAAAGACGTACCCCCCGAGCGTGAACGTGAGGCCGTAGCCGAAGGCCGTTATCAACACGAGTGTCGGGAAGAACTTGATGCGGGTGCGGATTGCGCTCCAGTTCGCCGACCGGTACTCGTCGGAGGCCTCCCGAACGCGGTCGGCCTCGTACCCCTCCTGTCCAAAGGACTTGATGACGCCGACACCGCCGATGTTGTTCTCCAGGCGGGCGTTGAGCCGACCGACCGACGACCGGACCTCGCCGTACTTTGGCTCGATGAGTTGCTGGAACCGGTAGGAGGCGTACCCGAGCATCGGCACCATCACCAGCGTCACCAGGGCGAGTTGCCAGTGGAGATACAGCGTTATCGCGGCGATAACAAGCGACGTGACGACGATGCTCACGCCGTTCTGGAGGTCCTCGGAGAGAAACGACTCCAGCTGGTTCACGTCGTTGTTCAGGACCGACATTATCTCGCCGGTCTTGTGGTCGTCGAAGAAGGCCATCCGCTGGGTCTGCATCTGCTCGTACGTGTCGGTCCGGAGGTCGTGCTGGACATCCTGTGCAACCCGGTTCAGGGCCCAGCCCCGGACGTATCCCGCGACCGCGGCGAGCAGGAACGACCCGGTGACGATGCCGACGGTCAGCCAGAACTGGCCCATCTGTGTCGCCGGGAGCATCCCGTCGGGGACGAGCGGCAACGCGAACGGCCGGGTCTCCCGGAACACCGAGTCGAGCGCGATGCCCAGAACGAGTGCCGGAATCGAGAGCAACGCCGCGTTCAGAACGGTCATCAGCCCGCCAAGCGCCAGGTGCGGGAGGTACGCGCGGCCGTACCGACTGGTCAGGTACCGCATCGGACGGTCTGTTCGCTCGCGGAGGTCGTCGAGTGACCCCTCTGTGTTCGACATACAACAGGGAGGGGTTCGACGCGCATAAATCGTGTGACCCGTCGACACGCCCCGCACGAGCCGCGACGGCGAGGGGACAGTACCCGCGAGGACGGGCCAGGGCTGCCGGCGGTCAGTCCTCCAGGAGTGTCGCGGCGGTCACGAGCGCGTCGAGGCCGACATCGCGGTCGGCGAGCAAGTCCCTCGCGCCCTCCTCGCGGTCGACGACGGCGAGAACGCGGTCGACGGTCGCGCCGGCCTCGCGCAGCACTTGGACCGCCTCGAGTGCGCTCCGGCCGGTCGTCGTGATGTCCTCCAGGACCACGACACGGTCGCCCGTCTCGAACGGCCCCTCGATGCGGTTGCCGGTACCGTGTTCCTTCGCGGACTTGCGGACGACGAGATACGGCCGGCCGGCGGCGAGACCGGTTGCGGCGGCCAGTGGCACCGCGCCGAGTGCGACACCGGCGGGTGTTGCCCCGTCGAGGCGGGCGGCGAACGCGTCGGCGATTGCCGCGAGCGCGTCCGGGTCCGTCTCGAAGGCGTACTTGTCGACGTAGTAGTCACTCGTCCCGCCGTGTGCGAGTTCGAACTCGCCGGTCCGGACCGCGCCTGTCCCCCGAAGCAGTGTTGCAAGCGACGCCGTCTCCATATCTCCACGAGCGGGTGACAGACTCATCTGTCTGCCGGTTCGGTTCGGTCGGGGAGTTAAGTATCGCCCGCGACTATCGTGAGTGATGGCAATCGACCCAGAGTTCGAGGTCACGTACGAGCGGGTAGCGGAAAACGACGGTGTCGCGGCCTGGTCACCGGACGGCGAGCCGCTGACGACGGAGAAACAGGGGATTCACGGCACGCACGTCGCGGTCGACTTCGACATCTGCATCGCCGATGGCGCGTGCCTGGAGGACTGCCCGGTCGATGTCTTCGAGTGGGTCGACACCCCCGGGCACCCCGAGAGCGAGGTCAAGGCCCACCCGACCCACGAACAGCAGTGCATCGACTGCATGCTCTGTGTGGACATCTGCCCGGTCGACGCCATCGACGTCGACGGCAGCCGACCTGGTCGGACCTGAACCCGGACCAATTTGGTGAACAGCACGCATTTAACCCGGGGCCCGCCAGGTAGGTGTATGGCGGGGTCTGTCGCGGTCGAGGGTGCCGTCGATCTCCCCGGGCTGTCACAGGCAGAATCGGCAGTGCTGGTCGGACTGCTCGGACTGCTTGCCGTGCTGGTGGTGGGCTATCTCCTCTACCGGTATCTCGGCAGGCCGCCCGGGCAACGGTTCGCGAGGGTACTCGGCTCGCTCGACTCCGTTGCGGTGCTGATGCACTCCGACCCCGACCCGGACGCGATGGCCTCGGCGGTTGCCGCGGCCGAGATCGCCCGAGCGCGCGGGACCGAGGCGAGCATCTACTACCCGGGTCGGATACAGCGTGACGAGAACCGCGCGTTCGAGACGGTGCTGGATCTTGAATGTGAACGCATCGAGCGGGGTGACGAGATCACCGAGGACGCGGTCGTGCTGGTCGACCACAACAGTGTCCGCGACCTGAAAAACGACGGCGTGCTCGATATCGTGGCCGTGGTCGACCATCACCCCGGTGAGGGAACCGGGACGCGGTTCACCGATGTCCGCACCGGTATCGGCGCGTGTGCGAGTCTCTTCGCCGAGTACTTCGACGACCTCGGGCGCACGCCCGTCGACACCTGGCTCGACCCCAGTCCGGAGGAAGACACCGAGCAACTCGAACTCGAGGAGCTCCGCGAGGAGGGCAAGCTCCCCGCGAGTATCGCGACCGGTCTCGTCTACGGTATCCAGACCGACACCAAGAACCTCACGAGTGGCTGTACCGCGGCCGACTTCGAGGCGGTCCGGTATCTCTACGAGGGTATCGACGGCGACCGACTCGACCGGATGGCCAACCCCGACATCGACGCGGAGATGCTCGATGTGAAGGCCCGCGCCATCACCGAGCGCGACGTTCGCCCCCCGTTTGCCGTCAGCGACGTCGGAACGGTCTCGAACTCGGAGGCGATCCCGCAGGCGGCAAACGAACTCGAACGACTCGACAGCGTCAGCGCGGTGGTCGTGCTCGGTGACACGGACGGCGTTATCCGCCTCGCCGGACGCTCCGACGACGACCGCGTCCACATGGGCAAGCTCCTCGGGACCCTCACCGACGGCATCCCGCTCGCCGGGGGTGGCGGTCACGCTCGTATGGGCGGGGGCCGCGTCCACATCGAGCACATGGAGGGGCTCGGGCCCGGCGAGGGGCTCACCCGCGAGGAGTTCAAAGAACAGCTGTTCGAGGCGATGAACGGCGAGCTCTAGCTACTCGGGGACCATCCCGTCGCCGGTGATGCGCATCACGGCCTCGCCGTCGGCGAGGTTCGGCGCGTCCACCAGCCGGACGATGCGCTTGTCCTGTTTCGACTTGCGCAGGTAGATGCGAAACGTCGAGGTGTGTCCGAGGATGTTGCCGCCGATCGGCTGTGTCGGGTCGCCGAAAAACGAGTCCGGGTTCGAGGCCACCTGGTTCGTGACCAGCACCGCCGTGTTGTTGAGGTCGCCGACCCGCATCAGGTCGTGGAGGTGCTTGTTGAGCTTCTGCTGGCGTTCGGCGAGCTCCCCCCGACCGACGTACTCCGCGCGGAAGTGGGCGGTCAGCGAGTCAACGCAGAGCAAGCGAACCGGGAACTCCTCGTCCTGGCTCTCGGAGGCCAGCTCCTGTGCGGTCTCGGCGAGCAGGATCTGGTGATTCGAGTTGAACGCCTTCGCCACGTGGATCTTGTCGAGCATCTCGGTGAGCAGCTCCTCGACCAGCGTCTCGTCACCCGCGTCGGCCTCGTCCTCGCTTGCGACACCGTGCAGGACCATCGTCGCCTCGAGCGTCTCGTCGTCGAGTCCGCGCACCATGTCGTCGATGCGCTCCGGCCGGAACGTGTCCTCGGTGTCGATGAAGATGGCACTGCCCTCCAGCCCACCGTGCTCGACCGGGAGCTGAACGTTGACCGCGAGCTGGTGGGTGACCTGTGACTTGCCGGAACCGAACTCGCCGTACACCTCGGTGATCGACTGGGTCTCGACGCCGCCGCCGAGCAGCTCGTCGACCTCGTCGATACCCCAGCTGAGCTTGCCGATCTGCTCGCGTCGCTCTAGCACCGCCGCCCCGCTCTCGAAGCCACCGATATCGGCGGCGTTCCGGGCGGCACTGATGATATCCGACGCGGTCGACTCGCCGATGTCGGCCGTGTTCGAGAGCTCACCCGGGCTCGCCACCGCAATCCCCTGAAAGCTCTCGAAGCCGTTGTCTCTGAGCTTCTCCTCCGTGGCCGGACCGACACCTGGCAGGTCCTGAAGGTCTTCCTCTGTCGCCATGTGTCCCCGTTGTGCCCCTTCCCACATAAAGCCCCGTTAACAGCCACGTGAAACTGAAACGTCTGGACGGAAGTCGACCACCGCGCGATACCGCGACCAGGTTGATACGCGAGCAGTCACGGGGTCGTCGCCGGTGTGCACCCGACGACCCGGTGGTCACAAGAGGTCCAGTCGACTCGTGACGTGGAGTCGTCGCTCTCGCCGGTTCAGTTGGTGGCAGACGGCCTGGGTCCGCTCGCCCGACTACGCGGCGGGCCGGTTCTCCGACTCTCCCCGAGTGGAGTCCTCGGCGTTTATCTGGATGAAATTCTGCCGTCCGATCCGGATCTTCTCGAGTTGCCCGTCCTCGGCCAGGCGCGACACGACGCGGCTCACCTTCGCCTCGCTCCAGTCGGTCTGTTCGACTATCTCCTGTTGTGGAAGTCGCCCGCTGACGGTGTCGTCGATTTGTTTGATTCGGTCGAGTTCACTCACCTCGGTCGACTCGTCCGGTTGCCCGGCGTCTGTGCGCTCACTCTCCGCGGGAGACGGGTCACCCGTCTGCCGACGCCAGAGGAGGAGCACAGCTACACCCAAGAGCAGAACCGTGACACCCAGCAAGACAATCGAGAGAACAACTGCTCGGTTCGGTTCCCCCAACTCACGCGCCCACGGTGGCGGTCCACGGGAGAGCAACGAGTCGGCGACGATTGCGCCCGTGTCGCGGGCGAGGTCGGTAACGGCCCTGCTCACACTGTGAGTTACACTGTGCGCCTGAATAAAATATTGTTCGGTCCCGTGCGCCTGGGTCGGGCGCAGTGACCGAAAATCACCCGGAGAACGACGCTTTCACGTGAAATCGTACGAAAGCGTCTGTAGTACTCATATCCCCACCGGTCGTACAACCGCAGTATGCGGGAAACATTACAAGATCTGAACCTGCTGACCGTGGCAGTCGCACTTGGTGTTACGGCGATGCTCGCAACGGGTGCAGTCATCGGCACGCAGGGACAGACACTGACAGCACAGGACGGTCCAGACACGGACACGAGTCCCGAGACCGAACGCGGAGGCGACACGAACAACGAGACGAGGGTGACCGTCAGCGGGACACTCGAGCCCTCAACCGGCGAGGACTACCGCCTCAACGGGCTGGCCATCGACATCGGCCCGGAGTGGTACACGAGCAACACGACGGCTGAGACGGACCTCGACGATGACGGAACAGTCGAGACGATCCGTGCCGAGTTCGATGGACTGGTCGGGCAGACTGTCACGCTGACCGTCGAGACGGACGGAACCGAGGGTGACGTGTTCGCCGTCGACGGCGAGCAGTACCGCGAGCGCGGACCGCCGCCGTGGGCAGGCGGTCCACACGGCAATGGTCCCCCAGAACACGCCGGTCCCTGACCGATCGGGTGATATCGCGCTCGCGGTGATGTTCCCGCAAACTGCGGTGGGTCACCGTCGCGGCCGGACAGTCGTCACTCCAGCGCGGAGGGCAGTTCCTCGGCCGACCGGGTGTTGAGCACGTCGTCGGGTTCTGCCCAGCCTCGGCGGGCGGTGGCGACGCCGTAGCGGACGTGCTCGTAGCTCCCGGGGCTGTGTGCGTCGGTGTCGATGGCGATTGTCGCGCCGGCGTCGATGGCCGTCTGGACAGCACCGCCGCGGAGGTCGAGTCGCCGGGGGCTGGCGTTGACCTCCAGGGCGGTGTCGTGCTCGGCGGCGACGGCAGCGAGTCGTTCCACGTCGACACTCAGCCCCGGGCGGCGGTTGAGTTGTCGGCCGGTCGGATGGCCGACGATGTCGACCTCGGGGTGTTTCGCGGCCGTGACGAGTCGGTCGGTCCCGTCGCCGTCGAGGCCGGCGTGTGGCGAGGCGACCACGATATCGAGGTCGGCCAGCACGTCGGCACCGACCGAGACCTCCCCGGCCGGTCCGATGTTGGCCTCGACGCCCGCGAGCACCTCGATGTCGTGCTCGTCGTCGACGGCGCGAACCGCCGCCGCGTGCTCGCGTATCGCCTCGTCGTCGAGCCCCACGTCGGCGACGATTCCCGGCCCGGTCGCGTGGTCGGTGACCGCGACGTACTCGTGGCCGAACGCCGCCGCGGCCTCGACCATCTCGGCGATGCTCGCCGCGCCGTCGGACCAGGTGGTGTGGACGTGCAGGTCACCCCGGACCGCCGCGGGGTCGACGAGGTCGGGCAGGTCCCCCTCTGCGGCGGCCGTGACCTCGCCGCGGTCCTCGCGCAACTCCGGTGGGACCCACGCCATGTCGAGTGCCTCGTACACGCCCGCCTCGTCCGGGCCCGCAACCCGCTCGCCGACGCGCTGGCCGCCGTCGGGGTCCTCGACTCCGGCGATGTCGAAGACGCCGTACTCGTTGAGCTTCAGTTCGCGGTCGATGGCGCGGTTGCGGACGGCGACGTTGTGGCTCTTGCTCCCCGTGAAGTACTGCAGGGCGGCCCCGAACTCGTCGGGGTCGACAACGCGCAGGTCGACACGCACCTCGTCCAGTCTGACACTCGCCTTGCCCGACCCGGCCTCGATGACCCGCTCGGGGGCCTCCCAGTCGGTGAACGCCCCGACAACCGCCTCGGGGTCCGTGCTCGCGGCGAGCACGTCCACGTCACCGACGGTCGGTCTGCGCCGGCGGATCGAGCCGGCGAGTGCCACGCGCTCGACGGCCGCGATACCGGAAAGCTGTGCCAGCACGCGGTCCCCTCGGGGGAGTGCACGCGCGAGTAGCTGTCGCTCGTGGGCCTCGCGGGCGAAGTCGATCCCGTCGAGGATGTTCTGCTCGGTCTTCGGACCGAACCCGTGGACGTCGCGTATCTCGCCGGCCTCGGCGGCCGCCTCCACGTCCTCGAGTGTCTGCACGCCGAGTTCCTCGTAGAGGGTGCCGACGGTCTTCGGGCCGACGCCCTCGATCCGCGTCAGCGCGTCCATCTCGACGGGCAACTCGGCGCGCAACTGTTCGAGTTCCTCGATCTCGCCGGTCTCGACGTACTCGACGATCTTCGCCGAGATGGCCTCGCCGACGGCGTCGACCTCGGCGACCCGCTCGGCCCCCTCGGCGGCCAGTCCCTCGATTGCAACCGACAGCTCCCGCACCGTCTCGGCCGCATCCCGGTAGGCCCGGGGCTTGTACTCGACATCCTGTGCCTCGAGCAGGTCCGCGAACTCCTCCAGGCGGTTGGCGACCTCGTCGTTACGACTCATTGCCAGTCCGTAGGACCCGGCCGGTCTTGTGTCGTCCGGTCACGGCACGTTGGCGTCGAGCAGCTCCTCGCCGCGGGCGCGAAACCGCTCCCGACCCTCGTCGGCCGACAGGGCCTGAAGCTCGTACCCGAGCTCGGGCGCGGTCGGGGCCCAGGAGCCGTCCGCGAGCAGGCGGTCAGCCTCGTAGGCGAGCAGGCGGTCGTCGGCGGCCATCACCCGCTCCCACTCGCTCGTGGTCGGTGGGTCGATGCCGACGGCGGTCCAGACCGCATCACGGATCTCCGCCTCGGTCGCCGCCAGGCGGTCGAACTCGGCCTTGACCGGGCGGGGGATGTCCCCGAGGTATGCCTCGCCGGCGTCGTGGAGCAGACCGAGCAGTTGCAGGCGGGGGTCGTCGAACTCCCGACTCACGAGAAGCGAGTGCTGGGCGACACTGTAGAACTGCCTGCAGTGGCCGCCGTACCGGCAGGTGCGTGCCAGCCCGGCCGCGATATCGGCCAGTCGAACGTCCGCCGGCCGCGGGTCCAGCGGCCGGAACCGACCGCCCGTGTAGGTCTCGATGACCGGCCCCGAGTCGTCCATGCCCGATGCTCGTCTGCCACCGAATTGTGGGTTCCGGTTGCCGGCCACGGTGACAGCGTTCAACTGTCGGGCGACCCTACGGCCGTCGATGAGCAGGGCACAGGAGCTGTACGACGTTCTCGCGGCCGGCGAGGAGCTCACGATCGTCTGTCACAACAATCCCGACCCGGACTGCCTGGCGAGTGCGCTCGCGCTCGGCCGGATCGCCGCGAGCGCGGGCATCGACGAGCACCGCATTCTCTACAGCGGCGACATCTCCCACCAGCAGAACCGCGCGTTCGTCAACCTGCTCGAGGTCGAACTCCAGCCGTTCGACCCCGGAGTCGTCCAGGACCGCCCCGAGGGCGCGCTACTCGCGTTCGTCGACCACTCGGTTCCCGGCGCGAACAACCAGGTTCCCGAGGGGACCCCCGTCGACATCGTTCTCGACCACCATCCTGCAGAGGATATCGAGGCACGCTTTGTCGACCACCGCGAGGAACTCGGCGCGGCCGCGACGCTTCTGACCGAGCATCTCCGGGCGCTGGATGTCGACCCGAGCGACCGGCTGGCGACGGCACTGCTCTTTGCCATCCGCCGGGAGACGCTCAACTTCCTCCGCGGGGCGACCCGCGCCGAGTACGACGCCGCCGGCTACCTCCACGACCACGCCGACCTGGACCTGCTCGACGACCTGTCGAACCCATCGGTGACCGGTGCGACCGTCGACGCCATCGCAACTGCCATCGGCAACCGCACCACCAGGGCGGGCGTGCTTGTCTCCCACGTCGGCCGGACGAGCGAGCGCGACGCCGTCCCGCAGGCCGCCGACTACCTCGCCACGCTCGAAGGTGTCGAGACCGCCATCGTCTTCGGCGTCGTCGAGGACGCCATCCACCTCAGCGCCCGGTCCAGCGACCCCCGTGTCCACGTCGGCAACGCGCTCGACGAGGCCTTCGACGATGTCGGGGACGCCGGCGGTCACTACAACGTCGCCGGCGGCGAGATCCCGCTCGGCATCGTCGCCGACTACGCTGGCGACGACGCGACACTGCTCGGTATCGTCGAGCAGGTCGTCACCGCCCGCATTCTCGCCGTGCTCGATATCGACACCGCGACGGGGTGAGCACGCCGGACGGGATGGGTCTCACCGACCGCGCCCGCCGACGCCGTGGCCGCTGTCATCGTCGGCGTGGCCA
>OBKM01001276.1_pt1 | contig 10441 bp, 9 predicted proteins | sample 1519691 | NCBI WGS metagenome assembly OBKM01 (sample SAMEA37050418, study PRJEB22526) | metagenome | biome: saline pan; feature: lake; material: water | place: Egypt | collected 2015 | depth 0.5 m
AGCTCGGAGCGGAAGTTACTGAACACGAAGCAGAATTAGTTATTGATGGGGATGAGACTTCTTTACAAGGTGCTACTGTTGACGGCCAAGCAGATCATCGCGTGATCATGTCGCTGACACTTGCAGGACTTGTTGCAGAAGGGGATACAACTGTCCGCAATGCCGATCATGTTGATGTATCCTATCCCGGGTTCTTTGACACAATGAAACAGCTCGGGGCAACCATTCGGGACTGATATATACCAACTCGAAAACTCCCCGTTCGATTCTGGTGATCTAGTTATTTTCTCGATTTTTTAGTTCTTGTCAGTGAGTGTTTGTGCTTAGGCAGATTATAAAGTGCCTAATTATGTGTTACCTTCAAAAAGATAAAATATCCAGCACCCTCACCGGGAGATAATGAACGGAAATCAATTTGGTAGACTTTTCCAGATGGTTACCTACGGCGAAAGTCACGGGGATGCAATGGGTGTTACTGTCAGCGGATGTCCAGCAGGTGTTGAGATTGATCAAGAAGACATCCAGCGCGAACTTGACCGCCGAAAACCCGGCCAGTCTTCAATCACTACAAGCCGTGATGAACCAGACCGTGTCCGTATTAATTCTGGTGTTGAAAATGGATATACGACCGGAATGCCAATTGGGATGGTAATTCAGAATAAAGACGCTCGGTCGGGTAAATATGAACCATTTGTTACGGCTCCCCGTCCGTCTCATGGAGATTTCACGTATTCAGCAAAATTTGGAACACGAAGTTGGGGTGGGGGCGGAAGAGCTTCAGCAAGAGAAACTGTAAACTGGGTTGCTGCTGGGGCCATTGCAAAGCAAGTTCTCGATCAGTCTGAGTACGATATTCAAGTTAAAGCTCATGTAAACCAGATGCATGACATTCGATCACCGAAGGTGTCGTTCAAAGAAATGCTTGAAAACACTGAAACGAACGAAGTACGGTGTGCACATCCAGAAACTGCTGAAAAAATGCGTGAGCTTCTTGAAGAAACCCAACGACAGGGGGATTCAGTTGGAGGATCAATCTACTTTGAGACTCGCGGTGTACCGAGAGGGCTCGGTGCTCCTCGATTTGATAGTTTTCCTGCTCGACTTGGACAGGCAATGATGTCAATTCCTGCGACAACCGCATTTGAGTTCGGATTAGGCAAAGATGCTGCCACTACTACAGGGTATGATCGAAATGAGGACTGGACATTTGAGTCAGGCGAGACTCGGCCTGATACAGTCAATGAGCAAGGTGATCCCGTGCCAGTAGGAAATGACCATGGAGGGATCCAGGGCGGCGTCACAACTGGAGAACCAATTTATGGTGAAGTAACTTGGCACGCGCCTACCTCCATCCCAAAAGAGCAGACAACAGCCGATTGGGAAACCGAGGAACAAAAAGATATCAACGTCGTTGGCCGTCATGACCCATCACTGCCTCCGCGTGCCGTACCTGTTGTCGAAGCTATGTTTTATATCACCATTCTTGATTTCATGCTGCTTGCTGGTCGAATCAATCCTGACCGACTTGATAATCAACCTGGTGAATATGATACAAAGTATCACCCTTCATCACCGCAGAATGAGTAATACGCAAAGCGGGGCACTGGTATACTAAGTTATTTTGTGTGCTTTGATTAGTGGGTGATTCTCCACCGATTCCCCGCTACGTGATTGGAGAACCACATTCAGTAAGCTACCAGCTAGTTACTGAGAAGGGACCAGTAGTCATGTCTCAGTCTAGCAGTACTCAAATAGCAAATTATCAGATAAAAATATTTCATATATCAAAAATATTGTATCCGTAAAATTAGTAAGAACAATTTCACTTTCTTCTTCCCGGAACAATAATTATAATACTGCTTACTGGCTGCCTATTTCATACATATAAAAATTATAGATATGACTTAATCATCAAAAATCTCGAATTCTTCACAATTGATTCATGTTAATCTATAGCAAAAGCTTTTGTATAAGGTCTCTATACATGTGTATACTTCAGGCCATCGTGGCCAAGGGTTACTATGAAAACGAATGAACTAATTTGGCGAATTGCTGGCGGTTCCGGAGACGGTATCGACTCAACTAGTCGAAATTTCGCCACCGCGTTGATGCGCTCTGGGCTGAATGTGTTCACACACCGACATTTCCCATCTCGGATTCGGGGTGGCCACACATATGTAGAGGTACGTGCAGGCCCAGATCCGGTCTCTTCGCGTGGCGATGGATTCAATTGCCTACTTGCGTTGGGGGATTCATTCGCACGAAACCCGGATGAAGATGCCTACTATGATGATGAAAAGATCAAACCCCTGTCTGAGAATCTCGACGACTTGCAGGAGGGTGGCATTATTGTCTATGACGATGGTGTTCTCGATACAGATAATATCGAGAACTTCGATGAGAGAGTTGAGCAAAATAACTGGCATGTTTACCCGATCGATCTGCAGGCTATTGCCCGAAGGCATGGACGTGACGTGATGCGAAACACAGCCGGGGTCGGCGCTATTGCCAGTCTAATTGGCTTTGATCTCACTTACATTGAGGAGATTATTGGAGAGTCAATGAGTGGCGAAATAAAAGAACAGAATATCCAAATTCTTCGAGAAGCGTCTGATCACGTCGAATCATCCGTCAAAGTCACACATGATTTCCAAATCCCAACCGGTGAGCATGAGGAAGAACAAGTGCTTTTGTCCGGTTCAAATGCTATTGCATACGGAGCACTTGATGCTGGCTGCCGGTTCATCTCTGGATATCCAATGACGCCATGGACAGATGTCTTTACGATCATGACACAACATCTGCCAGATTTTGGCGGCATGTCTGAGCAAGTCGAGGACGAAATTGCAGCTGTCAATGTTGCTCTTGGTGCATCTCATGCTGGTGTTAAGGCTATGTCTGGTTCTTCTGGAGGTGGATTCTCGTTGATGACCGAGTCACTTGGACTCGCAGAGCAGACAGAGACACCTATTGTACTCCTTGAAGCAATGCGGGCAGGACCTTCTACCGGTATGCCAACAAAGCCGGAACAGAGTGATCTTGAACATGTTCTTTATAGCAGCCAGGGAGACTCTGCTCGTGTTGCCTTTGCCCCCGGCAGCCATCGCGAGTGCTATGAACACACACGGTTAGCGTTCAAACTTGCGTATGAATACCATCTTCCAGCAATTGTTATTTATGATCAGAAGGTCCAAGGCGAAAATCGAAATCTGCCAAAGAGTTTCTTTGATCGCGAAGTGGATGCTGATCCCGGGCGTGTGATCTCTGAAGAAGAACTCAAAGATGCGATTCACGATGCTTCAGGGAAGTTTCATCGATATGATACCGATGCCGAGACAGCTGCCCCCCGATCAGTTCCCGGTCAGACAGGAGGCCGATATCTCGCGAGCAGTAATGAACACTTGCCGTCCGGGCACATAACCGAGGTCCCTGAGATTCGAACTGCGCAGATGGATCGGCGAATGGGAAAAGTTGAGGCAGTTCGGGAGGATCTGAACGACTTTGACGGACAACTCCAGACATACTTCGGCTCTGATGACGCTACGTACGGTATAATCACTTGGGGGAGTATGCAAGGAACACTACGAGAAGCAGTCTCCATACTGCGCGAAGAGGGCAACGATGTACAAGGTCTTTCTATCGGACAGATGGCTCCTTTCCCTCGCTCAGAAGTCCGAGACTTCCTCTCTGATGTCGATTCCGCTGTCGTTCTTGAGATGAATGCAAGTGGACAACTTGCAAACCTAATCAAAAGAGAGCTTGGTGACTTTGGAAATAAACTGGTGAGTCTTCTAAAATACGACGGGGAACCATTCCAACCACGTGAAGTCGTTGAGGGATATAAGGCTGAAATTGATGGAGATGGATCGCTATCAGGAAATGCCACAATAAAACAGTCAGCAGGTGATTAATCATGAGTAGTGAATTCAGTGCGTTTGAGGAGGACCGTGAGCTAAGTACTGATGACTTTACGCCAGATGCGGAACCGCAACCAACTTGGTGTCCTGGATGTGGTGATTTTAGCGTTGCCAAGTCGTTGAAAAAGGCACTGATGGAAACAGGACACAACCCAGATGAAACGCTTTTAGTTACTGGTATTGGCTGTTCTGGAAAGCTAAGTAGCTATGTCGATACATATGGCTTCCATACAATCCATGGCCGAACACTCCCCTTAGCACGAGGGGCAAAGCTCGCCAATCCCGACTTAGAAGTCATCGCCGCGGGCGGCGACGGAGATGGATACGGAATTGGTGGAAACCACTTTGTCCACACAGCCAGAGAGAATCCTGATCTCACATACATTGTATTTAATAACGAAATCTTCGGACTAACGAAGGGCCAAACGTCCCCAACTAGTCCAAAAGGACATAAATCAAAAACTCAACCCCATGGATCTGCAAAGGACCCAATTCGTCCGCTCTCGCTTAGTCTTACGTCAGGATCCACATATGTTGCTCGAACGGCGGCTACAAACCCACGGCAGGCAGCTACCATCCTTGCTGAGGCCATTGAACACGATGGGTTCGCACATGTTGATTTCCTAACACAGTGTCCAACTTGGAACAAAGACGCACAGTCATATGTTCCATTCATCGATATTGATCAGTCTGATGAGTATGAGTTCGATGAAACTGACCGGTCAGAGGCAATGGAAATGATGCAAAAAGCTGAATCTGCTCTGTACGAAGGCGAAATACTGACTGGTCGATTCTATGTCGATGAGACCCGTCCAACGCTCTCAGAGGAAAAGATGGCTACCGGCGAGATGCCAGAGTCTCCACTTGCAAAACGATATTATCATGATGACCCCGACTTTGAGCGGTCATACCAGTTGCTTGACCGTCATACCTAATATACTGGTGTCTCCTACTGAACAAAGGACGAAGTCGCCATGTTGAAAAGTTCTCTTTGATATCCTTGGAAATTTCTTTAAAATAATATAGCCTTCGACCGATCATTTTATTTTAGGCATACCTAATACATGCTTTCTGATTTTCAAAAGATATTTTCCTATACCTGAATTATTACCTAGTAATGAGCACTGAATCTACAGAAGAAAAGATCCTCTCAGCTCTTGAAGATGATGCCCAAGCGTGCTACTCTGAAATTGCAGAGAAAGCAGGCGTCTCTAAACCAACTGTCCGTAAATATATCAACCAACTCGAAGATGAAGGTGTTATCGTGGGGTATTCCGCTGAAGTTGATCCAAAGAAGCTTTCAAGCAAATCCATTGCGATGGTTGGAATGGATGCAAAAAGTGAACAGTATGTCGACGTAACACAGGAACTGAAGGACATGTCCGAGGTTCGTGCGCTATATACCTCCAGCGGTGACCACATGCTTATGGCAGAAGTTCGAGCACGTGATGGTGACGAACTAGCGAAAGTCATCAGTGACAAAGTTTTATCAATCGATGGTATAACAGAAGCACACCCTACATTTCTGCAGGAGCGTCTCAAGTAAGATCTCAGCCTATCCCCAGATAAATTGCTTTTATCGACTTAGCTTATGCTGAGTGGGATACTTCTATCCTTGTAGTGCCCTTTCAAGTTTCTCAATTAGCGACGTATTACCGACATGTACGGGAACTCGATCATGAAGTCCCTCTGGAGAACGTTCTAATATCGATTGTGATCCATCAGACGATGCTCCTCCAGCATGCTTAGTAATATATGCAACCGGATTGCCTTCAAATTGTAGTCGGAGCTTCCCATCGGGATACCCTTCAAGAGATGGGTACGCAAAGATTCCACCGTATGTGAGTACTTGACTGATATCTGCAACAAATGCCCCTCCGTATCGGAGCTTTAATTCATGCCGAATTTCATTTGCAAACTCACTAAACTCGTCCGTCCATGCAGCGTCTCCGCCACCGAACCCATACACTGTGGGATCGTCCGGCAACATCATATCAGCATTTGCCGTAGTTTTTGTACCATTGATAACCTCGTACTCAGTAACCGTTCCGTCCCGTGCAACAGTAAATGTTGTAATTGGACCATATACGACAGACCCTGCAGCTACTAATTCTGTTCCTGCTGCTGGAAGCTCAGCATCATAGATTCCAATAATGGTTCCCATCGGATTGTTGGAGTTCAAGTTTGAAGACCCATCTAACGGATCAAGCGTAACAGCATATCCGTTGCCACAAGTGATTTTTTCTTCTCGTTCTTCGGTGGCAATCTCCCCGACACCATCAATATCGCTAAGACGATCGACAAGTAGTTCGTCTGCCTTCACGTCTGCTGCAATTTGTGTCTCTCCACTTGGATTTGTTTTGGCAGTTTTTCCCCGCCGCCCTGAAAGTATCTCTCGTATTTCTGGAGTAGCAACGGCAATTTCGTCGATGATGGCATCCACAACGGTATCGCTCATACTTGGAGTGCTTCATCAACGGTTGCTTCTTCAAAGATGATCTTTTCTAGACTGTCTAAAATACTAACTGGATCCTCGCGCTGCCAGACATTTCGTCCGACTGCAAGACCCTTTCCTCCAGCGTCCATCGTGGTCTTGACACTTTCGAGGAACTTACGATCTGAAACTTTTGAGCCACCGCTCATGATGACCTTCACCGGACCAGCCATGTTGACTGCTAATTCCATACCTTCCTGACTACCTGGATGCTTGACCTTTGCAATATCGGCTCCTAGCTCTAGTGCTTGTCGAGCGGCGTAGGCGATCACATCGTCTTTTTTATCATTTTTTAGGCCTTGTCCTCGTGGATATGACCACATGACGATTGGAAGGTCATGATCACGAGCAGCTTCTTGGGCCTCACGGAATTCTTCTGCCATCTCTACCTCGTTATTTGAACCGCCATACAGTGTATATCCAATTGCATCTGCTCCAAGTTCATGTGCATAATCCACGGACCAGTTGACCGCTGAATCTGGTTCGCCCATCCATAGATTCGATGTTCCGTTTAGCTTAGCAACAAGATTCACTTCATCATCGTATGAAGGATAGTATGACTCAGCAACTCCTTTCTGGACAGCAAACCCTGTCACTGCATCATGTGTGGCAACATCAAATATTTTCTTTGGATCCATGCTCTCTGGCACTGAATCAAAATCGGCAGGGCCATGCTCAAGTCCGTGGTCGTACGCTAGAATTAGTACTTTACCATCCCGGACAATTGGAGACTCATCAATTGGTATCATCATCTGTATATCCAACGAGATAGCTTATAAAGCCTATGAGGTGGCTTTAGCGGAATCGAATAAACAATGAAAAAGATATCAGATCGACTTTGATTTTATAAAGCATTGAGAAGACATCTTCAAGCTCGACTGTAGGAGATCGCGATTAACTTCTACAGGCTACGTCCCCTATCCTCAAGAAACGCCCCGCGTCAGCAGTGAGTGAGTAAGCATGGGTAGCCACTTACAGCAGAATATGCCAACCTCTGTTCGGAGCCTTATGCATGTTCCACTGCCTGATCGTGTAATTCCTGAAGTATTTCCTCACTAATCTCTACTGCGTCCGCTAAGCGTTTAGGATCCACCGTCGCGAGTCTCCGAACTGTATTTACCCCTGCTTTGGCGAGTTCGTCCGAGATTGCTTTATCGACTGCGTCAAGATCATCTACCGGTCTAAGCTCAGGTGGTTCATCGATCAACTCAAATCCAAGTGCATCCTTTGGGATTTCTGGTCGCTTAAGCTCAATCTCAGTAGACACTTCTGTTGTTTCCCAATCCGCATTACTCAGTGATACCCACCGCTTCTCTGCTTCACTAAGCCCAGAAACAGTCTCTGATCGCTGATCCAAATCTGACCCCATGCCACTTATTGTCCACGGTAGTGAATGCTCACGGCGAATCTTAGCCGCAACTCCGGGATTGATACCTTTCTCAACCAACTTCCGATATGAGATATTCTTCGACTTGATGTCAGCTGCTGTGATATCGGCATCTCGTAAAATTTCTGCTGTGGCTGGACCAACATATCGGAGCCTTCGAAGATCGCTCACAGTAGAAACATCACCAGTACTATCCTGTGAGTCAGTCACTGCTCAATACAATGATGTCGATTGACTTCAACGTTTGTGAGTCCAGCGACAACACAGGAAGGACGACCATCTTCTCTTAGTTAGATTTCTGAACAATCTGTTAATTGTCTAAAATTAGTGTTCAGCCAAATGAAGTGGCTCCCTCTCCATAGTAGATCGTAGATCCGGGATTTGTTCTCGCGGAACTCCTGACTCAAATCGTTGGATTAGCGCATATACTTCTGCTCGGGAAACTTTAACGTCACCGTTTACTACCTGATCTGGTTGTTTCTGGAGTTCGCGTATAGTTCCAACAGCAAGCAACTTCGGTATCGCCCACGCTGCAAGTGTGTTACCTTGAGTGTCTGGCATCGCCATTAAATATTCTTGGGCGTCATCAAGGTATCCATTCGCACGGTCAACGACTCGCTGGACTACTGACCCAACTGCATCCGCATTCTGCGTTTCTGAAACCTCTTCTTGTGCAATCCCGACATCATCTAACCATTCTGCCGGCAAATATACATTATTCTCTTCTCGGTAATCGTCTCCAACATCTTTCGCTATATTCACTAATTGCAGCAGTAACGCAAACGACTCAGCGTTATTGGCCATCGTTTTTCGCTCTTGTTCGGATGCATCTTCGGTTAACAAATTTGTAATCAGTTGGCCAACCGTTCCGGCAGCATACCAGCAGTATTCTTCCAATTCCTCGACTGTCTTGATGCGTAAACCACCCGTATCGGAGTATCGGTCAACAAACATTGACATCCCAGAAACCAGTTCAGACGCCGGCTCTGCAATGGCTTGTTGTGACGATTTCGGTAACGTATCGAACGCATTGAATACGCGATTAACATCTGCAACTACATCCCAATCAGCCGATCTCGTTTGTTCGTCCGGAATCCAAGTATCGACTGCTGTTCGGAATGATTCTACGGACCGTTCTCCATCCAATGTTTCACGGTAGTGATCCAGCAACTCAACCTGTTTTTCTGATGGTATATGTCCAGCGTCCTCAACGGTGTCAGCGATTCTACAGAGTAGATATCCAACACAGATACGATCTGACATTGGTGGCTCTAATTGGTCAACCGTAATTGCAAATGTTCTTGAGACATCAACAACAGCATCATGGCACCATCTTAGTTCTTCTCCACGAGATCGACCCGATGACATTAGATACTCACATTACGGTATCCGGGTAGAAAAAATCCGCGTTCTATCAAGAAGCCATCTGACTATCTTGGGGTCTGTCCCCGAGTCATTCCTGCGTTTACTCAGTCTGATGAATCGACAACAACTGCTCCCCACTGACCATTATCTACATGCGGAGTACATCCGTACAACGCAACTCCTGTTTCATCAATAGTTTCTTCCCAAACTTCATTTTCTTCTGTTGATCCGGAATCCAGAGTAATATCTGTCTCGTAAGCTGCTATATCTCCTCCTACCGCATTATCTCCTTCAATATCAAGTGTGATTACATTATGACCAGTGCCGACCTCCCAAGTGATTTCGGTCCCTTCATCAACAATTAGCAGTGCCGGGTCATAATACGGAAATCCAGCATCAATTATCACTTCTTGCTCCCCTCGTAAGTCCTCGCTCTTCCATCCGTTGTCTGCCCCAGTTGCATTTTGCTCCTCAAGAAACTCCTCGGCTCGTTGCTCTGCGTCTTCGAAATCAAATCCATCTTCCCCATTATCATCCCCGTTATCTCCGTTATCATCGTCATCCCCGTTATCATCCAACAAGTCAGCACAGCCAGCTAATGCTGGCAACAACGGCTGTTCCACTAATCTCAGTACCTCACAAAAGTTCGGTACTGACAACCGCAACCGCAAACGAACGTCTCTCGAAGCTCGTTAGTTGAAGAAGTCCGCTTGATGGATTGTGAGCAAACAAACTAACTCAAGCGGACAATGGAATCCACGGGGACCAGCTCCTTAACTTTCTCGTCAACGCTCTCACTGGAGCGTTCGGAATCAGCATCGCCGGAAACGGAGACATCGAGCCAGAGGACATCTACGAGGTTCTCGTCGGCGCAACCGCCGACGGAACCTCGATCTCAACGCTTTGTGAACGCAGCGAAGATTCCTACTCTGGCAACGATATCCTCTATCACCTCCGGACGAAGTTCGACCTCGATACCGTCAGGAGCGTTGGCAATACGCTTCTCCGGGAGTACACTCTTGAGATGCTCCCCGAGCAGGTGGAAATCGTCGTAGATTTCCATCTGCGACCCTACTACGGTGGCGAAGACGAGACTGACGGCCTCTACTATAACGAAGCAAAACGCGGTACTACTGCCTTCCACGCCTATGCAACCCTGTACGCTCGCGTGCGCAACAAGCGCTACACGCTGGCGGTGCGCCGTGTCACCCACGGCGACACCACCAGCGACATCCTCGCCGAGTTCCTCGGACTTGTCGACGACTTTGACTTCGAGGT
>OBKM01001277.1_pt1 | contig 10433 bp, 8 predicted proteins | sample 1519691 | NCBI WGS metagenome assembly OBKM01 (sample SAMEA37050418, study PRJEB22526) | metagenome | biome: saline pan; feature: lake; material: water | place: Egypt | collected 2015 | depth 0.5 m
CGACGCGGACGGTGACCCGTCGACGCTCATCGATCGGCTGTCCCGGCCGACGGTGTTCCCACAGAGTGAACACAGTTGTCAGGGTATAACACGACACGGAGCCGATGGCCGTACATGGAGACCGATACGACCGGTATCGTCTGCGACGGCTGGGACGGGGGGCAGTGTGAGGGGACGGCTCACTGCCCACCGCGATGCCCCAGATTTGTCGATAAGCACGGGACGCCGTGGACCGTTTGGTTCGCTGGACCGGACGATGCCTCCCGCCTACTGGGGATGTACGAGTCGTTCGGTACCGCGGACCGAGCACAGGGTATCCCACCCGTTGACTAGGACCGTCGCGTCGACTGGATAGAGAGCCTGCTCGCCGACGGCAGCAACGTGGTCGCTGAACGCGACGGCCGGATCAGGGCACATGCTGTTTACACTCCTACGGAAGCCGATCGTCCCGAGATCGCTGTGTTCGTCCATCCTGCGGTACAGGGACGCGGTGTCGGCACCGAGCTCTGTCGACAGCTGATCGCCGACGCCGCGGCCGCGGACCGCGAGGCGCTCGTGTTACACGTCGAGACCGGGAACCGTGTCGCACGGAACGTGTATCACGAGGTCGGATTCCGGACGGTCGAGCGGTGCGGCGACCTCCGGATGGAGCTCCCCCTCGATGACCCGGTTGCGACGGAGGTTCGCTGGCCGCCGATCGTTCGTGAGGGCCCCGTCGAACCCGCGAGCGAGACGGCACCGGAGGGATCCACGTTGCGGCCGAGCGCGGACGACTGACCACGGATCGGCTCTCAGTCCGCCGCGAGGCTCGTCCGACCGCAACCGTTAGGGCCGTCGCACCCGTAGATCCGTCGACGTGGCAGACGTCATCCAGTGGCTCCGTGACCGCCCCTACTACGAGGGACAGATCGCCGACCATCGGCGGCTCCCAGGGCGCGAGCCCGAGTTCGCCGACGTCAACCTCGAACCACGGCTCGCCGGCGCGCTCGCCGATCGCGGCGTCGACCGTCTCTACCGACATCAGGCGGCGGCGATCGAGGCGGTTCGTGACGGTGACGACGTCGTACTCGCCACCGCGACCGCGAGCGGCAAGTCGCTCGCGTACACCGTCCCCGCGTTCGAGGCCGCGATGGACCACGGCGGTCGCACGCTGTACATCGGTCCACAGAACGCGCTGATCGCTGACCAAGAGGAGTCGCTGTCGGCGCTCGCACACGACCTCGGCTTCGGGAGCCGTGTGTCCGTCGAATCGTACACCGGGCGGCTCTCGCGGGCCGAAAAACGGGACGTGCGGGACGCCCGCCCGACCGTCCTACTCTCGAACCCCGACATGCTCCATTACGCCCTGTTGCCGTACGCCGGGCGGCTCTGGGAGTGGTTCTTCTCCTCGCTAGAGCACGTCGTGATCGACGAGGTCCACAGCTATCGAGGCGTGTTCGGATCGCAGGTCGCGATGACCCTTCGCCGGCTCGCGCGGACCTGCGAGCGGTTCGGATCGTCGCCCACGTTCGTCTGTTGTTCGGCGACTATCAACAACCCGGTCGAGCACGTCGCGACCGTCACCGGCCGCGACCCGGACGGGATCACCCTCGTCGACGAGGACACCTCCGGACGCGGCCCGCGCGACTGGGTGTTGTGGAACCCGCCGGAGTACGACGACGACTGGACGGACCGGACGAACGAGGACGCCGGCCGACGGAAATCGAGCCACACCGAGAGCAAGCGGCTGTTCGTCGACCTCGTGGAGAGCGGTCGACAGACGTTGACGTTCACGCGGGCGAGACAGACTGCAGAGCAGTACGCGACGGACAGCGCGAGCGAGCTCAGAAGCCGAGGACAGCACGACCTCGCCGCGAACGTCGGGGCGTATCAGGCCGCGCTGAAAGACGAGACGCGCCGTGAGATCGAATCGACGCTTCACGATGGAAGCCTACGAGGCGTCTGGTCGACTAACGCACTCGAACTCGGCGTCGACGTGGGCGGCCTCGACGCCGTGATCCTCGATGGCTACCCCGGAACTCGAATGTCGGCGTTCCAGCAGGCTGGTCGGGCTGGGAGGGGCACCGATCCCGCTCTCGTCGTGATGGTCGGCGGCGAGGACGGGCTCGACCAGTACTTGATGACGCACCCGGAGGACTTCTTCGAGGCCCCGCCGGAAGACGCGATCTGCGACCCCGAGAACGACCAGCTCCTCCCGCGACACGTGGCGTGTGCGGCCGACGAGCGCTGGCTCTCGCCCGCCGACGAGGCGTTCTTCGGGGCGTCGTTCCCGGGGATCGTCGCCGACCTGACCGACGACGGAGTCCTCCAGCGTCGGGACGCCGCGAACGGGACGCGCTGGACCCACGCGGGTTCGCAGAGCCCCCAACACGCGATGAACCTCCGGACGGCCGAGGACCGGGAAGTCGAGTTGATCGACCGGTCGAGCGGCGAATCGATCGCCTCGCTGGGCTTCGCGGACGCGCTCCGGGACGCACATCCGGGCGCGATCTATCACCAACAGGGTCGGACCTACGAGGTGACGGATCTCGACCTCGACCGCGATATCGCGGAGCTGGACGCCTCGTGGGCGGACTACTACACCCAAGTGCTCTCCGAGAAGGATATGGTCGTGAACGAAGACATCGCCGAGCGGACCCTCACGGCCCGTCCCGACGTACCGGTTCGGTTCGCGGATGTCACCGTAACGGAACGGATCACGGGATTCGTCCGGAAGGACGCGGCGACCGGGAAGTCGCTCGGCGAGTCGACTGTTGACCTCCCCGAGACGACGCTCCGGACCAAAGCGTTGTACTTCCCGGTTCCGATGGATATCGAGCACGAGATGCGGACGCTGGGAGACGACACCGAGCTTGGCGGTGAGTACGGGTTCAACGGTGGGATCCACGCCGCCGAACACGGGATCATCTCGCTGTTCCCGTTCCACCTGCTGTGTGACCGTGCCGACGTTGGCGGCATCTCGACACCGTATCACCCGCATACGGACAGCCCGGCCGTGTTCGTCTACGACGGGTATCCGGGTGGCGTCGGGCTCACGCGACGGGGCCACGACCGGATCGAAGAACTGCTCGCCCGGACTGCCCGGCTCATCGACGGCTGTGCGTGTGAGTCGGGCTGTCCCGCCTGCGTCCAGTCGCCACACTGCGGCAACGCGAACGAACCGCTCGCGAAGCCGACCGCGGTTCGGTTACTGGAGACGTTGGCCGGGATACGGGATGAGTAGCGCGACCCGCTTGAGGCGGGACAGGGCAGGGTCGTGACACAGTTCGCCACAAACGGTTTCCCCGCCCGCCGCGTGTTCCACGTGAACACCGATGGATATCCGTGAAGCGACCGATCCGTCCGCTACCGCCATGCAGTGGCTCGTGCTCGGCGCGGCGTACTTCCTCCTCGGACTGTTCGTTATCGGTCTCTTCGATATGCTGCTGTCACTGTACGACCTCTTCGTGACGGGCCGGTTCACCGATCCAGTCGCCGTCGTAGAGCTGCTCGATACCGTGTTATTGCTTCTCATTATCGTCGAGGTCCACAGGACACTCATCGCGTACGCTCGTGAGGAACCGGTCCTTCGGATCGTCGTGAGCGCCGCGATAATCGCGGTTTCACGGGAAATAATCAGTTTTCGTGCTGCCGATTACGACATGGGGGACCAGGCGCTTTTCGTTGCACTCGCGTTCGCAGTGCTCATTCTCGTCCTCATCGTCGGCTACTACCTCTTGGACCGTGTTGATATCACGACCTAACGGCCGGGAATCGGTGTAGGCAGGCGACTTATCAGTCGGTGTGAGTTACGCTAGCTTCTCGCCTCCATACGACCCAAACGGCGGGTCAGATTCATGTACGGGGGACGAAAACACGTGGTAAGCGAGGCTCCGAGATCGATGGACAACGACGTGGGAGACGGACAGCGTTCACAGTCTGCGCCCCGAGCCGAGTCAGGAGCGGAGCCGGCAGCGTTCGAGCGGGGCGTGCTCCGAAACAGTCCGGAGGCGACGATCGCCATCGACGACTCGGGAACGGTTCGCTACGCGAACCCGGCGACACGACGACTGCTCGGCTACGACCACGACTCGCTCATCGGGGAGCCGGCGACGATGCTCGTCCCGAGCCGGTTCCACACGGACCGGTCGGACGGGATCCGATCATACTTGGGACCGGACGGCGAGGGCCTCGGACCGGAGGCGAAGAGCGGAGCGCGTGACCAGGGGGGTATCGACGACGACCCCCCTGCGGGAGCGACCGTGGACGCGGGCGATGGAGAGGACTCGGACACTGCCCTCGACTCCTCCGGCGGCGAGCGTGATCCGATGGAAACGGCCTCGCCGTTCGGTGGGGCCGAGCTTCCGCTGGTGCACGCCGACGGTGACGAGGTGCCGGTTCTCGCAAGCGTTCACGAGGGCGAGATCGGCGGTCAAACGGTTCTCGTCTGTGTCTGTCGGCGACCTCCCGACCGCCGGTCGACCGAGCATCGGCTCCGTGAGCGGAAACGCGAGATCGAATCGCTACACGAGGTCGCGACCGACATGGGAACCTGTTCGACGCCGGAAGAGGTGTACGACACGGTCATCCGTGCGGTCGAGCGGATCCTCCAGTTCGACTTCGCGATCGTCGACGCGGCCGTAGACGGGACGCTCGTCCCGAAAGCCGTCTCGTCGAACCTCGACGGAGAGGGGTACTACGAAGAGACGTCGGTAGACGCCGAGGACAGCGTTGCGGCCGAGGTGTATCGAACAGGCGAGACGAACGTCGTCGACGACGTTCGGGAGCACTCGGCCGCGCCGGCGGACTCCGAGTTCCGGTCGGTGCTGACGGTGCCGATCGGTGACGCCGGGATGTTCCAGTCGGCCTCGAAATCGATCGGCGCGTTCGACGAACACGACCGACGAGCCGTCGAACTGCTCGTCGCTCACGCACGCGCTAGGCTGACACAGCTCGGTACGGAACAGGAACTCCGACGTCGGACGCGGGAGCTCGAACGACAGAACGGTCGGCTCGAGGAGTTCGCAAGCGTCGTGAGCCACGACCTGCGGAACCCCCTCAACGTCGCACAGGGGAGACTCGGGATCGCCAGACAGGAGTGTGGTGTCGCTGGTGAGGCAGGTGCCGCGATCGATGAACACCTCGAGACCGTCGAAGACGCCCACGATCGGATGGAAGAGCTCATCGAGGACATTCTCGCGCTCGCCAAGCAAGGAGCGGCCGACATCGCGGCCGAGCCGGTCCCTCTCGACAAGTTGGCGACGGAGACGTGGACGACCGTCGAAACCGGCGATGCAACCCTCCGCGTCGACACGGAGCGGACGATCCGGGCAGATCGGAACAGACTCAGACAGCTGTTGGAGAACCTGTTTCGGAACGCGGTCGAGCATGGCTCGACTAGCAGTCGGGCGGAGCCCGACGACAGCGTGGAACATGGTTCCACGAGCAGCCGGACGGAGTCCGGCGACAGTGTCGAGCACGGCTCGGCGGACGGCCGTGATGGGAGCGGCGTCACTGTGTGGGTCGGCGATCTCGATGACGGGTTCTACGTCGCCGACGACGGCCCGGGGATCCCCGACGACGAGCGCGATGCGGTGTTCGAGACCGGGTTCACCACACGCCCGGAAGGGACAGGATTCGGACTCGCCATCGTCCAAGGGATCGTCGACGCCCACGACTGGGACGTGAGCGTAACCGAAAGCGAAGCGGGCGGGGTACGGTTCGAGTTCCGGACTGAGGAGTGACGCGGGCGGACCGAGAGAGTGACGCGGGCGAATCGGGAGTCTACGGCGGGGCGGGACGTCTCGAACGGTCAGGCAGCGACACGTTCGAGCGCCGCCGGATCGACGTCCGCCTCGAACAAACGGGCCCCGCAGTCCTCACAGGTGGCGGCAAGCACGTCGTACTGCCGACAGCAGGACTCGACGACCGTCGTGTCCAGCGTCACCGTTCCATCGCACGTCGGGCAGGTCTCCACGAACAGCCGGAGATTCCCGAGCAGCTCGCTCCGATGAGCCGTCGCGAGCGCGTCCCAGTCCGCCCACCTCTCGCCGAGCACGTCCGCGGCCGCGACGTCCATGAGGAACGCGGGTCGCGACTCCCATTGGCCGACCTGCTCGCCGTCGATCGACGCGACGTACGCGTATCCGCGGTCGGTGATCGTCACCGCCTCGGGATCGACTTCAAGGAACGCGGCGAGTGCCACTCCGTCGACGTCGCGATCGCGATCGGCGAGCTCTCGGGCGCGCCCGGTCCATCGGTCGCGGAACGAGTCGTCGAGCACGAAGTCGTCGACGGTAGGGTCGTCGATCAGCACCCCAGAGTCGAGGAGCGCCGTTGCCGGATCGAACCGCGTTTCCGTCCGAGATGTGGCCGCTGTCTCGGTGCCGGCCGCCGTTGATCCCGTACCGTGCCGTTCGGGGCCCTTATCGAAGATCGCCAGGACCCGATCCGGGAGGTACCGCTTGGTCAGCGTCGGCGTCCCGGGCACGAGGTAGCCACGGACGGCGATCGTCGCGAGCGCGAGCGCGAGCATGACACCCCCCCATCCGATAGACTGGGTGGCGACTGCCGCGGCGAGCGCTCCGGCGATCACGACGTTGACGACGGTACAGGGAACACAACGGTTCTCACCGGTGTATCGTGGGTTACGGAGCCATGTCGGAATTCGGGCGGACGTCTCCATACCGACGTACGAGGTGCTCGGAAGGTATAGGTATGACAGGCATACCGGTGCAACGGCGAGCCGATCGCGCTTACAGCAGTAGCGAGCCGAACGCCCGCGTGTTCATGATGAGGAACTGATACAACTCCGTGTTATTTAACCGAAATAACGGTTGTTGACGCTGAGTGCGTGTATAATCCTCACAAATAAGGTCAGAAGTTAAATATATGAGAAATGTTAATACGTGGCGTGTAGTCTACGTTAACAGCGATACCCGAACCGGTTCGGGTGATCTCGGTATAACGGGGCGTCAGTGCCGATAGGACGGTGGCAGCGGAAGCGGTATCGCTTCAAGCGATCGTGCTGGCCAGTCAGGTCACAGTGATCCGCGAGCCGAGAGGTGCGGGAACGACTCGGTTTCCCCCCGACGCCGTCTCTCCGCCGGTGATTCCCTGAAAACGGCACGAGCGGTGAATGTGGGCACACACAATGGATCAGAAAGGAACGACGGAACGACGGAGCGATGGATCGGGCGGGTATACCGACGGATCGACAGCGGAGGGCGTTTCGACCGAACGTGACCCCCAAACCGACGATGTCGATGGCACGACGGATGACCGGACGACGGACGGGAGTGACGACACCGAGAAGACGGACGGGAGTGACGACACCGGGACGACGGACGGGAGTGACGACACCGAGAAGACGGGCGGAGTAGACGATCCGGGAACACCGGAAGAAGCGGGAGTCGAACCGATCCCCACCGACGAGGTGTTCGCACTCTTGAGCAACGGTCGTCGACGACACGTCTTGCGGTTCCTCTCGGAAAACGGAGGTGAGATCAAACTCAGGGAGCTGGCGACGACGATCGCCGCCGAGGAGAACGATCTCGATCCAGTCGAAGTGACGTACACACAGCGCAAACGGCTCTACACGTCACTGTATCAGTCACATCTCCCGCGAATGGAGCGGAGCGGCGTGATCGAGTACAACCGGAACAGCGGCCTTGTGACGCTCGCGCCGGGTGCCGAGGGGTTCGAGGCGTATCTCGAGGTGGTCGGCGAGAACGAGTTCACCTGGTCCGAGTTCTACTTGGGGCTGTCCGGATTGTTCGCGGCCGTTACCCTCGCGTTCGTCACGGGGACGCCGCCGTTCCCATCGATCGGCCCCGGGGTGCTCATGGCGTCGTTGACGCTCGTTCTTCTCGTCTCCGCGATCGCTCATCTCCGGTACACGCGGGGACGGCGGCTCTAGGCGTGGCTGTGTGAGAGATCGGTTACTGGTCGCTGCCAGTGCGTGTGTGCCCCGCTTCCGGGCCGGTGCTTTCACGTTCCTTCCAGTCGTGTGATCGATATGGAGCTGTTCTGGCACCGGCGTGACCTGCGACTGGCCGACAACGTCGGTCTCGCCGCGGCCGCTGACCGCGACACGGTCGTGCCCGTTTTCGTGTTCGACGACGACGTCCTCGCACATGCGAGCGACGTGCGGGTTCGACGGCTACTCGACGGACTGGCTGCGCTGCGTGACGACTACCGTGACCGTGGAAGCGACCTCCTCGTCGCACATGGGGATCCGGCGACCGTTCTGCCGCGTGTGGCGGAGGCGCTCGACGCGGATCGCGTCGTCTGGAACCGGGACTACTCGGGGCTCGCCCGGAGGCGCGATGCCGGGGTTAGACAGGCGCTTCACGACGCGGGGATTCGGCGGGAGGCACACCACGACTCCGTCCTTCACACGCCGGACTCCATCCGAACGAACGCCGGGGACCCGTACTCGGTGTACACGTACTACTGGCGGAAGTGGACCGACCGCGAGGTCGACCCGCCGGCACCGACGCTGGACGCGTCCGACCTCGCCGACCGCAGCGAGCTCGTGGACACTGTCGACACGCTTCGGGCGGGCGACGACGACGGGCTCCGTGCCGACGGCGACGAACGTCAGGGGGTTGACGATCGCCCGGCGACTGACGATCACTCGACGACCGACGGCGGTAGTGCGACTTTGACGCCCGGGGTCGGCGACCTCCCGACCCCCGCGGCGCTCGGTTTCGCGGAACCGGACGCCGAGATCGGTCCCGCCGGAACTGACGCGGCCCGCGAGCGCCTCGACACGTTCCTCGCTCACGGCGTGTTCACGTACGACGACGACCGCGACTACCCGGCTCGAGAGGGGACCTCTCGGATCTCGACGTTCATGAAGTACGGCGAGATCGGCGTCCGGGAAGTGTACGCCGCCACGGAGCGGGCGATGGCCGAGGCGAGATCCGACGAGCCGGATGCACCGAGTGGTTCGGACGAGACGGACGGTTCGGACGAGACGGGCGGTTCGGACGACCCCGACGAGATGGGGCCGGCAGCCCACGTCGAGGAGTTCCAGGGACAGCTCGCGTGGCGGGAGTTCTACACGCAGGTGTTGTACCACAACCCCGAGGTCGTGACAGAGAACTACAAGGAGTACGAAGAGGGGATCGATTGGCGGGACGACCCCGAGGAGATCGCGGCCTGGAAGCGCGGCGAGACTGGATATCCGATCGTCGACGCCGGGATGCGCCAGCTGCGCCAGGAGGCGTTCATGCATAACCGCGTGCGGATGATCGTCGCTTCCTTTCTCACGAAAGACCTGCTCGCGGACTGGCGGCACGGCTACGACCACTTCCGGGAGCACCTCGCCGACCACGACACGGCGAACGATAACGGAGGCTGGCAGTGGGCGGCGTCCACGGGGACCGATGCCCAGCCGTACTTCCGGATCTTCAACCCGATGACACAGGGGGAGCGGTACGACTCGGACGCCGAGTACATCTCCGAGTACGTCCCGGAGCTCCGCGGCGTCGATCCCGAGGTGATCCACGGGTGGCACGAGTGCTCGCCGACACAGCGGGCGAACGCCGCCCCGGAATACCCCGCGCCAGTTGTCGACCACTCGGAGCGTCGCGAGGCGGCGCTGGCGATGTACAAACGTGCCCGCGGTGAGGACCCGGACGGGTAGCGACGCGGACGTCCGACGGAGGCGAAAACGACAACACCCTTGCTTGCGGCGGCCGTGACCGACGTATGAACGTCGACGTGCTGCTGTACGACGGGTTCGACGAGCTCGACGGGATCGGCCCGTACGAGGTGTTCGACTACGCGTTCCAGTACGCGGTTCGAGAGGCGGACGCGCCGACCGATACCGAAGCAGACGCGCGGGCTGATACCGAAGCAGACGCGCCGACAGACGCCGAGTCGAGTCGCTTCACCCCCGCGGGTCGTGTGCGGTACGTCACCCTCGATGACCGGGAGTCGGTAACGGCGAGCCACGGGACGCGCGTCGGCGTTGACGCCCGCCTGCCGGGGCCCGGGGACGAGGGCGCGCCGGACCTCCTCGTCGTGCCGGGCGGCGGGTGGACGAACCGCGACGAGACCGCGAGCGCGTGGGCGGAGGCACAGCGCGGGGCGATCCCCGACGCGCTCGCCGCCCACCACGCGGCCGGGACGCGAATCGCGAGCGTCTGTACCGGATCGATGCTGCTCGCGACTGCCGAGGTCACCGACGGACGGCGCGCAGTCACCCACGCGAGCGCGATGGACGAGCTCCGCGAGTCGGGAGCCGAGGTCGTCGACGCACGGGTCGTCGACGACGGGGACCTCCTGACGGCGGGTGGGGTCACCTCAGGGCTGGACCTCGCGTTACACGTCGTCGAGCGGGAGTTCGGCGACGCCGTCGCCGAGCGAGTGGCGACGGTTATCGAGTACGATCGGCGCTACACGGTCGCGGGTGACGACGAGGCCGAGTAGGCACCCACAGCGAA
>OBKM01001278.1_pt1 | contig 10421 bp, 6 predicted proteins | sample 1519691 | NCBI WGS metagenome assembly OBKM01 (sample SAMEA37050418, study PRJEB22526) | metagenome | biome: saline pan; feature: lake; material: water | place: Egypt | collected 2015 | depth 0.5 m
GTTCCGGCGGCCCCCTCCGGTCGAGGCTGGGGCGGTCCGAGGCTGCGGTGCGGTCGGGTGGGACTGGAAGGGGCAGCCGCGAGGGGGAAGCACGGCGACGTAAGGACCGCAAGGAGCGAGTGAAACGAGCGACTGAGGACCGCAGCGAGCCGCGCGAGCCGTCGCGGCTGGGGCTTCCAAGCCGGCTCCCCCTCCATCGCTCATTTATATACCACTCCTCGCCGCACTAAGTACGCCTTTATAAGCATCTACTCGGTCTTATACTGCGCAATATACGCCCGACATCGATCACGAAGCAGGCTCGTTCTGGCGGTCGATTCGGGTGCATATCAGTCAACTGCCTCGGGGGCAAGTGGTTCGAGACGCTTCGCGTCTCGTCATCACGGAAATCGGAGATTTCAGTACGACTCCGAGGTATCCGCCTTGCTTCTTGATGAACAACTGTCATGCCAATGGCGCTATGCCACCACGATCACGCACGGCCGGAGGCGGGTCCGCCGCGGGGATCAGCGGACGATCGCTGCGGAAGCATCGAGTCCGGTGTGAGTCGCGCTACCGCTCGTCCCCGTGGCGGCTCCGGACCCAGTCGTCGTCGCGGTACTTCGTTGCGACCAGCTCTCGGGCGCGGTCGATCTCTTCGTCGGTCCACGTGCCGTCCCGGTCGAGCGTCGCGTCCGGGTTCGTCTCGACCCACGCCGCCAGCGACGCCTCGACCGCTCCCACTGCCGCCGCGCGGTCGACGTCGGCGAGCTCGTCGATCCCGACGACTCGCTGCTCGAACGCCTCGGCGGTGACCGGCGGGTCGGCGAACGTCCCGAGATGGCGTGTGGCGTCGACGGCGTAGCTGAGCGAGCCGTGCTGGATCACCGCGTCGCGCTTGCGGTACTGGGCGTTCCCGGCGATCTTGCGACCCGAGCCGGGCTCCGCGTCCGAGACGGACTCCTCGTCCGTGCTCGCCCGGGCGACCATATCGTGGGCGGGATGCAGTTCGCGCAGGTAACAGGTGGGGTGATACAGCTCGGGGACGGCCGTGTCGACGTAGTCGACGTCGAGTCCGAGCGCGTCGAACGCGTCGAGGATCGGCCGACACAGCAGGTGGTAGCAGTCGAGCAGCTCGCCGGGCACCTCGCCCGCGGGAACCGCGATCGAGTAGGCGATGTCGCCGTGGGCGTCGTGGTAGATCCCGCCGCCGCCGGTCTGTCGGCGAGTGATGTCGATCCCCTCCCGTTCGCAGAACGCCCAGTCGACGGTGTCGGTGTCCTGTCCGTAGCCGAGCGACAGACAGCTGGGCTCCCAGCCGTACACCCGCACGGTCGACGGACCGCCCGCGGCGGCCGTCTCTGCCGCGACCTCGTCGAGCGCCATCTGCATCGGTCCGGGTCGGCGCTCCTCGCGGATCAGCCGCCACTCGCCGCCCGGCGCTGCCGCCCGGTCGGTGACGGTCCCGGATCGCCCGTCCGCCGCGTCCGTCTCGTCCGTCCCGTCCGCCGCGTTCGTCCCATCCACCGCGTCCGTCCCGTCCGCCGCGTCCAGCGACGTCTCCGTTTCATCCTCCGATCCGGTCATACCGAGGGGTGAGTTCGGCCGATGGAAAGCGATTGCGCTCCACGGTCACGAGACCGAACACCGCGACGATCCGAAGTTACAAGGATGTTTCCTCACGCGTGAGCGTATGGGCCGAAACGACGACGAGCCGGAGTCGACGGCACCGGAGTCATCCCAGTCGTTCGCCGCCAAGCGGTACGAGGCGGCGTTCGCCGGGAAAGGGACGAACCTGCCAGTGCGGATCGAAGCGCTTCGCGAGGCGGCGTTAGCGGAGCTCGACGAGGACACTGCCGCGTTTCTTGCTGGCGGGGCAGGCGGCGATCGGACACTGGATCACAACCGTCGCGGTTTCGAGCGCTGGCGGATCGTCCCGCGACCCCTCAGGGACGTCGAGGAGCGCGATCACGAGGTGAACGTCCTCGGAACGACGCTTCCGGCTCCGATCGCGCTCGCGCCGGTCGGTATCCAGGCGCGATATGCCGAGGACGGGGAGCTGGCGACCGCCCGCGCCGCGGCGTCACACGGCGTACCGCTGGTCGCGAGCGCCGTCAGCTCACGAACCCTGGAGGCGATCGCCGACGAGACGGGGGACGCCCCGGCGTGGTTCCAGCTGTACGCCAGCACTGACGACGCGGTCGTGGGGAGCTTCGTCGATCGGGCGGAGGCGGCCGGCTACGACGCGCTCGTGGTGACCGTTGACGCGCCGCTTATGGGGTGGCGCGAACGAACGATCGACCGTGAGTCGCTCCCGTTTTTCAACGGGCAGGGGATCGCGAACTACCTGGCCGACCCCGCGTTTCGGGATCGGCTCGACGATCCACCAGAACTGAACGAAGCGGGGGATGTGGAGACGGCGGTCGGCGAGGCAGCGATCCGGGAGTTCGCGGCCCAGTTCGGTCGCCCGAGCCTCGACTGGAACGACCTCGAGCGGATCGCCGAGCGGACCGACCTTCCGGTGGTGATCAAGGGGCTTCTCCACCCCGATGACGCCGCCGAAGCGGTAGAGCGGGGGTTCGACGGGGTCGTCGTCTCGAACCACGGTGGTCGACAGGTGGACAACGCGGTAGCGTCGATCGACGCGCTTCCCCGTGTCGTGGACGCGGTCGACGACCGGATCCCGGTCCTGTTCGACAGCGGCGTCCGTCGCGGTGCCGACGCGTTCGTCGCGCTGGCGCTGGGTGCCGACGCCGTGCTGCTCGGCCGACCGTATCTCTACGGACTCGCGATCGACGGAGAAGCGGGGGTCCGGGCGGTCCTCGCGAACTTTCTCGGCGACCTCGATGCGACGCTCGCGCTCGCCGGCTACGACTCGTGGCGACGGGTCGACGAGACGGCCCTCCAACCGACGTCACCGTCCGACCGACGTCGGTGATCGCCACCGTCCGACCGACGTCGGTGATCGCCACCGTCCGCGGTTCGCGAGCCGATTCGATATGCAAACGCTGATAGGCACGGTGTCGTATGTACTGAAATATTATGTCTGATCCTGCAGGAGAGGGGCCGCGATCGGACGGCGGCGACGCGACTCCACATGTGGTGAGCGACGCGGAGCTCGAGTATCCAAGCGGCGACTGGTCGGGGTTCTTCAAGAACCACTTCGGGCCATCGATGCTGTGGGCGCTGATCAGTATCGGCGGGAGTCACATCGTGCTTGGACCGACGATGGGGGCGACGTTCGGGCTGTTCGCCCTCTGGATATTCGCGTTCATCTATCTCGCGAAGTACGGGGCGTGGGAGCTCGGCATCCGGTACAACTACGGCGTCGGCGGGAATCCGGTCGAGGCGTACGACCAGCTCCCCGGGCCGAAAAACTGGATGCAGTGGTACACCGTCGTGGTCTTTGCGGTGTTTTACATCGGGATCACGAGCGGCGTCGGAATGTCGACGGCGGCGTTGATCGCCCCGCTGGTTCCGCTGTCGGTTCCACAGCTGTTCGTGGTGCTCGTCGGCGGAGCGGGACTGCTCGTGTTTTTCACTCGGTATAGCCTCCTCGAAAAGATACTCGTCGTGTTCACGGTCGCGCTCGGCGCGCTCTTAGTGCTCGGGGTGTTCGTGGGCCCGCCCTCGCCGGACGTCACGGCCGGGACGCTGCTGTCGATCGACCTCTCCGGCGAGCGGTTGGTCGTCTTCGTCGCGCTGTTCGCCGCGGCGGCCGGGTTCGCACCGACTGGGTTCTCGACGAGCGTGCTGATCGGCAGCTGGAGCATGGCGAAGGGTGAAGGTGCCGGCCAGCTCCGGGAGTCGGGTGCCGACCCGACCGACGAGCGCTACCACGACTACATTCGGGCGTGGATCAAAACCGGGCGGCGCGATTTCAACATCGGCTACGCGTTCAGCTTCGTTCTCGTCGCTGCGATGATCATCCTCGCCTCGAACGTGCTGTTCCCGGAGCCGGTGGAGGACGCGAACTTCGCGTTTGCGGTCAGTCAGGTGCTCTCCGAATCGTTCGGCGACTGGGCGCAGTGGGCGATGATCGTCGGCTCGTTCGCGGCGCTGTACTCGACCGTGATCACGCTGCTCGACGGCGCATCGCGAGCTTCGGGTGACGTGCTGCCGATGGCGATGGAGCGGGACCTCGACAGCGAGCTCGTTCGTCGAGCCGTGCTGGCGATCATGGTCGTCGTCAGCAGCACCGTCGTGCTCCTGCTCGGGAACGTGCCAGTGACGTTCGTCGTGGCGATCGCCGCGATCCTCGCCGTCACGGAGATCCTGTTTTACCCGGCGAACTGGTACGTCGTGAAGGAGAACCTTCCGGAGCCGTTCCAGCCGTCGAGGACGTGGATCGCCTACTACGTACTCAGTCTGATCACCGTCGTGGTCTTCGGAATCTTGGGCGCGCTCGCGCAGTTCGATCTCGTCCCGGTGCTCGTCGACGCGCTGACTTCCTGAGTCGGCGACCGCTGATACATTCGCAAGCCGGCGGCGGTCAGTCGGACTGGTCGGGAAGGATCTTTCCGGGGTTGAGCGTGTTCGTGGGGTCGAGCGCTCGCTTGACCGCCCGCATGGCCGCCACGCTCGCCTCGCCGTGTTCCCGCACGAGATAGTCGCGTTTTCCGAGACCGATCCCGTGCTCGCCGGTGACCGTACCGCCGACGTCGAGAACGTGGTCGATGATCGCCTCCTGGGCGGCAGCGCTCCGCTCCAGCTCGTCGGGGTCGTCCTCGTCGACGAGGACGATGTAGTGGACGTTCCCGTCCCCGGCATGGCCGAAACACGGGATAGAGAGGTCGTACTCTTCGGCGAGACGTTTGACGCGGGTGACCGTCGAGCCGTACTCGCTGATCGGGACGGTCACGTCGCCCGGGTGGCCGATATCGCGGTCCGGGTCCGACGCTCGGATCGCGACCGCGAGCTCCCGTCTGGCACGCCAGAGATCGGCCATCTCCTCCTCGTCGGCCATCTCGAACCGCTCGACGCCGTGTTCGGCGAAGATCCCTTCACAGAACGCGACCTCGTCGTCGACGCCGTGTTCCGCGTGGAACTCGAGGAACACCATCGGAACGTCCGGCAGCGACTCGCCGGTGTACGCGTTGGAGATCCGTGCCGAGTCACGGTCGATCAGCTCGATCTTTGCGACGTCGACGCCGGACTGCACGGCGTCGGCGACCGCGTCCGCAGCGTCGTCCAGCTCCGAAAACAGCGCGCGTCCCCCACGGACCTGTCGAGGACGCCCCGCGAGCTCCAGCGTGGCGCGAGTCACCACGGCGAGTGTGCCCTCGCTGCCGACGATCAGGTCCCGGAGGTTGTACCCGGAAGACGTTTTGCTGGCTTTCGAGCCAGCGGTGATCACCGAGCCGTCGGCGAGGACGGCTTCGAGCTCGAGCACCCAGTCGGCGATCTCTCCGTACTTGACCGTCCCCATTCCGCTTGCGGCGTTGGCTATCATCCCACCGATGGTCGAGATATCCCCCGATGACGGGAGCGGCGGGAAAAAGAGCCCGTGGTCCCCCGCTGCGTCGTCGATCGCATCGCCAAGCACCCCGGGTTCGACGTCGATCTGGTGGTCCGCCGGTCGGATCTCGAGGACGGAGTCCATCCGCGTGAGATCCATGCTGATTCCGCCGTGAACCGGAATCGGGTTCCCCTCGATGCTCGTTCCCGCGGCGTACGGCGTCACCGGCAGTTCGCGCCGGGTTGCGGCCTCGAGCGTCGCCGAGACCTCCTCCGTGCTCGCCGGCCAGACGACGACGTCGGGTTCGGTCCCGTGGTCGGTTCCCCAATCGGTCGCGCGCTCGGCTCGCGCCGACTCGTGCGACGACACTCGATCGGGAGACATGATGGCCTCCAGAAATCCGACATCCCGGAGCATACGTCGTCGAGTCCACGAGCACCAATAACTGTTCTGACCCGGGGTCGGGCGAACACTACCCGAATCTATCGACCTGCTCACTCCTCGCGGTCGATCCGCGCGCCGAGGTCGTGGAGCGTGGCGAAGAAATCGGGGAAGGAGACGTCGACGTGCTCGCCGCCGCGGATCGTCGTCGTCCCGTCGGCGACCAGCCCGGCGACCGCCAGCGACATCACGATCCGGTGGTCCGCTCGGCCGTCGACGGTCGCGCCGACGAGGTCGCTCTCGGAGCCGTGAATCGTCAACACGTCCGGCTCCTCGGTCGTCTCCGCACCGAGCCGCTCGAGCTCCTCGGCCATCGCGGCCACCCGGTCGGTCTCCTTGTACCGCACGTGCTCGCAGTTGACGATCCGCGTGTCACCCTCGGCGACAGCGCCGAGCGCCGCGATCGTGGGAAGCAGGTCAGGCGTGTCGCCGACGTCGACCTCGATCCCGGACAGTGAGGAGCGTCCGACCGTGATGACGCCGTCCTCGCGGTCCCACTCGATGTTCGCCCCCATCCGCTCGGCGATCCCGACGATCGCGGAGTCGCCTTGCGCGCTCGGACGCGCTCCGCGGATCCGCACCGAGTCGTCCGGATGGGCCGCGACCGCGCCCGCGGCGACGAGATACGAGATCGACGAGAAGTCGCCCGGCACCTCGTACTCGCCGCCCGGCGGCTCGTACGTCTGCCCCCCGGGGACGGAGAAGCCGGTCGCGCCGGCCGCGCCGTGATCGGAACCAGCTGCTTCGGCTTCTGCGCCCGCCGAGTCGTCGTGTATCGGCGTCGCCTCGATGCCGAACGCCTCGAGCAGTTCGAGGGTGATGTCGACGTACGGCGCGGATTTCAGCTCCGTCGTCAGCGCCACGTCGATCCCCGTCTCCGTGACCGCGCCGGCCATGAGGAGGGCAGTGACGTACTGTGAGGAGACGTCGCCCGGGATCGCCACCTCGCCGCCGGAGAGCGGGCCGAACACGACCAGCGGGGCCTGCCCGTTTCCGCGCGTCGACTCGGCCCTGACGCCGAGGTCGGACAGCGCCTCGAGCAGCGGTCCTTGCGGTCGCGACCGGAGCGAGGCGTCACCGGTGAGCACGGTGCCGCCGTCCGCGAGCGCGGCGGTCGCCGTGACGAGCCGGGTCGTCGTACCGGAGTTCGCACAGTCGATCACGTCGTCCGGCACGTCGGGGCGGCCGTCGAACCCGTCGACGACGAACGCGTCGGCGTCACGGTCCCGTTCGACGTCGCCGCCGAAGGCGGTCACCGCGCGAGCGGTCGCTTTCGTGTCCGCGGAGACGAGCGGCGAGCGGACGGTCGCACCCTCGCCGTAGCCGGCCGCCAGCAACGCGCGGTGCGTGTAGCTCTTCGAGGGTGGCGCGCGGACCGCCCCGCGCACGTCGGAGTTGGTAACGTGGACGTCCATACTACCCCGTGTCACACGAGAACGTAAGTCGGTACCGGAGCGACGCCGGTTCTCCCACTCCGCGGTGGCGTTCGACGTCACACGATGAGCGCCTCGTCGACGACGACGATCAGCACGAAGCCGAGCAGAAACGCCGTCGTCGCCGCGTCGGCGTGGCCGTGGCCGTGCGAGGAGGGGATCATCTCGCGGAACACGACCGCGAGCATCGCGCCCGCCGCGAACCCGGCGGCGATCGGGAACAGCCCGGACGCAAGCGAGACGAGGTAGAAGCCGAACGTCGCGGCGACGACCTGCGGGAGGAAGCCGGACAGCGTCGTGTACAGCAGCACGCGCCCGCGGCTCATCCCCGTCTCGCCCATCGGGACGGCGAACGCGAACCCGTCGGGCACGTTCTGGAGCCCGATCACGACCGCGAGCAGCAGCGCCACCTCCTCGAACCCCGACGCGAACGCGACGCCCATCGCCAGTCCCTCCGGCCCATTGTGAAGGGTGATCGCTCCGCCGACGAGCCCCGCCCGGCGGAGCCGACCGTCGCGGTCCGCTCGATCGTCACGGTCCGCTTGCTCGTCGCGGTCCGCTCGCTCGTCGGGGTCGAACCCCTCGGCGGGAGCGGGGGCGTCGGCGGGATCGGGGGCGTCGGCAGGGGCCGGTTCGAGGCCCATCTCCGCAACGTCCGCGTCGGTCGCCCCACCCTCCGCGACCCAGTCGAGGTACGCGGCCTGCACGTGCGGGATCGTTCGGTTCCCGACGAGCAGCGCGAACCCGCCGAGAGCGATGCCGACCATCACCGTCGCGAGTCCACCGTCCTCCATCCCCGGGAGGATCAGCCCGAACACGCTCGCACCGACCATGATCCCGGCGGCGAGCCCGAGCCCCGCGTCGTACGTTCGGTGGCTCACGCGGGCTCGGGCGAACACCGGTACCGCGCCGAGCCCGGTCGCGAGCCCCGCCGCACCCGTGACCACCAGCACGGTCGCGATATCCGTCATGCGGGTCGGTCGCGCCGTGTGAAAATATAACCCGGGGACGGCGGCTCGGGCACTCTGGGGACGGCGGCTCGGGTATTCTTTACGACCGTCACGCGCGCGCGTGCGCCGGGTTTATAACCCGGCATCGACTAACTCGAATACGTTCTATGCCAGAGGAGAGTGAGTACGGTGCGGGCCAGATCCAAGTGCTGGAGGGCCTGCAGGCCGTGCGTAAACGTCCGGCGATGTATATCGGATCCACGGACGACCGTGGACTCCATCATCTCGTCTACGAGGTCGTCGACAACTCCATCGACGAAGCGCTCGCGGGCCACTGCGACGAGATCGAAGTGACGATCCACGAGGACGGCTCCGTGGGCGTCCACGACGACGGCCGCGGCATTCCCGTCGACACCCACGAGAAGTACGACCGTCCGGCGTTGGAAGTGATCCTGACCGTGCTGCACGCTGGCGGGAAGTTCGACTCGAAGTCGTACCAGGTGTCCGGCGGTCTCCACGGCGTCGGCGTCAGCGTGGTCAACGCGCTCGCCGAGCGGCTCGAGGTCGCGGTGAAACGCGACGGCGGCGTCTACCGCCACCGGTTCGAGCGCGGCGAGCCCGACGAGGACGGGTTCGAGCGCGTCCGCGACATGGAGCCGGGCGAGAACACCGGCACCCACATCCGATTTTGGCCCGACGGCGAGATCTTCGAGACGGACGAGTTCTCCTTTTCGACGCTCGCGAACCGACTCCGCGAGCTGGCGTTTCTCAACTCCGGCGTCGAGATCACCCTCCACGACGAGCGCGACGGCGAGTCCGAGACGTTCCTGTACGACGGCGGCATCCGGGAGTTCGTCACGTATCTCAACGAGACACGGACGCCGATCCACGACGAGGTGATCTACTTCGCCGACGAGGCCGACGACGTCCACGTCGAAGTCGCGATGCAGGCGACGGAGGAGCTGCAAGGCTCCGTCCACGCGTTCGCGAACAACATCAACACCCGCGAGGGCGGAACCCATCTCACCGGGTTCAAAACGGCGCTCACCCGGGTCATCAACGACTACGCGAACGAGCACGGGCTCGTCGACGACCTCGACGCGAACCTCAAAGGCGAGGACGTCCGCGAGGGGCTCACCGCAGTCATCTCCGTCAAACACCCCGACCCGCAGTTCGAGGGGCAGACGAAGACGAAGCTCGGCAACAGCGAGGTCCGCGGGATCGTCGAGTCCGCGACCCACGGGAAGCTCGGCACCTTCTTGGAGGAGAACCCGGGGACTGCACGCAAGCTCGTCCACAAGGCCGCCGAGGCAGCCAGAGCGCGCAAGGCCGCCAAGAAGGCCGAGGAGCTCACCCGCCGGAAGTCCGCGCTGGAGTCGACGGCGTTGCCCGGCAAACTCGCCGACTGTCAGACCCGCGACCCCGCGGAGGCGGAGCTGTTCGTGGTGGAAGGCGACAGCGCCGGCGGCTGCTTTACCGGTGACACGGAAGTCGCACTCGCATCCGGCCGGTCGATCACGTTCGAAGAGCTGGTGGAGGCTTACCAGCATGGAGAAACAAAGTATTGCTACACCGTCCAGGACGACGGGACGATCGGTATCGAGCGAATCGAAAACCCTCGGATCACGAAAGAGGATACGGAACTCGTCAGCGTCACCCTGGACAACGCCGAGACGATCCGGTGTACGCCGGACCACGAGTTCATGCTCAGAGATGGGAGCTACCGTGAGGCACAGGAACTCGAAACGGGAGAGCTGCTCCGTGTGACGCCAAGCGGACCGGTCCCTGCCGATCCGGAGCTGTCCGATCCGTCTTCGGAGTTACGTGACGGTCGCCCCGCACACGAATGCCGTACCGACGGTGGTACGGGTCCAGAGCATCAGTCGAGCCGTCCTAGCCAAGCCGTCGTATCCGTGGAACCGCTCGAAGAGACCGAGGACGTGTACGATCTCGAAGTGCCCGGAACCCACAACTTCGCGCTCGGATCCGGGGTGTTCGTTCACAACAGCGCCAAACAGGGCCGGAACCGCGAGAACCAGGCGATCCTCCCGCTGAAAGGGAAGATCCTCAACGTCGAGAAACACCGCCTCGACCGCATCCTGGAGAACGACGAGATCCGCGCGCTGATCACCGCGATCGGCGCGGGGATCGGCGAGGAGT
>OBKM01001279.1_pt1 | contig 10415 bp, 9 predicted proteins | sample 1519691 | NCBI WGS metagenome assembly OBKM01 (sample SAMEA37050418, study PRJEB22526) | metagenome | biome: saline pan; feature: lake; material: water | place: Egypt | collected 2015 | depth 0.5 m
AGTAGAGTTCGTATTTCGCGTGACGGGTACTCTTTACCATCTATGCATACTATCAATGTCGGACGGCTTAAAGATTGCGTTGGAACCCCGTCTATGCCATCGTCGGCGGTTGAATACTGTTGGTCGGCTTCATCCCCGCCCTGAAGGGCTGTCTCTTACCCATAAGTCATCGACTGACATTCGGATTTTACTCGGCAGATCGCAATACGGCAGCGGTATAGTTCATCCTGGCTGATCTTCAGTCGTGAGTGATCAGACGGTCTTACCGTAATATTGCCATATTTTACCGTAATCTGGTGCACTCAGAAGTGTTGTCAATAAATTATCAAATATAGAATCAGCTATAGCGTGGCTCAGGCGCTATTTGAGGTTCACAACTCTCGACGAAAGATGTGGGTAAGAGACAGCCCTGAAGGGCGAGGCTTTCGCCTCGAATTTTCCGTAAACTGATCACAAGGAGACCCTGAACCGACCAGCGAAGTAGCAATCCGATGCAGTTTTTCTCGTTGGGACACGGGTGAATACACTCGAAGAAACCCGCAGAGCGCATACCGAAACAGGCGATGGCTGAGCGTGGATCAGGAGGCAACAACCCGAGCAGTCACCCGAATCTTTCATTACCCTGCGCCGCTGTGATTCGTGCATGGAAATCAGCGCGCAAATCGTTTTGACGGTGCTGATGGGGGTGTTCCTCGTCGCCGTTGCCGCGTGGCTCACGCGGATCGAAAACTGGCGATCATACAGCTCTGTCGCTGGGGGAGCTGTCGTCGATAAATCCAGTTACGTTGCCGAGGAGAAACCGGCGGGACTCATTCGCTGGCTGACGACCGTCGATCACAAGGATATCGGCATTCTGTACGGCCTGTACGGCATCATCGCCTTCGCCGCCGGTGGCCTGATGGTAACCGCAATGCGGATCGATCTCGTCACGACGAACTCGTTGCTCGGAACGGCAATGTACAACTCGCTTTTGACGAGCCACGGCATTACGATGCTGTTTCTGTTCGGTACCCCCATCATCGCTGCCTTCGCCAACTATCTACTGCCGCTGATCATCGGCGCTGACGACATGGCGTTTCCCCGAATCAACGCCATCGCCTTCTGGTTGCTCCCGCCCGCCGCACTCATGATCTGGGCGGGGTTTTTCGCCCAGCCGCTGGGTCTGTTCGAACCCGCCCAGACCGCCTGGACGATGTACACACCGCTGTCGGCCGGCGAGGCCGGACCCAGCAGTGACTCGGTCGGCGGCGCGGGCGTCGATCTCATGTTGCTCGGCCTGCACCTCTCTGGAGTCGCCGCCACGATGGGGGCGATCAACTTCATTGCAACCATCTTCACCCAGCGCGGCGACGAGGTGTCGTGGGCGAACCTCGATATCTTCTCGTGGACGATTCTCACGCAGTCAGGGCTCATTCTGTTTGCCTTCCCGCTGCTCGGCAGCGCGCTCGTCATGCTGCTTGCGGACCGCAACTTCGGCACGTCGTTCTTTTTGACTGATGGTGGCTCGCTGCTGTGGCAACACCTGTTTTGGTTCTTTGGCCACCCTGAAGTGTACATTCTCGTGTTGCCGATGATGGGAATCATCAGCTACGTCCTGCCCAGATTCGCGGGCCGACAGCTGTTCGGCTTCAAGTTCGTCGTCTACTCGACGCTCGCCATCGGCGTGCTCTCGTTCGGCGTTTGGGCACACCACATGTTCGCAACCGGTATCGACCCACGGCTCCGCGCGTCATTCATGGCCGTCTCGTTGGCGATTGCGATTCCGTCGGCGGTCAAGACGTTCAACTGGATTACGACGCTCTGGAACGGGCGGATCCGCCTGACGACGCCGATGTTGTTCTGTATCGGGTTTATTTCGAACTTCATTATCGGCGGCGTCACCGGCGTCTTTCTCGCGTCGATCCCCGTCAATCTCGTGCTTCACGACACCTACTACGTCGTTGGGCACTTCCACTACGTCGTGATGGGCGCGATTGCCTTCGCGGGCTTTGCGGGCATCTACTACTGGTTCCCACTCGTGACGGGACGGATGTACCAAGCCAGCCTCGGCAAGGCGCACTTTTGGCTCTCGATGATCGGAACCAACATCACCTTTTTCGCGATGATCCTGCTCGGCTACGGCGGGATGCCGCGACGCTATGCGACCTACCTCCCGCAGTTTACGAGCCTCAACCAGATCGCGACTGTCGGCGCGATGATTATTTTCGTCGGCCAGCTCATCTGGCTGTACAACATGGTCGCCTCGTGGTTCGAGGGCAAACGCGTCGAAAGCGGCGATCCGTGGAACCTCGACCGCGACGAGGTCAACACCGTCGAGTGGCAGTGGTTCAACCGCCGGCTCGAAACGCAACTGGCCACCGATGGCGGCGAGGACGAAGATGTCGCCACTGACGGCGGGAAACCGGGCATCGACGACCTGGATCGACCGTTCAACTGGACGACCGGCGACGGCGACGACCGAACACGCTCGGACGACTAACGCCGTTCGGCCGTACAGGCGATTTGTGCCCATTTACCCAAACTTGAACACCCGCGAGCGACAGCAACCAGCTATGCAGAATGCGACCGGCAGCAACGCGACCGATGAGAACGCCAGCGTGGGCGAAACAATCCGGTAAAACAGCGTCGGCCAAGCGCTAAATTACGAGGACGATACCGGTAACAAACATCATCAGGGCGATGCCGGCGAGGACGAACCCAAGCAGGTCGCGGTCTTCCATACGCCGCGTTCGCGGCTGACCCGCAAAACCCCGTCGGTCGCCCGTGCGAAACGCCTAATTGAGCCCGAACCGAGAATCAAGTGTGCCTACGGGATTGCGCGGTAATCGAGTCGTCGTCGTCATGTACCTGATTATCGTCGCGTTTACCGGGGTCGCCGGATTTCTCACCGCGCGGGTCGTCGGCGACATCAATCCACCGCAGTTTTTGTTTCTGATCGAGTTTCCGGCGACACCGGTCGGCCTCGCTGTCTACGGGGCGCTCACAATCGGGCTCGTTCTCGGCGTGTTGCTCATCTCGGTCAAGATCATCTCCGACCGTGTTGATGACGCCGAACCCGGAGCCACGACCGCCGCGACCGATGAGCATGATCGTGAGCCGTGATCGGCGAGAATAATCCGAAACAATCGAACATCCGACAACGTTCTCGTGACCGTCGGCGCACCCGACGAACGAACCCAGCACCCATTGGGATCCGAACAAAAGTGCCGAAATGTCCAATTATTTTTCATCCTACATAGTTTTTAATAGCATGTATCCGTGAAACAGTGTATGGAATCCGCGCGTACACGGCAAACAGAGGGTGACGTACTGACCGCAGCCTTGGAGACCGACGACGGAATCATTTATGCCGCGTACAACGAGCGCGAGCGGGGATCGGAGGGCCCGTTTTATGTCGCCTACGCCGACAGCGAACGAACCGATCGCTACGGCTACGTTTGTGGAACCTGTGGGAGCACAGCTGTCGCAATGAGCACGATGGGTCGACTCGACTGTAGCGACTGCGACAACGATCGCAAACCCACCGAGTGGGACGCGGCGTATCTTTAAGATCTTCCACACGAGTAAACTCGTGGGATTCCCACCCGCCGTTGGGATATTGTGGTTTACGACGTGACCTGTTCTTGAGGTGCAAATGCACCAGTTTCCTTGTCAAACAGGAACGTCGATGGCTGTGCCAACCAGCCGTTACTCCTCTCTTTTCCATCACAGACGAGACTCGGAGATACTTTCTGTCGAATGTTCTCCGCACCGTTTATATCAGCGTTCGCTACCATATCACATTCGTCGCACACGTACAACCCGCGTTCAATGTCGAGCAGTCGCACCCAAACCGGGAAACACATACAAACCTGCAGGCAGATATCCGGCCACCTGCGCGTAGCCATGGAGAGAACAACCCGAAGAACACTCCTCCTGTCGGCCGCCGCGGCAGGAGTCACTGGACTCTCGGGATGCGTCGAACGGCTTCCAGTGGGATCGGAGACCAGATCGCCGGAGGAGTTCGAACGGTGTACGGTGGTGAACGTGTTTCCGCTCGATCACCACCAGTTCCCGGAACCGGCGGAAACCGAAGTGCGAACGGCGATCGAAAACGGCGCGTACACCTCGGACGAACCGCTGTACACCCCGAAGATCATCGATATCGAAACCGCATTTTTGAAAGACGACGAGATTACTTACTACCGAGCCAGCGTCTCACGGGACGGCGAAACGCGGACGCTCGAAGTCGAACGGGCACTCCCGACACACGGAGAACACTCACTCGACATAATCAACGCCGGAGAAACGGAGCTCACCGGCGATATGACCGTGATGCGGACGGCAACAACCGGAGCGCGCGCATTGGGCGAGGGGCCCGACCAGGCGGTGCCCGATCAGACGGTGCTTGCTGACGAAACGCTCTCGCTTGGGCCCGGGGAGGAACACCGGATCGAGTACGAACGGTTTCTCGGAACGTACGTCGCGGTGGTTTCGACGGCGGACGAGGCGGTGCTTCATCAGTGGAGCGAGGATGACTTCGACCAGCCGTTCCAGGGGTTGTCGATTGACGACACCGACGACCTCGAACTGTTGGTCACCACACCACAGCTACACGGGCACGTTTCTGACTGCTGGCCGGGACAAAGAGCCTGATCGCTGCCGCCTTGCTCGCGCGTGTTGCCGGCCGCAACTCGTGAGAAAACGACTCACTCAGCGTCGGCGACGAACCTGTTCGCGTTGCCGGTTAGTCGGTTTGGGCCTGTTGTTTGATGTCGGCCACCACCTCGGGATTTCGGAGCGTGCTCGTGTTGCCGATCTCCTCGCCGTCGGCGATGTTTTCGAGCAGTCGCCGCATGATTTTTCCCGACCGCGTTTTCGGAAGGTCGGGCGTGAAAACGATCCGTTCGGGTCGGGCGATCGGGCCGATGGCGGCCTCGACGCCGGCCTCGATGCGATCGCGAAGCGCCTCATCACCCTCGTATCCATCCTCGGTGATGACGTAGGCGTAGACGGCCTCGCCTTTGATATCGTGGTTGCCGCCAACGACGGCGGCCTCGGCAACGCCCTCGACGCCGACGATGGCCGACTCGATCTCCATTGTTCCGAGACGATGACCCGACACGTTGAGCACGTCGTCAACGCGACCCAACACGGTGATGTAGCCGTCATCGTCGATTTTTGCGCCGTCCTCGGGGAAGTAGACCCAGTCGGTAGAATCGTCGCTGTCGGTTTGCGAATACTCGCGCCAGTACTCGTTGATAAAGCGGTCGTCGTTGCGGTACAGCGTGCGCAACATCCCGGGCCACGGTTTGTTGGCGACGAGATAGCCCGCCTCGCCGGCCTCGACGGGACTGCCGCGAACGTCAACGACATCGACGCTCACACCGGGCAGCGGCGGGCCCGCCGAGCCGGGTTTCATCTTCCCGATGCCTGGCAGCGTTGTGACCATCATCCCGCCGGTTTCGGTCTGCCACCACGTATCGACGACCGGGCAGGACTCGTTGCCGACGTGTTTGTAGTACCACTTCCACGCCCGCGGGTTGATCGGCTCGCCGACCGTGCCGAGCAGTCGGAGGCTCGAGAGGTCGTGCGCAGCGGGGAACGACGAGCCCCACTTCATGAACGCGCGAATCGCCGTCGGGGCGGTGTACAGCTGGGTTGCACCGTACGCCTCGATAATCTCCCAGAGTCGGTGGCGGTCGGGGTAGTCGGGTGTTCCCTCGTACATCATCGTCGTCGTGCCGAGCGCGAGCGGGCCGTAGACGATGTAGGAGTGACCGGTGATCCAGCCGATGTCAGCCGCACAGAAGTAGGTATCTTCGGGCTTGATGTCGAGCACCGCATGCGAGGTCCAACTGGCCCACGAGAGGTAGCCACCCGTGGTGTGTTTGACCCCCTTCGGCTGGCCGGTCGTTCCCGACGTGTACATCAAAAACAGCATGTCCTCGGCGTTGCGCGCGATCGGTTCGACCGTCTCGCCGGCGTGGGCCGCGACGAGGTCGGCGTAGTCGAGTTGGTTGCTGCTCAGTTCGTGGCCGAAGTCGTCGCCGCGGGTTCCCAGACGGTCGACAACGACCGTCGTGGTGTCGTGAGCGACGTTCGAGAGCCCGTCGTTGGCTTTCGCGAGGTGGTCAAGCGGATCGCCGCGGCGGTAGTAGCCGTCACAGGTGATGAGATACGCCGAGTCGGCGGCATCCATCCGGGTCGCCAGCGCGTCGGCCGAAAAGCCCGCGAAGACGACCGAATGGGGTGCACCGATGCGCGCGCAGGCTAGCATGGCGATCGGCAGTTCGGGAATCATCGGCATGTACATCGTCACCACGTCGTCGGCCTCGACGCCCTGGGCGCGAAGCGCGGCGGCGAACTCGTTGACCTCGCGGTGCAGTTCGGCGTAGGTGTAGGTTCGGTTTTTCTCGTCTGTTGGCTCGCCGATCCACTCGATGGCGGCCTCCTCGCCGCGCTCGTCGAGATGGCGGTCGAGACAGTTCGACGAGGCGTTCAGTTCGCCATCGGCAAACCACTCGTAAAACGGCGGGTTGCTGTCGTCGAGCACCTCGGTGTACCCGGTTTCCCAGTCGAGCAGGTCGGCCGCCCGCGTCCAGCACGCGGGCCAGTTCTCGCGGAACTGCTCGTAGATTTCGGGATCCGTGACGTTCGCCTGATCGATGAAGGATTCGGGCGGCTCAAACGCGTCCTGTTCGGCCAGTCTGGCTTCGAGTTCTCCCTCCGTATCGGACATACCCTATCTAACTCGATTGTCCATGATAAACGTATGCGACCCGATCAACCGAAGTTCTCGGTTTTCGCGTCGCTCGGGTCGCCGCCAGCGGTTTCGAGCGCCGTTTCTGCGGCCGCCAGAAAGTCCGCAAAGCCGTAGATGAACACCTGTTGGTCGCGTTCGCCACCGACGGCGGTTTCGACGGCGTCAGTAAACGCCGCGCCCGTGTCGTCAACAAGTGTGACCGACGCGCCCGCGGCTTCGAGCGCCGACAGCCGCTCGGTGTGGGCGGGCGTTGCGTCCTGATAGACGATAGCGACCTGTCCGCCATCGGCGAGCGCACGCTCAGCGATGCCGACCGCCGGGCCAATGCCGGGGCCGCCCGCGAGAACGACGACGCGGGGTTCGTCCTCATAGTAATCCGCGCCGAACGGGCCACTCATCGCGAGCTCATCGCCCGGCGACAGCGCGGCGAGATACTCGCTGAACGGGCCGGCGTCGTCGGGATCGATACCAACGGTGATCTCGAACGTCTCATCGACAAACGAACTAGAAAGCGTGTAAAACCGCGAATACGACTCGCCGTCAACGCTGGCAGTGAGTTTGACGAACTGTCCCGGGCGGGCCGAAAAGCCCGCCGGCGTCGAAAACTCGATAGCAATCGTTTCGCCGCCAACGTCGTCAGTGTCGGTAACGGTAACCGTCGCGTCCATACCACGTGTTGTGTCGGCTCGCTAAAGGCTCTTGTCTCCGAGCGCGACGCCGGGTCGAGCGCTGTCGATTACCGGCGGCACCGGAATCGACGCACTCTTCGAATCGATCCGATCGACGCCGATAGCAACGAGGTCGAATCGGACGGCTGACGATCCACAGTCGTGGGGTGAATCCGTGCGAAATCGCTCGCCGGCGGCGATACTTTCAGAAGGCTTTTGATTTGTCGTAGGTAATCTGGGTCACTATCATGCCTGCGGACTTCAACTGGGCCATCGGCGGCGAAGCCGGCGACGGCATCGACTCAACCGGAAAGATATTCGCGCAGGCGCTCTCGCGGGCCGGCCGGCACGTGTACACCTCGAAAGATTTCGCGTCGCGTATCCGCGGCGGCTACACGGCGTACAAAATCCGCACGGCCGTCGAACCGGTACAGAGCGTCGTCGACCGACTGGACGTGCTCATCGCGCTGACGCCACGGACGATCGACGAAAACCTCGGCGAACTTCACGACGACTCGGTCATCATCTATGACGGCGAGCGAACGACGATGCAGAACGCCGAAATCCCCGACGAAATGGCCGGCCTCGACGTGCCGCTCAAACGACTCGCCGAGGAGGCCGGCGGCGCGATCATGCGAAACGTCGTCGCGCTCGGAGCGGCCTGTGCGGTCGCGGACTTCCCGATCGAAAACCTCGACGAGGCGGTCGAAAAACGCTTCGGCGACAAGGGAACCAAACTCGTCGATAACAACAAGGAGGCCGCCCGCGCGGGTCGACAGTACGTCCACGACGAGTACGACTTCGACCTGCCGTACGCGTTGGAGACGACCGACAACGACTACGTTCTGCTCAACGGCGACGAGGCGATCGGCATGGGCGCGCTGGCGGCGGGCTGTCGGTTCTACGCGGGGTATCCGATCACGCCCGCAACCAACGTCATGGAGTATCTCAAAGGCCGCATCGAACGCTACGGCGGCCACGTCGTCCAAGCCGAAGACGAGCTGTCGGCGATCAACATGGCGCTGGGAGCCGCCCGCGCCGGCGCTCGCGCAATGACGGCCACGTCGGGCCCCGGCGTCGATCTCATGACCGAGACGTTCGGCCTCGTGGCGACGACCGAGACGCCGCTTGTCATCTGTAACGTCATGCGCTCTGGGCCCTCGACCGGTATGCCGACGAAACAGGAACAGGGCGACATCAACCAGATGCTGTACGGCGGGCACGGCGAGATTCCCCGGTTCGTGCTCGCGCCAACGACGATCGACGAGTGTTTCTGGAAGACCGTCGAGGCGTTCAACCTCGCCGAAAAGTACCAGATTCCGGTCTACCTCGCCGGCGACCTCGCACTTGCGGTGACCGAACAGACGTTCGAACCCGACGCGTTCGACATGGACGCCGTCGAGATCGACCGCGGTAACGTCGTCGACGAGGAAACCATCGGCGCGTGGCAAAACGAGAAGGGACAGTTCACGCCGCACGCGCTCACCGAAGACGGAATCAGCCCGCGGGCGTTTCCCGGCACCGCGGGCGGGGCCCACATGACGACGGGACTCGAACACGACGAACTCGGCCGGCGAACCGAAGCCGGCGAGATGCGAATCAAGCAGGTCGACAAGCGCAACAGAAAGGTCGAAACCGCCACCGAGCGCGAGGACTGGTCGCCCAGAGAGTTCGGAAATCCCGACAGCGACACGCTCGTTATCTCGTGGGGATCGAACGAGGGCGCGATGGTCGAGGCGATCGAGCTGTTGGCTGACGAGGGAGTCGACATCCGGTTTATTTCGGTGCCCTACATCTTCCCCCGACCCGATCTCAGCGAGGAAATCGCGGACGCAGAGCGCGTGCTGGTCGTCGAGTGCAACAACACCGGCCAGTTTGCCGACCTGCTCGAACACGACGCGCTCGCCCGCGTCGAGCGGATCAACAAGTACGACGGCGTGCGGTTTACCGCCGACGAACTGGCCGAAGAAATCAACGCGGCAGTTGCTGACACACCGGAGGTAACCCAATGAGCTCAGACGTTCGATTCACCGACTTCAAAAGCGACAAACAACCCACCTGGTGTCCCGGCTGCGGCGACTTCGGGACAATGAACGGAATGATGAAAGCCCTTGCCAACACCGGCAACGACCCCGACAACACGTTCGTCGTCGCCGGCATCGGCTGTTCGGGTAAAATCGGCACCTACATGCACAGCTACGCGCTTCACGGCGTCCACGGCCGGGCGCTCCCGCTTGCGGCCGGGGTGAAGATGGCCAACCCCGACCTCGAAGTCATGGCCGCCGGCGGCGACGGCGACGGCTACTCGATCGGGGTGGGTCACTTCATCCACGCGGTGCGGCGAAACGTCGACATGAGCTACATCGTCATGGACAACCGCATATACGGCCTGACGAAGGGACAGGCGTCGCCGACCAGCCGCGAGGACTTCGAAACGTCGACAACGCCCGAGGGGCCGAAACAGCCGCCGGTCAATCCGCTTGCGCTGGCGCTGTCGGCGGGCGCGACGTTCATCGCCCAATCGTTCTCGTCGGACGCGATGCGACACACCGAAATCGTCCAGGAGGCGATCGAACACGACGGCTTCGGCTTCGTCAACGTGTTTTCACCCTGTGTGACGTTCAATGATGTCGACACCTACGGCTACTTCCGCGACTCGCTGGTCGATGTTGCCGACACCGACCACGACCCGACCGACTACGACGCGGCGAAAGACGTGATTCTCGATATGGAAAAAGAGTACCAAGGCGTGCTGTACCGAAACGAGGACGCCCAGTCGTACGAGGCCGAACACGACCTCACCGAAAACATGGCCGAGATTCCGGATGGCGCGCCCGACGACGCGATGGATCTCGTTCGCGAGTTCTACTGAGCGGGAGTCGGCCACGGGCCCACAGCACAGGTGACCCCCCTCGGGGCCAAGCTCCGAGGCACTCGCCTTGCTTATTCTTACATGTAACACCGATCCAAGCCGGTGCGTTCACGGCGCAGCGGCCGCCGTG
>OBKM01001280.1_pt1 | contig 10411 bp, 15 predicted proteins | sample 1519691 | NCBI WGS metagenome assembly OBKM01 (sample SAMEA37050418, study PRJEB22526) | metagenome | biome: saline pan; feature: lake; material: water | place: Egypt | collected 2015 | depth 0.5 m
CGGCGCTTCATATACCGGTCGTACTTCGGGACCGACACGTCGTACTCCCGCTCTACGATGACGGTCTTTTCCATGTCCGTCGAGACGACCTCTCCTTCGAGGACTTGGCCTCGAACGGCGAGGTCGCCGTAGAATGGACAGGTCTCGTAGTCGTAGCTCTCCGGTTGGTCTGGCTCCGGAGGCTGTGGTACATCTAAACCGATTCCCATTGTGTATCACCTCGTAGTTCCGTTCGCTCGGCAGGTCGTGAGAGCAGTCGACGCCCATCCACCGTAACGTAGGCCACGGCCTCGCCGTTCGGTTCGGACGTGGTCCCCGGCGTCTCGCGACCGCCGGCGGATTCATCGGGCAGGCGAAAGCAGAAAGTCGCCTCCGCCTTCGGCACCTGGTAGTCCCGAGTCTTTCCTTCGACGACGAGCGTCTGTGCCGTCTCGTCACGGACCCGACCGGCAATCCCGATACGAGTCGGATCCGACGAGTCAACGACCTCCGTCCAGAGGCCGATGAGCTCGTGTCGACGGAGTGTCTCGGGTGTTCGTGGCATTATTCGATGTCTCCTTCTTCTCGTTGGATCGTCTTGATTCGTGCGATTGCGCGACGAATCTCCTTGATCCGGCCCGGATCTTCCGGGGCGCCGCCGGCTGCCTGTACGGACTTCGCGTTGAGGAGCTCGGTCTGGAGCTCCTCAAGCTCGGCTTCCCGCTCTGCAGGCGTCATGTCACGGAGCTCTTCGGGGTGGAGAATCGTCATTCGTCGTCACCCTCCCCGGCGTCCATGTCCTCGAGTAACGCTTCGGCTTCTGCCTCGATGTCCTCGTCAAGCTCCTCGAGTTCTTCTTCGACAGTCTCCTCCGCTGGAACCTCGACCTCCTCGTCCGGAGCGGGGGTCTGGACATCTTCTTCGACGACCGCTTCCGGCGGTTCCTCTGGAGGCGATTCGGCTGCCGCTTCGTCCGGGGCCTCGGCTGCGAGTTCCTCGACAGTCTCCTCGTCGACGTCGTCGGCGATCAGCTCGTCGATGCCGTCTTCTTCGGTGGTCGGCTGGAGGCCGCTTGTGTCGGCGCCTTCGGCCACCTGGAAGTCGTCGGGTAGCTCCGCATCCGGCGGGATGATCTTGACGTTGACACCGATTGTGCCGAGTTTCATTACCGAAACGGCCTGCCCGAAGTCGACAATCTCGGAGGCGGGTTCGCCGTTGTGCTTGATGTAGCCGGCACTGAACTTCTCGTTGCGGGCCCGGGCACCGGTGACCTTCCCAGAGAGAATGATCTCCGCGCCAAGCGCACCGGCGTCCATGATGCGTTCGATCGTCGTGTGTCCAGCCTTGCGGAAATACCAGCCTCGTTCGAGAGCGTTCGCCAGGCGGTCGGCGACGATGCGGGCGTTGAGATCAGGCTCGTCGACCTCTTGGACGTCGATTTGTGGGTCATCGAGGTCGAACTCCGCTTCGAGTGTCGAAGTCAGCTCACGGATGTTCTGGCCACCCTTACCGATTACCATACCTGGCTTCTCGGCTTTGAGAACGATCTGGGTTCCCATCGGGGTCTTGGCAACGTCCATGCCCCCGTAGCCTGCACGGCCCAGCTCGTCGGCGAAGAACTCGTCGATCTGCGAGCGCTGGAGACCATCACGGATGAACTGCTGTTCGTCCGCCATCAGTCATCCCCCTCCGGCGTCTCGAGGACGATCTCGACGTCAACTTCTGGTGTGTTCCAGTCGCTTGCACGGCCCATCGCCCGTGGCTGTCGTCCGCGCTGTTCACCGACCTTGTGGGCCGCAATGTGGGCAATCTCCATTGCCGTTCCATCGAAGCCCTGATGCTCTGCGTTACCGACTGCATTTTCGAGAAGATCAAGCAGGGCACGACTAGCCTTCTCCGGATACCGACCGGCATCCCAGCCATCGATGTTCGACCGGTGGCCGACACCGCTGTTGTGTTGTTTGACCGGGACCGGCTGGTCGCCGGCAATGACTGCCTCAAGGTACGACTCTGCCTCGGCGGCGGTCTGGCCTTTGAGCTCACGGGCAAGCGCCTTGCTGTCTTTCAAGCTGATCGGTCGCTCACGGAGCATCGCCTTTGCGTGTTTGTCAGGGTCTGTCTCGACACTGTAGTTGATACCCATTCTGATCACCTCATTTCAGTGGTACGAACTTCGACGACCGGGTCGCACCGATGCCGGCTTGTCCGTGTTCGACTTTCCCCCGTGTGAGCTGGAACTCACCGAGGTAGTGGCCGATCATCTCGGGCTCGACTTCGACTCGTTCGAAGCTCTCGCCGTTGTAGACCGCGAAGGTCAGACCGACAAACTCCGGCAGAATCGGCATATCCCGGAGGTGTGTCCGGATCGGCTCCTGGGCGGATGCCTCAGCCGTCGTGTTTCGAGCCGCCTCCAAGAGCTTCTCTTTCTCGGCGTCAAACCCACGTTCAATCGTTCGCCGCTGTCGTGCGGGAAGCAGTTCCGCGACCTCCTCAATCGGTAGACCCTGCAACTCTTCGAGCGTGTGGCCACGGTAGGTGAACTCACCTTCTTGGCCGGTACGGTAGTCCGAACTCATTCGTTACCACCTCGTCCTGTGCGGCGAGATGAGATGTCCCCGACCTTACGGCCCGGGGCGGCGTTACGAGAGATACTCTTCGGTCGACCGGGGTGTTGACGGCCACCGCCACCGAATGGGTGGTCGACAGCATTCATCGCGACGCCGCGGACGCGGGGCCAGACGGTCCCGCGTGACTGGACCTTGTGATACTTCTTGCCCGCCTTGACGACCGGTTTCTCAGTCCGACCGCCGCCGGCTACGACGCCGATGGTCGCCCGGCAGCGTGGATTGAGTCGCTTCACCTCGTCACTCGGGAGCTGGATGACGACCGCATCGCGGTCGTGTGTAATCAGCTGTGCGCTGACGCCACTCGCCCGAGCGAACTTCCCGCCATCGCCGGGCTGGGCCTCAACGTTGTGGATCGGCACACCCTCCGGAATCTCTGCAAGCGGCAACGTATTCCCCGGTTCGATTGCTGCCGAGATGCCGACTTGGAGAGTATCGCCGACGGCGATTCCCTCAGGAGCGATCACCAGTCGGCGGTCACCGTCTTCGAACTCGACGGCCGCCACCGGCGCCGAGCGTGTCGGGTCGTGCTCGATGTCGACGACGGTCCCGGTGATGACGTCTGCGTCCTCGGGGTCTTTGTGCCGCTTGTCAGAGGAGTACCGGTGCGACGGCGCTCGGAACGTTGATCCGCCGCGTCCTCGTCGCTGGCCACGGATGCGTCGTCCCATCTCAGAACACCCCGATCCGTGAGGCAACTTCGTCGGCTGCGTCGTCGGCCGAGAGCTCGACGGTTGCCTTCTTGTAGCCGTCCATCGTGAACTGCGTGTTGACGTCGACGACGTCGACGTCGAAGCGCTCCTCGACGGCCGTTGCGATCTCTGGTTTCGATGCGTCGGCGGTAACCGCAAACTGGAGTTTATTCTCGAAGTCCATGTCGTTCATCGACTTCTCGGTCACCAGCGGGTACTTGATGATTGTTCCTGTCATCGGTCTGCGACCTCGGTAAGTGCGGATTCGGTAAAGACTGTCAGTCGTCCAGGGTGGGTTCCCGGTGCCAGCTCCTCTGCATCGACCTCCGTGCCGGTCGCGACGGTCGCGCCGGCAAGATTGCGAGCCGCCTTCGACGGTCCGGCCGCAGCTGAGGTCACGAACAGGATCGACGACGGCGTCTGTCGTTTTCGGCCCCGTGTCTTCCCGCGACCCGAGCGAATACCGGTGCCGTCCTCGGCACGTTCGATGTCGGCGTACAGGCCAACAGCCTCCAAGAAGGCAACCACCTCTCGCGTTTTGACCAGCTCCTCGAAGTCGTCATCAACAACGACCGGAAGCGGGCTGTCGGTGTTGAAGGCGTGGCCACGGTCGCTGACCCACTCTGAGTCGGCCGTCGCGGCAAGCGCCGACCGAACAGCCTGCTTGCGCTCTTTGTCGTTGACGTCAAGCGAGCGGTCCTTCTCGGCTTTCGGTGGGTGGGCTGCTCGTCCGCCCACGGCCTGGGGGACACGAGCTGCTTGTCCATCGACGCGGGGGACGTGTGCCATCCCGCGACCGCTGCCCGGCGACTCAGCTGGCGTGCGAAGGCCAGCGTGCTCGTCGGCACCGTAGTCTTGTTTTCGATTCGCCTGTGCAGCGAGAACAGCACGTTTGATCAGGTCTGGACGGACTGTCGTCTCGAAGACCGTCGGGAGTTCAATCTCCCCGTGTGGCGTGCCGTCTACGTCGTACTGAGTCGTTTGCATGGTTTATCCCTGATTCGATGCGGTAGAGACGTATCGCACCTCCGGATCGAGGCGCGGCTGGTCTGTCGGTCGGATGGCCGGCCGGACCCGGATGAGTCGTTTCTTCGGACCGGGGACCGAGCCTTTGATCAAAGCGTAGGGTCCCGAGATCTCGCCGAAGTTCACGAGTCCACCGGCCGGCGTTACGTCGTCGTCACCATCGCCGACAGCGAGTAGTCGTTTGTTCAGTTCTGTTCGTTGATGATACCCCGTCTGGCCCTGCTGGGGCACCGTCGACCGGACCCGGGAGGGATTCCAGGGTCCCAAGTTTCCGATACGGCGCCGCCAGCCCTGGCGGGCGTGTTTGCCTTTTCGCTTCTGGACGCCCCATCGTTTGACAGGTCCTTGCGTTCCTTTACCGGTCGTGATCCCGGCGACGTCGAGATACTCGCCAGGGCGGAAGAGATCACGCATATCGTGTGCGCCACCTTCACCGAGCACTTCGAGGCCGTGTTCGAGACGGGCTTCAACGCTCCCACCGCCGATCCGGGTTTCCATCACCTGTGGCGTCTTCCGTGGCACTCCATCGACGGCCGTCGGGGTGGTGTGTGTGATCATACGTACGTCGTCGACCTGCCCGTCGGCCAGAGCACTGCGGACCGTTTCCCTGCCGGCATCGAAATCGGTGGTCTCCGGAACCGACACCACGCTCTCGAGCGCTGCGTCGGGCTCCGGGGCCCAGACTTCAGTCAGCGGGCGAAGACCGTAGGCAGTGTCTTCGTACACCCGTAGTGCTGCGGCCTGCATCGGTGGCGTCTCGAGTACCGTGACCGGCACCGTCTCTTCCATTCCCGCATTCGGCGCGCCCGACTGATCGTTGATCATGACGACGTGGCTCATGCCGGCTTTGTACCCGGCAAAGCCCTGTAGCATCGGCTGTCCGTCACCATCGGGCCACGAGTTGAACCGCGGGATGGAACTCTCTGCGCGCTTGCGGGGACTAAACCCCATCGAGCCTTTGCGTGGTCTATCTGGTTGTGGCATTGTCTCACTCCGTGAGTGTAAGGGAGGCAAGCGTAGCAAAGACCGCTTCTTCGGTCCGTACCGTCTCGCTTCCCTGGTTTGGGATCGTGTTTACCCAGCGGTCGAATCCCGGTGGACCGGCATCCGGAACCTCCTCGGGGTCACAACCCAGTATGGCGGGTAGGCCGCGCTTGGGCGCCCCGAAGGCGACGGTCAGGCCAGAGTCGTCGGTCAGATCGACCAACGTCTCAAGTGTTCCGACCGTCAGCACCTCCCCATAACGGGAGGCTGCGATCCGGAGTCCGGCGTCGGTCCGGCTGAGCGCTGTCGAAAGGTCCGCGCGGTCGACGACGAAGCCGGGTGGCGGCTCGTCGACGAGTTTCGCACGGACCGGGCTTCGCGAAGAGATCCTGACGGTCACGCGCTCTCCCACGCCGACAGCCCGGTTTTCGGGTGTCGGGAGGGAGATTGGGTGTTGCAGTCCGCAATTGACCCAAACGCGCCCATCAGGTCCGACCTCGGTCACCAGTCCCTGTCTTAACGACCCCGGGTCGTCGGACCCGGAGCCGGTCTGCGACATGGCATGAAGCGGCGGCAAGACGCCCGCGTACTCCAGTTCGTCCCGCGTCCCCCAGACCTCTTTTCGGAGGTACGGAGGCGTTGCGGCGTACCGAAGGACGGTATCGACGAACCCGCCGTCGTGATGTTCCTCGCCATCCCGGTCGGGGAAGACGATGAGCCGATCGACACGGAAGATGACTGCTGCGCGGGCGATTGCCCCGAGTTTCCGGGTCGCCGCGCGCTTGTCTGTTGTTTCCCGTGTCAGTGACGACGGAACGAGTACACTGACTGTCACGCCGTGACACTTTCATGCCCTGCCACTAGACTGTACCGATTCGTACCCTACGGAGTCATAAAAGAATAGCGGTAAAAACTGATGGTTGTCAACCGCTGTCACGGACACCATCCCGTTGCGGAAAGGTTCATTAAAGGGCGCATACTCACCCGGTGTATGCAGTTTGCAGACAACGTCGAGCGGGTTACAGCAAGTGCGATTCGCGACGTCTTCGAGGCTGCGAGTTCCGAGGCGATCAATCTGGGACTCGGTCAACCGGATTTCTCAAGTCCGAAGCACGTCCGCGACGCTGCTGCCGAGGCGGTGGCTGCCGGCGAGGCAGACGCATACACCAACAACCCCGGCTACCGATCGCTGCGAGACGCGGTCGCGACACGGTACCGACGCGACCGTGGGCTGCGGGTCGATCCGGACCAGATCATCGCGACAGTCGGGGCTACTGAGGCGTTGTACCTCGCTCTCAAGACACACGTAAACCCAGGCGAGAAAGTTCTCGTCCCGGATCCAGGGTTTCTCGCGTACCGACAGCAGATCAAGCTCATCGGCGCGACACCGGTTCCGGTACCACGACGTGAGGACCAGACCGTCGACCCCGAAGAGATAGCGGCTGCAATCGACGAGGATACGGCGGCGTTTATTATCAACAGTCCAAACAATCCCACCGGTGCGGTACAGTCGCGTGCGGACATGAAGGGCTTCGCCGAGGTTGCGGCCGCGGAGGACGTCCTCTGTATCACCGACGAGGTTTACGAGTACTTCGTCTTCGACGACGACCACCACTCACCGTACGAGTTCAACACGGAAAACGTCGTGTTGATTTCAGCAGCCTCGAAGACATACTCGATGACCGGCTGGCGACTCGGGTGGGTGATCGGTGCCCAAGAGCGGATCGATCAGATGGTGCGGGTCCACCAGTTCATCGACACCTGCGCGACTGCAGCCGCCCAACACGCCGCCGAAGCTGCGCTGCGGGGACCACAAGAACCGGTCGACGAGATGGTAGCTGCCTTCGAGCACCGTCGTGACGTGGTGACCGATGGACTCGACGACATGGGGATCTCCTATAGCACTCCCGGCGGCGCCTTCTACGTCTTTCCTGAAGTGCCCGATGGGTGGGTCGACGCGGTCCTCGATGCCGACGTCGTCGTCGTGCCGGGCGAGGCATTCGGCACCTACGGCGGCGGGCACGCTCGTATCTCCTACGTCCGTAGCGTTGAACAGCTCAAAGAGGCACTCGACCGCATGCACAGAGTTACAGCGGTTTGAGGCGAACGCCCACCGGCTTTCGCCGTGGAATAACGCCGAAATGATATGCCACAGACCACGTGACGTAGGCTGATTATAATCCCAACGTTTGTGATAATTCTTGCCATCCTCCTCCGCCTGAGACCGGGGGACTCCCGAGGTTGGGATATTATGCTGTGCTGACGATCTTAATGACGTCCCCGGTCTCGAGTGTGGTGTCCTCGCCGATGTCACGGCCGGTCCGTGCGTCGACGGCGTGGAGGTATCCCTCGCCGATGTCGCTGTGAATCGCGTACGCGAGGTCCTGTGGCGTCGAGGCGGCCGGGAGCAGTTCGGCATCCGGAAGAACGGTGTTGCTGCCATCTGTCCAGTTCGTCGCGTCTTCGACGGGATAAACAACAATCTGATCGAGGAGATCGAAGACTGCACGGTCCAGTGACCGTTGGACTCCGGTTCCGCCGTAGGTCTCAAGCACGTCCGCCAGGTCCTCGAGGGCAGCCTGCTGTTTATCGGTCCCGGCTGTGGTAGACTTGAAACTATCGTCACCAGGGTAGTAATCGACGAGTTCGTCTGTGGCCGCACGCCGCAGCGCTCGTTCACCCTCTGCGGTGACGGGTACCGTCGGCACCTCGGCCGACCGGATAGACTCGATCAACTCGTCGGGGGCGATGTCGATTTTGTTCGCTGCGATGAGAATCGGCTTCGTCTCGCGTTGCAAACACTGCGCAAAGGTCCGTTTGGTATCCCGGGTCCACTCCTGTGGCTGATCCGGATACGTCTGAGCACGGAGGCAGGTGGCCACGTCGGCTGGGGTGGCGCCGATTCCGGAGGCCAGGTCGGTGAGCGCAGCTTCGAAATCGAACGCTGGTGTCCGGGCTTGGCGGGTGATCGACTCCCAGTTTCGCGCGACGATATCCGTGAGCCACTCTGTCAGCTCAGTCTCGATAAAGCTGATCTCCTCGCGAGGATCGTACTCGCCGATAGATCCCGGCTCCCCCTCCGGACTCGTGCTTCCGGAGGCATCGACGACGTTGACGATGACATCCGCATCACTGAGCGTGTCGAGAAACTGGTTCCCGAGCCCCCGGCCGGTGTGTGCTTCGGGAACCAGACCAGCGACATCCAACAACTCGACGGGGACGTAGCGTCGGCCGTCACGGCAGTTCGGACTGTCACACCGCTCGGGCAGCTCACGGCACGGACACTCCGTTCGGACGTAGGCGACACCGCGGTTGGGCTCGATCGTGGTGAAGGGGTAGTTCGCCGCCTCGACGGCAGACTGTGTGGCTGCCTCGAAGAACGTCGACTTCCCGGCATTTGGCTTGCCCGCCAGTGCAACGGTAAGCATGTCACGGGGCTTGGCCGGGCGCGGGGAACTAGCTTTCGAAGGTCACGTCCTCGGTGGCACGGATCCGGCCGTCGACGACCGCAGTTGGACCGACTTGAACGGTGCGACCGGTGATCGTTCCGCGGACCCGGGCCCCGTCGGCGACGGTCACGTGTCCGCCATCAGCCCGTACGTCGCCGTGGACAACAGTCGCCGAACCGAGTGTGACATCGCCGTCTGTTCGGATCCCCCCAAAGAGCTCCGTCTCGGCCCCGACGGTGAGGGACGTTGCGGTAATGTTCCCGTGAATCCGACAGTCCTGTGCCACTGTCGCCGGCGTCTGGACGGTCCAGCGCTCGTCGGTAATCTTGCTGGACGGTGGCACTACAAGCGGCGGTGGCGGCTGTAAGGGACCGCCAGCGAGGATGTGTCGGGCGAACGCGCCTTTCAAAAGGGCCGCTTCAAGCGGCCGTCCGACCACCGTGCCGGTCCCCGCAGCGAATGCTCCGCCGACAGTGGCGGTCTCGGCGATGGTCAAGACCCCACCGACTGTTACCGATCCGGCGACTATAACAGAGGGGGCAAGCCCCGCGTCACCGCCGGCGACAACAGCTCCATCGACGTGGACACCCCGCCCGACAAGAACGTCGCCCTCCGTCTCCACCGGATTGGATAGCCGACTACCGTGGCCAACGACGGCCGCGTGGGCCCGAACGCCAAGCCCCAGATTCGCCGTCGGGCCAAGAAGCGCCGGGCCGGGCACGACGATGTCGTGTTCGGCTACAGTCGTGCCAGCAGGAAGGTACAGTTCTGGAAAGGCTTCCACCGGTGGTTGTTGCGGGCACCGTCTCTTAACCTTTGCAGCCGTGGGTGGCGAACAGGGTGTTTTTGTCACTAGACCGGATACGACGGTGTATGACGACGCTTTCGTTTGACGAGCACGGTGTCGATGTCGTCTACGAAGGCATCGAATTCCGGCTCGAGCGCGCACTCATCGAGGAGGCAACGGAGAAGTCCTACACCGACGTGACTGACCACGAGGTACTGAAGCTCGTCGCCGATCACCCCGATCTCACCGGTGAGCCACGACGGATCGGCGATATTCTTCGTTAGCCGGTGGGCACACAACGGCGTTTAACTTCTACAGGCTAAGGCCCCGTCCTCACGGAGCGACCGAAGGGAGCAAGGAGGCAGGGGTGGCAGTGTCTCGACTGCTGTCACGTTGCTGCCGACGACCCAGAGGATGTCGGTCGCCGTCCGCACGCCGATCGTGTGACTGGTTCGTGACCCGGCGTGTATAACCGGGAAGAACAGTACGTACGACTCTGGCAGACTCGTGGCGCAGATGAGTCCGAGGGCCCGATCGAAGAACGTATTAGCGTCCTCAACGGTCGTCGCAAGGGTCTGTGCCGGCCCAACACCGGGGTGATGGCGCAGCTTCACAGCCCCAAAAGTGGAGGCGCGGTGAACTACCGTAGCGTGACCTGAGTCGCAATCGAGCGAAGACGGTTACCGAGTGTCCGGCTGGTGTCGCCGCGGCAGTCGCCCCCGGTGACCGTCGTCGAGTGAGCGACCCTTACAGCGGTAGCAGGGCGAAAGCCCACCCGTTTACCGCTGTCTCTTACCCACAAATCAAGCCGCCGTCGAGATCGATGCCCCCGGCTGCAAACACCGATATCTCCGGATGGACCACCCTCAT
>OBKM01001281.1_pt1 | contig 10405 bp, 18 predicted proteins | sample 1519691 | NCBI WGS metagenome assembly OBKM01 (sample SAMEA37050418, study PRJEB22526) | metagenome | biome: saline pan; feature: lake; material: water | place: Egypt | collected 2015 | depth 0.5 m
GAATATCCAGTCAAGGATGTCCATTTCTGCCTCGTATGCCTGTTCACACGCTTCCTCGATACGTGCTTCGAAGGCATCATCGAAGAGACTGGGGTTCTCTTCTCGAATGGTGTTGACAAGTTCCACTCCGAAAAGACCGTGAATCTGCTCTTCCTTGGACGTGGCTTCGACAGCATTAGAAATTCCTTTGAATTTCTTTTCGTACTTGTCGAAGCTCGTCATAATGAGGAACTGACTAAAAAGGGAGACGTGCTCAACAAACATGCTGAATAGCAGAATGCTCATCACGTACTCCTGCTTGTCCTCACTCTTCGCATTTTGCTTACATTTGTTGAGGTAGTCGATTCGGTTCTTGATAGCTGGTACATCAGTCACCTCCTCAAAGTCATCCTCAATTCCCAAAATGTCAAGCAGATGGCTGTAAGCATCCATATGCCGAACTTCGCTCTCGGCAAACGTCATACCTACACTACCAATCTCTGCTTTGGGCATCTGCTCGTATACATCAGACCAGAATGTTTTCACCTGCACTTCAATCTGTGCAATGGCAAGCATCGTCTTCCGAATGACTGCCTTTTCTGCATCAGTTGTGTTCACCTTAAAGTCCTGTACATCTCCTGAGAAGTTAAATTCGGTATGCACCCAATAGCTGTTGCGAATCGCATCCGTGTAGTCGAGAAAGTCGCTGTATTCATATGGTTTAAGATGCGTTCGCTCGGAGAAAATATCGGGTTCTCCATCACCGTCCTCTGCTGCCTGTACTGCTGTTTCTTCTGTGAGTTGCGTTTGTGACATTGCGGATACTATTGTATGTGTTCGGGGGTTAAAAGTCTTGTGTGATACGCGATGACGTTGCCCCACCTTGCGCTGCGTATTTGGCATCATCTTTCTCGTCATAGCCGACGCTCGTCGGTGTTTGTAGATAATTAAAAGTAATTTGGCAAATACGCATCCCAACGGGGAGGTCATACGTGTTTTCTGAGTGGTTAACTAACTCAAGCGTAATTTCACCACTGAATCCGGGGTCGATGTAGCCTGCGGTGTGAATGTGTAAGAAAAGCCGACCAATACTGGAACGACCGCGAACATCTCCATCGATGTGGTTGGGTATGTTGAGTGTTTCCTTGGTTGTGGCAAGAATACATTGTCCCGGTTTAATAGTTACAGTTTCAGAGTCATCAACCCTTCGTATAATATCTGGTGTGCTTTCACTGATATTGTGTCGTTCCATCGTTTCGAGATATGCGTGTTCTTTGCCGAGTCGAAGGTCAACAGACCCCGGTTGAATCTGCTCTTCGTCAAGTGGGGAAATCGAGAGACTGTGCTCTAATTCTTTGTGTATGTCTTCACTACTAAGTCGCATACAGTACGCAGGATGTACTGATACAAAAAGCTTTCCCTAAGCCACCGGGACGTAAAGGTAGACTATGACTCGGCACACTTGTATGTGAAAATACCACCGCAACCTTTATATACTTCGTTATCCTATTAAACAAGTAATGAGTGATAGTTTGTTCGTGGCATTAGAAGGTATTGATGGGTCAGGGAAGACTACAGTAATTAATTCACTAAAGGAACAACGTGAGGACATTTACTATACAAAGGAACCAACGGAGTCATGGGTGGGTAATTGGGCAAGACAGTGTGTAGAGTATGACGAGACACACCCATTGACGGATTTTTATATGCTTCAAGCAGACCGCGCCCAACACCTTCAAGCCGAGATATTTCCTGCCCTTGAGGAAGGCCGCACAGTTGTAACCGACAGATATGTGGACTCGACACGAGCGTATCAGTCTGTTGCCCTTGACCCCATACTTGACGAACCACACAGCTTCATCGATGCAGCAATGCGCCCATTTCCTGAGCCGGACATCGTTCTCTATATAGACATCCCGGCGGAGGAGGGTATTGAGCGTTGCTCTGGTGAGGATAAGTTTGAGCAGTTGGACTTTCTCAAGCAAGTCAGAGAGAATTATCAGGGTATGGCTGCCTCTCGTGAAAACATGAAGCGTGTTGAAGGAAAACGACACCCCTCGGACGTTGCAGAAGGTGTCCGTAATTTAATCAGTGTTTTTGAGGAAGAACTGTGAAATACTCGGAGATAGAAAACATTCTCACCAATGGCGATAAAGAGATGTTGGAAAACTACTTACTGTATGAATTAACTGGAATAATTACACACAAACCCGACTGGGTTGAGGTGGAAGTTTCTGGTTCGTCTAATATTATTGGTGATGTTGATGAGTATATCAAGCCAGAGCTACTCTCATTCGACATGTACGAGGTCTGGACGCTCGAAGAACCAACACATGTCGTTCGACTCCGTGCCTCGTATCAAGACACACTGGCTGTCAACCATCCTGATGGTAAATTTGGGAAGGTTCCAATTGGTGTAAAGTTCGATGCCCGTGTTGGCCAAGGGAAACAGGATGCGGAGTTGACGATAATTCCCACAGTTCGCACTGTTTTGTAACTATTGACCGAAACCTTTAAATAGTTGGCTGAGAAAGGGTCTCATACGAAGATGGGAGACGAATACTCCGACCAACGCTGTCGGAAATGTGATGAGGATATGTTTCAACACTCAGGTGAGTGGTTGTGTCCTCATTGTGACGCCGTTGATGGGTTCACATTAGACAAGTCTGGCAGCGAATCATTCGAATTGTAGTTATACCTCTAACTCGAACCGAGGCATCTCACGCTCAATCATATCCATCAGAATATGACGGTGGCACTTCTTTGAGTCACCTTCGAAGCAGACGAGTGTGATATTTTCACCAGACGTTAGTCTCTCTATTATCTTACGTATTGCGTCTTGTGCGTCGTCGTCGTTGTACAAGTAGGAGACATACTTATCGTGTAACTCAACCTCGTCAAAGGCCGCGTTGTGTGCGTTGCTAATAGAGGGATTGCTCCTGTACGCACTCCGCTTGCTCCAGAATTGTTCGAGTAAAAAGCGCGGCATACCGAGTTCCTGCATCCACTCGTCGCATAGCTCGTCTATGCCGGTGTCGTTTGGTGCTTGGACGACAGCAATGAATGTCTCGTTCGAGCCACCACCGAATGCTGTGAGCGAAGACTGGTCAGTGCCTCTGCGCTCTTTTACTTCAGCAAATGATGTTTGGCGCAATTCCCCTGTCATTACACATACTACAACGACGAGCTACTTATACGTTTCGATTGTCTCAGTCTCGATACGCACTTTTCGCAGTTTTTCACTTTTGTTAGTGGTTGTTCCACACTTCTCACATTTGAGACGCTTCTCCTCTGTGATAAGCAGGCGAAGCTCGTTCTCTTCCCACAAACGTTCAGTCCGTGCGTTTGTCGAAACAGTGTCCCACTCATGGTCGCATGGGTCAGGCTTGTTCCGGCCAATAGTAATATTTAATTGGTCCATCACGGGGACAGCGTTTGCTTCTTGTAGTCGTAGGCATCGAAGGTTGTTGGCATCCAGCACTTCATCTCCTTTTCAATCTGCTCGGCCATCTCACGAGTCTCCCACTGCACATTAGCCTTTCCACGGATGTTGAGAATATGCATCCACGTTCGAGCATTGCCGGAGACTGTCATATTGACACAGGTTCCGAGTGGGAGGAGATACCGGGCATCTTCTGCTGGTACACCATCCTCAATCATCGCCTCATACGTACCCATGATGCTCTCAACCTCCTCACGATACTTTTCCATCCAGTACTCACGGTTCTCTACTTCGACCTCACCCTCACCACGGGTAAAGTGCTCGTCGTCAATGAGAGACTTCGGCACAACAGCGTCTCCGCCATCAGAAAAGTCGATGTATCGCATACTCTGAATGTCAAAGGTGAGTTGCCGGTGTCGGGTGATTTGCGCCATCGTTACACGAGAGACACCCTTAATTGCGAGCGTGATTTGTGGGTGCTCGAATGGTCCATAGTGCCCACTCCGTAGAAGATGCTCAATCAGTGTGCGTTTCTTCTCCGCCAGCGTTTCTCCCTCGACACCTTCCATCACATGTTTAAAGGACTTCGGTGGTTCAATCCACATCGTCCCCTCACCATCACCTCGACGGACATACTTTCCACCCTCATTCTTCTCCTCGTGAGAGGCTCTGTCTGTAAAACTCGTCCCAGTATAGTCGCCGCGTGCTGCTCGGCACACAACCTCTTCAGGATTCTCCGTCGATTTAATGACTGAAACTTCCATAACCAATTAAAGGGCGTTTGGCGTATTAAATGTTTCGGTTACTCCAATTCATCCACCATATTTTGGTAGACTTCATTGACGAACTCTCGTGCAGTTTCATCGTTTCCATTCTCCAACTCTTCTAATGCAATCTGTAAGAAGTCTGCGTTCTGTGACAACGTTACTTTATCCATATATAACACAACACAGTAATAGTATATAAGTATTACGCCACTAATGCACAGAGGACGGCCAGTTTTCTGTACACATATTCGTCAGTTTCATATTTGCCTTTCGTAATGTTCAGAAGTGTGCCATCAGCCGTCTCATATTCGCCAACGTCCCCCTCTACTCGAAGCGTCTCGTCCTTTGTAAGAATAATCCGCACTTCTTTATCAGAATCTTCCTCACCCAACTGAATCTCCGCACCGTCTCTGAATCCATCTGAAAATCCACGTGGACCATCCTCTTTCTTTGCAATCGTTTCTTCAAATAGCCGACGCTCCGGTGGCCGTTTACTCAGTCGTTGGATTTTCTGTGCTTGCTGAGTTTGCTTCATGCTTCGTTGATTTCGTCCTTGATGTTAGCAAGGTTTCCTTCTCCGATACCACGCACATCGAGCAACTCACTGTCGGCAGTCCCACGAATGTCCCCCTTCGTCGTGTATCCTGCGTTCACCAACCCGCTGGCTGCAACGGAGCCGACACCGGGTATCTCCTCGAAGTCAACTGCCTCGTAGTCGTCGGGTACAACGAAGTCTGCGTCAACCTCTTTTTCTCCCTGAAGTTTATACCGGCCTGCACCAACCTCTTTCTCGAACATGACACGTTTACTCAGTCGATGTGTCTCGTCTACTTGGGAGCGTAGCAGTACCGCACTACGGTCCACATAGCGTAGTTGTAGCTCTTCACCAGTTCGGTCATCGGCATATATCTGTCCAACCTCAATTGGATGCGTGATGTCTTCTCTTGGGTCATTCATAGTTTCACCTCGTGAAACTTGATGGGACGACTCATCTGTTGATGATACGTGTCATTCATAGTTATTCCTCCGTAGTCTCCTCGGCCACTTCTCTCGCCCGAACAATGTCAATGTCTGTAATGCTTTCGAGGGCTGCTCGAAGTTCCTCATCCATCTCTGAGTCTTCATCGAGTTCGACAAAAACATCAGCACGCCTGTACCCATCAGCCTGTACAATATCTTGGAGCATTGCATCAACAACTCGTTCGACATTTTTAGCTGTCACTGCATCATCAACTTCGATAATAACATCAACCGACACATCTTTTGTCATACCGTACCCTTATACTCGAAATAGTATAAAGGTTCCGCTACCGCCGTGTCAGCAGTCGTTCGTATTCGCCACTGTGCTCACAGTCGAGGCAGCGAATGCTGAAAATATAAATGTAGTTGCCCGGATTGGTTGGCTCGTGTCGTGTGTCAGTAAGCGTATTCTGCGACCCACACTTTACACACTCGACTCCCCGCTTCTCGCCCTCGACACTGATGTAGACAATATCAGCATCCTCACCGTAGGGATACTGTATCTGTAATTCGTTGTCGGCTCTGAGAAGTCGGAGGGTCCGGTCAATCTTCTCAAGCGCGTGTGTCCGTTTCTGGACGCGCTCATCGTAGTCTTCCCAAAATGAGTGTGTTGGGTCAAGTAGTGTTCCGTTCTCTCTGTCGCGGTCGTGTGCGGCTCCTATGGGAGTAATGCCAAGAAGGTGAGGGATTTGTACATCTTGTCGAAGTAGGTCTATCTCCTTCCCATCCACACTCTTTGCAAGCCGCTGCTTGACTAACTCTCGGAGACTATTCTCCGTCATTGGTATCATCAAGTATGAAGTCTTCGACAGGGCCGTCCTCACTGAATGTTCGTTCCGAGTACGTGTCGAAGAGCATTCGTTGTAGTTCGTCAATGCGATTCTGCAACTGGTCGTTGCCGTCGCGCTTTACTTCCCTGATGACATCCTCGCCTTTATAAATAGACATATGCTCGCTCTCAACATATTCATCGAGACGATTTTTATCGATGTCTCTCCATCCATGTGCAGCGAGTCTGTATGTGTCATCAGTTTCGTCAGCGACAACTAAGAACAATTCTTGTTCGGCTTGATACAGAAAGTCCCCTTCCGATAAATCCATACAGCATATAAAGGAACTACTACTATTTAAGTCTTATGCCACTTCGAAATTCGAATCTCTCTCTACCTTCGGCAACCCACTGTTCAAAGTTTTCCACACACTCAAAGAACCAACAAATATTTCCATCCCCGTCAATCCCTGCTATTACTCCATGCTTCTCGCAAGTCGTCTGTCGCTGGTGCTGGAATTGTTTCTCCATTATACTCTACCCATGCAATATCACCCTCGATTGATTGTATCGTGTACATTATTTCACAGCGTCTTCCGAAGCAACACTCACTTCCATCACGAGCGGCTGACTACCACGAGCCTTCTTCACTTCGGTTTCCCACACACCTTTCTCCATCAATTTGGTCATCGTCTCGTTAATGCGCTCTTCTGCGTCTTGCAGTGTTTCCACACCAACTTCGTGGAGCCAGACTTCGTTGTCCGGGTCGAAGATAGTGTCAGTCTCATCGAACATCTCAGGGTCATCACCTAAGTCAATGACACCGAGCATCTCCTGAAGCGATGGCTCACGTTCGTCGAGTCCTTCAACTCGCTGCGAATCAAGTGTGTCGTGGAGGTGGCTTCGCACAGCCTCCTGTAGTGGCGTGAGGTCGAACTTCTGTTCCTCTCCGGTGAGAGTAGCCTGTTCTTTTCGAGCCTCTTCACTGTCCGTAGAGACGCTTGTCTCGGACATGAAGTCTGCCATGCTTGGTCGAAGGTCTTCGTTCTGCTGCTTGGCAGACTCGATGAAGTTGCGTTCGGCAATCGGGTCATAGCATCCATCGAAGACTTCTTGGAAGCGGTCGTTGATTTTGAGTTTGCCAAGCTGGTGGAAACCGTTGAATTTGTAGAGGTTTGCCCCGTTCTCTCCAGCACGCTCCATCTTTTCGACAAGGTGGTTGTCGATAAGGTCTTGGAGCATCGCCTCGACCTGTGTCCGTTTGACGAACGACGCATTCGTCTCACGGAGGTACTCGATAATGTCAGGAATGGACGCAGCGTTCGTCGTTCCACCCTTTTCTTCGATGGCCAGACAGATAGCCTTCTTCTTCCGGTCAAGCTGGTGTGTGGTTGCCAGAAGCACATCACGGCAGGCGAGAATGTTCGCAACATCCTGTGGCTCTGCGATGTAGCACTCCACCACTTCGTCGTCCACTTTGAGTCGCTTCGTCTCACGGTTTTCGTGGTTGAGTAGGCACGATGCTCGAACAAGGTTTGCCACCATACCTGAGACACGGTTCGTCTCACTTCTATTGATGTCGAAGATGGGCTTCACGTGCTCAACTGCATCCCATCCAAACTCTTCCTCACCAGCAGGAATCTTCACACGAGCATCCTTTGGCATACTCCGAACGTGGTCCTGCAACGCCTTCTTCCCATCCTCGAAGTCGAACATGTAGGACGCTTCAGTGTCACCGAAGGAGACCATCTTGTGGTCCCACTGTGTCGCCACAACACCCTCATTCTTCTCTTCTGATTCGTGGACAGGAATCTTCAGCATCCGGTCCCACAGCTCGAAGTCAGGCTCGTACTGTGCATAGAGGAAGGAGAATGGCAGCGGCTTTCGGACGATTTCGTCAACATTCCGGTCAGCGCCACGACCATCACTCGTGACTTTGTACCGGAACTCCTCGTCTTCTCCACCGTGGAGGGACTTGAGAATCTCGATAATTTCGTCCGAAGGCTTCTGCAACTCGTCCAGTGCAGCGATGTATGCTTCATCCCACGTGTCATCGTAGATGATGGACTTATCGGAGCCACTGGTCGCTTTGTACAGGTATCTATCGGGGAAGAGTGCTTCGATAACGTTCTGAATGTGTGACTTGCCGGAGCCAGCCGTTCCAATCATCACCCAACACACAAAGTGTGATGGGTCATCCATGAAGCCAGTCAGATAGCCAAGTGTACCGAGGGAGAACTGCTCCTCGTTTCGTACAATATCACTCCGTCCATACTCTACAAGGTCGTTGACTACGTTCTCAGACAACTCATGCTCATACTCTAACTCTTCCGTTTCTGCCACGTCAGTGTCTCCAGTATCACTGAAGCTGAAATTTCCCATACACTAATTACGGTTTCCGACTATATAAGTTCTTCGGTTTCGCCTTCTGCTTCTTTGTAGAATCCATCATCGTCTAAGTGCAGCATTGTCTTACCACGCTCCCACTGCTGTGGTAAGCCATCTTTGAATGGTTGGCCGAGTGTTGTCCGGTTATCAAGTGAGGCTTTGAGCCATGTGTAATGAAATGGTGCGCCACCGCTCAACGCAGATTCAACTGTTTTATAAAACGTATCTTCCCCCATCGTGCGATTGTCATATGCACTGACAGCATTGACAATGCGGTTGATGCAGTTGTATGGTATCTCGTCTTCAAGTGTCACATCGAGTAAGTCACAGGCCAATGCTCCGCCGAGTGTGTCGTCAGCGTGCCAGTCGATAACGTCTTGAGCATATGCGTACAACTCTCCAGTCATCTCCGGGCCATGCCGTACCTCAGCCGACTTATCTAACACGAGTTCCGTGATGTTGTCTTCGAGATACTGTGATGTTGCGTAGTCGTAAAACTGTTCGTTATGGCTCCGTGCTTGTGACTCTTGCGTCTTCTGCGTATTCGTCTCGGTACTCGATGCAGTCGATGATGTCTCTCCCTTGATAAAGGACTTCGCGGTCTTCCACGACGAACCAATTAACGGAGACATTCTTCGATGAATCTGTTGACTCGTTCGTTTGAAATACCCCTTTCATTGAGTTTGTCGTGTTCTGGTTCATATGCTAACTCGTCTTCAACGAACTGCTCGATGTTGTTTCCGATTGTGTCATTTCGTCCACCACGCTTCATCCCTGCTAACTCGGACAACATTTCGTGCTGTTCCGGGCTGATACCAGCAGACTCGGAGTAGTGTTCGAGAAACTCCATGAAGTCCATTGGCGGCATCGTCTTCTGGTGACGAATGTGCTTTGCGTAGGCCGTTGCTCTCGCTGCAAAGAGGTTCCGTTTCACCGTCTGGTCAAGCGTTCCCTTTTTGACATGTGGGTTGTCCTCGTTGAAAGATTCAACATCACCCATGACGTACTCACTCTCGCTAACGTCGCACTCCCAGTAGCCGTCACCGTCTTCGAGTATCTTATACCGCTCATCCTCGTCGAACTTGGAGCAGGTGAGGTTCTCTTGGACGTACTTTGAGTAGTTCTGCTGTGCAAGCGACCTGTAGTGGAAGTACAGCCCAATTGGATTGAAGTGCTCGTTTGCATACTCCTGCAAGCCACCGAAGTATGCGTCAAAGGACTTTCCACCACTGTAGTACGTAACTGGGGAGTTGAGGAACTCCATCGCAGTCGGGTTACTACTATTGATAAGGCCAGCAAACTTCTTTAGCGACCAGCCTTGCACGTCCCAGTCACCAATAATTCGCTGGAAATGCTCAGTTGCAGATGGGTCTCCAATCTTCAACCACTTTTTTGGCTCCTGTCTAAAGACGAGCAGCGCGTCCTTGTCGGAGTCCTTATTGTGGAGATTATAGGCGTGGCTTCCGAAGTCTCGCATCATCAAGACCTCCATATCGTAGTCTTGTTCAAGTCGTCTAACAACCTCTTGTTCGTTCATACTACGATAAACACCGTCTACCTATAAAAAGTTATCGCAAGCCGAGTAGTTTCGAGAAGAAGCCACGATTCCCGAGGCGTAGTGCTGTTTCTTCCGGGTCTGAGTAATTTGGTTCATCCGACCATTTATTTTTACAGTCGTCGCATAGACCAACTGTTTCCGGCTCTCGCTCGATAACAGTAACTGGCTTTAGTTTGTCACACCAATCACAGGTCATACGTCTCACCGTTTTCTCCGATGACTTGGTTGCTGTCTCCAACAACCACATCGACTGCGCCACCCGGAAGCCCGGTTGTTGAATCAGTTTCAGCCTCGGTTTGTACAGATGAATGGATGTCATCGAGGTTAGCCTCAGTCAACTCAACTCTATCAACCGATACACCGTCTCGTCGGAGTTCAACCAGTCGAAAACGAAGGTCAGTGATGTTCATACTTCGAAAGCCTCGATTCCCTCGATTCCATACTCTTCCTCGAACGCATCGACAGCTCGTTTGAATTTGGTC
>OBKM01001282.1_pt1 | contig 10391 bp, 4 predicted proteins | sample 1519691 | NCBI WGS metagenome assembly OBKM01 (sample SAMEA37050418, study PRJEB22526) | metagenome | biome: saline pan; feature: lake; material: water | place: Egypt | collected 2015 | depth 0.5 m
ATGCCCGCGTGTTCCAACATGAATTCGTCCCAGAGGACATCAAACACCGCAGTGCGGAGGTAAGCTATTCTGCCGATACACTCCGCCCAGTCATACCGGCGAGGGGTTTCCAAAGCAGTCGCTATTCTATGGTCCATCTGGTGCAGGCAAACCTGCATCGCCCGGCATGTGCTTACAGAACTTGAGAAAGAGACCAGCGATGTTGCTACACAGACATCTAAGCGATCCCACCGGACGCTGGCTCTGTACTCGGTCCCACTGCATACTGTCTCTCAGCCAGGGGCTAATTGAAGACGCTCAGAAGATCCACAAGCAACGACCGCTCTTATAAGAGACGCTCGCTACTGCTACACAATTGAGATGTGAGTCTTAGCTAAAGAGCAACAGTCGTTCGGTTTACTCGCGGATTGCGCCGAGGTATTCGGCATTATACACGGTCAAATTAGCGCCGGCAATTGGGTGTTCGGCACGGTACGTAAGATGTTGAGGGGTCACTGCGAGCGACACGGTGTTGGTCGCTGGAACGAGAGATGCGATATCCCGAAGACGGTCAATTGTGATTGTCAGTTCTGAAGAAGCGGATTCGATGCTGCAGATCTGTTCAACGGGCTGTGTGTACACAAATGCGTCGTTAATTGCGTTGCCCTCCGCAGAGAATGCGACGTGGTGAGTCTCGTGGTTGAATCGCACCCGTAAACTGGCACCAAGGAGGTTTGCGACGTCAACAGCTTGGGTGAGGATGCTATTTTGAAGCAAAAAGGTTGTTTGTGACTCTGCAGAGATACTGTCGAACACGCGGTGGGCGGTGTGTCTTGTTATTGGTGCACGTCGATAGGTGAGGCCGGTTGACTGGAGCGTGAATGTCGAGTCAGGTGTCTCGGCCGGGGTTCGAATGGTAACTTCCGCGTCAGGGCATGCATTCAAGAATTTCTGGACGTGTTCAAACCGCAACCAGTAGTCACCAGTGACATCAGTATCGGGGGACTCTATAATCGATATCGGGAGTGAGTAATCTAAGTATGCCACGTGATCCTCTGACCGGGCACGAAGCCGGATCGTATCAGACGTGATGTCGAGTCGGCACTCGCCGTCTTTCCGAACGGCTAACGCGAGGCGAGTGATTTGCCGGAGGGTGCTGAAGCCGATCCGAATAGGCATCAGTCGTGGTGCCGGTGGTAGGTGAGCGCGTCGGGAGACGCTGGTCCGTCGAGGGCTATGTTGTGGAGGACCTCCAGCAATTCATTCTGCGTGGTGTCAAATTCGATCCCGTGCTCCGGTGACGGGACGGTGTTCACGATCTTATAGAAATTGTAGAACAGCACGGAAAGATGGAAGTAGAAAGCTTTCCGCGGTGGTTTATCAGTGTCAGTAGCGATATCGAATCGGTTTTTCGCCATGCTGAATAGAGTCTCGATTTTCGCACGCTGATCATACTGGAAATTGATGTCCGTGATCAGCTCCTCTTCGTCATCCTCGTGTTCAAGGGTTGAGGTGCCAATGTAGAACGCTCGAACAGGTTCAGGTGAGTCCGCTTCTGGATCGGCTCCTGAGTATCCAATCAGCTTGACCGGCGGATGCAGGTCGTTATATCCGGCACTCGGTAGAACTGCCGTTCGCCCAGGTTCTAGTTCTGCCCGGAGGCGTTCGTAATCGGACCGTTGGCCGCTTGGGTGACTATCGTCTTGCGCGCAAACCACCCAGTTCCCCTGAATAAATGCCTGACAGGCTTCGATGTCTTCTCGACCGTCGAATCCGCGGTCTGCCATGAAGCGTTTCACATCAACCATCGAAGTCAGGTTTCGGAGGAAGTTCTTCAGTTTACGAGCCCGCTGAGATTCTGACTTGAGGAGCCGTAATCCGAAGCCAAATTCGAGATCTGGGTCAGTGAACGAGAGGGAAGCAAACCGCCAGCGGCCATCCTCTGTGAGGAAGGCATCGTCGTATTCGTTCAAGCCAAGGCTCTGGATGTCGGTGAGATCATACGAAATCATCACCGGTTCTGATATCACTCCTGATTCGATGACGTACTCAAGCAGCGCCTGATTGACATCGTCGAACATCTTTTCGATTTCCCACAGCGTCAACTCGTCAATGTGCCCACGGATGGTTGAGCCAGCGAATGCATCGCTGAGATCGAAGGTGTGTTGAGCAGTCTGCATGTAGTTCTCAATGCTTTCTTTATGATGTGCGGCATAGGCGAATACGCCGATCAGACTCCGGAGCTGCCGTGACTTGTTTGCACTGCGCCCGAAACTCACGTTCTGAACGACGGTTTGTAAAAGTGCTTCGACGAGATTGTAGAGTCCTAACTGTCTCGCTCCGCGTGAGAAATCAGTCGCTGCGGGCCCCGCATCGTAGGATAGCTCGTGCTTTTCTCTCACTGTCTCCGGGATTGGAACTCCGTTCCGGAACAGCGCATAAACCGCGATGAAACACGCCTCACGCAGCCTCTCGAACTGGCCACTCTCTTTCAATTGCTTCGCTGCTTTCCTGTACGTTGATCCCCCGCGAGCAGGATGCAGGCCAAACTGTTTGAGTTCGGTGGTGGAGTACTGCGAGACGTGCGTCGCTAAATCATTGAACGAGTCGAGATCGTGGGCGATCCGAAGCATCAAAGCACGTTGCTTGTTCAGATCAGCTTGGAGTCTATCCAGTCCAACGGTCTGCAGCGCGAGTTCAGTCACGTCACAGAGCGCTTCATCGAAAATGGCGTCCACAGAGCCGTTCGCGTCAGAGATCTCACCGTCGGCGTCCAACCTATTTTCCTGTGCCATCGCTACGAGCAGTGGTTCGCGTAATTCAATCGCTTGCTGACCGCCACCTGGGTGCGAAATTGAGACATCGTCCGTGGCGTCCGAATTGAATGTTTGGAACTCGTCTACGCGTTCCTGCTCCGAATGTTGCGTTTCACCGGCGAATGCATCTTGATGTTTTGCCATGTCTAGTTCTAGTTATCTGATCCAGCGATATATAAACCTTCGTGGGAGAAACGCTACCGTCGTCTCCGATAATCCCCTTATGACGTGCACGTGATTCCGCCGAAAGGTAGAACACCACGTAGAGGGCCTGATATCCAGTCCTCGCCTGCTTAAAACGGGAAGGGTATTTCCGAAAGTAGATAATTCAGTAATTACAAGACTCGTGACGCAGATTTCCGATTAATCCCATCTGGCGTGAGAAACGATGTAGAATGGAAGCCAGGGGTGAAAAGTGCACATTAGTTATTTGACTCAGGGGCATGCGATTATAATACACTCTCCGCCCACGATAGCAGTCTCTTGACCTCTCCTGCTGTCAGGGTCCGCGTTTTGACCATTCTGACATCAGTGAACACGAGTGCAATCACGATCTGCTCCGCAGTCTGGTCATCCTGTATCAGCGCCCCAGCGTATGCGAGCAGTTGTGTAAGGTAATGTTCAGTCAGCTCTTGAATCGATTGTCCACCTATACTGCTAGTCTTGTAATCAACCACAAGATAGCCGTCTGCTGTCACAACGAGATGATCGATATCTCCAACAACCTGGATCGTGTCCCGGTCAAGCGTAACTGTGACCTCATCATGACGTGAGATGACGGGGTGCTCGCTCTCAATCTCTCGTAGTGCTGCAAGCCCGGTTTCGGCGTGACTGCTAATTGTTTCAACAGCTGAATCGGTGAGTGATTCGGGGTTGGAGACTTGTCGTCGAATGATTGAGCGCCACTCTGAGCGTGGTGGCTCAAGCTCGCAGAGTTTGTGCACAATCGTTCCGATCGTGTCTCCGTCAAGCTCGCTGATCGTGTTCTTACCCGTCTCAGATGCTTGTCCGGTGGCAGCTGCGGTCAGTAATGCAGGTCTATCCTGTACATCGGCGAGTCGATCACGGAATTCAGTCGCAGATAATTGTTGAGGTTGGGTATGATCAGGTGGTGCCGCGATCTCGAGATTGGTTGCGACGGTTGTTTCAGTTGTTGCTGACTGCCAGTTGACCGGAGCCTGCGGACGAGAAATTGTGTACTGTCCATCGCCAAGAGACTCGGTTGTGGACCGTTCAGACGCTAGCGTCTCTGTGAGATTCTCGACATCAAGTAGGAGTGGTTGAAGCCAGTCCGTCCAGTACCAAGGCTCTGCCCAGTCACCGTTCCGTCTCCCAGCATCTGCCAGCCCCGACTTACTGTCAACGTTTACGCTGTGTGTCCCGGTAAAAATAAGATGGTCTCGCGCCCGGGTCGCAGCAACATACAGCAGTCGACGCTGCTCTGCCCGCTCACGTTGGCGGTGCTGATCACGAAGGTGACGGTAGGTAGCTGTCTTTGTTGTCTCGTAGACTGCATCCGGGTCCGGAGCTTTGAGCCCGAGGACAGGCTCATCATCAATTCGTTCAAAATGGCCGCTTGGGATACTCGATCGTAAATTGAACTGTCGAGTCACTTCGGGAATGATGACGACAGGAAACTCAAGTCCCTTTGCTGAGTGGATCGTCCGCAACTGAACGCCCTCGATATCGCCCGGGATTGTCGCTTCCCCCGGGTCATCAGATCGAGTGCGTTCCTGTTCAATACGATCAAGCAAGGCAGTGACTGACTGTGCACTCCCCTCTTCCCATGTTCGGAGCTGTTCTCTAAATTTTTCCACATTCGCAACTGCTTGACGTGGTCTGGTATCTGCTCCAATTCCGATGAGGTAGCCGGTCTCGTCCAATACCCTGGAGATGAGTGTACTCCAGCGGTGAATCTCGGTAGCGTCGTCAGATGCAACGACTGAGCGCCAGTTGTCAAGCCGGGTGCGTGCTTGCTGAAGCTCTTCAGAGGCGTCTTTGAGGCTATCCCAGAGTGGTGTATCGGGCTGTCTTGCGGTTGCTAACTCACCGTCTGTGAACCCAAACAGTGGCGAACGGAGCACACCGTATAATGGAATGTCTGCATACGGATCTTCACAAACTCGCAGGAGATTGATCAACGGCCGGAGCTCGGGCGTCTCGAGATAGTTCCCACCGGACAGGTTTGTATAGGGTATCGAAGGAGTAACGTTCTCAAACGCTCGCTCGAATGCTTTTGTCCGTTTTGCTGACCGGAATAGGAGGACAACGTGTTTTGGTTCGATTGAGGTGTACTCCTCGGCGTCAGGATCGTACACTTCGGGGCCGTTATTGAACAGCTGCGTCAGCCTGGCGGCAACCGCACGCGCCTCGCGCTGTGCTGTTGAGACAAACTGATCGTTGGTATACCACGAATCTGCCAGCCCGAGTGCAACATCTGTCTCCGCCTCACTTGGAGCGATAATGTATTCTACGTGTCCTTCCACAGCAGTCCCATTCGTACGCTGGGGGGTCAGCGCCTGTGGTGCAGCCTCAAAGGATTCGTAGAGATCGTCCGTAGCTGGTCTGCTGTGTTCACCTTCTGCCGTGGGCACACCGCCTGCAGCTGGCTGGAAGACGCGGTCAAAGAGTTCGTTAATCGTTGTGAGCGTCTCCTCTACTGTTCGAAAGTTACCCGTCAGATCGAGCGCTGGATCCGCAGATGGTGGTGCATCTTCAACGAGGGTTTTTTGAGTAGTTTGAAACTGTGTCACGTCTGCGTCTCGAAAACGGAAGATGCTCTGCTTCTCGTCGCCGATAATAAACACGTTCCCACCGTCGAATTTGCTCGGGTCCTCTCCAGAAAGAAGTCGAATCAGCTGCCACTGCCGCGGGTCAGTATCTTGGACCTCATCAAGCATGATGTACGCAAACTGCTCGCGTAATGTCGTGCGTGCTCTGTCGTGATCGTGGAGGAAGTCAGTAGTCTTTGTAATGAGGTCGGAGTAATCAAGCGCGCTTTGGTTGTCTTTTCGGCGTTCGTACTCCGCGCGGACGACCTGAAACACGCGACTTAGTGCAATTGCTGCCCGTGCACCGTTTTGCGCAAGCAGTGGGTCGTGGTCCAGGTTCCGGTCCTCAGGCTCAATTAGATCTGCGAGACTATTGAGGGCTGTTTTGAGTTGCTCGCGTTCAGCTTCGAGCCCTGCGTCCGTCCAGTCGCCTTTCGTACCGAGGTAGTCGTACTCTCGTGAGTATCGAGACCCCGAGTTGGTTGTGATTCCATCGGCTAACAGATACAGAAACTGCTGTCGGTGAATTGTGTTGGCAGACGACTCGTGAGCCTTGGTCTCTTGAAGGAAACTAACGAGTTCAGTAAGCAACTCGTAGCCGGTGTTATCTGATGGAAGGGCAAGCTCTTGCTCCGCTAATGTGAGTAGCGTCGCAATCTCGGACTGTGCAGTATCGGTCTGAATCAGCTGGTCTGCCTCGGCAGGTGCAATCGAGACTTCCATCTGGTCTGCCAGAAAATCAAGATACGTAGCTGGTGACTCGTCTGCCCATCGGTCGGCCCAAGTGGTGCTGTCCGGGCGCTCGCTGAAGAGACTCTGTAGCACATCAGCGAGTTGCGAGCGTGAGTACAGCTGCGTGAGCGTGGCGAGTTCGTCCTGTATCTCCCACTGCCTGTTAACAAACTGATATTCATTCAGCTCAGTAACTGGGAGTCTGGACTTCTCTGCTGCCGTTGGCTCTGTAACGCTGTAATGATCCAAGACGGCGGTCGTCGCATCATCAAGTACTGCCGCTGCTTCCCCCTCATCAAGCGTATCAAAATCTGGATTGACACTTGCCTCGACAGCAAACTCACGCAGAACTCGGCTACAAAATCCGTGGATCGTATGGATATATGCGTCTGCTAACCCGTCTTTGGCACGTCGCCAGCGGCGGTAGGTGTCATCCGTTGCATCGGTGAGTTCCTCGTCAATAACCCCACGAATCCGGTCACGAAGCTCGTTCGTCGCGTTGTTTGTGAACGTAAGCGTAAGGACTTGATCAGGGTCAATATCGGGGTTTTGCGTGAGAATTCTTCGATAGCGTTCCTTCAGTGTGGTTGTTTTTCCAGTTCCGGCACCGGCTGTCACGGCAATATTGTGGTCAAGTTCGAGAGCATCTCTCTGTTGGTCGGTGAGTTGAAATTCCTCGTCAGCAGTCTCTCCAGTGAGTTCAGACCCAGATTCCTTTTTTGGGTCACTCATCTGCATCCCCTCCTGCGAGTTGAGTATCAGCATCCGCCGGCCGTGCCCCGCGTGGCACATACGCTGGGTGATCCGTTTTGTCGATATGCTCTATCGTATCGTAGCGCCGGTGGTGACGGACATCACAGATATCTCGGAACTCACAGTACGAACAGGGTGCCATACTTTCTCCGACAATTGCTGGCTGGAATGCTCCGCCCTTGATTCCATGAAGCGCCTGTGAGATGCGTGCAGGCACAGTCTCTGAAAGAAACCGCTCGAAGTCAAGGCTATCAAATCGGCTGTTAAGACTGTTACGTATCTTCAGCTCAGGCGTTGCACTGAGGATATAATACCGTGCATCGATATCGTGTGGCTGCAGGTCGCTGTTGTTATTGAGTGTCGATTGTGCTCCAAGTAGATACATCGGGAGTTGGAAGTTGACGCCGTCACGGGCTTGGTTCTCGCGGCGACGAACACTACTCTCACGCGAAAACTTGTAATCGAAGATCGTTGCTGTTCCGTCGGCCGTGCGATCTATTCGGTCGATAATCCCCTTGATTGGGAGCGATTTGCCGTCTGGTGCTTCGATTCCGGTTTCCCAGCCGAATGGTTCCTCAAAGTACAGCGGCCGATGGCCAGCCGCCGCTCTACTTCGTTCTTTCTTCAGGAACTGAACCAGAATTCCCTCAGTTGCATTAGTAACCGCTTGCTGTGGTGGGTGGTAGTATTCGTTTTCTTCTGGGGTAGCTAAGCCAGCGAAGATCTTTGCTAGTGTTGTCCGAGTAAACACGTCATCGGATGAGTCTTCTATTGCGGATAACTCGTCAAAGCCGGCCTGAAGGAGCTCCTTTTCGAGCTCTTCTCTATTGTGTGTACTTAGATCGACCGGAGACTTGTCATCATTTTGGATCCGAATAAAGAACTTCTCGGCGGTTTTGTGGATCAGCAATCCGATGTCCAGACTGCTTATACCCGGATCGATATCCTCAGGCTCTTCCAATTCCCACCCGTTGGTGAGCAAGTACCGGAAGCCACACTTTGCGTAGTCCGTGAGTCGGCTGTGGCTCACCGGCGTTTTATCCAACTTTTCGTGAAGCGCGTCCATCTCTGTCGCTGATAGCTGGCCGTCATGCTTCGTGAGTTCGTCCGAACCACGGTTTGCCCCACACCGTACGCTCCGTCTCGCCGCCGTGGTAAACGCTTGATCGGCAACATCATCGGACGCGTGGCTAAGTGCCGTCGCAACTGTCTCTGGGTCACTTCCGGCCAACGCCCGCTGCAGATCCTCACGAGTCCCCCGTTGCTCGGTGTTGACCCCCTCAGTCGGCTTGAGATCAGTTACTGCAGTTAGTTCATCGATGAATGGTGACGGAAGTTGGCGTTCGTCGTCCGCCGTTGTTTCTGGCGTGGTGATGTGAACCCGGGAGGCGTTCGTGACCGCCATGCCAAACCGATAGCGATCGATATCGCGTTGCTTGTTTTGTTCATACAAGTCCAGTTGTTCCCCAATCTGCTGGAAATATCGTGGTCGTGTCTGCCGGCGAGGGAGGTTGTCTCTGGTCGCACCCAATACGTATAGATCTGTGAACTCCGCCATCGGTATATCTTCAAGTCCAATGATCTCCACGACACCGTCTGATGCCTGTGACGGCGGTGTGACACGGACGCCCTCAAGCGCTGCTGCGAGTTGTTTCAGTGGCGTTTCTGGGGATACTGTCTCACAGACTGTCTGGACAGAGCTAAGAATCTCTTCAACGCGTTTGTGTGCCCGTTGTTCGTACCCGATGTCGCTCGTTGCATTTTCACCAAGCGCCTCGAGATTCGCTTCAAGATCTATGTATTCAAGCAGACGTTCGAACGCCGGAACCACCTCGGCAGCTGTGGCCGTCTGGACGGCATCGAGGTGTTCGAGTAGCGTGGCAACCCCCTCTCGGGAGGCGTCCAACTCTCGCATGAGTCGCTCTGGATCTGGCGTGTATAGTCGGCGTTGACGGTCAGCAAGCTCGGCCGGATCGATATCGGGAAGCGTTACAAGTGGGTTAGTAGCGAGCTGAGCGATACGGTCGCCGCGCGGGGATTCACAGAGACTAATCGCATCGAGTACTGCACGGCCGGCATACGTCCGTTCCAGCAAAACGCTCACGCGGTAGGTATGCTCAATGTCGTATGCATCGAACACGTCGACGAGACTGTCACGGTATGACAGCAATCCAGGCGCAAGCACGACAATATCATCTGGCCCTCGATCGGGGTCCGTTGCAAGGGTATCACGAATCTGCCGCGCAAAGTGTCTGACCTCTCGCTCAGGTGTCGGCGCTTTGTGCCATGTGAGACGGTCGGTCGAAACGACATCTACTGTCGGTCGATACAATCGTTCTGTTACTGACGCCAACGGCAGTGGCTGCTCACTCGGAATCCACGTGGGATCCATTCCCAACTCGCTTGTGAGTATCTCCAATGTGTCTTTCAGGGCAGCTCCGGTACCAGCGGTTGGCTCTGTTTCCGTTGGGGTCGGAAGACACACCACAACTGGAAATTCAGTAGAGAGGCGCTCAACGAATGCCTGCTCGATAGCTGAGAGGTCCGTGAGTCCAGAGATAACAATTGCGTCCAAGTGCGGCAGAGCATCAGTAAGCGATTGGTCGGTGTTCACAACAGCCTGCAGCTTCTGACTATTCGACAGGGCTTGCGGATGTGCTAATGTCTCCCGAATATCGTGGTATGTCTGGTATGCTTGTTTTACGACTGATTGTTGATCCGGGCGACAGTCGCTGTTACTGAGCATCGCCTCGAGTTCAGGGATGCTGGTGACTCCGGCCGCCTCGATTTCCCTGAATAACTCTGAAATCGATTCTGTGTGTTGTCGTGGCTCCGCGATCGTCGCAGTATCAAGCACCAAGAGTGCCTGTTCGATCATCCGCCGCCGCTCAAGCGTCTCAATCCCCGGGTACGGGCCGAACAACTGCTCGTGGAGTTCCATTCCGAGCCCCGTCAGTCCAGAGACGGTTAGACGGAAGTCGCTGTGCTCTTGACGCCATGCGTCGTTAATCGCCTGACGCTGATAATCGTTTGTCTCGACAAACCACGCACTCTCTGGTGTCTGATCAGTTTTCTCATCAAGCCATTCAAACGCGGCTTCTCTGAGTGAACTAAAGGAGCGACTATAATAGACCACGCCTGTCATCGGAGTAAGTTATTCTCACAGGGAGTATACTTCATTATTACGCAGCGTGTCATAGAAATCATCCACCGGTGGTTTGTTCCGGTGTAAGTCGCCAACCAAGTGATAGATTAGATATAATTATAGAACTCCGTGCAAGATGTAGAGAGTGTGTGCAGCAGAACAACTCCGTATGTTTCGCGCCGGATTCAGTGAACC
>OBKM01001283.1_pt1 | contig 10385 bp, 8 predicted proteins | sample 1519691 | NCBI WGS metagenome assembly OBKM01 (sample SAMEA37050418, study PRJEB22526) | metagenome | biome: saline pan; feature: lake; material: water | place: Egypt | collected 2015 | depth 0.5 m
CGGGGGGCGTGGAACTGCGCCAAACAACAATCAGATAAGCGATACTGTTACTGATCGGCGTGCAAGATGGAGGGCGCATATTCAGCCCGGCAGAGATTCCAGATCGTGACCGAGTACGATATCACCACCGACGCCGCGAGCAACGTCGGACTCAACCCTTCGTGGCCGCGGCGATGGACATCGACACCATCCAGGGTAATTAAACTGGACAACGCCGGCCACCAGGGTCATGCGTCGATGTCGCAGATCCCGAGGATGGTTCGGAGGTCCGTGACGTGGCAGTCGACTGCTGAGCCATCCTCGGCGCAGTGCCCGACAGTCCACAGCCCCGCCCGGTTGCCGCCTTCCATGTCGGCCTCGTATTCGTCCCCGACCATCACGGCTGCCTCGGGCGCGACACCCGCCTTCGAAAGCGCCGTCTCGAACATCGCCGGGTCCGGTTTTAACTGTCCGACTGCCCCAGAGGACGTGTACGCGTCGAAGTGTTCGAAGACGCCGAATGAGCGCAGGATACGCTCGCCGTCCTCGTCGTCGATGTCGCTGAGCACGCCCTGGTGGATAGATTCGTCCGCGAGTCGCTCGATGGTCTCGACAGCGTCGGGGTTGGGGCGGAGGTGTTCGTAGTAGATGCGGTCGAACAGCTCGCGCCATTCGACCGTGTCTGCGTCAACGTCGAGAATTGCGTCGACCGCGCGCCGGTACCCTTTGTATGCCGGCTGATGCTCGGTGCCGTTGCGCTCCCGATGGTACGAATGGTACGTATCGCCCCAGCACTCCAGTGCCTCCGCTGGCGCGAGCGACGTCTCGTACTCGGCGACGAGCGTTTCGATGAACGCCCGGAGACCCTCCCCGGCGGAATCCATTTGCAGTATGACGCCGCCGATGTCCCAGAATACGGCTTCGATGTCCGCGTCGGCCAGCGAGTCGGGTACGTCTGCGTCGACGGTCCTGTCGGCATCAGTCATACCGGCGACCAGCCCGAAATCAGTATAAAAGTGTCGGTGGGATTTGTTTATTAAATTCCAGCACATTGATATCAACAGGATGAGGAGTCCCGAGGGCTACTGTCGACATGTGGAACAGCTCCGGGTTCTGACGGCTGAAGCCGCCGATAACTATCGGTTGCTCACTGTCGTTCGGCAAAACGAGCCAACTAGTTGTCCTACAGGCGCTCGTTCAGTTGTCTAACGAATCGACCTCTCGGGCGTGAGGTGGCCGAAATCGAGGGGTTGAGAACAGAGGGGCCTGACAGGTTCTATCAGTGTTCACAATCCTATGCGATATACAGGACGCGAATACACCAACAGAGGGACTCAGGATTCAATTGCTACAACTTTCCGTATCGAGCTGTACCTCTTCAAGTGGGACGCGCATCCGATATCGAGCAACGTCGAAGCCCAGTTTCTCGTAGTAGGCGAGCGCGCGGTCGTTGTCGACGTCCACTTCGAGGGTGAGTTCTCCAGCACCGTCCTCACGCGCGTGCTGAATCGCGCGGGCAACCAGGTCGTCCGCGAGACCAGTGCCGCGGTACGCCGGGTCGACGTAGAAATTTCCGAGGGAAAGCCGGTCGGGCGTCGCGTACTTCGATGGCGGGGTACGGAGCGACGTGCTGAGAAAGCCAGCGAACGTGCCGTCGAAATCCGCGAGAGTGCCCGTCGGATCGTCGACATCGTCGAGTGCGACCCAGAGGCGTCTGCTCGGGTCATCGAAATGGTTAGTACGGAACTCGACGATTTCATCGACGTCGACGTCCTCGGCCATCACGTGCGAGTCGACCAACGCTTCGAGGTCACGGTTGTATGGCAACCACAGTTCCTCGACGAACCGACGCATCGAGTCCTCTTCGTTCCGGACGCGACGAATATGCACATCACATCAGAACGTTGCAGCACTAATAGTAGTTATGTATTACGTTGATGTCTGTTCCTGTGTCCCCGTGATATCCTCGGTTAGCACATCGAGTCAGCGTGAATAGAATGAGTCTGCCGTGCCGAACATATCCTCTGTATGTTGCACAGGCCGATATCTCAGTTCTGAGAGAGATGCCGCTGTTTCACTGTTTTCGGCAAGAGCCTCCCGCAAACGACGACACAGTCCACTCTGAGGTCTGTCAGGCCCTGCCGTGCAGGTGGAGGGCACAGGTTTTTGACGGCGTGTCTGCCGGTTCGTTTAGAGGGGTTCGTCGGACGGGCGCACTTATCCCTGTAGACCGTGTACTCTCGGTTGTATGCCCGAGGAAGTCCTGTTCGAATCAGAGAGTGAACAGAGCAGAGCGGAGATCGCATCGTACCTCCGGACGGTCGCAGACAATCTCGACAGCGGAGATGCCATCAGTCTGAAAGCAGGCTCGGACTCCGTGACGCTGAATCCCCCTGCCCGACCGACCTTCGAGGTCAAGGCTGAACGCGAGGGCCCGGCCGGCAACATGACGGAACGGAGCATCGAGTTCGAACTCGAATGGGAGGAAGGCGACGGCGAGGACGGTAGCGGAAGTGGGCAGCTAGAGATCGAGTAGCAGTTCGGACCCACGCCCGGTGATTGATACGTATCTCGGATTCGAGAGCCGACGGTGACAGCCCCCGCCTTCCGAAATGGTTTTGCGCCGGCCTGCCCGACAGTGTGGTATGCTAGTCTCTGTGAGTACACGTCGGTCGACCGAACCGGTACCGGTCCCGGGACCGGACCGGAGGTGACCGGTTGATGGTCGATGTCGACTCGTTTATCGACGAGAAAAGAGAGGAGATCGCCGCGTCGGTCGGCGACGACGACGCGATAATCGCGCTCTCGGGCGGGGTCGACTCCTCGACGGCGGCGGCACTGGCCCACGAGGCCGTCGGCGACCAGTTGACGCCGGTGTATGTCGACACGGGGCTGATGCGCGCGGGCGAGACCGAGCAGGTGCGCGAGGCCTTCGCCCACGTGGACTCGCTGCGGGTTGTCGACGCGCGCGAGCGCTTTCTCGACGCGCTCTCGGGCGTGACCGACCCCGAGGAGAAACGCCACGTCATCGGCGAGCAGTTCATCCGCGAGTTCGAGACCGTCGCCCGCGAGGTCGAGGCCTCCTATCTCGTCCAGGGGACCATCTACCCCGACCGCGTCGAGAGCGAGGGCACCATCAAGTCACACCACAACGTCGGCGGTCTCCCCGAGCGCATCGACTTCGATGGCATCGTCGAGCCGATGCGGGACCTCTACAAGGACGAGGTTCGCGAGGTGGCCCGCGAGCTGGATGTCGAGGTTGCAGAGCGCATGCCGTTCCCGGGGCCGGGGCTCGCGGTGCGTGTTCTCGGCGAGGTGACCGAGGAGAAACTCGCGGTTGCGCGCGAGGCGACCGAGGTCGTCGAGACGGAACTCGCCGACGACGACCCCTGGCAGGCCTTCGCGGCGGTGCTCGGGAAGGCCACCGGCGTGAAAGGTGACAACCGCGTCCACGGCTGGGTCGTCGCCGTCCGCTCCGTGGAGTCACGCGACGGGATGACCGCCCGCGCACAGCACCTCGACTGGGAGACACTCCAGCGCATCCAGTCACGCATCACCGGCGAGAACGAGACGGTCGCGCGGGTCGTCTACGACATCACGCACAAACCACCCGCGACAATCGAATACGAGTAAGCTTCCCCGCCCGAAAGGGCGGGGCTTTCAACCATGGGATTGATGGCTTCCACCCACGCCCCGGAACGGGGATTCAGCGTGACCCTACGGTACGTCACCCCGGAAGTGAGCAGGGGATTTCTCCCCGCCGTCAAGCGGCGGTTCTGCCAGATGTACACGACCTCGGTGGGTCGCTTCGGACCGTCCCTCCTATCGCCCAGTGGGAGCGGCACCGTCGGTGGGTCCGCTGTTTGGGGCCTGCTTACGGAGACCCGTGCCAACCGACACGTTCGGCCGATTAGCACTACCATACGATACACACTTATGAATGAAAATTCCATCGATACGGCAGTTGAACAGGCAATAGACGCGATTCCTCCCCGTCCCCAGAACGCGGAGCGTTCTGGTGTGCGAACGAGACGCTTTGCGTCTCGTCACCGCCGTGAACGGAGAGGGTACGTCCCGCAGACAGTCGGGCGTGGCCCGACAACGGCGGGGTCTCCTCGCTAACTAAATATGAACGCCATCGTCACCGGACCCGACGAGTACAGCCTCGCAACCGCGATTGCAGACGCCGGCCACGACGTGACCCGGGTCGACATCGGCAATCGGCAGGCCCTCGAAACCGCCGGCATCGCCGACGCCGGGGTCTACGTGCTGACCGAACCCGCACAGGCCACCTCGATACCGCTCGCGAGGGAGGCAAACCCGGGCGTGCGGATACTCGTGTACGCCGACGGCTCGCTGCCCGACTTCGCCCGCGGACAGGCCGACCTCGTGCTCGACCCCGCACTGTTCGACCCTGCCGAGGTTGCCGCCGAACTCGGCACCGCCGACACACCGGGCTGACGACCACCGCCCCCAACGGCGACAGCGACACCACCCGCGCGTACGTTCGGATTCCAAAACAGATTTGACCGGGGGGTCCATCAGTTCTGGTATGTCGGCCGCCGGTCACACGAGCGTGAAGGTACCCGTCCTGCTCGGTCTGGTCGGCCTGCTGGTGGTGCTGGTGCTTGTCGGTGCGTTTGCACTCGCCGGAGCGGCAGTGCTGTTCGGCGAGGACATCGAGACCGACACCGAACAGCAACTCCACGATGAGGTGAACGACCACCGCCTGGAACGCGGGGCAGGTGAACTCGCCGTCGACGAGGATCTCGCGGCACTCGCCCGCGAGCACAGTCGGGCGATGGCCGACGCCGGGGTTGTCGAGCACGAACTCGACGGGTCGACACCGACCGACCGGGTCCAGCAAGACGACAGCGTCGACTGTCAGAGCGTCGGTGAGAACGTCGCCCAGACCTGGTACGACGAGGCTGTCGACACGAACTACGGCAACGAGAGTCGCTACGAATCGCCGGAGGAACTCGCGGCCGGCATCGCCAACCAGTTTCTCGCCTCGAACACCCACCGCGAGCAGATGCTCGACGAGCGCTGGAACCGCACCGGAATCGGCATCGTCCACACCGACGATGACCGCGTGTTCGTGACACAGAAGTTCTGTCCGTGATGTGTCGCGTCAGTTCTCCTCGGCTCGCTCGGCACCGCGGCGCAACAGTCCCGTGAGGGTGCGCACCTCGCGCGGGGTCGGGTGGGCACGGCCGAGGAGTCGCCGGAAGAGTCGACTCGCCTTCTCGCGTTTCGGCTCCGGGTGTCCGACCGCGTCGACGTAGGCCTCGAACTGGTCGAGGAGTCGTTCGAGTTCCGCCGGGTCGGCACGCTCGTGGAGCTGCTCGGGGTGCTGTGTCTCCGCGAGGGTCAGCGTCCGCAGTTCGTAACAGATCACCGTGGCGGCCTGACCGAGGTTCATCGACGGGTACTCCGCGCTCGCCGGCACCGAACAGACCGCATCGAGGCGTGCGAGTTCGTCGTTTGTCAGTCCGACCCGCTCGCGGCCGAACACGACCGCAACGTCCGCGGTCACGCCCTGCAGGTGGTCGGGCAGTTCCGCCGCGGTCATCGCCGGGTACCGGACGTGGCTGGTGGCGTCCTCGTTGGTGATTGCGGTGCAGCCGACCGTGTAGTAGCCCTCGACGAGTGCGTCGAACGATATCTCGGTCGCGTTCGGGAGGACATCCTCGCGGGCGCGGCCGGCGAACCCGTAGGCCTCGTTGCCGGGGTCGAGCGGCGGCGGGTCGACGAGCAACAGCTCCGAGAGCCCGAAGTTCTTCATCGCTCGCGCGATGGTGCCGACGTTGCCCGGGGTCTCGGCGTCGACAACCGCGATTGCGATCCGTGGACCGGCCTGCTCGGTCATGGGTTACCTGCGGGCAGCGAGGCAAAAAACACCGTGACCGAGAGTCCGCGTGATACGCAGTGTCGGTCCGGTACTGGCTGCAGTCGAAGCCGCTACAGCGCAGTCGATGTTGTCCACCGGACCCCGCCGGGGTCCGTGTCTCATACTGGTTACTGCGACTGTGTCCCGGTACGACCGCCCATCGTCGGGCGGTCGAGACCGGACTGACTCGCAAGAATCAGTATCAGGCGACCGCGAGCCCCTCCGTGCTCACCGACTCGGGGCTGTCTCGCGTGGCGCTCGTGTCCGCGGTCTGGTCGAACCCAGCCAGCTTCTGGAACAGCGCCTGCACGTCGAAGATGGTTACCTGCCCGTCGTCGTTGAAGTCGTATGCGTGGACGTGGTTCTGCACCTCGGGCGCCTGGTGGTAGTTGAAGAACACCTGCACGTCGAAGATGTCGAACGTGCCGGTGTCGCGCACGTCCTCGAACTCGCCGTCACCGGTCAGGTCGTTCGGCGGTGCGTCCTGGTTGGGCAGGGTCGGGAGCTGCAACTCGACGAACTCGGTTGCCTCGTCGTCCTCGGTCGCGACCACGAGGTCGTACTCGCCGACGTCCTCGATCTCGGTTTCGAGCGTGAACTCGACCTCGGCGGTCGCACCGGCGTCGAGGTCGACCGTCTCGCTGTCCTCGTCGATACCCTCGATACTCGCCGTGACCGTCCCAGTGCCCAGGCCGCCGGCGTTCTCGACTGTCGCGGTCACGTCGATGTCCTCGCCCTCGATGATCGGCGCGTTCGTCTCGATATCCACGACGAGGAACTCCGTGTCGGCGACGACCTCGACAACAGCGGTGTCGGTGTCGTCCTCGCTCGTGACGGCGGCCTCGTACTCGCCGGCGTCACCTGCCTCGGTGCCGACAGACAGCGTCTCCGTGACCGACTCACCGCTCTCGAGGCTCAGCTCCACCTGGTCGTCACCGAGCCCCTCGATGTCGAGTTCGACTGTCTGCGTGTCCTCGACGTCGCCGGTGTTCTCGACCGCGACGGTGACATCGAGGTCCTCACCCTCGACGGGCTCGTTCGTCTCGACGATGTCGACCGCGAACAGAGCGGGTTCGAGCACCGCAACCTCGACGGAGTCACTGTCGTCCTCGCTCGCGACGGCGGCCTCGTACTCGCCGGCGTCATCTGCCTCGGTATCGACCGAGAACGTCTCCTCGGTCGACTCGCCGAACGGCAGTTCCACCTCGGCCGCGTCCGAACCGAGCCCCTCGATATCGAGTTCGACTGTCTGCGTGTCCTCGATGTCGCCGACGTTCTCGATCTCTGCGGTCACCTCGACGGGGTCGCCGGTCACGACCGCGTCGGTGTGGTCGAGAACTTCGACGCTGAACTCGGCCGGGGCCAGCACGAGCACGGGCGCGCTCGCCTCGTCGTCCTCGGTGGTGACGGTGGCGTCGTACTCGCCGTCGTCACCCACCTCGGTGCCGACCGCGAGTTCTGCCTCGCCCGTCTCGCCCGCGTCGAGTTCGAGGTCGGTCGCGTCCGCACCGAGACCCTCGACGTCGAGTTCGACCGTCTGCGTGTCGGCGTCGTCGCCAACATTCTCGACGGTCACGAGCGCATCGAGATCCTCACCGGCGACCGGCGTGGTCAGGTCGACGTTCTGGATCTGGAACTCGGCCTCGCCCGGCGGCTCGCCGGCAATCTCTGTCTCGCCATCGGCGACGTCGTCGAAGGCCGATAGCTCGACCGACCACTCGATTGTCTCGCCCTGCTCGTAGAGCTCCGCCACCTCCTCGAAGGTCAGCGTCCCGTCGACGGTCTCGTCGGGGTCGACCTCGATGTTGTCGAAGTCGACGGAGTCGTCCTCGGCGTCGACGAACAGGTCGACGAAGTCATCGCCGGTCTCGTCGCCGAGGTTCTCGACCTGGTAGTCCACCTCGAGGTCCTCGTCGATCTCGACGACATCCGGTGCGCTCGCGGACACGGTCAGCAGCGGGCCGTCACCGTCGTCGACAAACGAGACGAAGGCGTCGGCGTCGATGATACCCGAGCCATAGCGGGTGTCACGCTCGCCCGGCGGGGCCGGCGCATCCCCGGGCTTGAACGCCGTCGCTTCGAGCCCCTCCTCGATGGACCCGGGCGAGAGCGGCTCGTCGGACGCCGAAACCGCGAGCGCGACCGCCCCGGAGACATGCGGCGCGGCCATCGACGTGCCCGACCGGGTGTCGTAGCCGCCGGGCACCGAACTCAGCACGTCGACGCCGGGTGCGGCCACGCTCGGGACGGTGTACTCGTCGGGCCAGTCCGACGGCGGGTCGTTCCAGGCGCTGTCGGTGTCGATGACCTCGCCGCTGGAGAAGCCGGCGATACCCTCGGTCTCGTTGGAGGCACCGACCGAGATGGCGTCGTAGACGTTAGCGGGACTCGCACTGGAGCCCTCGCCGCTGTTCCCTGTCGACGCGACGACGACTGTCCCCGCGTCGTGAGCGTTTCGCACCGGGTCGATCATCTCGTCGAAGAAGCCGGTCGTACCCTGCGCACCCAGGCTCATCGAGATGACGTCGACGTTCTCCCCGACGGCCCACTCCATCCCGGCGATGAGCCGGGCGAATGTGCCGCCACCGGTGTCGTCCCACACCTTCACGCCGTGCAGGTCCGCCGCCGGCGCGACGCCGTACCCGGGGACGTCACCGGCCGGGTCGGTCGGACCGACGACCGTGCCGGCGACGTGGGTGCCGTGGCCGTTGTCGTCATGTGGCTCGGAGTCGACCGGGTCGCCGTCTTCGTCGAAGTGGGCCCACTCGTCGACCGTCAGGTCGGGGTGGTCGTCGTCGACACCGGTGTCCAGCACCGCCACGCTCGCACCCTCACCCTGGGTGTCGTGTACTTCCCAGGCCGCCGGGGCGTTTATCTGTTCCAGCCCGTACGTGTACTCCTCGTCGGTCGCGCCCAGGTCGTCGGCGGGTGCCGAACCCGACCCCTCGTGAATCTCGAACTCCGCGTTCTCCGTGATGCTCTCGACACCATCGACCGCGGCAACCTCCCGGACCGGTACCCGGTCGGTGTCGACTGTCACCAGCGCGGCGTTCGTTATCCAGAACTGGGTAGCCACCTCCACGCCAACCTGCTCGTCGGCGAACTCGACCAGCGGTTGCTGTGTCTCGTCCGCGTGTGCCTGCAACGCCGCCGGCGTCGTCGCCGTGTCACTCTCGGCGAAGCTGACGATCATCTCTACCTCGCCGTCCGCGTCGTGAAGGCTCTCCGCGACGGGTGTCTGCTGTACGTCTCCGGCCACCCCCCCGACTGCGACCACCAGTAGCAGTCCGAGGGTCAACAGGAAGCTTCCCATCACCCCGTGCCACATACATTCCTGTCCCTCGTCCATACGTATAAATCGGTGGGTTACTTTCGTCACGCGGGCGGTGCATTATTTCTTCGTGAAACTGCAGAGTGATGCGATGTGTGCTGCGCCCCGGTGGCGCGACCTGACGTTTTCTGTGCCCGAAATCGGGTTGCCTCTCCCGGTTCTCGATTGAACGCGAGCCCGCTGCCAGGGATGTTGCCGGCGATGAAACGGGTATCGAATCCGAGCGGTCACGGCTTTCCAACGGGGCCGACATCATACTGATTCTTGCGAGTCATTCCGGTATCGACCACCCGACAATGGGCGGTCATACCGGTAGACGGTCGCAGTAACCACTATCAGGTGAGACTGTCGAAAAGCGCCTGCACGTCGAGGATGCCGACGTCGCCGTCGCCGTTGAAGTCGTAGGCCCAGGCGTGGTCCTGTATCGCGGGGTCGTCGAGGTGCGTGAACAGCGTCTGCACGTCGAAGATGGTGAACTCGCCGGTGCCCCGCACGTCCTCGTACCCGCCGTCATCAGTCAGGTCCTGCGGCGGGTTGCCCGCGACCGCGGGCAGTTGCAACTCGACGGTCTCCGTTGTCGAGTGGTTCCCGGCGACGACCTCGGTCTCCAGTTCGAACTCGACCTCGACTGTCTCACCACCATCCACCTCGACTTCCTCGCTGTCTCCGCCGACTCCCTCGATACCGACCCCGACTGTCGGCGTGTCAGCGGTCTCACCGGTGTTCTCGACTGTCACCGTTATCCCCAGCGTCTCGCCCTCGACGACCGGGTTTGTCTCGACATCCGTGACGAGGAACTCGGCGTCGCCGACGATCTCCGTCTCGCCACTCGCACTGTCCTCGGCCTCGCAGATACTGCCGTCGAACTCGCACACCTCGACCGTCTCGCCCGCATCGTAGCTCTCCTCGACCCCATCGAACACGAGCGTCCCCTCGACAGTCTCACCGGGGTCGGCGGTCACGTTCTCGGTATCGACGAAGCTCTCCTCGGCGTCGACGAACAGGTCGACGAAGCGCTCTCCAGGCTCTCCGCCGACGTTCTCGACCTCGTAGTCGACCGTGAAGTTCCCGCCGACGTCGACCATCTCGGGGGCCGTCACGTCGTCGAGCACGAACTCTGGGGGTTCGAGCACGTCGACCCCACCGCCGAGGCTGTCGTTCCAGTCGGCCAGTTCGACCGTGAAT
>OBKM01001284.1_pt1 | contig 10371 bp, 12 predicted proteins | sample 1519691 | NCBI WGS metagenome assembly OBKM01 (sample SAMEA37050418, study PRJEB22526) | metagenome | biome: saline pan; feature: lake; material: water | place: Egypt | collected 2015 | depth 0.5 m
CCCGAAGGGCACGATTCTCTGGGAGGACTACGACGAATTCCTCGCCCAGACCGAGGCGAAAATCGACGCGGGAGCGTTCCACGAAACCGGACTCGCTCGATTCGCTGCCTATGACCTCCAGTTCCTGCTCACAGGCCACCGCTACTACGTCTACTCCGAGGAGCTCGACGCAGTCTCGCCGCGATCGCCGGTCCGAACCCCCAAGACCGATCCTTCGGGTTCTGGTTCGCGCTCGACATACATATTGGCTATAAGTAGTCCGGTAATTTCGGCTATACACTCGCTCTGCTGGTCGCGTTACTTGAACTGACTGAATACCTCTGTATCGAATCTCGATGCTGTAGAAGGTCACTGTCGGTACAGACAGAAGCAAAATCACGATTAACAAAATCACGATTTAGATAATCGCCAGTGTTATTCTCCCGCGCCCAGAAGTGGAAGTATGACACAGCGACGGTTCATCGACAGAGAGGACGAACTCGAGACACTTCGGACAGCATTCCAGAGCGAGCAAGCCGAACTGCTCGTCATCTACGGACGGCGCCGGCTCGGGAAGAGCGCCCTCGTTCGTGAGGCGACGACCGACCTCGATGATGCCGTCTACTGGCAGGCGACCGAGGAAACCCCCGAGGTACAACTTGCCGATTTCGTAAAGACCGCCAGCGAGACGTTCCCCCTCCTCGAGGACATCCAGCGCGACTGGGAGGCACTCCTGCGTGCGCTGGGACGACAGGACGCGGTCGTCGTCCTCGACGAGTTCCCGTACCTCGTCCAGTCCGACGAGGCACTGCCCTCCAAGATCCAGCGCGTCTGGGACACCCAGATCGAAGACACCAGCATGACGCTCGTCCTTGTCGGATCCTCGATCAGCGTCATGGAGGAGAAGGTCCTCGGTGGCGGCAGTCCCCTGTACGGGCGACGAACGGGCGCGATCGATCTCCCGCCGCTGTCGATCGATGATGCGAGACAGTTCTACCCGGGAGACGACCCGGACATGACGATCCAGTCGTGGGGCGTCTTCGGGGGGACGCCGTACTACCTCCGTGCGCTCAATCCGTCTGCGACACTCACTGAGAACATCCAGGCACGCATCCTCTCGGAACACGGCGTCCTACACAACGAGCCGGAGTTCCTGTTGCGGACAGAGTTCGGCATCCGCGAGCCACAGACCTACTACACGATTCTCCGGGCCATCGCCACCGGGAACCGTGAAACCAGCGAGATCGCCAACTTCGCCGGTGTCGACTCGAACAGCCTTGGGTCGTACCTCTCGAAGCTCCGTCGGCTACGGCTCGTCGAGCGGGACATCCCAGTCACGGCGAACCCAAACGCGACGCGCAAGAGTCGGTATCGATTGAAGGAACCGCTCTTCCGATTCTGGTTCCGCTACGTTTATGGACAGACCGGGAAGCTCGTCCGGCTCGGTGACGCAGCCTACGAGGAACTCGTCGAGCCGACGTTCCCGGACTACATGGGACCGATGTTCGAGATCGTCTGTCAGAACGCCCTCCCATCGCTACTTCCGAACACCTACCAGGGGATCGGTTACTGGTGGCATCGCGACCACGAACTCGACGTCGTCGGCCTCGGGAGTGATGGGACACTCGTCGCCGGCGAATGTAAATACACGACACGGGAGATGACCGAAGGCGATCTCGCTGATCTCGAACGAACCGCCCAAGAGGTCCAGTGGTCGCCGGATGGCGGTGAAGAGCTGACGTATCACTACTGCTGTTTCTGTCGCTCCAGGTTCTCGGACGGCCTCCGCAGTACTGCTGCCGAACGAGACGATCTCTCATTGTTCACGCCGAGCGATATCATCGGATAGAATATCAATAATCTCGGGATGGCGCTGTATTAATGACGAGCCTCTATAAAACATCACAGAGCCACAAGTAACGGTGAGAAGAATCAACTAATTACTATCCGGTCGCCCCGGCGTAGAATTATACTTCCTCGCTGCCAAAGGCTATTTGAATGGCTGGGGATCCGATCACCGATGCCAGTCCGGGGGCTGGGATAGAAGACGCCACGCATGCGGATGTCGATTTAAACACAGCTGACGTGGCTACTATCTCGGAGTTGAGCGCTGAGGTTGAGTCGCTCATCCAACGTTCGGCCGGGATTCATCACGACTACGTTCTTGGGGACATTGCTAACCCGTCGGTCAGTAGCAACGGCCACTGTTATTTCACGCTTGAAAACGATGGGGCTGAGCTTTCCTGTGTCGTTTTTAATTCCCGCCGGAAACAACTGTCATCGTCACCGGACGATGATGTCCGAGCGTTAGTTGCGGGTGATCTCGAATACTATGCTCCCCACGGCAAGCTCTCATTACAGGTCACAGAGTGCCACGCCGTCGGAGAAGGCTCTTACAGCCAAACGTACCAGCAGCACAAAGCGACGCTCGCAGAGGAAGGCCTCTTCGATGACGATCGCAAGCAGTCACTCCCGGCACTTCCGGAGACGATCGGGATCGTCACGTCAGCGAATGGTGATGCTATGGATGATGCGATTCAGGCGATTCACTCGCGGTTCCCGGGCGTCGACATCTTCATCGGGCATGCCCCGGTTCAGGGTGATGATGCCGTCGAACGGATCGTGACGAGCATTGCCCGGCTGGATCAAGACCCTGAAGTCGATCTGATTGTCGTGACGCGTGGTGGTGGAGCCGACTCGACGCTTCGAACATTTAACGAACTGGCTGTCTGTCGGACGATTGCGCGGACAGACACGCCGATTGCCGTCGGGATCGGCCACGAAAACGACGAGACACTGGCTGGAAGGGTGGCCGATCGCCGGATCATCACCCCGACTGATGCCGGGTCACTTGTCCCTGATCGTAATACGCTGCTAGAACGGGTTGAGACGCTTGGAGACCAACTGGAGACAGCTTACACTACTCGGACCACGGACCGGCTTGAAACGCTTGCTGACCGGAACCAGATGGCCTACGAGCAGGTCGTCACCGATCGATTGCAGGCGCTTGAGACCGGGCTTACGACGGCTGCAACGCAGGCTATCGACGGGCGGTTGAGTGATCTGTCGGCGGACCTCGAAACGGCGTATGAGACGAAACGGCAGACGAAAGAGGTCGCCGAGAAGGCTGAATCAACGCAGCAATTAAATCGAGTCTTGATCGCCACGGTACTCGCGTTGCTACTGATCATCGGAGGCCTACTCATCTTTTTTGTGCTCTAACCACGTTATCAAGACCAGAGAGTCCCTATGACCGGTTCCAGTTCGCAGCCGATCGATAAAAAAGTAGATCGAATTGAAGAGATCATCAGCGCGCTTCAGAACGACGATGTCTCACTGAGTGAAGCAAAATCACTCTATGAGGAAGGCGAACAACTACTCGCAGGGCTTGAGGATGATCTTGAGATCGATGACGCTGAAATCATCGAGCGATAAATCTGGTGTGTACAACGGCTTCAGTGCTACATACGCGATTTGTATCTATATTGAATTACGAACGCTCTTACGTAGAGGATTGTTGGTCAGGTCTTAGCAGTAGCTGAAAGTCACAGTAGGCAAGGGTGACACGTTCGTGTCACCCGACAAACGATGTTCGTTGTCGGCCCTCTCATCGAGGTCCCAGTCCTGCTCGGCTTGGTCCACGCCGCCATCTACTTCCAGGAGCAGTTCGACTGGGCCGGCTACGACACCGGCCAACTCACCGATTCACCCACAGAGGACACAGCGACCGACCACACGACCGACGATTGATCAAAGACAAACAAGCTGCCTGAGACCGTCCAAACGGACGGTTTCGGGTTCCGGGAAGCCTTCCGTCATCTATCGATTTATATCCGTTCGAGCCCTTCCAAGTAGTACGTATGAACCAAAGGACCTCTCGTCGGACGTTTCTCTGCGGACTCAGTACGGCTGTTGGCGCATCCGTTGCCGGCTGTCTCGGTGCCGACGGCGGTGGCACGCTTCGAATCATCGATTGGGGTTACGTCTACAACGACGGCGTCATCGAGGAATTCGAGGACAGACACGACGTAACGGTTGAGATCCAATCCGCACAGGGCTCAGCCGAGACCCTGACCCAACTGCGTGAAGGACGGGCCGAGTACGACATCGCACCGCTTGGGAACTACGCGGTGAAGCCGGCGATGGATGAGGGGCTGATCCAACCGCTTGATCTCGATCAGATCCCCTCCTACGACGATGTCTTTGATTTCCTCAAGATGGACTACTTCGAAAGCGACGGGCAAGTATTCGGTGTCCCCCGCAGCTTCGGCCAGACGCCGCTTGCGGTCAACACCGAACTGGTCGACCGCGACATCACAGCACTGGCAGATATGTGGGACGACGATCTCGCCGGCGTTGTCGGCGGCCGCGATGACGCACGGCTGCAGGTCCTGTACCGCAACGCCGCCGTCGGTGCCGAGTTGAACCCAACCACCGAAGACGATGTTGATTTCGATGCGCTCCGTGAGGATCTGATCACCCGTCTCAACAACACCGCCGGACTGTGGGGCAACGGCGGGGAATCCGAACAGTTGCTCCGCATCGAGGAAGTCGGCGTCCAACCCGTCTGGAACTACGTGATCCAGGCGATGGAGGCCGACGGGATGCCGATCGAACGGGTGTTCCCCGAGGAAGGAACAAAAGCGTGGTTCATCCAGTACACGGTCCGCGATGGGGCCGAAAACCCCGATCTGGCCCACCAGTTCATCGAGGAATGGCACAGCGACATGGGGTATCGATCCCTGATGGAGCCGAACAACATCGCTGTGCCGAACGACCGGGTCTTTGAGGAGCAGAACCTCGATCGTTCGATCCTCGGATTGGACAACCCCGATCAGTTCATTTACGAGGAGCCGAAGCCACCCGAACTCGTCGAGGCCTACAGCGAGACGTGGAGTGAGGCGAAAACGCAGGCAGACGGGTGAGGATGGTGTCACACGCGCAACCGCCGGCCCTCGCCGTCGAGGGACTCACAAAACAGTTCACCGACGTGCGGGCAGTCGACGGCGTGAGCTTCGAGATCGGCCGCTCGGAGTTTTTTGGCCTGGTTGGCCCCTCCGGGTGTGGCAAAACGACCACCCTCCGGATGCTCGCCGGATTGACCGACCCCGACGACGGCGTCGTTCGGATCGATGGAACCGCTGCCACAACCCGGCCGGCACGACAGCGGGATACGAACATGGTGTTTCAGGAGCTGGTCCTGTTTCCGCACATGACCGTCGCCGAAAACGTCGGCTACGGACTAGCCCGCGACGGCGTCGACGGCGCCGAGCGCACCCGGCGGGTCGAAGAGGCCCTTGAGTTGGTGTCACTCCCCGGCTTTGGCGACCGGAAGCCGGCGGAGCTTTCCGGCGGGCAAAAACAGCGCGTTGCACTCGCCCGGGCGCTTGTGAACGACCCTGCGGTCCTGCTGCTCGATGAACCGCTTTCCTCGCTGGATCGCTCGCTGCGAGAGGACATGGAATCGGAGCTCAAACGCATCCAGCGGGAGTCGGAAACGGCCTTTCTGTACGTCACCCACGACCAGGAAAGCGCAATGAGTATGTCCGATCGGATCGGCGTGATGCGCTCCGGCAAAATCGTCGACATCGGTCCGCCAAAACAGCTCTACGAGCGCCCACAAACCCGGTTCGTTGCTGATTTCCTCGGCGATGCGACGATGTTCCGGGGCCACGTCACAGACCGCACAGACGACCACGCGGTCGTCGAAACACCGATCGGAGATCTCACGGCGATCCCCGGCCGGAGTGCCGAACTCCCTCCTGTCGGCAACAGCGTCACCGTCGTCGTCAGGCCGGAGGCAGTCACCGTCGGCACCGGCCGATTCAGCGGTCGCGTCCTCGATACGGCATACAAGGGCTTCTACGAACAGGCACAGATCGAACTCGACTCCGGTGACACACTCACCGCCAGAACCAACCCCGGAACAACAACCGGTTCAGCAACCGCCGATGGCGGAACGACACGCGGACAGCAACCGACCGCCCAGCAGTCAGTCACCCCCGGTGAGCGAATCGCCCTCGACATCGATCGCGCGGTAATCGTAACCGATGGCAGCGACTGAGCAATCCAGCCGGCTCCGCGACGGAGCCATCGCCTCAGCACCGGTCACACTCGCCGTGTTACTCGGCGTTCTCCCGCTTTTTTTCCTTCTGATCGAAAGCCTCAGCCCGGGACTGTCCCTCGACAACTACGCCCGCGTCGGCGAACCCCTCTACCGGAGCACGCTCACGTACTCTCTCCTTATGGGGGTTCTCGTCACCGGCGTCTGTCTCGCCGTTGCCTACCCGGTCACCTACTGGCTTGCTCATCGGTGTCCCACCCGCTACCGGCTGCCGGCACTCGTTGCCCTCACACTCCCGCTTTGGCTCAACTACGTTGTATTGAACTACACCTGGATCTGGATCCTCGCCCGCGGCGGTGTGTTAAATACCATCCTTGTCGCCGCCGGCATCCCTGGTGCCCCGTTTGATCTACTCTTCACCGACCTCTCGGTGTTTCTCGGCTTCATCTACATCTACCTCCCGTACGTGGTATTGACGCTGTATGTCTCGATGGAGCGACTCGACGGCCGACTGCTTGAGGCAGCCCGAGACCTCGGCGCGACAAACCGCCGGGTCGTCCTCGATATCGTGATCCCCCAAACACGGGCCGGTGCTGCTGCCGGCGCACTCATCGTCTACGCCCGCATCGCCGGTGCATACGCAACCCCGGAGATACTCGGCGGCCCCGGTGAGGTGATGTTTGCGACGCTCGTCGTCGAGGCCTTCCAGGAGTTCTTTGATTTCGGCCTTGGATCGGCGCTGTCACTCGTCTTCCTGAGTATCGTCGTCATCGGCTTCCTCGCCGGTGCCGTGGTCCCAAGCGTTCGACAGGAACTCAAACAATGGTGAGGCGAATCAACAACCTACTCGTCCGTGGCGCCGGGCGTTTCCCCGGTGTCGTTGTCGTCTTAACGCTGCTGTTTTTGTACCTCCCGGTTGTCGTCGTCGGCTACCTCTCGCTTTCGCCGGCCTCACAGCCAACCATCCCGCTTGAGGGGTTCTCGCTGCGGTGGTACGGCGAGGTTGTCGCCGACAGCCGCTTTCTCAGAAGTATGTTCACGAGCTTAGGGCTCGGAATTGTCGCCGCAGTCGGCGGCACGATCCTCGGTCTCGCCGGTGCGTACACCATCGTCCGCAGCGGACTGCCCTCGACAGTTCGGGCCGCCGTCGGCGTGGTGATCGCCCTCCCGCTTTTTGTCCCGACGGTCGTGGTTGCCTTCGGTATCGGCATCACCGCCGATCGCCTCGGAATCGGCTTCGGACTGCTGCCCGTTGCACTCGGTCACCTCTTTTGGGTACTGCCGTTTACGACGTTTCTCCTCGCCGCACGCTATGCAGAACTCGAGGAGGATCTCCCGAGTGCAGCACGCGACCTCGGAGCCGACCGGCTGACCATCTTCCGGACGATCACACTCCCGCTGTTGCTCCCGGCACTGCTTGCAAGCGCCCTGTTTGCATTTGCCCTCTCGTTCAATGAGTTCCTCATCACGTTCTTTTTGGCCGGGACCGGTGTGACAACCGTCCCGCTTGAGATCTTCGGGAAAGTTCGGGTCGGCGCAACGGCGTTTCTCAACGCTGCAAGCGTCATCATCCTGCTCATCGGTGCTGTCGCCGCCGGCACAGCATCAGTAGTCCGAGAACCGGCCTAACCCCAGGCAGGGTAACTTTCAGGCCGCTGCAGCAACAATCTATGAACAAATGCACCGGGTGTCAAACGCGCAGACGGGAGTCCCCGACCGATGACCTCCCTCAGCAGTTGGCTGTCGGTGATCACGGTGCTGTCGCTCCCGGCGATCGGAATCGGATTCGTCATCGGGCGGCTGCACATCCGGTATCTCGCCTGGAACGGCGGGGAAACCCGGTATCCGTCGCTGATTGTCGAAGCCGTCGAAGCGTACCGAGACGACAACTACATCGAGGAACTCCGGGACTACGATGACCGATGAACTCCTGTTGCTCGGGGCTGCCGCTGTTTTGATCCTCGGGAGTTCGCTGCTGTTTGGCTACTACTGTGCCGCAAAGCAGGTGCTTGCCCTCGCCTCGGTGTCGCCGCCGGAGTCCCAGGTGGTGTTTGAGCGACCCGAAAGGACAGCCGAATCCGACGCGCTGTCCGCGGACGATCTCGAGGCCATCGACGACTGAGAGCAAAGCCGCGATGAGGAGCCCTGACGGGCCGTCGATCTTGGACTAGACTGTGCGGCCGCATCACCACGTCAACCCCTCATAGGTGATCCCCTCGCGCCGTTCGATGATCCGCCGGCCGTCGATGACGATCGGTTCAGCCATCGCATCGAAGGCCACATCAAGCTCCGCAAACTCCGGCCAGTCGGTAACGACACAGGCTGCACTCGCCCCGGCCAACGCGTTGGCCGCCGAGTCGGCATACTCGATTTCCGGCCGCTCGTCCGCCATTGCCTCGGCGGCCTGTGGTCGTGGATCATACGCCACCACGGCAGCGCCGCGGTCACACAACCCGTCGATCACCGGCAACGCTTGGGTCCCCCGGATATCGTCGGTCCCCGGTTTGAACGCAAGACCCAAAACTGCTGCTCTGTTGAATAGCGATCTAATCAGCTGAAATCACGTGATTAGAAGGATGAAGCCGAGGAATTCGATCCTGCCATGGAAATCGATCTCCTCGACTTCGTTGAGCACTGTCGTCGTCTAGCCAAACAAGCGTTGGGAAAGCACGCGGGCGAGCCCGCCAGCGGCGGGTTCGCCCGCTGGGTGCATGTCGTGTTGCACTGTATTCGGCTTGAAGAAGAGCACAGCTACCGTGAGACGCCAAATCGACTGAAGTACATGGCCGAGATCCGCGATGTACTCGGCTTAGATCGAGACGATCTTCCTGACTACAGCACGATCTATAAATCGTTCGACCGGCTGAAAATGTGGGTGTGGCGGGCGCTGCTGCGCGTTTCTGCGCAGCAGCACCCGCAGTCCGGACACGCTGCGCTCGACAGCACGTTCTTCGACCGGCGACGTGCCTCCTCGTACTTTCGCCAGCGGGCAGGACGGACGATACAGACGCTGAAAGTGACGACATTGACTGATGTGGAATCGCTTGCTGTTCTCGACGTTCACATCAACGCACGGTGGAAGCATGATACGAAGACCGGACCGCAGGTCGTCCGCCGAAACGCGGACGACCTGCAGTCCGTCGCCGCCGACAACGGCTTCCAAGACTGGCATACCGAGTACGAAATCGCCGCATATGACGTTGAGTACCTCGTTCATTACCGCGGCTCGTCAGCGAACGCAGCTGCGAATAACGCACTCAACCGAGCGAAAGGCTACTCTCAGCGGTGGATGGCCGAAACATCGTATTCGACAACGAAGCGCTCGCTCGGCGACGCCGTGCGAGCGCTCGGCTGGTATCGGCAGTTCCGTGAAATTGTCCTGATGTTCGCCATCATCAACATAGAATCACTGTGTGAGCCGCTATAACTGCGACTCAGCATCTATTCAACAGAGCACCTGCACAAAGTTTCGCGCCACGTAGCTGAATGGATCTCGCAATTCACGAATCCGGTCATCGTCTTTGAACACCTCAGGGACATGTGTCAACATACAGAGCGGGCAAATCGACACAAAAAGCGGTTCAAGTGCAAACGGTGTGCGTTCCAAGATCACGCTGATCGGAAAGCGGCGGTATGCGTGGTGCAGAACTGGTTAGACGAGCAGTATGGGAATGTGCCGTCTCTCGAAACCCTTCCACGCGTCCGGAAGGTGAGGCGGGCGGCATCGGGGGCTGGTGGAGGCCCCGACTCTCACGGAGCAATGTTTGCTTCGGGTGTTGACTGACACGGAACGTCGGCACAAGACTCTCCGAGTCAACTGCGAGAGGGATTAAAGACCGTTGCGTCAGCAGTGCAGGACTAAACACGGACGCCCCGCGCCACCGTGCGCGGGGTACCTCACCGGCGCTCGAGGACTGTGAGGCAACTGCGGTCCGGACGGCGCACATCTCCGCACGATTGGATGCCCCGAAGCCGTACGTCACGACGCACCTCCAACAGCTCGCTCTGGAGGGGATAGTCGGGTTCAACACGCACAGAGGGGTTCGCCGCTGGCGGCTTACGCCCGCAGCGAGGACGACGGACGAATGAGAGAACCGATCGTTCTCGCGATCACCAATGATCCACGGGGCAGCAGCACACGGGGACGTAATAGCACGTACAGACCGTAGCGGATCTCCCGTTAGCGGGCTCTCTCCGTATCGATACGGCACGAAAAATCGCGAAGGTTTGCCGACGAAGCCGCTCGCCTCGCCACCGACCGCTACTCCTCGTCGTCGTCGCCACCGTCGGTGAGCAACTCGGTGTCGGTGCTGCTCTCCTCGTTCAGG
>OBKM01001285.1_pt1 | contig 10370 bp, 8 predicted proteins | sample 1519691 | NCBI WGS metagenome assembly OBKM01 (sample SAMEA37050418, study PRJEB22526) | metagenome | biome: saline pan; feature: lake; material: water | place: Egypt | collected 2015 | depth 0.5 m
GACACCCCGAACTGCCGGCAGGTCCGCGCGGGTCGCTGGTCTGACGTGCACGGGTCAGAGCCCCCAGATTCCTTTTATGGACTGATAACACCGTTCCCAGGTAATTCGCTGCCGCGTGTCGGTGTCGTCAGTCCGGCACAGTTGAAACAGGCGAGACAGGGCGTACCAGTCCATTGTCTCATAGTTGCTCGCGTGTATCTCGGACGGCGCCAACAGCGTCGATATCGGCCCCGACAGCGCGCCCTCGAAAACGTGTTCCGAGCGGTTCTGTGGCACTATCCTGTGAGGGGAACAGCTCCACGACATCACTGGCGTACGAGCCCATCGTGGAGGGATGATAGCTTACGACGAGAAATAAACCATCGGGGCGCGCGAGCGCGTTCTTGTCACTTCGAGAGTCTCCATACAACGACGAGGAGACTGCAGGGCATATCAGGCGGAGCGCTCAGTACATGTTCCGTGAGAAAATCAGTCCGAGTACGGTCAGCGAAGCGTGTTTCTGTCTCTGTTCTCTGGTCGTCTCGACGAAACCGTTCGTTTCGAGTGCCTGTACGTGACGACTGACTGTCGTTCGGTCGACACTGCTTGCTTCGGCGAGATCTGCCAGGGCAACTGGCTCATCTGTGTCAGACTCTACCAGTAGCCTGAATGTGTCGCGTGCCCGGCCCGGAAACTCGGCGGTGAGCGCTGGAAGGTTGATCTCGCGTGTTGTCTGTCCGAGGTCACTGTACACCATCGTGGCGGCGACCTGATCGCTGTGTGCAGTCGCAGCAATTGCTAACGGGAGATGAAGGTCGGTCGCGCCTGCGCCGAGACAGACAACAGGTTGTTGACCATCGACGATAAGCTCGCTACATCTGTTCACTGTCGCATCAAACTCGGTCGTTTCGAGAACAGTGACATCCAGTTCCAAACTGTTGACGACGCTGGATAGTGTCGAGCGGACATCGTGAATGGCATTCTGTGCGCGCTCTTCACCCGCCTCGTCTGGTTGTTCTGGACGAAGTATCTCCACCCGGTCTCCGGTGCTGACACCGTCAGCGATTATCGGCCGTGTCACGAGATGGGAACTGAACCCGATTGGGGAAATATACCGCCTCATGTGCATGCAGATGCACGCGATACACCTGAATATTCGCAATTGTCTCGGGTTTTCGCCAAATCAACCGCGTAGTATGCACTGAATTGCATACTTACCTGCATTTGAGCTCTGCAGCGTCTGCGAAAATCAGTGTTTGAAGGGGTGTGTGGAACTGATTTTGAAACAAAGTTTTATGTGCCTTGACCCACAAGCGCAAATTGGGTAGTATGCAAAAGATTACCCTCACCACGCAGTCGGCGGACGGGGCCTTCGAAGTCCCCTTCTCGACCGGCTACCAGACGTACAGTGGGTTGTTGTCTGTGTTAGATTCCGCCGGAGACGCGGTTGCCGACGAGTTGCACAGCGCGTCATTTTCCGGGATATCGAACAGTGGGTTGCTCGGTTGGTTCAACTTGAACGCCGACCGGGAGTACCACAAGACAATCGAACCGGACACGAACTACAAACTCCACCTCGGCATCACCCACCCAGAGAACCGCAAAGCGTTCGAGGCCCTCGTCAGAGGGTTCGTCATCAAGGACCGCAACCTTCCCCTCGCACACGGTGAGCTCACAGTCGAAGAGGTGAGCACGGAACGGACATCACAGCAGGAACTGCTCGACGACGCAGCAGATGTCGCGGAGGCAGCCAGGGGGGTGCGGATGAGGTTTCGGTCGACGACGTGTCGAGAGCAATACGACGGCGTGTGGGAGGCCCATCCCGACCGCATTCGACTGTTCCAGCACCTCTCCGACAGGTGGAACGCTATCGCCGATCGCGAACAGATCGAGTTATCCCCAACCGAGGACGCGCTCGGCCAGGGTCTGTTCACCAGGGTGGACAGCGCGGAGTACGACACGCAGAGTATCGTCGTCCACCGTGAAGAACCTGAAGACACCGACAAACCGTCAATCGCGGCAGACGGCGGCCACCTCAACGAGGCACAGGGTTTCACCGGGGAGTGGGAGTTTCGGTTCAAGAGAGCGACGGCGGCAACACGAACAGCGGTCATCGCGCTCGCGAACTTCGCCGAGTACGCCGGTGTCGGCCGCCACAACGCCCGCGGTGCTGGTTCTGTCGAGTCTGAGGTGATCGGGGCAGACATATGACAGATAAACCGGGAGAGCAGCAGACAGTCGACGCGTACGTCGACGAGGAGTCACGCGAGGAGATTTCTGTGCCTGCGCGCCACGAGACCCTCGAACGGGCGAGCAACCGGACACGTGACCTACACAGGCAGGTCGTCGGCACGGAGGAGTCAACCAGGCCCGGCGAACTGCCTGGCATTGCAGGTCGGTTGATGACGAGTGCTGGAGATCTTCCGGGGAAATACGATCCTCCAGTCTCGCTCTCGACCCACACGATCAATGTGCTCACCACCGGATTGACCGTCTACGTGTACGACCGTCTTGTTCGGCAGGATGGGGAACTGGAGTCCGAGGAGGTACGGTTGCTTATCGGTGCGCTTGCACTCCACGACGCCAACAAGTACGTGGATGGTGCACACGATGTCGAGTTCGACACGCGGCACAATACTGAGCAGGTCCTCGATTACTATTTCGAACAGGGCGACCCGTTCGGCATCGAGAGAGTGTTGCCAGGTGAGTCCGACGACGAACTCGAACTCGACATCGCCGACGTGAAGTGGCTGGTGCAGCGGACCGAGACGAAAGACGCAACCACAGGGACGCGGGGCAAGTCGACGAGGCGAGTGCGCGGGTTGGAAAAGTACTGCCGTGCAGGCGATGCGTTCGTCTCGAAGGTACACAGCGACGGTCTCGAAGCCGGCGTCGAGTGGCTCGACACCTTCCTCAGTACCGACGATGGTTCGGAGAGTCACGCTCACTATCTGTCGTTCCACGGTCTCGAACAGGCCGTACTCAACCACCATCTCCTCGCCACCGTAAAGAACGTCATTCGGGGTGATTCCGAGTACAACAGCATCGGGGACCTTCCGACGCACGGACTCATCCTCGGTAGCACGCCCGAATCCGTTGCCTACCTCGGGGAGGAAATCGACCGCCGGGAACTCCGCTCTCACGTCGAGAACGCGCTGATGACCCGAATCACGGACAAGCACTCCTTCGATGCGAAGACCAAGTGGTCGTCGTTCGAGTACGATATTCTCGCCGAGATTGGTACGCCGTTCGCAGAGAAACGCCGTATCATCGCCGACGGATACGCAGACACACTCGCCCGGGGGAGTGGCACAGACCACGAGTTCGAACAGGTGCCCGAGGGGTTCCGGGAGTCCCTGCCAGAACTTGCGAAGGTCGTGTTTCGCGATCAGACTTACGAGGAGTCGCTCGCCGACTATCCGGAGATGACTCGCGTCTGGGAGTACGTCCGTGAATCCGACGAGTACAACAGTTTCACGCGAAAAATCGGCTACCTCGCCGAACTCCTCCGCCGGTATACCGGTAGTGTCGAGGACGTAGACCGGGAGACACTCCGCAGCGAACTCGCGACGTTCGCAGAACGCAACCGGCCGGAACTTCGGGAGGAACTCGAACCGGACTCGAGCGCGGGGACACTCGTCGTCAGCCGGTTCTTTACTGGTGGCGTCAGTCGAGATCCAACAGTTCCGCAGACCGAAGAGATGTGCTTTCTCTGCGGTCGCCCCGCAGCGCAGGAGTACAAGAAGGGCAACGACGCGTTCTACGGAACGCAGAGTTACTCGAAGCGCGTGCCCGCCGAGGGGACCTACAAGAAGATCTGCCCGGTGTGTAACCTGGAACACGCCGTTCTCCGAGACATCATCGAGCGTCACGACTACAACACCGACGAGGACATCAAGATCGCGTTCGTCTACTACGACGACTTTGTCGCGGATCTCAGCATCCGCGGGTCCGGGGACTCTTCGGGACTCATCCGGGCACTCCAGGCCGACGAGGACGACGAAACGGCAGCAGCCGACATCGCAGACCCGGAACTTGTCGCGAACTCGCTCGGCCGACAGTACCATCTGCAGCCACTCTACGTGGACAGCGAAAACGCCCGTCTCCGACAGGTTCGGGAGCTACTCGTTGACCTCGTTGACCGTGGCTTCAAGGTGGTCATCGGGAAGCCGTTCGCGGGCTTCAGGCCACAGAGCGCGCTCTTTGCGGACCTGAACCCGACCCGGCGGCAGACGAACTACGGTGCCGACCGCATCGAGTCGTTCGCCGCGCTGAAGCGGGTCATCCGCCTGTTCGAGGTGTTCCGCGAGGTCGCCGATAGCGACGACTACCGGAACGGTCGCGAGATGACCCGGATCCAGTCGGACGACTTCCCACTCCTTGCGGACCTGGTCGCACAGAACAGCGAGTACGGCTACGATGTCCGTGCACTCGCTCACGAACACTTCCTCAACACACACGAACACGAATACATGAACATGCGAGAAGTCGCCCGAAAAGGCCTCGACCTGTACGGGTACGAGTTCGACAGTCGCCACAAGAAAACAAAAATATTCCGTCGAGCAATCGATGCGACACTCGACGGCCTGAATCGGGAAATGACCGAGGAACAGCTATACGAACACGTCACGGGGCAGGTCTACAAGGCTTCCACGGCCGATGCAGACAAAGACCACTACGTCCAGCCTGAACACGCGGAGGCGTTTGTCACTGCGCTGTTCGAGTATCTGCGCAGTCAGAACGACCACGGCGAGCTGGACAAGGCGGACCTGAGTCAGCGGCGCAACACGCTGTCGAACACCTACCTGTTTGCCTACGACCGCCTGCTTCGTGAGGAGAACAGCGACGATGACGACGCCACGACGGCAGAACCAGCACAGTCCAGCAACTGAACGTAGACACCACCCAAACCACAACAATGAGCACACACACCACCACGGGGATCGACTTCCCGGAGAAAGGTTTCGTCGACGAGTACGGCTTCTACATGAAGCGTCGTCCGTCAGTGACGCTCGCGGTCGAGCGCGAGGTTGTCGACCCGATGCTCGTCCGCAATACGGCTTCGGACCGGGCGGAGACACAGGAGTTCAACGGCACGACACGTGCACAGTCGAACCCGGAGAAGTTCGTCGCAAAAGAACGTCTGACCGGGCTCGACCTGCTCCGGCAACTCGACGAGGACGGTGACCTGATTAGCGATGCCTACGCATACAACGAGCCGCCAGACCTGGACGACGCGATTAACATGGACTCCCTGACGTACGGTCTCGCAGGAACCGGCAGTCAGGACTACGGGATGAAGTCCCGACTCTTCGCCGGATACACCTACACGCTGGGGAGTTACGACATCCTCAACGCCGAGACCCGGAACAGTGCCTTCGAGTCCGGCACGATGACCGACCAGGATGGCGAACACTCGCAGGCGCTCTACGAGCAGGTTCGGGTCCAACCTGGCAACGAGTTTGTTCACTTTCTGACTATCGAAGCCGGAACCCCTGCGATGCTGGCATACGTGATGCACAACGTTCTCAACACCTACGGGTACGGTGCCCGCGAGACCAGAAGCGCCAAAACGGTTCAGAACGACATCCGTGCGCTGGTGCTCGCGGACAACCCGGTGTTGCTCTCTGTCGGGGAGTTCGTCGAGAACCACGACCCCGAGCCGGACTCGGCAGCGGTCGGAACGGCGCTCGGAAACTACCTCGCTGCACACAAACAGGCCAACTGGGAGGTCTACGGCGACGGTGAGGTTCCCGGGACGAACGATTTCCCCGACTGGTTTACGAGCCTGAAGGGTGTGGCCGGCCGGCAGCGAGACGACTCGGAGCGTGTCCTCCGGGAACTGCTCGTCGCGGATACGGAAACAGCCAAACACTCGGAAGACGGGATTCCGAACTTCGACGGGTGAGAAAGTGATGTCCACGGCAAGCGGAGAGTCGGTCGTTGCACACACGTACGACGCGACACTCTACGCTCCGCTGTTCTACGCGAGCAAGGAGGGGACCGTCATCGAAACAGACCCCGTCGTGGCGGCGACGGCACTGCTCCACGCCGTTGGGTACGAGTACTACGACCTCGGCAAGGCGTTCGCACTCGTTGGCGACGCAGCAACGTCCGCGAGCTACTCCCGACTGTGCGAGTTGCCACTGTTCACAAGTGAAATGGTGCCACAGGGTGACTACGAGGTCAACGAGCGGACATTTCGGACGGTCGCTTACACGACAGAGCGTGCCGTGGTATCGCAGGACGGTAGCGTCGGTGAGTACATCCGGGGCAGTAAGAAACCGGTTCCGCGACGACTCGAAGGGAGCAACGCCGGGTGGCACAAGATGCGCGAGTACGTCGGCCTCCCGCCGGGTACGGAGTTTCGGTTCACACTCTGGACACACGAGGACGAGGACCCGCCCGAAACGCTTGGATTCCGGGTTGGTATTGGTCGAACCGGCGAGGTGCGCGCACGCCGCCGACCCACGACCGACGGAGAGGTCACTGTCAACCAGTACCTGCTCCAGTCGGTCTACGAGGTCGGCGAGGAGACGATATTCGACATCATGGACCGCGCAGACGACTACAGCCGCGGCAACGATGTACGCACCAACCGGTTTGTCGGCGTCGATACCGACTGGTTCACCGCGGAGGTCGTCCCCGAGATAGTCAGCTAAGCGCTACAGATCACACAACAGGTACCGACAATGGCTGAACCATCCGAGACATACGTGGTCGGCGGTGCGGGCCTGCCAGTCACGACAACCCGCCACCCGTTCGACCGCGAGTACGACCCCCGCTGGTTCCAGGATGACGCCCTAGAGTGGATACACGGGTCGGACACGGCACCGGTCGAGTTACTCGCGGCCCCGACCGGCGCGGGCAAGACCGACGTGATTGCTGCGCTCGCGGACGCGGCATCGCAGACGCTGTGTGTTTATCCGACGAACGCGCTCATCGATGCACAGAACGAGGAACTCGAATCGAGAGGCCTCGAAACCGAGATTGTAACGGGCGAGACACTGTCTGGGCAGGGCCAAGAGCGCGCGAACGAGCTTCTGCAGCGGGTCAAGGACGGACAGCTCGGCGACCGGGACGTGTTCATCACGAACCCCGACGTACTGCAGGCGACAGTCCAGAATCTCTACTTCTCGCCGGGCAGTCGGTTGCTGCAACTCTACGCGCAGTTCGATGCCGCGGTGTTCGACGAGTTCCACTACTACGGTCCGCTGGCCGCGAGTGGCCTCCTGACACAGATCAAGATACTGTCGGAGCGTGGCGCGGAGCTGACAGCGGAAGGGAAAGAGCCCCCGCGGTTCCTGCTCTCGTCGGCGACCCCGGATGCCCGGTTCGTGGAGTACGTCCGCGACGACCTCGGACTGGACGTGCGGGAAACGCGCTCGCGGCTTCGTGGCACCGATGTCTCGCCTCGTGGACCGACTCCCGAGACAGAACTTGTCTACCAGGACGACACCGACCGCGCCGGGACACCCGACGTAACCGAGCAGTTCGATGAGGCCACTGGTCCAGTCGATTCCTTCCCCGGTGAGGTCACTGTCGAGACACCACCAGACACGTCGCGGTTCCGCTCGCCGATGCTGGTTCGGCGTTACGACGCGTCGATCGGAAAGTCATTCGAGACCGTGGCGGACACGGTTCAGACCGCCATCGAGCGGGAGTACGAGGGCGGCGAGCCGATCGCGGCGGTCATCTTCAACTCTGCGGCCCGCAGCAACGAGTTCCAGGAGTTCCTGCGTCATAATCGCCCCGCGCTCGAAGCGGACGTGGCAAAGGACAACGGCTACGACACGAACGCTGACCGGACAGTGCCAGCGGAGACGGCGGCGCTCAACACCACGAGCAAGGGCGAGGTTGGGCTCGACTTCGATATCAGACACCTCGCGGTGGCGAAGCCATTTACCGCAACGCAGTTCATCCAGCGAATCGGGCGCGCGGGGCGACAGTCACCAGCGGTTGTCGACATCTACGGGCTCGCAGACCCGGGGTGGCCGCCAGCGCAGGCATACCCCGGGTTCCTCCGCCGGGTGGCCGATACACTCGGCGAGTCGGAAACGAGGTACCGCCAACTCCGTGACCTGGCCGGCATGCGGTCGGCACACGCCCTCCGGGACCGCCTCAGTGACGACAGATTCCACAACGAGGGGATCTACGAGGACTTCAGCGGCTTTCCGACCGAGTCGCGGTGGCGTGGGTTCCTCGACGACCTGGAAGCGGCGAGAGAGACACTGGAGGGCGACGACTGGCTCGGTCCGACACTCGACCGAAGCACGGCTCGCCTCATCCGCGGCGCACACCACGCCACCGCGGGGCTACAGTCGCTCAGAGGACAGACGCTCACCCATCCGGTCACGTATCCACGCGCCGGGGAACAGGAACAGACCGAGTACGACCTCACGAGCGCGCTCGCTCACTACGCGATCGACCGGGTCGACAGCGAGCGGGTCGTGCACCTGTCGAGCGAGCGCTCGCCGGGGCCGCTCCGGGGATACTACCCGGGTCAACCGAACGGTGGCGACGGCATCGACCTGATGCAGGCCGGGTTCATCGTCGAGCGCAAGCTCCGCGAGGGGTATCTCGAACTGGTCGAGAGGGCAGACACACTTTCCGACGTGCCGCTCTCGGAGGCGGACCTGCGGGCGTTCTTCGAGCTCATACCGTTGCGGGCGGCGACGATTCCGGACCGCCTCCGAGCCGGACTGTACGAGATCGAGTGTGACACCGACCGCGGGGAGGTGAGTGAGATTGCCCGTCGGGAGTGACCATCGTCACGAGCTCGTTGCGGTCAGCGCGCTCAATCAGTACCTGTACTGTCCACGCCGGTACTGGTACTACCGGTTCTACGACGCCGGCGACCGGTCGGCGGACTTCGTCGAGGGGACGGCTCGGCACAGAGACCAGCGCCGACAGCGCGACCAGTTCCGCGAGCAGTACTACGTTGCCCCCTCGCTCGATCTTCACGGACAGGTCGACCTGGTGGAGGAAACAGAACAGGGTCTGGTTCCAGTCGAGCGCAAGCGCGCGACCAGTGGACGGTATTACTGGAACGACGAGGTACAGCTCGCAGGGTACTGCTGTCTGCTCAACGCAGCAGCTGAACGGCAGGTAGACCGAGGATACATCTACCTCTACGAGACCGACAAGCGCCACGAAATACTGATCACCGAGAAACACCAGCAGGCCGTGATGGACGCGATTTCGGCAATCCGGTCGATGTCACCGGACGAGCCGCCGGGTGTTGTCGACAATCCTAACAAATGTCGTGGGTGCTCAGTTCGTCACGAGTGTCTCCCGGCCGCAACCTCGCGGCTCGACCCGGAGGTCGCAGCAGGATCAGAATGGGCGGAGGTCAGCCCTCATGAGTGAGCCACAACCTGGCGTCGATCCGCGACCGCCAATAGCGGATACGACGGTTTACCTGACCGAGCAGGGGACACAGCTTGGTGTCACCGACAACCGATACGTCGTACGCGATGTCGAGGGGGACGACTCTGACACGCTGGCGGAGTTTCCCGTGGCGAAGGTCGAAACCATCTGCGTGTTCGGAGCCGGTATCGACGTGACAGCGTACGCTCGGTCGACGGCGGAACAGAACGAGACAGTCATCAACTACTTCACCGTCAACGGCCGGTTTCGTGGTCGGTTCGTGCCCGAGGGGACGACCATTGCGGTGCTTCACCGACAGCAGTACGAACTATCAGACAGCGAGCGGTTGTCAGTGGCGCAGGCCTTTGTCACGGGCAAGCTACTGAATGCTATCGAGCATCTTCGGCGGAAATCAGCCCTCGACTCAGCCGGCGAGGATCTGCTGGACGCGCCCGAAAAGGTACCGCAGTGTGAGACGATGAACGAGCTCCGCGGTGTCGAAGGCGCGGCGGCACGGGCGTATTTCGAGTCCGTGGGGGAGACGCTTCGTGATGGCTGGGCGATGGAGCGACGAACGACACGCCCGCCGGAGGACCACACGAATAGTCTACTCTCGCTCACATACACGATGGTACAGCGGGAGGTCGAATCGGCGCTGAGACAGGTGAAGCGCCTCGGGGTCAAGCCCCGAGGCTTCCTGTTTCTACGACAGAACTTGCAAGAACAGTATCTTGATGATACTGTCTCACAGCGGCTCCAGTCTCCGCAGGCGTAGATTCGGCCTCTCCCAGACCTACTTGGTAGCGACGGCGGAGCGTCTGACCGTCCGTGTTTTTGGACTTGAAGCCGGACGCGAGTAGCACCGTCACACCTCATTGTTCGAGATGCTTCGAGTTAATGGTTTGGTTCAATTCGTGTCGGCTTCATCCACGGGGTCAAGCCCCGTGGCATTCGCCTTCTACCGCTTGTAAACCTCGACCCGTACGTCGGGATCTTCCACGCGGAGCGACACGGAAAGCCCG
>OBKM01001286.1_pt1 | contig 10367 bp, 5 predicted proteins | sample 1519691 | NCBI WGS metagenome assembly OBKM01 (sample SAMEA37050418, study PRJEB22526) | metagenome | biome: saline pan; feature: lake; material: water | place: Egypt | collected 2015 | depth 0.5 m
CGGTGCCGACAATCACGACGTCGCGCGTCTCGGCCTCCGAAAAATCGATGCCCTCGAATGCAGATCGGTCAATACCGTTACTTCGCAACATAAATTATCAACTTATTTTTTGAATAAAGATGCTTCAGGTTCTCGATTCGACTACCCCCGGTTCCGGCTGGGATAGCCTGGAGGTGAGATTGCTACTCTGCGAGTGCTTCGATCTTCTCCGCGAGCTGCGGCTTGGGGACGGCGCCGACGGCCTCGTCAGCTACTTCGCCTTCCTTGAAGAAGAGCAGCGCAGGAATGGCGCGGATGCCGTACTCTTGGGCAGTCTGCGGGTTGTTGTCGACGTTGACTTTGCCCACCTTAATCTGGCCCTCATACTCTTCAGCGAGCTCCTCCACGACGGGGGAGACGACGCGGCAAGGCCCGCACCACGGCGCCCAGAAATCGATGAGCACCGGCTGGTCGGCATTCAGCACTTCGTCCTCGAACGTATCGTCGGTAAGCTCAATCGGTTCAGCATTGTCACTCATAGTCTTAGAACAGGTTGGTTATGAGAATTACGCGAGAGTCATGAAGTCATGCTGCGATGTCGAGTCTGCTGATTTCTGTCACGCGCCCATACCGGCTCAGGTTGGTTCGGTGGTGCCATTCGCTTCCGCGTCTACGGGCAAGTCAGCCGCTTCCCACTCTGGATACCCACAGTCGAGCCGGTGGGCCACGCGCCCGTTTTCGCGGAGCTTGCGGACTGCTTCTGAAGAGAGCACGCAGTACGGTCCTCGGCAGTACGCTACAATTTCCGTATCATCGGGCAGCTCATCGATGCGGTCCTCCAACTCGTCGAGCGGCACTGAGCGGGCACCGGCGATATGACCCGACTCGTACTCTTCTTCGGGGCGCACGTCGATTACCTCGACCGAACCGGCCTCCAGGCGCCGGCGGAGCTCCTGCATATCGATCGGCTGGAGGGCGTCAGGATCCTGGGCGTAATCCTCCATAATTTTGTTGATCTCGGCCAGCCGCTGGACGCCGACCTCGCGGAGCGCCTGCCAGAGCTGGAAGACGCTGTCATTGGCGAGGCGGTAGAGGACGCTCGTTCCTTCCTTGCGCGTCTCGACGAGCCGTGCTTGGTGCAGCACTTGCAGGTGCTGCGACGCGTTGGCGACCGAGAGGTCGGCCGCCTCGGCCAGTGAACTCACCGAACGCTCGCCCTGCGCCAGGAGATCGATCAGGCGAAGACGATGCTCGTTGGCAAGCGCCTTGCCGATCCGGCTAAACTGTCGGTAAAGAGCTTCTTGTGGGTCGGGATTGCTCATGGGATATTCGGCTGCGTGTCCTCAGAAGGGAGGGGGCGTGGTACGTCGCAATCAGTCCGATCACTCAGGACAACCCGTAAAAAATTCCTGCGGTTGATGTATCGGTTGATGCAGTAAGCAAGACGATTGCGCCAAGCTGTCTTAAGTAGTTTCATAATTCAACTTATTTATTGAACTTGGAGCACTTGAAATGCAAAGGCCACTCCAGAGTTTCAGAAATCGGGCGCTGCCGAGGATGGGAAGCAGGATTCAACTGAGGTTCACGGGCTGTGTGGTAGGCTGGGAGGGCGCTAGCCCGGAGCCCCAGCGCTAGCGACATAACCCTGCGGCTCCCGAGCTTGACCTGGCGCCCCCCAAGGGTCCTTGGGCTGACGCCTAGGTCTTCATTTCTCAAGAGAAGCGAAGATAGCTCAGTCGACGAACAAGAGGTCCACTTCTCGCTTCTCTGTGTTCGCGCCAATGATCTGCACGCGCACCTGATCGCCGGGACGGTATGTTTGGCCCGTGTTGCGGCCCGTCATCGTGTACGTGTGCTCGTCGTACGTGTAATAGTCGTCGTCCATGTCGCGAACGTGCACGAGGCCTTCGACGAGCAGGTCGGTCATCTCTACGAAGACGCCGAACTTCGTCACGCCGGTTACGACGCCTTCGAACGTATCGCCCACGTGCTCTTGCACGTATTCGACCTGCTTGAGCTTCACCGATTCGCGTTCAGCTTCTTCGGCGTTGCGCTCCTGCTCGGAGCAGTGCTCGCAGGCGTTAGCGAGGTCCTGCAGGTCAACACCTCCGCCGTCGTCCGCGTAGCGCTTCAGGAGGCGATGGACGATCAAGTCGGGATAGCGGCGGATGGGACTCGTGAAGTGCGAGTAGTGCGAAAAACCGAGCCCGTAATGCCCGATGTTGTAGACGTCATACTTGGCCTTCGACATGGCCTGCAGCGCCGCGCGCTTAATGACGTCCTCTTCCGGCTGGCCCTTGATCTGTTGCAGGAGATCATTGAGATCTTTGGATCGGGCGTTGCCGTTGGTAATCGTCAGATTGTGGCCGAAGAGCCGGACGTATTCAGCGAGCTCCGTGATTTTCTCGCCGTCAGGCGTGTCGTGCACGCGGTAAATGAACGGCTTTTCTGGATCGTGGCCGTTTGACTCCGGATCGTCCGAGTCGGTGTCTCCGATATGGCGCGCTACGGTCTGGTTGGCGAGCAGCATCAGCTCCTCGATAAGCCGATTGGACTCCATGCGCCGCTTCGGAACGATGTCGACAGGATGCCCCTCGTCATCGAGAAGAACTTTAACTTCAACGGTGTCGAAGTCGATGGAGCCCTCGCGGAGCCGCTTCTTGGTGAGCGTCTTCGTGAGGCGGTTGGCATTCACGATGTCGGATGCGACGGGGTCTTCCGGATGGCCGCCATCGATGTACGTCTGCGCCTGGTCGTACGTGAGACGGCGGTCGGAGTGAATGACCGTCTCAGCGATCTCGTAGTCCTGGATTTCGCCGTGAGTGTCGACCTCCATGATGCAGGAGAAGGCGAGTTTATCTTCCTCCGGGCGGAGGGAGCAGACCTTGTTCGAGAGCTTCTCCGGCAGCATGGGAATCGTGCGATCCACAAGGTACACGCTCGTTGCTCGCTCGCGCGCTTCCTGGTCGATAGCCGAGCCCGACTCTACGTAATGACTGACGTCCGCAATGTGGACGCCGATCTCGTAGTTGCCGTTCTCCAGCTGATCAATGTGAATCGCATCGTCGAAATCCTTGGCGTCAACCGGGTCAATCGTGAAGGTTCGCTTGTGACGCAGGTCGAGCCGTTGATCGATTTCTTCCTGCGGGATCTCCGTGGGAATGTCGGCGGCTTCGGCCTCGACCTCATCGGGAAAGTCGGCACGCACGTCCATGCTCATCGCGAGCGAAAGAACGCGCACCTCGGGGTCGTCGCTCGGCCCGATCACGCGCAGGACACGCCCCTCGGGCGATGCCTTGCGGCTCTCAAAGCGGTCAATCGAGACGACTACCTTCTCGTCTTTCTGGGCGCCGTTGAAGGATTGCTCCGGCACGAAGATATCCTGCGGAATCCGCTGGTCGTCCGGGACGACGAACGCGTAGTCGCCGTGCGGCTCGAACGTGCCGACCACCTTCGTGCGCTTTCGTTCGATGACCTCGATAACTTCGCATTCGCGCTTCATGCCCGGGCCCTTCGGCTGCGCGCCGAGGGCCACCCGCACGACGTCGCCGTCGAGCGCAGTGCTCATGTTATACTCACGGATGAAAAACTCCTCTTCGCGGTCTTGGGCCTGCACGAAGCCGTAGCCATGGTCCGTGACAGAGAGCCGGCCGATCGCCTGATTGGGACGGCCCTTGTGGGCATACTTGCGATCGCGCGAGCGAACGGCGTCGTCGCGCTTCAGCTCTTTCAAGACATCCTGGAATGTTAGATAGACTTGATTGTCGCCGTAGCCGAGGGCATCGGCAATTTCGTGGTCGCGAAAGGTCTGATCAGGATGCTCGCTCAGGAAAGATAGGACTTCGTCGCGGATCTCGTCCGCGGACTTCTTAGTCGTTTGAGAGGTGCTCACTAGTTCGTCAAAGAGTCAATTCTAAAATATCGTAGAATATATCATCACTGAAAAGGAAGAATGGAGGCGGAGTTCAGCCCCAACTGGCCTCAACGGTCGTATTCGCGCAATCTTGTCTGCCCGAGACGGTGAGCTAATCGGAGGTGGCAATTGGGTCATCCTCGTCGTCCTCCGGGGGCTCGTCAGATCCAACGCCTGGGATCCAGCCGAAAATGCTGTTGATCACACGGCGCCAAGTGCTGAACTCCGTTTGATAGGAGAGGCCCGCTCCGGTGGTACTCGTGAGCGTCTGGTCGTTAAGAACGGCATCGCCGGTGCGGCGGTGAAAGGCTTCCGCGGAAACGAAGGGGCTCAAGCGCACCTCGACGACGAATTCGCCCTCGATGCCCTGTCGCTGCTGGCGACGCTCCTGATCGCTCTGATATACGCCCTCGCCGCGAATAATGAGACGTTCGTCCATCAAGCGAAGAGCAACACCGTAGATCACGTCAAGGTCCTGCGGGTCTTCGCCCTGCAGGCCGAGCGTGAAGTCCAGGTTGGGAAGGGCCAGGTCGAGATACTCGTTAAGCTGGCTAGCAACGAGCTGGGAGACGCTGTTGAAAGCCAGCTGGGAGCCTGCGGTGGCAAGCCGCTCGCCGGCACCGTCACGACCGCCGGGCGCGTCGGCGGCGGCCTGCGTGGTGAGCAGGAAAGTGTTGGTCAGCAGCACGCTCGTGGCAAACTCCGTTGCGAGGTCAGGCTGGTTGAAGACGGCATCGAGCGTCTCGTTAAAGAAGGGCGCGGCCTCGTCACGCCGCACCATCGAGAGGCCCAGGTCCACGCGCGGCGACTCAACGCGATCGGTGATGGATAGCTCGACCGTCAGTGGAATGCGGCCCTGCTGCCGGAGCGTCGACGACAGGCCCGCCGTGGACGCTCGCGTGCGATAGGAAGCCTCGATGTCGAGTAGCGCGTTGGCCGGGTCGCCGTCCCACGTGATGGTGCCTCCGTCGATCGAAAATTGACGCGTGAAGACTTCGCCCGCAGTGAACTGATAGCTCCCACCGTCGAGCTCCAGGGTGCCGAACGTAAGGAATTCACCGTCCTCGCGCTGCAGCTGGACGCGTCCGGAGCCCACCCCATGCACAACATCACCGATGATGGGGTCAAAGACCAAGTTGACGCGCGACTCGCTTGGGGCCGTGACATTCAGGTCGATTTCCAGCCCGTCGATGAAGTCCGAGTCCTCACCGAAATCTTCGAACTCACCAGCCGGCGTAACCCGGCGGTCCTGGACGTCCGAGTCGCGCTCCAGGGAAGGACGTTCGCTCTCTACAAGACGCTGATCCGGCTCGGGGAACCGTCCTTCTTCATCCGCGAAGACGACAAATCCTGTCTCGTCGTTGAAGTCATCGTCTTGCACAGGAATGTAGAGTTCGCTCCGTGCAGCCGTTTCCGCATTGTCAGAGCGAAGCGTCGCATCGGAAAGAGGACCTGTGAGCGTAACATCACCGGATGCCCAGATCTGTCCGTAGAACGGAAGATCGGTAGCCGAGGCGACGTTCATGACAGGCACCTCGTCGAGCGCTCCGCTGAGATCGAAGGAGAAGAACTCGTACTCGTTGAAGAAGATTGAGCCAGTGACGAGACCATTTCCTCCGTCGGGACCAGCAAGGTGGACGTTGTCTAGATGGATGCCCTCGGAGTTCACGCGAACGGGCCCGTCGAGGGCGTACTGTAGGTTGAAGCGCGGCATCCGAAACTGCCCGTCCTGAAGCAGCAGGCTGGCCTGGAAGAGCGGCATGCCGAACGAACCGTTGATCTCACCATCGCCGGTGAAGTAGCCTTCGACGTTCGTGATGTCACCGGAGAAAATATATTCGAAGAAGAAGGCGCCTGCCCGTTCTACGTCGACGTCGAAATCAAGAAGACTGCTGCTGGGGCGCTCCTCGCCCAGGGCAACGCCGGGGAGCTGCATGCGACCGTTCAGTGAGAGGTCGTTTGTGATCAGCTCCTGGGGAGAAGCCAACAGGTGATCTGGCAAGTCGACGGAATCTTCGTCGGACCCGTCGCCAAAGGCTCCTTCAATAGGAGACAGACGGCCATCGATCTCGATGTCGGGCGAGTCGGAGTCAAGGCTGCCGGTGAGGTGGGCATCTCCCAGCAGACGCTCGCCCAGCGTGAGCCAGGAGACGTCGACCGAGGTGTGCAGCTCAGGAGAGTCAAAGCCGCCCGTCATCGCCAAGGTGCCGTCTGCTAGTCCACCAATCGGGCGGAACGTCCCCAAGAGATCGGAGAATGGCCGGAGCTGTACGCCTTCTGCTTCGGCGTAAAGCGTGTCAGTTTCTACCTCGGAGTAGGTACCGTGGAGCGTGATCTGCTGCGGCGTGTCGACGGCGGGTGGCGTGGCAGTCAGCGTAAAGGGCGACACGCGAAATCCGTCCGCGTAGGCCGCGATGGTCGAGGGATCATCCTTTGTCCAGGCGTAATCCCCCATACCGATCTCTAACTCGTGCACGGTGATGGCATTGCGATCACTGAGCGCATCGAGCGTGGCATACATGTGAAACGATCCGGCGGAGCCGCGACCGTTCGCCTCGGCGCGCAGGTGGCCCTGCTGACTCCCATAGTTGAAGGTAAGGCGGGGCGAGCGGAAGCGGGTGGTCGATAGAGTGGCCTCTTCAGCCCGCACGTCTACTCGAGAGGAAAACGTTTCATCCAGAGGGGCGTCAAAGGACCCGGCCGATTCAAACTGAATGTTTATGTCGCGCGTCTGAAGGGGGCCTACCGAGAGGAGGGGATCAGACAGCGATCCCTGCATCGTAAAGCGCTCCGCGTCCGCTGTAAAAAATACAGTACCGTCCAAATCGGAGTGAAGTGAGGAGGCCCGCGGAAACAGAGCATCGAGCACATCCGAGCGTTTTACCTCGAGGGACAGGCGTCCCTGCATGGCACCGTTAAACCCCGCTTCTGAGAGTGCGCGTCGCGCTTCTGCCTGCCACTGATGACGCTGCTCTTCGGGAAATGCCGCCGTCGGTTCGAAGAAGGGCATGGTAGACGCGGAGGTATCCGCAGCGGCAAACAGGCGGGGCATCGGCTTATCCCACTCCTCGCGCACGGTTTCTGCCACCGACCGGCCCCAGAGACGCCCGAGGTGCCACAGCGGAGTGAGCGCGACATCCCCTTCCAGGCGCATGGATGCAATATCTCCCTCGACTTTCAGGCGAGGACTGCTGGTCTGATGGGGCGGGGTGAGCGTAACGGTGGTTTCCTGGGGAAGCAGCGAGCGGTTCACGCCCTGATGGGCAATCTGCGAGCTGTCGGTGCGGAGCGTCATCGTGCCGTCGATCTCATCGAGCGTGGCGCCACTGCCGGAGAGCTCGAGCTCGGCGCTCAGGCGCGATTCAGGGGCATCCTCGAACGGCAACGTTGCAAGATTGAAGCGGTCGCTGCGAGCGGAAAGCTCGTAGGTTGGTCGATCGGTGCGAACGTCTAGGTAACCGTCCGCTTCCAGATGGCCTATTCCGTCGTGCCAGATGGTGCTGTGGCCGGTGAGCAGCCCTTCCTGCGCGACAGCGCCGACACGCAGCGAATCGACGGCATGCTCACCGACGTACGAGTCGCCGAACGTGGCCTCGAGGTTGGCTTCTGCGCCTTCAATGGAGGTGCCCATACCGGTCAGCTGCGCGCGACCGTAGAGAGCGCTTTGGTGTTCAGGGTTGCGCGTGAGTGCGGCTATGTTGAGCCCACTCGTCGTGACGTCCGCCGTGTAGTGAAGCTGCTCATGAGTCTGAGCATCCGAGTGGTAAGAGAGGTCGAGAACACCGTCTAGGTCGCCTGCCGAGCTGATGATGGATCCCGCTGCGCGGATTCGCGTCTGCAGCGTGCGAAAGTCGGGGCCGAGCGGCACCGATCCTTCAAGCTGGAGGTCGGGGGCTTCAATCAGGTCCAGATGGTCGAACTGTCGAAGCGGCGCGTCCGGCCAGACGGCGCGCAGGTCCGCCAGAGCCAGCTGGCTCCCAGAGCCGTCCAGGTCGAGGTCGAGCGTCTGGGGGAGGTCGCGCACGCGGCCGCTGAGCTCCAGGTAGGAATCGCCGTGCGCCAGCCGCAGCGGCTCCACGGACAGGTTGGAGAGCGAGCCGCTGATCTGACCGGTTACCTCGAGGGAATCGCTGAGCGGAAGACGCGGAGAAATGCGCTGCAGTTCACTGAAATTCAGCTGTCCCGTTCGCAGATTCAGGTCGAGTGTCGGATCGCCGTACGCCTGCTCAGGATCCTCGGACGGGCCCAGGCTGGCGTTGAACGCTACGCTGCTTCCTCCAACCTGGAGTTGCACTTGTTGGAACGACCATTGGTCATCTGCCCCGACCAGCTGTCCCTGCAGCCGGTCGATGGAGAGATCCCGATCGGGCAGCATACCGGACAGGTGGACTACCTCGATGAAGTGCTCTCTCTGATTCCATTCAACAGTCAGTCGGGCGTCGATATTGCGAATCTGCGACTGCGTATAGTCGAACAGCCAGTCGCGCTCCACTGGATCGGGAGGCGGGCCGGCTCGCAGCGTGTTCACGATTCCCTGGTGGAGGTGAATATCTGCCACGGTGAGGTCGAGGAGCGCCTCGTCGGCCGACGTTTCGGATTCGCCTCCAGCGAACTGGCGAAGTAAGTCTCCTCCGTTCCATACGCCGTCAGCGTTCCGATGGAGCATGATCTGGGGACGGTAGACGTCTAGCGACCGAAGGGACAACTGCTGGCTGATCAGCGCGCTCCATCGCGGTCTGGCAACGACCGAGTCGATCTGTGCCACCAGCCGACCTTCCGCGTCGCGGAGCTGGACGTCACGAGCATACATGTCGCTGATCAGGTTTCCCGAGAGGGTCCCGATGGCGAGTTCAGCGTCGTAGTTGGCGTTGAACTGGCTTTCAATCTGCTGCTTGAGTTCCTCGCGGCCCACCTCGGTGCGGGTCAGCGCAAAAAACACAACGATTCCCAAGAGCACGGCAAAGGCCGTGTACTTAATGAAGTGCTTGGGAATACGTAGGAAGGAGCGGGCGTTCACGAGGGGGCGAGCAGGCTACGTTCGCGAAAGTATCGCGAGAGCGGATGGGGCCGTTCTTTTCTATGACGAGGACATCCTATAACGAATAATAGGGAATTTAGTGCCAATAAAAGCTTTGGGACTATGACCCCGGTTCTTGGATGGCAAATTCCCATGCTTGTTCAAGGTCGGAGCGAGTCGGTTCGCTGGTCACGTAAGCATGACCAACTTGGTCAATGAGTACGAAGTGAAGCACGCCGCCTCGAGCCTTTTTATCGGACTGCATCGCCGTCAAGAGGTCATCGAACGGGATATCGCGGAGGTCTGCCTGAACGGGAACGGCGCGCACCAGATGGTCCGTGCGGTCCAAATCGAGATCGGGATGCATCCGGTGCGAGAGGTGGAGGTTGGCTCGCATTCCGACGGCCACCGCCTCGCCGTGTGTCAGCGTGCCGTAGCCCGTTACGCGTTCAATGGCGTGGGCAAAGGTGTGTCCAAAATTGAGCACGGCGCGCCGGCCTTGCTCGCGCTCATCTTCGGCGACGATATGGGTTTTGACGCGCGCCGCGCGGTGGATAACCTCGGGGTGGACGTCGTTCCGGCGGAGCATAACGTCCGTGATGGCGTCCTCCAGCAGGTGAAACAGCTCCTCGTCGGCAATCAGGGCGTGTTTGATGACCTCAGCCATGCCGCTGGTCCACTCTCGCTGCGGCAGGGTATCCACGGTGTGCGTGTCGGTGACCACCATGTCGGGCTGATAGAACGCGCCGATCAGGTTTTTCCCGGTGTCGTGGTTGATACCGGTTTTGCCTCCGATGGAGCTGTCCACCTGGGCGATGAGCGAAGTGGGCAGGTGCACGAGCGGGAGTCCTCGCAGGAGGGTGGCGGCGGCGAACCCGGCCAGGTCGCCCACGACCCCTCCGCCGAGTGCCAGAACGGGCGTGTCGCGGTCGAGGCCCCAATCGAGCGCCTCATCATAGATGGCGTGCAGGTGCCGCGCCGATTTGGTTGATTCCCCCGGCGGAAGCACGATAACTTTAGGAGTCCAGCCGGCCTCCTCCAGCGTCGGTCGAAGCGGCGATCGGTAATGGGAGGCCACGTTCTCGTCAGTGATCAACAGACAGCGGCCCGCGTGCAGCCCGGCATCTTCCAGAAGACCGGGCAGATGGCGAAGTGAGCGGAAGTGAATCGAGTAATCACGTTCGCCGTCGAGGGCAACGGTCAGTGGCGAGAAGCGGTCAGTGATCATGGTGAGGGAGGGGTAAGACGACTAGACTAAGTGCGGCATCTGAACGGGCGCAGCCCGCTTTCGGTCCACCTCAATGCAAGCGATGTGCTGCTGGATTAGAAGTGAATCCCTGGACCGGTCAGCCTGTTCACAGTAGAGCGTTCTGCGCCGAAGTCACGATGTACACATATGGTTCTAAGTAGGACAGCGAAAGAACATTATGACTTCGAAGCGATGTAGAAGGACGCTTC
>OBKM01001287.1_pt1 | contig 10367 bp, 8 predicted proteins | sample 1519691 | NCBI WGS metagenome assembly OBKM01 (sample SAMEA37050418, study PRJEB22526) | metagenome | biome: saline pan; feature: lake; material: water | place: Egypt | collected 2015 | depth 0.5 m
GTTTGCCGACGATGACGACCGTCGTCATCACCAGCGAGTTACCCATGTACCGAGCAAAATCGTACTCGAAGAGGACGGCAGTGTAGTTCTCGACGAGCTGGGTCCCGGGGAGCACGTCCGTGATCTGGTAGATCTCACTCGTCGACTGCGTGCTGTAGATCGCCGCGAGGACGAGCGGGGCGAGTACCACGAGCAACGCAAACCACAGGGCGCCGTGGACGAGGAGACGGTACCAGCCAGGGGACTCGACGGTCGTTCGGAGCCGGGCAGTCAGCCGGTCCGGTGCGGTCGCCATTATTATATGTCACGAGTTATCTTTTGCAAATTGTCGCGGAGATATAGTACACTCTCATACCGGTCATCAGGGTCTTTAGACATTGCCGTCAGGAGAATTTCATCAAGTTCTTTGGGCACATCCGCAATATTGCTCGGGAGATCGGGATCCTCATTCTTGATCTGCTCCATCACTGCAAACACTTCACCGCTGAATGGAGAACGCCCGGTGAACAGCTCATAAAAGACGGCACCCAGCTGGTAAATATCAGTGAAGTTATCTGATGACTGCTCGGGATCGAACTGCTCTGGGGCTGCATATTCGACAGTCATGCCCTCACGACTCTTTGACTGATCAAGTAAGTGCTTCGAGAGTCCCCAGTCAGCAACTTTCGCGACTGGCCGTCCAGGACCAGACTCAGTGAACAGAATGTTTTCTGGCTTGATGTCCAAGTGTGCAACCCCTTTCTGATGGGCATGATTGACGGCATCAGTTACCTCAACTGCGGCCTGCAGTTTCTCTTCAAAACTCATCTCGTCTGCCACCGTATCCAATGACCCAGCCTCCATGTACTCCATAATAATCCACGGAAGCGGCCTGCCGCCGTAGTCGATAACTCGTACGATATGATCATGATCATCAAGTCTGCTCCACCGCTTAGCTTCCTCAATTAATTGATTACTCTGAGAGACCTCTATTGTCCCACTCACCCGCGGCTCTTTGACTGCTACAGTAGCTTCAGTCTGTCCAATGGCTAATTTGCCTGTATACACGTCAGCGAAGCCACCGCTGCCGATTAATTCGCCACGCTCAATATCGTCATACTCTACGGAGAAATCCTCTGGCAGGTCTGAAATACGACTATCACTTGTGGCTGAATCATCATCAGGTGGCGCCTCAGTAGCTTGATTCGCAGCGTTCTTTTCAGTGCTAGCAGCAGTCACAGAGTGGTCAGTCTCAGTACTCGAGCCACTGCCGGCACTAGCCAGATAGCCACCAACAGAGAGGAGACTAAGCAGTAAGAACACACTGATCAGCGTCATATTTCCGCCCGGAATCGTCTCGATGATGCCTCCGTCATTTCCAGAGCTGGATGGAGTATTTGAATCCGACTCAGCTGTAGTTGTCGTCTCGCCATCCGTAGAGGACGGGGTATTCTCGCTTGTGTCTGAGTCGGACTCTGGTAGACTCGTTACCTCTGTTGCGGAGTCGTCACTCGTGGTGACGCCAAATTCGACATCGCCTTCGGCTAAGTCTGCGGTATCTGGAGTGAACTCAACGACAGTTTCTTGACCCGGTTGGACGTTGACGCGTTCCTGTGCAACGACATCGCCGTCAGCTGTGAGGTCAACCGTCTGATCGTCCGCGACATCGCCGCGGTTGGAGAGCGTAGCAATCACCGTTGGTCCTTCCTCCACATCTGTGACGCTGAACTCAGAAATTACAATCTCACTTGGCGAGACCACAGTTGCGCGTTCTGTCTCAGAATCATCGTCTGTGGCAAGGCCAAACTCAGCTTCACCCTCTGGGAGGTCCTCAACGTCTGGATCAAACTCAACTACTGATTCTCCGCCCGGCTGAACACTGATACGTTTGCTCTCAACTGTCTCCCCATCAGCTGTAAGCTCAATAGTCTGTTCGCCTTCGACATCCCCAAGATTGGAAACGGTGGCAGACACAACCGGGTCTTGCTCAATATCAGCGATGTTGAATTCAGAAATTACAATCTCGCTTGGTGCCAGCACAGTTGCGTCTGTCTTGGCGGTATCTGAGTTGCTACTAACCTCAAGGTCATACGTTCCACTACTTTCTGTCCCAATACTGAATTCTTCCTGTGTTCTTTCTCCTCCGCCCAGAGAGATTGACTTTGAGGTAACTCCCAATCCATCAGCAGCAACCTCAATTAACTGCTCTCCTGGGAGCTCTCCGACGTTTTCAACTTCGACGACAACCCGAAGATCGTCACCTGCTGTCGGTGATGACAACTCAGCAATATTCACTTGATACTCAGCATCATCCAGCTCGTCTTCAGAAACCGCAGTTACTGTTACTGTGCCAGTGTCGTCGCCAGTATCAAGATCATAAGTGACTTCGCTAGGTGTTGTTGGGACTGTAACATCAAATGAAATGGTATCTGTTTCGCCGACTTGTAATGAGGTATCTGCTGAACGAACCTGTTCACCATCTTGTGAGAGTGAGAGAACTGTTTCGCCTGCGGCATCTCCGTTGTTAGTGATAGTTGCAGTAATCTCAACGAACTCACCGGTCACAATGCGTGTATTTGCTGCGGATAGAGACTCAACGCTAAATGATGGGACGTCGCCTACAACTATTGTCCGGGTTATTTCATCCACCTTTCCACCATTATCAGTAACCTCAAGTGTAATTCTGTATTCGCCTGCACTATCCCACGAGTTTGAAAACGACTCACCGGATTCGAATGAGGTAAGTATGTTCCCAGAGGCAGAGGATTCATACTCGTATTTCCAATCATACTCAACAATCTCTCCGCTTGGTGCTTCAGACGCTGATGCATCAATCGTTACCTCTTTGTCAGGGACTTGTTCTTCTGGATTAATATCAAATTCTGCCGTTGGTCCTTCACCCGTGATTTCAACTGTTTTGGTGAGTGAATCCGTTTTCCCGCCGTTGTCAGTTACAGTCAGTGTGATATCGTATTCTCCATAATTATTCCACGAGTTTGAAAACGACTCACCGGATTCGGTTGAGTTAAGTATGTTCCCATAGGCAGAGGATTCATACTCGTATTTCCAATCATACTCAACAATCTCTCCGCTTGGTGCTTCAGACGCTGATGCATCAATCGTTACCTCTTTGTCAGGGACTTGTTCTTCTGGATTAATATCAAATTCTGCCGTTGGTTCTTCATCATTCTCACTCTCATTCACCTCTAATGTCGCTATTTGATCGTTAGTGTTGAACTGAGCAAACTGCGTATTGATATACTGAGGGTCAATGCTTCTATTATTTGTTTGCGAATTAATATAGTATGCATGTTCAGGTAGGTCTGATACAATGCTGCTAGTGATTGTGCTTTTCTGTCCACTATCTTCAGGTTCTTTGATGAAGGCTGCACTCGTATCTATCATCAACAAGCCTGCGGTTATGACTAACAGTGATAGAATAACTCCGAGCACGCACAGTCTCAGGTATTTTCCACTGCTGTTTATATTGTTCACAGCCATTCAGGTTTCACCACCATTTTGTATTAATAGTAGTGCAAATATCAGCTGTGACTCATAAAGTGGATTTGTCTCTACGGTATCACAACACGCACTCAACTGTGTGTCCGGTTCAGTGGATTGTTTGATCATATGTTTCACTTTACTTACTCTCATTCCGATTCGTTGCACTATTATGAAAACTTGGACAAGAAAGAACGACAGATATATTATCGCTTCCGTCTATCTGATCTGCTCGGTCTGTAAGTTGTGTAGCCGCTTGTGAGAGTGACTCTCCCCCGGCGATCACTTTTTTCAAAAATGTCTCAGGCACCTCATCGGTGAGCCCGTCAGAGCAGAGCAGAACCGTCCCGTCAAAGCTAAACTGCACTATTTCCGGATCTACATTGCTGTCAGTCCCGATTGCCTGCGTGAGGACATGCCGCTGTGGATGATCAGCAGCTTCCGCAGGCGTGAGTGTTCCCTGCTCGACTAACTGTTGTGCAACCGAATGATCCGTGGTAACCTGCTCAATTCCATCGTCACGGATGTGGTATGCCCGACTATCGCCAACATTAACGACCGCTACCGTGGTTCCGTCAATGAGTGCTGCAACGATCGTAGTTCCCATCCCTTCGAGTTCCGGATTACTCGCAGCGCGATCGGATACCGCCTTATGCGCGAGATTGACAGCCTGTAGTAGCACATCCGGAGTCTCATCGTGAGCCGCTTTGTCCCAGTCATGATCAGTAAGAGCTTGCACAACTGTCTCAACCGCAAGCTCACTGGCAATATCACCTGCTTGATGCCCGCCCATCCCGTCGGCGACAATTAGTAGCGTTTTGTCAGCTATCTTTCCAGTATAGACTGCATCCTCATTGTGATCGCGCTCACGACCAACGACAGTCCGAGAGGCTGTTTCAATCTTCATTCGCTGGTCCTATTACGAAACATTTGTCTGAACGAACATTAATCATATAGTCGCTCCACGCGATCGGCTATGAGTTCTAATTCGTCCTGTCGCTGCTCATCCAGCCCTGTCCCCCGCAATGGACCGCTAACCTTCGCGTCCAGTTCGTCGGTAAGCTGTCGAAGTTCGTCAACAACGGCATCGTAATCTGGGTCATCGACAGTGTGCTCTTCGACGAAATTTCGCATTTCAACGACTATCTTCTGGACCTCTACGACAGATGTTGACTTAGATTGTCGGAGACTTCGGGCTAGCGTTGCGGCGTGTGCCGCCGGTGAGACACCTCGAACCTGGTTGTCGGTAACGGCCATATCAAACACGTCCTCCAGTTCGTCTTTCGAGAGGGTCTGACTGTCGGGTTCAGCGGTCATCCGAATTTCTGTCGAGAACCCTAACTCAATAATACAGTTATCGGTCACAGTCAGCTGGTCGTCACGGTTGAGCGTGGTTTCTTGCCCTGGCTGTCGGACAGTAACGGGGTTCGTGCTATCCTGGTTGATTAACTCAATCCCACGTCGGACTGGTTTGACTCGGACCGGAGCCTTGCCATCGCGCTTCCGGCTGACTGCTGCGTCTCGGATGCCGAGATCAACTACCTCGTCGACTGTCTCTGCGACGACTCTGTGTGAGCCGTCGTCCTGCCTGTAGAGGCCAACAGGATCTTCGATCTGAATCTGCTTGACGATCTCTGTCTTCGAGACATCCTGCTTTGGCGTCAGGTATCGTCTCATGCTGTGATATGACGAGTGATGTGTCTGTATCGATGCCCTGTCGAAACCTCAGTATCTGTCCTTCGAGTCATTTCGCGTCAGGTGTATAGACATGTGTTTGGAAGTCACTCACCGGTTCAGTACCCTGTGTAGATGATATCACAGTTTGTACTGCCGGGTAGATACCGGCCGCGTCTTCATTGATGACAGCGACCGACACGGTTAGGACTCCCCTCCGGTCTCGTCCCACATCGCTAAGCTTGATTCAGTCTCGGTGACCGCCGTTTCAAGATGCTCTTGCGAGATCGGGACGATCTCATCAGAGTCACGAGCCTGTTTGAGTGCGTTACGGGCAGCTTTCGATGCGATTAGTTCGAGATCGCTTGCGGAGTAGCCCTCTGTCTGCTCTTTGATCTGTTGCCAGTCGATGTCGTCGGTAAGGACAGGCCTGTCACGTAGGTGAACACGCAGAATTGCGGCCCGGGCTTTGGCGTCTGGCGGTGGCACCTCAATTCGCTCATCAAACCGCCGCCATGCTGCCCCATCGATATCGTCCGGTAAGTTGGTGGCTCCAACAACGACGACATCTTCGCCCTTTGTTTCGGACATCTCTGTGAGGAACTGCGTGATCATCTGACTCTCACTCATTGTTTTCTGTGCGCCACCACTGCGCTCAGCCGCAATCGCCTCGATCTCATCCAAAAACATCAGACATGGCTGGTTGTTCCGAGCAACAGTGAATATCTCAGCCATATTTTCTGCCGATTCACCAACAAGCGAACTGGTGATTTCCGACGCCTGTATCTCCATGTAATTGTATCCCAACTCTCCGGCCAATGCCTCAGTAATATACGTCTTGCCGGTTCCAGGCGGGCCGTACAATAACAGTCCATTCACAACGCCAAGATCATACTGCTCGTACAGGTCTGGGCGCTCTAACGGGTCAATGACTTGATCACGCAGGGCCTGGATAAGATCAGTCATCCCGCCGACATCACCGAAGCCTAACTCTGGTGGCTCTGAGAGGTATGTCTCTGGATCGGGCTCTGCTGAGTCATCGTCAGAACCGGCATCGCCACCATCATCTGTAGGCGCATTCTCTCTGTCTGGTGACGCACTCTCATCCGATGACTGGAGCGCTCCGTCTTGCTCGAGTTTCTGCGCCGCCTTTGTGAGGTTCGTTGCAAGTTTCCGTCGCTCGCGCTGCAGTTTCTCTAACCCCTCCAACTCGGCCAGTTCTGTGAGCACGTCTGCACACTGGCGATAATACTTTGCGGCTGTCTGTGGGTTATCGTTAGCCCGAGCAGTGTCGGCCTGCTGCCGGTATCGTTCGTACTCCGATTCGAGATACTCTTTTTGTGCACTCCGCCCGAGAGACATGGATATATTAATTATACATCGAGGGTACCCTCGAGATCGTCTTCGATGTCAACCTCGTCGAGCTCTTCTGGCTGTGCCTCTACCTCTTCGTCGATGTCGACTTGCTCTTTCGAGACGCTTCCAGCGGCCATTTGCTCCATGATCTCGACTTCTTCACTCGCTCCGGCGTCGATGTCATCGTCTAAGATGGAGATGTCGAGTGCCTCTTCGACTTGCTGCATATCCTCCATTTCCAGCCCGAATTCCGCCATCTGATCCATGATCTGTGACTGCAGTTCTGCGGTATCGGCCTCTTGCATATGCCCAGAGAGGTTGATATCAGAATCAGCTGTATCCAACACGTCACGCATCCCCTCAATCGAAATGATCGTCCCGAGCTTGATACTGTTTGCCTTGTGCTGTTTTTTCTTTGCTTTGTACTTTTTCTTCTCGAGTTTGGCCTTCTTCGCGATCAGACGGCGACGCATCTCGTCGGCCTCAGCCCCTTTCTGCAGTAACTGCTGGTACTTTTGATTGTGTTCCTCGAGCTTCTCTTCGATCTGTCGCAGGCTCTGTTCGAGCTTGGCCTTGTCTTTGCGAAGCTCTCGGTCGCTGTACACGCTCTCGTCAAGCAGGGTCGCCGTGTCGTCTGAGCCGAATCGGTCTTGTACCCACTCTGTGACTGACATGATTGGTATTCTGAGCCCACGGTATTTGTAGGTTATCGGTGGCTCAGCTTGGCATACAGTCGCACACCACATAAAATCTTCTACTATTTGGGCTGTTTCGTCTTTCTCCAGTGTGGAGAAAATTTGCTATTGGTTAGGGGGAGTGCCACTATCGTATACAATATGTGTGATGCTATGGGATGGGACTCCGGAGACAAGTATTTGTAGCCGGCAGATAGACATCGTGATGTGAGACACGTTGACCGCCGACGCGTCGGGATGCGCAGTCAACACAGTCGGAGACAGGTTGGAGTGTAGGTACAAAAGAATGACCGCAGACAGCTATATATATGAAATCGAATACGAGGACGATGCTGAACGAAAGCGGATCGAGTATCTGTTCAATAACTGGTCGAACGGTACCGTTGACCGGCCCGATGGACTCGTCCGTATCGCACGTGACGTAGATCATGAAGAATTGTACGAACAGCTAATCAGCAAAGTCCCAGAAGAGCGCGTATCGGTTCATCGACTGGAGCAGGCCAATACCGATATCGAGCCAGAGACGGTCCGGATTGACCAGACGATCCCAGCGCCGACCGAGGCTGTCGAATCGTTTGTTGAGTACATGCTTTCGAAAAAGAAGGCCGTACTGCAGTCAGCCGCGCACAACGAGTATGAAGTATACACGAAGAAAGGCCGTGGCGAAGTCTCGTACACGATTACCGAGACAGAGGATGGTGTGACGGTCCAGTTGACAGTCACCGGGTATGGCCCGGCAGCAGCATTTCTGGCCGAGTTTTTTGAGACTGAACTCACCAGTTACGCACAAAGTCAAACACACGAACCATGACCGATTGTAAAGCGTACCTCAGAGAGCTCACGCACACCGCTCAGCAGGTGCTTGACCAAGACTTGGCCGCCTTAGAGCGGATGCCAGAGCGGTCACGAATCGAACGCTACAACGAAATCAAAGCCAACGAAGAGGAGTTGGTCTGGGAGTACGGCCGAGACTGTCCGGACTTCCTTACAGAGACTGAAGAAGCGCGCGTCAGGAGCGACTGCCGTCTGGCACGATTGCTCATCGCTGCGAGCTTCTACGCTGACGGGTCAGTCCCACAGGCGCTGGAGGATGACTTCATCGAGGCCGAACTCCAAGCTGTCGTCGACTTCGATCGATACAAACAGTTTGACGCGCTCGACGAAGAGCAGATTGAGGAACGGATTCACCGAATGGAGGGGGAAGTCTATGAACTCGTGCAAGAGTACACCTCGACACAGATCGGGAACATGGATGAGCTCATCCAGAATCCCGACGTGCAACAAGACGTGATTGAGCGGCTGGTGGACAGATACGATGAGCGACGCGAACGCATCCGGCAGGGATTTTTCATCTACGTCGAGGCGCACGGGCTTGAACACATGGTCGAGCAGATTGAAGCTGCCGTTGCGGCTGTCGCTGATGCTTCCAATACACGAGAACAGATTGACGAGGAAATCGCTGAAGAGATCGAGCAGTTATCTGCGACATTAGATCGCGGATATACACAAGACAAACAACAAGTTGAACAGCAACTGCGAGAGATCGAAGGTGATCTTGCATCAAGCGCTGCCGATCCTGAGCAGGTCAGACAGAAGCTACAGTCGATAGGCGAACTTGACCGTTCACCAATCTCCGAATTAGCTGCTGGGATTGAGCGCGTTCAGCAGCTTGAAGAGCAACTGAACGAACAAATCACAGAACTAGAAAACGTTCGCAGGGACGCACAGCAGGCTGACCGGGAGGCTGCCCGCGAAGAAGCAACACAGGTTGTTGAAGACGAAATTGAACGACTCAGGAATAAACGCGACGAGCTTCGTAGCGATATCGAGCAACTTCAAGCCGAACGCGACGACATCGAAGCGACGCGAGAGCGGATCGAGCAGCAGTATCAATCACTTGAACAACGCGTTGACGACATCGAGACATCGGTAGACACAGAGGCTGGTATCGAGGGGGAGGATGTTGTGACTGCGAGCATGGCCAGACTCTTCGAGATGGACTACATTGGGCGATTTGATACATCGATCCGAGAAGTTGAACAGGTCATGTTGCCTGACGATCAGTTTGAGGTGCCCGACAACTACTGGGCGGGTCGAAGCACGCATCAAAACAAGCAGCCACAGATGCAGTCACTACTTGAAGAGCATGGTGGCGGAGGTATTGAGTCGTACCCTGTGAATAAATCCTCGCGATATCACGTAACGACGAGTGCGTTCATGGGACTCAGCGATCAGCTTGAAATGGTTATCCAAGCGATCGTCTACTCGCATTTGGATGCATACGCTGTCAATGAGTTCGATTCGCAGCCAGCAACGCTTGATGATTTGCTACGCGTTGTCAACGAAACGGTTGCTGAGGCAAGTCAGCGAAGCGTCCATTATTTGCTCGGTATTGCCTCGCCCACCGGGTGGACTGACCGGGTTCAACAGGAGGTTATTGAGGACGAATTTGCGCGAACACACTATGGCCGGTTCGTGAGTGTCTGCCTGATTGACCTGCGAGATGGATCGATGATGTATGATGAGTCTGATTCACTAATTACAGACAATCTTAGTCTATTTGATCGAGCAACTGCGACAGAACAGCTTGATAATTGTATTTCTACAATTCAAACCGAGTATCTTGAGGCTCCAAGCCGTGATACTGTGTTTCTGACCGAAGTATTAGACGACACCTCGTTTGATCAGCATGTTATCAAACAGGCATTTAGTCAGTTGGAGTCAGATGGCGTTGCCGAGCAATTCTACATGGAGGAAGATGGATTAGCTCTCCACGCGCTCTGATGTAGTTCGGTATCAGCGTTCAATTCTTCATTTTGTATTACGATCAACTGCACATTCAAATAGCCAATTGATGCATGTAAGGAAGCAGGCAGAGCTTAATTTTTGTATTTCTTCTTAATGCAGCTCTTATGATGCAGCCAATCAAGCTCTTGCTAATATTGAGTTGAGCGCTTGATTGACCTGCTCCATTGAATATCGCACTTTGAGAGCAAGCGTTTTGAATCTACGTTGAGAATATCGAATGAGAGATCCTGAACTGCTGATCTAAAGTAACAGTCATGCTTAAATGACGCTACTAAATATATAAATAGAAATAATATGGCGGTGTTCACCTATGGAAATTCTGCTACCTGAACAAACCACGATGAGCATCATAGT
>OBKM01001288.1_pt1 | contig 10345 bp, 11 predicted proteins | sample 1519691 | NCBI WGS metagenome assembly OBKM01 (sample SAMEA37050418, study PRJEB22526) | metagenome | biome: saline pan; feature: lake; material: water | place: Egypt | collected 2015 | depth 0.5 m
CGCAGGTATTCTCCTTGATTATGTATAATTGCACGAGGTAGATTACGATGTCCACGAAATCACAAAACCGACTCGAAAGCCAGTACGCGGGAATTAACCTCGAAGGCCAGCCACACGCGCTGAGTGCGTGGTTCGTCGTCCTACTCCGAGTGATGATCGGCGGGATGATCCTCTTTGCCGGACTCGGCAAGTACGCCATCTTCAGCGGCGAAGCTTTCGACGCCGGGGGCTACCTCGCCAACGTCGACGCGGTCAGCCCCGCCAGCGGCCTCTTCGCGTTGATGGCCGAGAGTGGGCTGTTCATGGAGTTTGTCAACCTCATCGTCCCACTCACGCAGGTGCTGATCGGTCTCGCACTGATCACCGGCGCGTTCGTCCGGCTGGCCGCCCTCGGCGGTGCCATGCAGATGGCGCTGTTCTACCTCGGCGGCTGGCCCGCAGAGTGGCTCGCCATCTTCGACTCGACGCTCATCTACGCCGTCGTCTTCCTGGCGGTGGCCGCCTTCGGCGCAGGCCGAATCCTCGGCCTCGACAAACACATCGAACAGCTGGACATCGGCGGCGAACCACTCATCGAAAAGTACCCCGCCGCAAAGTACATCCTCGGCTGAGCCGAGGCCAGCCCGGCTACACACTGCACCACTCACGCGGCACCCGGTTTTTGTTATCCGATCCGACAGTCCCGGCACGACGACAATTCTTTTGCCACCGCCTCGGCAATGAGAGGTATGACCGAGGAGTCGCCGCAGGCAGGGATCGACAATGAAGGGGCAAGTGACATCCCGGCTGACCACACGGAGGAGCCGGGCGACGATTCTGAGGGAGACACCGAATCCACGAGTTCGCCCCAGCCCGGCGTGCCGGATACCGATTCGCAGGTGCCCGAGGACGTCCAGAAATACGAGAAGTTCACCAAGATGGACGGCGCAGAGTACGATCGTGTCAACGAGTTTTTACGCGATCGGACGTATATCACCGCCCGTGAATGGGCGATCGCCCGGCTCTGTGCGGATTTCCGGACCGAAACGGGCGTCGAGATGACCAAGATCGGCGAGAACCTGCCCGAACTGGTCCCCTTTATGACCGACACCTACAGCCCGCAGGCGGTCAATCAGGCGCGCTCGTCCTTCGAGGAGAAGGTCCGGACGGCGGGCGCGACTTTCCTCTACGGTGCGATGTGTGACTTCTTCACTGCCGAGGAGCTAGACGACGTGATGTACGAGGTGACCGAGGTTGCGAAGTTCCTGCTGGAGGTCGAGGGGGTCGATCTGGACGTCGAGGACGAACTCGACGCCGAAGACCGGATCTCGGCGGTGATGCGCGAGGTTCGGGAGTCCAGCGAGCAGTTGCGACACGATGCCGCCGAATGCCCCCACTGTGGCGGGGACCTCGACGCCGCCGAGTAGCCCCGTCTCGGGGAATTCGTGCGGTCAGTGTAAGGACGCAATCACTGGCCGCCGTGCTCGCGGACGTTCCGCCCGACCGCGTCGCCGAACTCACCGTCCTGATAGACGACCTCCCCACGAACCATCGTGAGGTCGGGGAAGACGCCCGGCAGTCCGGTAAAGGGCGTCCACTGGCACTTCGAGTGGAGCGCCTCGGCGTCGATCTCGGTCGCTTCGGACGGGTCGAACAGCACCAGATCGGCGTCGTACCCCTCTTCGATGCGACCTTTTCGGTCAAGGTCGAAGGTATCGGCCGGATTGGCAGCGATCAGATCGCGAACGCGTTCGTATGAAAAACGTTCCTGACGGGCCTCTTCGAGCAAGAGTGGAAGCATCGTTTCGACGCCCGGCACCCCGCTGGGGGCATCCCAGACGCCCGCGTCCTTTTCGGCGAGTGTATGCGGTGCGTGATCGGTCGCGATCATGTCGACGGTGCCGTCGGCGACCGCCTCGTAGACGTCCCGGCGACGCTCCTCGTCGCGCAGCGGCGGATTCATCCGGCCGTGCGTGCCCAGCTCGTCGAGGTCGTCTCGGGAGAGAAAGAGGTGGTGGGTCGTCACCTCGCAGGTCGCGTCGCCATCTTTTGCGGCCTCGATCCCCTCCGGCGTGCTGGTGTGGGCGATGTGGACGTCCGTGCCGGTGTCGCCAGCAACCTCGATAGCGCGCTCGACCGCCGCTTGCTCGGCTTCGGGCGTCCGGAAGGCGCTCCAGAGGTCGGCGTTCGCGTCAGTGCCTGCACCGACAGCGGGCATATCCTTGACCGACTCGTCGAACAGCGTCGCATCCTCGGCGTGAACGGTGACAATCGTGTCGTGTGCACCCGCACGCTCGACGGCGTCGGCGAACAGGTCGGCGTCGATCCCCATCTCACCGGTCGAGTCGGCGAGGAAGACTTCGCCGAGCGCAAAGAGTGGCCGCTCGAACAGTTCCTCTGGGGACCAGTCGGCGGTGACGCCCCCATTGATCCCGTAATCGATGTAGGAGGCAGCGGCGAGTTCGGCCTTCCGGTCGAATCCTTCACCGTCCGTGGTCGCCGGATCGGTGTTGGGCTGGTCGACGACGGTCGTTACGCCGCCCGCCGCGGCGCTTTTCGAGCCGGTTTCCCACGTTTCCTTGTGCGAAAAGCCCGGCTGACGGAAGTGGACGTGCACGTCAATCGCGCCCGGAAAGAGGCGCTTTCCGTCGGCGTCGATGTCTGCCGCCCCGTCGAGCGACGGTTCGACGGCCGCGATACGTCCGTCCTCGATCCGGATATCGACCTCGCGCTCGTCCGGCAAGACGGCGTTCGTAATGAGCATGGTAGTACTGACGCGGCAAGGCCCCTAAACGTCCCGAATGTCGGTGAGGCGGTGACCGTGACGAACTGAGCAAGCGGAACGCCATCTTCAGTGTAATACTGTGACATTGTATATAATGTTACACCGGCTAGCCGTCCGTGCGGACTACAAGAGCTTTATAGCCACAGTTCCATTGAATAATTGAAATGATAGACGCGGCCGCAGGGCTGACGATCGATCTCGTCGCCCGATACGGCGTCGTAGTGCTCTTTCTGGTCTTCGTACTGGAAGGTGCACTCGTCGGGAAAGTGATCCCGACGCGGACGCTGTTCGTGGCGGTCGTCGTCGCAGTGGGGACGAATCTGCTCGACATCGTGCCGGTGATGGCCGCCGCCGTCCTCGGGGCGACCGTCGGGCAGTTGCTCCTGTTCGTGCTCGTCAGGCGACGCGAACTCGACCTCGCGGAGATCGACCGCGTACCGATCGATACCCGGCAGGTGGATCGTGCCGAGGGGTGGCTCGACCGCTGGGGATCGCCAGCCGTCGCAGTGACGAACGTCCTCCCGCTGGCCCGCGGGTCGATGATCGTCCCGATGGCAATGTCCGACACCTCGGCGTACCGCTTTTCGGCGTGGTCGATGGCGGGATCGACGCTCTACGGCGGCGCGCTGGTCGGCATCGCCGTCGGCATCGAAAGTCTCGTTACTCTCGTCGGGCTATTCTGAGAGCCGACCGATCGGGAGGACCGACCGGGTGCCGTCGCCGACGAAGGCCGTCTCGATCGCCCAGGCTACAGGCGCCGGATCGGCTGGACCACCGGCGTTGCTGATGCTACCAACGCTGTCCGGATCGAACGGGATATCGAGCGCATCGTAGATCGGATCCAGTACAGTACCGATCTCTACAGGCTCTTCGACGACAACGATTCCCGAAACCAGCGCGGCGCGGTTCCGGACTCGCTGTGCGATCCCGACGATCTTGCCGTCCGCCTGCAGCGAGTGCGAGCCGGGACAGAACGACTCCGGTGGTTCGCCTCTCGTGACGTCGGTCCCGAGGCTGACCAGCGCGCGTTCCAGCGTCTGGAGCGTGGCGTCGTACCGGGCCTGCAGTCCGTCCCGTGGATCGCCGATCGGTTGTGTGTGAGCGAACGCGATCGTGGTGCCGGTGTAGGCAACTGCGTGCCCGCCGACGCTCCGTTCAGTCGCGGGAAAGCCCCGATCCTCGGCGATCTCGCGTGCGGTGTCGTAGCCAGCCGCATGCGAATCGCGCCGCCCGAACGCAACCTGACGGTGGGGCGTCCAGACCCGGAGCATCGCGTCGCCGCTGGCTACCGTCCGATCAAGCATCGTCGCTGTCGCCGCTCGATCGGCATCCGGTGTCGCCGCACGACCATGGACGAGACGCATTGACACGTGTTAAGTGCCCACATACTAAAATCCGTTCGATGATCACTCTCCCCAGTCGGGTCCTTTCGCAGTATCGGCGGTTTTCCCTGTACAACTCGCCGTACACCGCCCACGACACCGGCTCGGCGATCGATCTGTATCCGGAGGCCGACGCCACCGACGCGTCGAGTCCTGTGAGTGGGACGGTAACGATGACTCGAACCGTACAGGCTCCGCCGAAGCCGTACGCCGAGGAGACCGACCACCTGATCGTCGTCGACACCGGAGAGTACCTCGTCCGGATCATGCACGTCGAACCGGGCGTCGAGCCGGGCGAACGGGTTGTAGCCGGTGAGTCGCTGGGTCGACCGGTCCGGGCCGGATTCTTTGCGCCGTGGGTCGACAACCATCTCCACGTCGGCGTTCGCCCGCGCGAGGCCGACCCGCTCCGGGCCTCCGGCTCGCTGCGGATCGATCCCGCGGTCGACGTCGAACCCCTCGCGTGGGACGGGCGGGGAACCGTCGTCGAACGCGGCGACACGTACGTGCTCCTCGACGAGCCCGCCCATCCCGCACCGGGCGAGTATTTCGCCGGGCTCGGCACGCTCGACGGGGAGGGCGTCCTCGACGGGGGTGTCCCCCACTACGACTGTGGCGGCGTACTGGGCCGGAGCGTCGACGCGCCCGAGGCGAGTCCGGTGACGCTAGCTGGCGCTCGGGTCGGCGTCGCGACCGGCCGGGACGTCACGTGGGACGAACTCACCGTCGTGGCGAACGGCGAGCAGATCACCGGCATCGCGCTGTTTGCCGACCGGGAAACCTTCGGCGCGAAGCTGATCTGTCCTGACGCGTCGTTCTCGGTCGGGGAGAGTGTACAGGTCGAAATCGAGCACCAGACCTAGTCGAGCGGCGAAAAGAGCTCGACCTCGTAGCCATCGGGATCCTCGACGAAGACCGCCCGCGCTCCCGCTCCCTCGATCGTTAGCGGTCCATTCAACACCGAACAGTCCGTCGCCTCGACGAGCGCGTCCAGCGTCGCCTCGACGTCCTCGACCCGGATCGCGAGGTGGACGATGCCGGACGGGTCGACCGCCGTCTCGCTGCCATCGTGGACAAACTGGAGCGTCGTGTCCAGCTCGTCGCCGGTGACGTAGTAGTGATGGGTGCCGTCGAGGTGGAAGTCGTGGTCGTAGCTGAGGCCGAGACCATCCTCGTAGAAAGCTTTCGTCGCGTCGAGATCCGATACCGCGACCGCAGTGTGGTGAATATCCATGTACGCTCCTTCGCGCTCGGCCGGAAAAGGGGTTCTATCCGGATCTGTCACGCGAACTCGACGGTGTCACGCGTCGTGACCTCGCCGAACAGCCAGTCGGCGTGCTCCAGGGCGTACTCGCGGTGATCGTCCTCGATCGCCCCGATAGCGTCCTCGATGAGGATCGGCCGGTAGTCCCGGAGCCCCGCGCTCCCCGCCGTGTGGAGCACGCAGACGTTCGCAAGCGTCCCACAGAACACCAGATTGTCGATGCCCCGCGCGCTCAGCCACCCGTCGAGTTCGGTCTCGTGGAAGGCGTCGTAAGTGTGTTTCTCGACGACGTGATCGTCGGGCTGGATGGTGAGTTCTTCGACGAGTTCGGCCTCCCACGATCCGTCGAGAACGTGTTCGCCCCACTGGTCGAACTCGTCGTAGTAGTGGTTCCCCTCGAACTGCTCGGGTGGGTGGACGTCCCGCGTGTAGACGATCTGGACACCCGCCTCGCGGGCGCGATCAATCAGGTCGGTAATGGGCTCGATCACGTCCTCGCTGCCCGGCGCGTACAGCGCGCCGTCAAGATGGGCAAAGCCGTTCTGCATGTCGACGACAACGAGCGCGGTCGAGTCGGGATCGAGGTGCATACGTGGACATAACATGTCGAACGCAAAAAACTCCGCGTCAGGTCGAGTAGGAGGATGTCCGACGCAAGCAGCACTGTCCGGAGCAGGCGGGCGGAATCGGTCGTCGCTTACGAGCCCCAGAAGTCCTCGCGACTCCCGAGCTGAGGGCGGCGGTCAGTGGGATCGGCCCTGTCCCGATCGGTGTCATCATCGTCCTCTTGCACGCCCGACTCTGCACTCTCGTCTCCATCCTCGTCGTCCATCGGGAGTCGTTCGATCTCCTCGCCCTGTGCGTGGTTCGAGTGCACGTTCGTGATTTTCACGCGAGCACGTGCATCGGGCAGGATGCCGTCGACGAGGACGATAAAGCCATCCTCGGTGCGGCCGACACCAGCACCGCTCTCGTGGATGTCAGTCACGTCGACGACGACCTCCTCCTTGGGTTTGACCGGCTGGGTCTTCAGCTCGGAGATCGGCTGAGCGTAGTGGTTACACCACTCCTTGCCGCCGCGGTCGCCGTAGTGGCTACATCCCATCCCCTCGATCCGCTCTGAAAAGCTCGGGCAGTCGTCCGCCAGTGGACAGTTCGCCATGGCGAGAGCTACTGTACCGGCCAAGTAAACGTTTGCGATGCAACCCACGTCGGCTCAGTGGGTTTCGACGGATGTTTTAGATACTGACACCAACCGCGATGTATGGTTTTATCTGTGGACTACATCTCCCGCTCGATTACGGAGTGGTGGTAACTCGATGGAGCTGGGCCTGAGCTATGCGATCGTCGCGGCGTTCGTCTGGGGGGCCTACCTGTTCGTCCTCAAGCGATATTTCAACGAGTTCCCCGCGACGACGCTCGCAGTAGTCGTCAACGCCTTCGCGATCGTCTTTTATGCGCCGATCACGATTCGGGCGGTCCGGAGCGGCGACGGAACGGCACTCGCCGGGGCCGGGCTCGAACACGTCGCCGTGATTACCCTGACGATTCTGACCACGGCGGGGGGGTTCATTTTCTTCCTGTACGCGATTCAAGCAGGAGAAGTCTCCTACGTCGCGCCGATCAACAAGATCGTCCCGGTATTCGTCCTCCCGATCGAGGTCGTCGTCCTCGGGCAGTTTCTCACGCCCCTGCAGGTCACCGGCGTCGTCGTCGCGACGCTTGCGGTCTACGTGGCGAACTACCGGGCCGGGAGTCTGCTGGATCCGATCCGACGTGCGGCACACTCGCGACCGGCACAGCTAGCGTTGCTGTCGGCGATGCTGTTTGCGGTGACCGACGTGGGTCGTCGGGTCGTCCTGCAGGAACTTGCGGTGCCGACCGCGATCTGGGTCCCGCTGTTGCTGGCCGGCGTCCTCGTCGTCTTTCTGCCCTCTGCGTTGCGACACCCACCGGAAGATCTGCGCGGCGCGCTGCCAAAACTCGCCGGGGCGGGTGCGATCGTCGCGCTGGGCGAACACACGACGACCATCGCCTTCTCGCTCATTCCAGCGAGCATCGCCTCCCCGATCGTCAATACGCAGGCGATCGTCGCCGTGATCCTCGGCGGCGTCCTGCTCGGCGAGGAACACTTCCGGATCCGGATCGTCGCCGCGGTGCTCGCAGTCGTCGGCGTGACGATGATCGCCATCTGAACGCAGTATTGGGGCCCAGAACCCACACTACATATTTCGAAGCGTATTACTTCGAATACTGTAGTGTGAATCGAGGCGAGTGTTCTCCCCGTACCGGACGCCACCGCGAGGGGCAGAAAGACAGGTTTCAAGCGTCCCCTCGGCGAACCTACCCCCATGTACGAACGCATCAAGGGCTTTCGCGATTTCTACCCCACGGAAATGCAGGCCCGTCGGCAGGTCTTCGACGAGGTCGAGTCCACCGTTCGGGGCTACGGGTTCCGCGAAATCGGGACGCCAGCGATGGAGGGCGCACAGCTGTACATCGACAAGAGCGGCGAGGAGATCGTCGACGAACTCTACAGTTTCGAGGACAAGGGAGGGCGTCACGTCGCGCTCACCCCCGAGTTGACGCCGACGGTCGCCCGGATGGTCGTCGCCAAACAACAGGAGCTCTCGAAGCCGATCAAGTGGTTCTCGACGCGACCGTTCTGGCGCTACGAGGAGCCCCAGCAGGGCCGATTCCGGGAGTTCTACCAGACCAACGTCGACATCTTTGGCTCGGCCGAGCCGAGCGCCGACGCCGAGATCCTGGCCGTCGCAGCCGACATGCTGCGGAACCTCGGGCTCGACGCCGAGGACTTCGAGTTCCGCGTGTCCCACCGGGATATCCTGGGCGGCCTCCTCGAGGCCTTCGAGGGCGAGATCGCCACCCAGCAGGCGATCCGTGCCGTCGACAAGAGCGCGAAGATCGAGACCGCCGAGTACCACGACCTGCTCGTCGACGCCGGACTCTCCTACGAGCAGGCCCGCGAGTTCGACGACCTGCTCGACGTCGAGGAGGACGAACTCGACGAACTGATCGAGTTCGCGGGAACTGACCGCATCGACGAGGCAGTGACCAACCTCCGGAACGTGCTCGACGCCGCCGCGGACTTTGGCGTCCGTGAGTACTGTGATCTCTCGCTTGAGACCGCCCGCGGGCTCGATTACTACACCGGCGTCGTCTTCGAGTGTTTCGACTCGACGGGCGAGGTCTCCCGCGCCGTCTTCGGTGGCGGTCGCTACGACGACCTCATCGAGAGCTTCGGCGGGCAGCCCACGCCCGCGGTCGGCTTCGCGCCCGGCGATGCGACGCTTTCCCTGCTGCTCCAGCGTGCCGGGGTCTGGCCCGAGGAGGAACTCTCGACGGATTACTACGTCCTGCAGGTCGGCGACACCCGGCCCGTCGCTGCGCGGATCGCCCGCGACCTGCGCGAGGCCGGCCACGTCGTCGAGACCGACGTCGCCGACCGGAGCTTCGGCGCACAGATGAACTACGCCGACTCGGTAAACGCCGAGACGGTCGTGATCGTCGGCGAGCGCGACCTCGAAAACGACGAAGTGACGATCAAGGATATGGAGACTGGCGAACAGGTGCAGGCACCGGTCGAGTCGTTCCCCGGCGAGCACGACCGACCCACGATCGGCGAGTTCGAGTGACGCGGTCTACCTCGACCTGACTGGGACGTCGTCCGGAATCGTGGGACGTTTATTCGTGTGCGGGAGAGCCTTGGATATCTAAACTGTGAATACCGATATCTTCAGCTATTTGCGGAGGCCGTGCGGCGGTGAGTGAGGACCGATCCGTCGATCTCACGGAGGGGCGACTGTTCGTCCCGCTACTCGTACTGTCGGGGCCGATCGTTGCCTCCCAGCTGCTGCAGGTGTCGTACAACCTGATCGACACGTACTTCGTCGGACGGCTCGGGGCCGATGCCGTCGCGGCGCTCGGCTTCGCGCTCCCCTTTGCCTTCCTGATGATCAGTCTCGGGAGCGGCCTCACGGTCGCCGGAACCGTGCTGGTCGCCCAGCACAAGGGCGCGGGCAACGAGGAAAAGGTCGCCCGCGTGGCCGGGCAGACCATTACGTTCGTCTCGATCACGTCCGTCATCCTCGCCGCGATCGGATACGTGCTCGCACCAGCTCTCCTGCCGTACATCGGCACCGATCCGGGCACCGCGACCCACCGGATGGCCGTCGAGTACACCCGGACGATCTTCGTCGGGGTCGTCTTCATGTTCGGCTTCTTCATCTTCCAGGCGATCCTCCGGGGGTGGGGCGATACGCGGACTCCCCTGTATCTGATGAGCCTGAGCGTCGCGATCAACATCGTGCTCGATCCGTTTCTTATCCTCGGCTTCGAGGACAACCCGCTGTTCGCGTGGGCTGGACTGTTCGATCTCGAAACGAGCCTGCTCGCCGCGACGGGCTTTACCGGCTATGGCGTTCAGGGAGCGGCGATCGCCACCGTCGTTTCACGCGGTGTCAGCGCGGGTATCGGCTTCTGGCTACTGTTTACCGGTCGTGTCGGGATCGATCTCACGATCGCGGATCTCAAACCCGAGCTGTCGGTCGTCAGAAAGATCCTCGACGTCGGCGGCCCCTCGGGGCTCGAACGCGGCGCGGACTCGCTTGCCTACACCGGTATGACGGCGCTGGTCGGCCTCGTCAGTGCGGACGCCGTCGCCGCCTACGGGATCGGCAACCGGATCAACACGCTGGTCTACCTCCCCGCGGTTGGACTGGCCCAGGGGACCGAGACTGCGGTCGGCCAGAACCTCGGGGCGGGCAAGCAGCGTCGGGCGCGCAAGGCCGTCCTGCTCAGCTCGGGGATCATCTTCGCCGTTCTCGCCGTGTTCAGCGTCCTCGCGTTCGTCTTCGCCGAGACGATCGTCTCGATCTTCATCGAGGGGGAGGGGGCCGAGATCGTCGTCGAGAA
>OBKM01001289.1_pt1 | contig 10343 bp, 10 predicted proteins | sample 1519691 | NCBI WGS metagenome assembly OBKM01 (sample SAMEA37050418, study PRJEB22526) | metagenome | biome: saline pan; feature: lake; material: water | place: Egypt | collected 2015 | depth 0.5 m
ATTCACGAAGACGAGGGCGTCCGCGATCAGGTCTGGTTCCGTGGCGAAGTTGGTGGTGAAGTAACGGTTCAGCGCCAGGAGTTCGAGCCGGTTGCGCACCCGACAGCAGATGACCCGTATCGATACGACGCTGGCGATTCAGTACTGAACTATCTTCCACCGTCGGAACAGCTTGCCGCCGGGATTCTAATCGGTGGCGTTCTGGTGATCGGCATCGGGAGGCGGTACTGGAACTGACTCCCCGTGTTCGTCGGCCGGACCAGAAGTCGTAATAGATGCTGTCCCCTCCACTGACGTATGGATCGGCGGACGCTGCTGAAATCGGGTATCGCTGCCAGTAGTGCAGCTTTCGCTGGTTGTCTGGATGTGTTCGAGACCGAGTCCGTCTGGCAGAGCGTCCCCGTCGTCGAGGACCGCCCGGACGCCGTCTATATGCCCGCCGGTATCGAAGAGATGGCGACGTATGGCATGGCCCACAGTGGCGACTACGCCATCGCGCTGCACTACACGTTTCCGCACCGGTTTTACAATGTCACTCCGAGCGGAATGGATCGTGTCGATGTTCAGGAATCGGATGCGATGCATCTGATGGTCACCGTCTGGGATCGCGAAACCGAGACGGTGCTACCAGCCGAGGTGCAGCTGGACCTATACTCGGCTGGGACATTGCAGACGTCGCTTCGTCCGTGGGCGATGATCTCCCAGCGAATGGGATTTCATTACGGGGATAACATACAACTCGATACGGAGGGGGGATACACCGCCGAGGTGCAGGTAGCGTCAGTAGAGGCCCAGCAAGTCGGAACGTTACGTGGACTGCCTGCTGACGGCACGACGGTCGAAGTCGATTTCGAGTACAACGTCGACGATATCTACGACCTCTCGTTCGAGGAGTTCGACGAAGACGAGCGTGGTCGCCGTGCTGCCGTTCCGCTGATGCAACATCACGAGCATGGTAATCACGACGACCATGCCGGTCACGACATGCACGTTCCTGTGTCGACCGTTCCGGAACCGGAATCACTTCCTGGGAGCACGCTTGGCACAGACACTGACAGCGATGCGGTTATTGCGGCTAGCCTCGTCGAAGCGGCCTCACGGTTCCACGAAGAACAGTATCTCTTGGTGTCTCCCAGGACGCCGTACAATCGAATCCCACTGCCCGAAATGTCGATCGAAGCGACAGGATACCGGGGAGAGGAGACTGTTTTTGCCAACGAGCCACTATCAGCCACCCTCGACCACGATGTTGATTATCATTATGGGCTGGCGACTGACCACCTCGAAACGGTCGAGAGGGTCCGACTCGATATCACCTCCGATCCTCGCGTTTCCCGCCACGATGGGTACGAGACTGCGTTTTTGAATATGGATTCGGTCGAGTTCCCCGTCGACGAATAGGCCCGAACCGACTTCTGACGGGCCGTAGCGCTACGCGAGTTGCAAAGCGTTTTACACGGTCGTGGCCATTCTTCGATAACGATGACTGACAATGAGGCAACCACGGGTGACGCGGAGCAACCCGTCGTCTACGATCTCGATCCGGAGTGTACCCTTGAGGATGTGACGGAGGATGGTCTGTATCTCGCGACGGTGAACGGCGTCGTCGACTACGGTGTCTTCGTGGATCTTTCCGAGTTCGTCTCGGGGCTCGTCCACGAGTCAAAACTCGATGAGGAGTACGAGGTTGGCGATCAGCTGGTCGTCGATCTCGAAGATGTCCGAGAGAACGGTGATGTCTCCTTCCGTTCCGTCGATATCGAAGAGTACACGATTCACCCCGTCTCTCACGAGTACGATATCACGCCTATCGAAGAACTCGAAGCCAACGTCGGTAGCACGATATATCTCGTGGGACAGGTCGTTCAGATCAAACAGACTGGCGGGCCAACCCTCTTTCACGTGCGCGACGAATCCGGCATCGTCCCGTGTGCGGTCTTCGAGTCCGCCGGCGTGCGTGCCTATCCGGACGTATCGATCGACGACTACGTCCGCATCAGCGGCACGCCCGAGCATCGCGACGGAGCGATCCAGATCGAAGCCGATTCACTGACTGCGCTGGACGAGGAGGAGAGCGCTGAAGTTGCGGCCAGTCTGGACGCTGCAGTAGAGGAACGTACAGCCCCCGCGGATGTCGATCCACTGATCGAGTGGGAAGCGTTCGATAAACTCCGGCCGGATATCGAATCCGTCGCACGACTTCTTCGCCGCACTGTTCTCGAAGGGCGGCCGATCCGGATCCGGCATCATGCCGATGGCGACGGTATGTGTGCGAGCGTTCCGGTCGAAATGGCCCTCGAACGGTTTATCGAGGAGGTCCACGAGGATCCCGAGGCCAAGCGGCATCTGTTCAAGCGGCTTCCGAGCAAGGCGCCGTTCTACGAGATGGAAGATGCGACACGTGACCTCAATTTCGCGCTCGAAGATCGTGAGCGCCACGGCCAGAAACTGCCACTGTTGCTCATGCTCGATAACGGAAGTACCGAAGAGGATACGCCGGCCTACGAGACGTTGCGCCACTACGATATCCCGATCGTCGTGCTCGACCACCACCATCCCGACCCGGAGGCGGTAGAGCCGCTTCTGACCGAGCACGTCAACCCGTACCTCTACGACGAGGATTACCGGATTACGACTGGAATGATGTGTGTCGAACTCGCCCGGATGATCGATCCTGATCTGACGGACGAACTTCGCCATGTCCCCGCAGTCGCCGGTATCTCCGATCGCTCGGCGGCTGACGCGATGGACGAGTACCTCGAGTTGGCGGCGGATGTCGGCTACACGCCGGACGAACTGGAGGATGTGGGCGAAGCGCTGGACTACGCGGCCCACTGGCTCCGCTACGACTCCGGCCGGCATCTCGTCAATGACGCGCTCAACGTGGGCTGTGAAGACGAAAGTCGGCATCATGAACTGGTAGACTTCCTGGCAGAGCGGTCACGCGACGAGATCGACGAGCAATTAGAAGCCGCACTCCCCCACGTCGAACACGAGCGACTCGACAATGGTGCCCATCTGTACCGGGTCGACGTCGAGAACGACACTCACCGATTCACGTATCCTGCACCCGGAAAGACGACCGGTGCGATTCACGATCATAAGGTCGAGGAAACCGGCGATCCGGTGATCACGATCGGCTACGGGCCTGACTTCTCCGTGCTTCGAAGCGACGGTGTCCGTCTGGATATCCCCCGGATGGTGACGGAACTCGACGAGGAAATCGTCGGCGGTGGTGTCAGTGGCGGTGGCCATCTCGTCGTTGGCTCGATCAAGTTCGTCAAGGGGCGGCGCGAGGAAGTGCTCGATGCGCTCGTCGAAAAGATGGCCGAAGCCGAGATCGACGAGGCACTCAGCAGTACGAAGTCGTCGGTCTGAGATCCCTCACGCAAACTCGATGGTTCTGTGTGCAGTGACAGCCCCGCCGACTGCGCCCGTCAGTAACACACCTCCGAGGCCGACCGGGAACCGCCAGATTACTCCCTCCCAGTCCGAGTTGAAGACGCGGGTGTAGTACTCCGCAACCTCCTCCCCATCGAGGACTATCGCGAGCTCCCTGTTTTCACGCAGCGAGTGTCTGTTCCAGTTGATACTCCCGACGATTACTGTCTCTTCGTCGATAATAACTCCCTTTGTGTGGAGCTTTTCGTATCGCCCTCCCGGTTCGGCCAGTTGGACTTCGATATCGAGGCCCTCCGTGTCGGCCAACTCGTCGAGCCATTCCCGTAATTCCGCGTTTTCCTCGTCAGTGTACCACGCGCTGGAGAGAAGGATACGGAGTGTCACGCCCCGATGGGCAGCGTCGATCGCTTCCTGCAACAGCGGATCGTTCCGCCCTCCGATCGAAACCTGTGTGAGTAGGATCGACGTGTCAGCAGCCGCTATCTCTCGTCGAATGTTGGGCTCGGCGTTATCCGGTGCTGTAAGCACAGTGGCTGCCTCGGGAGTGAATCCCCTGGGCTCGAACTCCGACGGATATTCGCGATCAGAACTCGGTTCCTCTACCGGCTCGACAGTCTCGCCGTACTCGGCCCACTGCAACGCATCGCGGGCAGCGAGATCTGCCTCGAACACCTCCGTGATCGCCTCTACGGTCTCCGTATCGTGTATGAGGACACCCCACCCGCGGTTTGCCGTTCCACCAGTCCCGGACGGTTTCCAGTTTTCGGTCATAACGACCGCCTCGTCATCGGCGACGGCGAACTTCCCGTGATGGAACCGATATCTGGCGTGGTCCCCTCCGAAGGCGACCACGTCGACTCCCGCCGCAGCCAGCTCGTCAAGTTGGTCGACCGAACGCTCACTCGTTCCCCCAACGGGGGATGCCTCGACTGCTACGTGGACATCGACACCGCGCTCGTGGGCCTCGATCAACGCATCCGTCACACGTTGATCGGAGTACGTGTACGCAGCGAGCAGCACCTGTTCATCGGCCCGCTCGATCATTTCGACCGGGGTTTCGGGAGCGTCCGGCAACACGAATGAGGTCACGTCCGATCCCTTCGCTGTCGCCGGCGTGATCTCGGTTGCCTCGATTGGTGCCCACGATCCAGTTGCGCCGTCTTCCCGTTTCCAGAGCTCCGCTTCGGCCGCCCGATCGTACGTAACGCTGTCCACGACGGTTCCGTTGTGTTTGAGCGTCACCGTCTCCCCGTCTTCGGCCAATTGGATGTGTCCGTCGAGTGGATACACGTCGTGGTCAGTGTGCTGGCGTGTCTCCACTGGATCGTGGCTTAGCGCGATTACCCCGTGTACAGACTCGCTCGGCAACGTGGCGACTTGTCGGCCGTCGTCGTGTAGCTCCCATCCTTCCGGATCGGTTTTCTCCGGGAAGTCCACCGTGACAAACTCACCGACGTTACCGTGAGCCACCGGGCTGGGGTAGAGTTCAACGATTCGCGGCTCCTCCGGTGTGGTGGCGTTTACGATGTCCGGGGATTCCTGTGGTTCGACCTCGGTTGCCATCGAACTGGGAGGACCACTGGCAATACCGCCGACTAACAACAGAATCACGAGCGTGGCAACCAGCAAGGATCGGCGACGCTTCGTTGTCGGCACGATCGCGTTCGCCGCGCTCCCGTAGAAAAACGTGTGGACAGTGTCGTCGCCAGATTGGTGGCCCTACTGTAGGGCCGCCGGTGGCCCGGCCGACAACTCGTCACGGTTATGCGGAGCCTCGAACTCCGGATCCGGGCCTACAGGGACGAGTCCCGTGGGGTTCACGTCGTCGTGGGTGACGTAGTAGTGTTGTTTGATGTGGTCCATGTTCACGGTCTCGGCAACGCCGGGGAGCTGATAGAGCTCTCGCAGGTAGCCCCAGAGGTTGTCGTAGTCGGTGATGCGTGCTACGTTACACTTGAAGTGGGTGTGGTACACCTCGTCGAACCGGATCAGCGTGGTGAACATGGCGATGTCGACTTCCGTCGGGACATCGCCGGCGAGGTAGCGCTGCTCGGCCAGCACGTCGTCCCAGTGGTCGAGTGCGTCGAACAGGTCCGCTATGGCCTGCTCGTGGGCGGCCTGTGACTTGGCAAAGCCGGCCCGGTAGACGCCATTGTTGATCGGTTCGTAGATCTCCTCGATGATCCGGTCTACGTCCTCCTGATATCCCTCCGGATACAGGTCTACGTCGTGCGTGCCGAGATCGTGGAACGCCGTATCGAGCATTCGCATGATCTCTGCGGACTCGTTGTTGACGATCGTCTCGGCCTCTTTGTCCCAGAGTACGGGGACTGTCACTCGTCCGGTGAAATCCTCGTCAGCAGCCGTGTAGACATCACGCAGGTACTCAGTGCCGTTGACCGTATCAGGTGTGCAGTCGTCCTTTTCAGGTCTGAATCGCCAGCCGTCGACGATCCGGATCGGGTCGACGACATCGACCGAGATGACATCTTCGAGCCCTTTGAGTGCTCGCGTGATCAGGGTCCGGTGCGCCCATGGACAGGCCTTGCTGACGTAGAGATGGTAACGATCCGGCTCTGCAGGGAACTCGGCTTCCGGGTCCGTGGCGACGTGATCGCGGAACGACGTCTCCTGGCGCTGGAACGCGCCGGAATCGTCGGTTGCCTTGTATGCGGTCCGGGTCCACTCCCCGTTCAACAGCATATGCATAGCAGTTTGAAGGCATCCTGAACGCTAATACCCATCGTCAGCCCCCGTCACTTTCCGACTCTCCTGTCAGACGCTCTCTCCAGAGGACTCTCTACTTGAAATACAGATGCTAATAATATAATGTAGGACCATGATCGATAAATTGCCCTCCATCAAAACAAATAAAAAGAACGAATGTGATGTGTAAATATGGGCGCGTTTAGTGCATCGGTGAAGGTTGCACAGGTCGTGGGAGTCAAAACACTACTCGCAGTCGTTCTGATGCTTACCCCAATGGTGCTCTTGCTGTATTTCGGTGCCCTGTAGCAACCTATTCGTCCGCTGACCAGTCCCCCTGAAACATCGTTCGCAGTCCGGACTTTCCAGCAAGGGCTGTTACCGCTTCTCGCGTGGTTACGACTGAACGGGTTATATCCAGTTCCCACCCGTTCTCCAGTGTTGCTGACGGCCCGTCGAGTTCGTGACCGAGGACAACCCCGCTCTCGCTCGGCCCCCACGGGAGTGTAATACTGTGTCCGAGGTCACGGTGCTCCAGCAGATATTCGATGGCGAGTTGAGTCGCGGCTGCTGCGTTCCGGTGTCCGACAGCACCGACGGAGCTCCGGTCGTCGAAAAACCGAACGACGAACTGCTCGTTGCACTCGATCTCGGAGAGTAGCTTCTGGTCGCCAGTATCGTCTACTCCCGGCGTTGAGAGATCGTCGATAGGCGGCGTTTCGAGGTCGTCAATCCCGTCTATGGCTGCCGTATCGCTGTCCCGTCGGCCTCGTGTCTCTCCACGTTCTGTGTCATGCTGGGCTGTCTGACTGGTGGCTGTCGGGGTCGCTGAGCCGTCAGCAGCTCCCGATCGCTCACGTGATTCTTGTTCATCAGGATCGATGTCCGGTGCTTCCTCTGAGTCTCCACCACGGGCCCGGAACGTATCGGACAGGCCATCGAGGAAGTCGTCCACGGCATCCTCGACTGTACCGGTTACCTCGTTCCCGGTCGTTGCGAGTACACGCTCGGTGAGATCCGCACGTAGCGCCTCGCGGTCCGTGTCCAACCGTCGTGCCGCGTGAGTAAACTGCTCGTGACGTCGCACGGCCCGTTTCGATGCCGCCGCGGCGGTGTATCGCTCGATCATCTCCGGCTGATCCGGCAACTCGTCCAGTCTGACCCCCCGTCGATCGATCGCTCCCGTCTCGTCGATGTCGATAAACACGAACGCCTGCCCGTTCGTGAGGATGCCCCAATCGATACCGGTATCGAGGAGGAGTTCCGCCAGTGTTTGGGCGTCCGCACCGGAGAGCTCCGTACTGCAGGCACGCGTCTGTACGAGGACCTCGGGCTGGTCGTCGACGAGGAGGGCGAAATCAACTGGGTCGTGCCCTGTGACTGTGTACTCCGCCACGATTTGGTCGAGTGACCATCCAAGCATCGTCAGAAACGGCTGGACAAGTCTGAGTTGTGTGTTCCGTTCCGAGAGCGAGTCGGCCGACGCGATGCGCTGTTGGGCCTGGGAAACGTACGCTTCGAGCGCCTCGACGTCCATCATCCCCCTGTTTCTGTTCCACACTCCTAATTGCTCGGGTGTGGTCGGCCCGTTCCCACGATCCGACACTGGAACGGTAGTTCTTTTAGGAGCCGAGACTACCCGCTCCATATGGTAACGCTCGGTCTGGTGGTGGCGTCGTTCAACGCGCCGGTCACCGGAGAAATGGCTGCGTCGGCACGGTCGGCCGCCGAGGAGGCGGGAGTCGATATCGCTGCTGAGATCGAAGTCCCCGGTGCGTACGATACGCCCCTGGCTGCGGACCGACTGGCACGCCGGGACGATATCGATGCCGTCGCGGTCGTCGGTGCGATCATCACGGGCGACACCGACCACGACGACGTGATCGGAACTGCGTCAGCACAGCAGCTCACCGAGGTGAGTCTGGAGCGGGACACACCCGTTACGATGGGAATCACCGGCCCCGGACAGAGTGCCGACGAGGCCCGAGCGCGTACCGACTACGGTGCACGAGCGGTCGAAAGCGCGATCGATCTCGCAACAGAACTGGAGGACATATAAATGGATTTCGCAGACAGAGTCGAACGTGTCGAACCGAGCGCGACGCTTGCGATCAGTGACCTCGCCTCGCAACTGGAGGCCGAGGGCGCGGACGTCGTCGATCTGAGCGTCGGCGAACCGGACTTCCCGACCCCCGAGAACATCGTCCAGGCAGCGAAGGACGCGATGGACGCCGGTCACACAGGCTACGCCCCGTCGAACGGCGTTCCCGAACTCAAAGACGCGATCGTCGACAAACTCCACGACGACGGGCTCGACCAGTACGGGACAGAAAATATCATCGTGACGCCCGGCGGGAAGATGGCGCTGTACGAGACCGTTCAGGCGCTGATCGAGGACGGCGAGGAGGTCGTACTGCTCGATCCTGCGTGGGTTTCCTACGAGGCGATGGTGAAGATGGCGGGCGGCTCGCTCAACCGGGTCGACACCGCGGCCTACGATTTCGCGCTCGAACCGGCTCTGGAGGACCTTGCCGCGGCCGTCTCCGACGAGACCGAACTCATGGTGCTTAACTCGCCCGGCAACCCGACCGGCGCGGTCTACTCCGACGCGGCGCTCGAAGGGGTCCGCGATCTCGCCGTCGAACACGACTTCACGGTCATCTCCGACGAGATCTACAAGGAGATCACCTACGGCGTCGACCAGACCAGCCTCGGTACCCTCGATGGCATGGAAGATCGGACCGTCACGATCAACGGCTTCTCGAAAGCGTATTCGATGACGGGCTGGCGGCTCGGCTACGTCGCCGCCCCCGAAGAGCTGATCGGGCAGGCGGGCAAGCTCCACTCACACTCCGTCTCGTCGGCCGTCAACTTCGTCCAGCACGCCGGGATCGAGGCGCTGGAAAACACTGACGACGCCGTCGAGGAGATGGTCGAGGCGTTCGCCGACCGCCGCGAGTTCCTCGTCGACCTGCTCGCCGAGCGCGACGTCGACGTCGCCGAACCCGATGGGGCCTTCTACATGATGGTGCCGGTAGATGACGATGACCAGGCCTGGTGTGAGGGCGCGATCGAGGACGCCCACGTCGCAACCGTCCCCGGCAGCGCGTTCGGGACGCCCGGCTACGCCCGGATCTCCTACGCGAACAGCAAAGGGCGGATCGAGGAGGCTGTCGAGCGACTCGACGCCGAAGGTTACCTCTAGCCCGGCCCCTGTGGCGTTTTTTTCGACCCAACAACTGGCCGCTAGCTTCGTTGCTCCAAGATCCGGTCGATAATACGTCCCGTCGACAGTAGCTCTGCCTCGGAATCGGGCTCACGCGCCGACGCGCGCTCGACTGCGCAGTCGATGCCGCGTCGATCCAGTTCGGCCTGGATCGCCTCGCTGTCGTGATGCTGGTCGTGGCCCAACGCAATCACGTCAGGGTCGAGTTCCTCGATCGGTACGAAGATATCCTCGGGGTGGCCCAGAATCGCTTTATCAACGGGGTCGAGCGCTTCGATCATCGCCACGCGCTGGGAGTCGGGGAGGATCGGTGGCTCCTTGTGCGTGACGTTCTCCCCACGGGCGACGATAACGACGAGTTCCTCGCCCATCGCCGCGGCGTCCCGCAGGTAGTGGACGTGACCGGGATGGAGGATATCGAAGGTACCCTGTGCGACGACAGTTACCATCGCCGCCCCCCATCGAACTCGTCCTCGCGCAGTTCGGCGTCGATGTCGTGCTGGTCGAAGTGAAAGAACTCCTCGTCGTCGGGTAAGTCGACATCGAGAACGTTCAACTCGGTTGGCTGGCCATCCGAGTCGAACGCCTTCCAGTCGGTGCGGCCGTATGGCGCACCGATGATGATGTGGACATCGCCGCGGGTAAACGTCGCCAGATCGGCCTTGCTCGGGCGCAGTGCGCCGTTTGGATGAGAGTGGACCGATCCGAGAGACTTGTTGTCGTTCGGGATCATATTCGTCTTCACTGTCGCGCTGACGCTGTTCGACTCCGTTCCGGGGATCACGAGGACGTCCGTAATGACGAGACCGTCCCGGTCGAGGCCGATGTCGCTGGCTTCCGTACCCCGCAACATCCCCATGTACTCGTCGGGGTGTGTTTGTTCGGACGCCTGCAGGGCGAACTCCAGCGTCTCCCGGGCGATCCCGAGGACTTCGCTCGACCGAAACAGGGAATCGAACAGGCCCATGGTGGGTACTCACCGTCTGTGGATGCTAAACGTTCCGGAACG
>OBKM01001290.1_pt1 | contig 10330 bp, 9 predicted proteins | sample 1519691 | NCBI WGS metagenome assembly OBKM01 (sample SAMEA37050418, study PRJEB22526) | metagenome | biome: saline pan; feature: lake; material: water | place: Egypt | collected 2015 | depth 0.5 m
GATACCGTCGAGCGCACGCTGGACGACGACGCGCTCGCCGTGGACAGGGCGGACGACGACGGCGAGAGGGCGTCGGACACGTGACCGGGGCGGGGGTCTCGTCGGCCGACCGTTCGTCCGGAACGCTTAGGACGAACAGGCCCAGACAGGATGGTATGGGACTGTTCCGGTCACGGGAGGTCGTCGGCATCGCGGAGTCCGCACTGGACTTTGCGCTTGCGGCCTCCGAGGAGGCCCACCCTCGCGAGTACATGGGCGTGTTGCGCGGTGAACGCGCCAGCAAGGTCGGTGTCGACGCGGACGGCACCGTGTTGACGGAGGTGCTCGTGGTCCCGGGAACGGAGTCAAACCCCACGAGCGCGAGTTTCAAGCCGACACAGGTTCCCAACGACCTGCGCGCGGCCGGGTCGATTCACTCACACCCCAACGGCGTGTTGCGCCCCAGCGACGCCGACCTCGCCACCTTCTCCAGCAACGAGATCCACATCATCGTCGGTGCGCCCTACGGACCCGACGACTGGCGGGCGTTCGACAACGACGGCAGCCCGGTCGAGCTCTCGGTCTACGAGATCGAACCACCCGAGGAGCAGTTCTTCGATTTCACCCAGGAGGACCTCGACGCCGAGGACGGTCGATGACGCTCGTGCTCGCGCAGGGCACCTTCGACATCCTCCACCCCGGTCACGTCTACTACCTCAGACAGGCCCGCTCGATGGGTGACCGGCTTCAGGTCATCGTCGCGCGCTCGACGAACGTGACCCACAAGGACCCACCCGTGATTCCCGGCCCACAGCGTGTCGCGATGGTCGACGCGCTCGAACCCGTCGACGACGCGATTCTCGGCCACCCCGAGGATATCTTCGTTCCCATCGAGCGACTGGCTCCGGATATCATCGCGCTCGGTCACGACCAGCACCACGACGCGACCGCGATCGAGTCCGCACTCGCCGACCGTGGTATCGACTGTGCGGTCGAGCGCGTCTCGAAACGACCCCGCGAGTCCGACGCGGAACTGCTCTCGACCGCGCGAATCATCGAGCGGGTGCTCGCCGAGCGCGACTAGAAGTCCTCGACTGTCGGCCGGTCGTGCCCGCCGGGGAACGACTCGACGGGAACCTGGACCTGGTCGCCGCTGTCCATCGCCTTGAGTGTTACCTGTCCCTCCTCGAGGTCGCGCTCCCCGACGATGACGACGGTCTCGGCGTTGATGCTGTCGGCGTAATCTAGCTGTGCGCCGAAGCTCCGGCCCGAGACATCGGACTCGACGACGTGGCCCCGCTCGCGCAGCGCGCGGGCGATGCGGGCGGCCGTCGCCCGCGTGTCCCCGACCTGGAGCACGTAGTAGTCGGTGGTCACCGCCTCGTCGGGCCAGACACCGGCGCGCTGGCACAGCAACCCGAGTGTCGCGTATCCGGGTGCGAACCCGACCGCGGGCGTGGGCTGGCCGCCAAAGCCCTCGATGAGGTCGTCGTACCGCCCGCCGCCGAACACCGACCGCGACACCTGGCCCGTCGAGTCGAAACACTCGAACACGACGCCGGTGTAGTAATCGAGTCCGCGGGCGGTCGTCAGCGAGAGGCTGCAGTACTCGCGCACGCCCAGATCCGCCGTCGCCTCGAGCACCGCCTGCAGGTTCTCGACAGCCCGCTCGACGCGGTCGGTGCCCGCGAACGCCACGAGCTCGTCCAGATCCGCCTCGGCGGTGTCGAGCAGGTCGTCGAACGTGCCGATCTGGCGCGAGGAGAGGCCCGCGTCGGTCAGCAAGGTGGCGTACTCGTCGGGTTCGACCTTCTCGCGCTTGTCGACCGCCCGGATCGCCGCCGCGGTGTCGATATCGCCGTCGAACGCATCGAGGACCCCGCCGAGGATATCCCGGTGAGAGACACGGAACTCGAAGTCCGCGCCGTCGAGACCGAGTTCGGTGAGCGCGTCGGCGGCGACGGCGAGGATCTCGGCGTCGGCCGCGGGCTCGTCAGAGCCGAAGATATCGACGTTGGTCTGGTAGAACTCCCGAAAGCGGCCCTGCTGGACCTGCTCGTAGCGCCAGAACGGCCGCGTCGAGAACCACTTGACCGGCTTGGTGAGTGCCTGCTGCCTGTCGACGACCATCCGCGCCACCGTCGGTGTCAGCTCCGGCGTCAGCGCGACCTCGCGGCCACCGCGGTCCTCGAAGGCGTACAGTTCCTCCAGGATCTCCTCGCCGCTCTTGTCGGCGTACAGCCGGGCGGACTCGACCGCCGGCGTGGCGATCTCCCGGAAGCCGTAGCCCCGGACGACCGACTCGACGGTGTCGACGACCGACCGCCGGGCGGCCATCTCCGGCGGGTAGAAGTCCCTGAATCCCTTGATCGACTCGTACATACCACGGCTTCGGCGAGCACGCGCTTGAACGCTGTCCTTCCGGGTCCGTGTCGCGGGCCACCCGCCACCTCACAACCGTCTTAACCCCGCCGGCCCCACGTTCCAACGATGACCGACTGGACCGAGAAGTACCGCCCCGCCTCGCTCTCGGAGCTGCGTGGCAACAACACGGCACGCGACGAGTTGCGCGAGTGGGCCGACACCTGGGCGGACCACCGCGAGGCGGCCGTGTTACACGGTCCGCCGGGGGTTGGCAAGACCTCCGCAGCACACGCCCTGGCGGCCGACCGTGGCTGGCCGACAATCGAGTTCAACGCCTCGGACTCGCGCACGAAAGACGTCATCGAGCGGGTCGCCGGCGAGGCCGCCCGGAGCGGGACACTCACCGACGGGAGCACGGGCCGGCGACTCGTCATCATGGACGAGGCCGACAACATCCACGGCAACGCCGACCGCGGCGGCGCGGGCGCGACAACCGCCCTCGCGAAGGAGGCCGACCAGCCGGTCGTGCTCGTCGCGAACGAGTTCTACGACATGTCGAAGGGGCTGCGAAACGCCTGCCGCGAGATCGAGTTCCGGCCCGTCTCGAAGCGCTCCATCCTGCCGGTGTTGCGCGACATCTGCCGCAAGGAGGGCGTCGAGTTCGACAGCGAGGCACTGGAGGCGATCGCCGAACAGAACAGCGGTGACCTCCGCGGGGCCGTCAACGACCTCCAGGCACTCGCGGAGGGTCGCGAGCGACTCACCGCCGAGGATGTCGTCACCGGCGAGCGTGACCGCACCGAGGGTATCTTCGACTTTCTCGACGCCGTCCTCAAGGAGGCCGAACCGCGGGAGGCACTCCAGGCCAGTTACGACGTCGACGAGACGCCCGACGACCTCGTCAACTGGATCGAGGACAATATGCCAAAGGATTACGAGGGGCGGGAACTCGCGGCGGCGTACGGCTTTCTGGCCAACGCCGACCGGTGGCTCGGGCGGGTGCGGGCCACCCAGAACTACAGCTACTGGCGCTACGCGGGCGACAACATGACCGCCGGTGTCGCGGCCGCCCGCGGCGGACAGAAGGGCGGATGGACACGCTATGGCCCGCCAAGCTACTGGTCGAAACTCGGCCGGTCGCGTGGCACCCGCGAGACGCGCGATTACATCGCCCGCCAGATTGCCGTGACCGGCGGCCTCAGTACGAGTACCGCCCGCCGGGAGATCCTCCCCTTTCTCGCGGAGATGACCCACCACTGCAAGAACCGGGAGCTGACCGTGGCGATGGCCGCGGCCTACGACCTCGATGCCGAGCAGGTTGCCTTCGTCACCGGCAGCGGCGAGACCACGAACAAGGTCCAGTCGATTGTCGAGGACGCACGGGAACTGCGCGAGGAGCAGGCTGCCGACGCCTCGCGGGAGACCTTCGGTGGCTCCACCGACAGCGCGGGGACCGACCGGGCGGAGTCCGGTGACGACCGGTCGGATGCAGGGACCGACGAGACGGGCACCGACGACGACCGGACGACAGCAGACTCGACGGAGTCGGGAACAGACGAGTCAGACCCGGACGAACCCGACGACAGCCAGGCAGGGCTCTCGGATTTCGTGTAGGTGGTGACAAAACCCCCGTCGGAGGTCGGCCGTGTCACTCGGGTCGGGGTGGCGCTTCGAGCGCGTCGATATCGACTGACTCCGCGAGAAGCGCCTCCTGCTGGTCGGCAACCGAGCGCTTCTCGCGCATGATCTGCTTGTAGGTCGACTGCTGTGAGAGGTCACCGATGAGGACGCCGCCGACGAGTTTGCCGTTCTCGAAGGCGAGGCGTCGCCACTCCTGGTCGCCGTACGTGCGCTCGGCCGCCGCGTCCCCGCGGGTGGGGTGTCCGAAGGAGAGAAACGGGAACTCGAAGTGCGTGATGGAGTACGAGGAAACCCAGCGAAACGTCTCGGCGGGCTCGTCGACGGCCATGTTCGCGCCGGCGACAGCACCCTGTTTCTTCGCCGCCCCCCACGCGCCGTTCTGCGCGTGGTCGTCGACGAGGACATCGTAGAAGCGGGTGATGTCACCGGCCGCGTAGATATCCTCGGCGGTGGTGCGCATGTGCTCGTCGACGACGACACCGTCGTCGCACTCGACACCGGTTCCGTCGAGCCAGTCAGTGTTGAAATCGAGCCCGATGGCGACGCCACAGAACTCACCCGCGAAGCGCCTGCCCCGCTGGTCGAGTGCCGCCGTGAGCTGCCCGTTCTCGTCGGTCTCGAAGCGCTCGACGCCGGCATCGAAAACGGGCGTGACACCCATCCGTTCGAGCGCGTCGTGGACGATCTCGGCCCCGTCCTGCGAGAGGGCGTACCGCCACCAGCGGTCACCCCGCATCAGGTAGTGGGCGTCGATCTCCTGTGCGCCACAGACCGCGGCGAGGTCGATGCCGAGCAGCCCCGCGCCGACGACCAGGCCCGTCTCTGCCGCGGCGGCGTGCTCGCGGATCCGCCGGGCGTCCTGGAGTGTCCAGAAGTGGTGGATGCCGTCGATACCGGGCCGCTCCGCGGGCAGTCGCGCCGGCGTCCCGCCGGTGGCCACGAGCAACGTGTCGTACTCGTACGTCTCGCCATCCTCCGTGTGGAGTTCGTGCGCGTCGGCATCGACGGCACTCGCCCGGGTGTTCAACTGGAGGTCGATATCCCGCTCGGCGTACCAGTCGGCATCGTGGATGAACACAGGGGCTTCCGGAAGTTTTCCCTTTGCGAACTCCTTTATCAGGATGCGGTTGTAGAGAGGTTCACCCTCGTCGGTGATGACAGTGATCTCCGCCTCTGGGTCGGCCTCGCGGATTGCCTCGGCGGCAGAACTCCCCGCGATGCCGTCGCCGACGATGACGTGCGACTCGGCCATACCGTCTCGTGTTTCCGGTGCCTAATGTGGGTTGCTATCCTCGCGCACTGCTGCCGTCGCCGGATTCCCGAACCACCCGCGCGTGGCCGGGAACACCCGGGTTCGTGGCGGTCAGCCACCGGCGGGTCACTCCTCGCCCGTGTTCGTCGTCCACTGCTCGCAGGCGTCGAGGTCGTCCATGTACTCGCCGTGGTACCGGCAGTACGGGTCGAGACCGTCCCCGGTCTCGGCGTACTCGAAGAAGGCACAGTTGCCACAGTACCGGTCTGGCTGGCCACCCGAGGACCCAATACGCTCCACCCCGGGTTCCTGGGCGACTGTCGGACCCCCATCGCTCGTTGGCTCCGGGCCCGTCCCGGCCGCCCGGCGCTGTGCCGCCCCCCGCCGGTCGGCCGAGGGCCCGCCGGTATCGTGGTCCGTCGTGGCCGACCGGGCCTGCCCCGCGGCCTGACTGCCCCCTGTCTGGGGCGGCACGTCGCCGCTGTCGCGGTTCGTCGCACCCGCCTGGCCCGCCTCGCCGGCCGGACCGTCGTTCGTCTGTGTCGCCACGTCGCCGTCGGGGTCACGGCCGAGGAACCCGACCCCGCCCAGGCCCGGAACCGCCGGTACCGCGCCGGACTCGGGCTCCGATTCGGACTCCTCGTCCCGACCGATCAGCCGGACCGTCCCCTCGTCGGTGATCTCGACGCGAGCGGTGCCGCCGGGGTCGTTGCGGTCACTGAACGTCGCCACCGCGACGAACAGACACCAGAACGTCACGAGCATACCGAGCGCGTAGATCCCCACCGTCGCAATCGCGAGCGCGGGCTCGTTTGCCAGCCACCGCGAGGGATACGCGTAGACAAAGAGCAAGACACCGAACGCCGTGAGACTGGAGCCGATGACCGCCGCCGCCCGTGTCTCGTCGCTCGTCGGCAACGCGACGACGATGCCGACAAGCGCCGCCGGGAGCCCCAGCCCCGCGAGCACGCCGGCAATCTCGCGCGCCTCGACGACCCCGAGACCGGCCCACGAGCGCAACCCCGTCGTCGTCAGCCCGATCGCAACCGCCCCCAGAGCCACGCCAACCGCGAACAGCACGCCCGCGGACAGCCGCTGCCGACGGTCCACGACCGTCCTGGCTCCCTCCTCGTACGCCTCGGACAGGCTGGTCATACCCACAGTTCGTGAGCAACGTAAAAAACTTCCCGTCAGACGCGTGTCTGACGCGGCACACTACTCGACGAGTGTCTGCTCGAACCTATCGGCGTCCTCGCTGTCGAGGACCGTCTGGACGTAGTGGGTCTGGAGCGAGTCGGCGCTGCCGAGTTCGAGTTCGTCCATCGGCCTGTCGAACAGCACCTCGCCGCCGTGGACAAGCGTGACGTGGTCGAGGTACGGCTCGAACGCCTCGACGTAGTGCGAGGAGACGACCACGGTGTTGCCCATGTCGGTGTACTCGTCGAGGAAGTCGAGCAACTGGCCCTTCGAGACGTCGTCAAGCGCGGCGAGTGGCTCGTCGAGCAGGAGGAAGTCGGGTTTCTTGACGAGCGCGAGCGCGAGGTCGAGCTTGCGGGCGTACCCGCCCGAGAGTGCCGACGCCTCCCGACCGAGTTCGTCGTTCAGCCGCAACTCGTCGACGACGGTCTGGTTCCACGCCTCGTCGTCGGCCCCGACCATGGTCGTGAACACCTCCAGGTTCTCCCGGACCGAGAGATCGGGGTAGAAGTTCGGCTGCTGGAAGCTACAGCCAAACACCGCGTCGGGTCTGTGGACGACCCCCTCGTCGGGCCGGGCCAGTTCGAGTACGATACGGATCAGCGTCGACTTGCCCGACCCGTTCGGCCCGAGCAGGCAGTGATACTGGCCGGCGTCGACGGCGAACGAGACCCCATCGAGCGCAACCACCTCGCCGAAGCGCTTGTGGACACCGTCGATTCTGATCCGGTCACCAGCGCCGTTCGTCGCTGAACCCGTGTCGTCGGTCATGTCGACCTCCGGTAGTAGACAATCGCCCCCTTGAGCGTGATGAGTGTCCCGACCTGCAGGAGCGCGAGCACGAGTATCATGTCGGCATAAGTCGTCACGGCCGTGTCCTTCAGCATGACACTCCGGATGGCGATTGCCCCGTAGTGAACGGGCATCAGTTCCGCCAGCTGTGGCCGCAGCGCGGAGACAACGCCACGCGGGAAGTCGATCGCCGACCCGCCCGCGATACCGACCAGCAGGAGCAGGTTGACGAACTGGCCGGCCCCGCTGAACCTCGTCACGACGACGATAGCCATCGCCAGTGTTGCAAGCGAGGAAAAGAGCAACAGCAACAGCCCCACGGCCAGCGGTGAGAACACGTCCACCGCGTACCCGAGCCAGCGCCCGAGGAGGCCGAACACGAGTATCGGAACGACCATCAGCGCCGTCAGGAAGACGAGTTTCGAGGCGACGAGCGATTCGAGTGAGCTCTCGACCCGGAGACGGTCGAGCACGGCCCCATCACGCGCGAGACTGTACGGCGCGTACGTGAACGCGAAGAAGATGAGCATCCCCATCAGAAACGTCGGGTAGAGATACTCCGCGAGGCTCCGCTCGTCCTCGACGTGGTCGTCGCCGACGAACTCACTCTCGATCGTGACGTTTCCCTGTACCTCGTCGGTGTCCTCGACCCAGCCCTGGACAAGATCCTCGATAAACGGTGCGGCCTCGACCAGCGGGGCGATGTTGCCGTCGATGACAAACCGGAACGTGCTCTCGGTGGTCGGGTCGCCGTCACGAATACCCGCGGGGATCTCGACGATGGCGTACACCGCCTCGCGCTCGAGCATCTCCTCTGCAGTCTCGCGGTCCTCGACCCGCACCGGGTCGGTGTTCAGCGTCAGGATGGCCTCGATGTCGCTCATCTGGTCGTCGATCTCGGCCTCGGTAGCACCCTCGAACGAGTCACCCGGAACGGTCGCCACCGGCACGTTCTCGGGTTCGGCCTCCTGGAAGGCGACCGAGGTTGCGCCGAACGCGGCCGGCACCAGCAAGAGCAGGAATCCGAGCACGACCAGGTTCCGCCTGCTCCAGTGGACCTCCTTTCGTAGCAGTGGAATCATTGTCAATCGTCGCTGTGCCGGGCGTGGAGTTCCGTCTCCGGCGTTCCCTCGACACCCCGGTAGATGTCGACGGCGTCGGTCACGGCCGCCTCACTCCCGACCAGCACCGAGTTGTTGTGTACCGGTACGGCCCACTCGGTGCTCCCGTCGGCGACAAACGCCGACAGCACCCGCGTGATGTCCAGTTCGTCGTCGCCGAGGGCGGTCATCTCGTGCACGTCGACGTGCCGGTAGCCGTCCTCGTGTTCCCTGTCCTCGGGTACCTGGCCGCCGGTCGCCTCGCGGTACGCGCCCGCGATGTAGTCATCAATGAACTCCTCTGCCTCCATATCGATCTCGAGATACGTCGCGACGTACCCGTCGTCGTCCTCGCTGTAGAACGTGGTCGCGGAGTGGTACTCGACGTCGTCGAGTGTAGCGTCGATGTCGTCACCCCGAATCGCCGCCGAGACCTCCTCCACCGACCAGTCATCCGACTCCGCGGCCAGTGTCTCGGCGAACCCGCTGGACCCGTTCCCGTCGATGTTGACGATGCCGTCGGCACGCTCGGGGACCAGCTCGACCGGGTCGGGCGGTGCGGCGTACCTGTCGACGAAGTGTGCAATGTAGGTCGCCGCCTGGTCCGGCATCGTCGGCACCTCGAGGTGGATGTACCGGCCATCCCGGTGGCCCGCCGCCCGGTCGACCGCCGACGCCTCGCTTATGGCCTCGGGGTCTTCGAGCGCCTCCTCCGGGTCGGCACGCTCCTCCATCGCCTCCATGAGGTCCGAGGCGACACCGGAGTCAGACACCGTCGCTATCACGTCGAACGTGGCGATGCCCTGGTCGCGGTCGCGGGGCTCGTAGGTCAGTCCGAGGAACTCGGGGTCCTCCGTGAAGCTGAGCATCGCCGCGACCTTGGAACTGACGACACCCGCGATCTCGGTTATCGGCCGGTCGACCAGCGCCGGCGAGACGGTCGCCTCGACCGGCCCGGGTTCGAGCCGGTCGTGGGTCTCGCGGAGGTCACCCTCGAACGGGTCGGCATCGCCCTGGTAGACATCGATCGCATCGGCGGCGGCCGCCTCGCTCCCGAGAATGACGGTGTCCTCGTCCGGGGTCGCGACCCAGGCGGTCGTCTCGACGCCGATGAACTCGGTGAGCAGCGACGTCACGTCGAACGCGTCCGTGACACCCTCGACATCTGCCTGTTCGGCGGTCGCGACGACATCGAGTTCGTGGATGTCGACGCCGTTGTAACTGTCTGGCTCCAGTTGCTCCGCGCCGACCTCGTCTTCGAGCAACGCCAGCATGTCCTCGCTCTCACTGCCCTCGCCGAGATTGACCACCGACCCGGCGTAGTCGGGTTCGCCGTCCTCGGGGCCACGCAGGAACACCGTCGTGTTCTCGTAGGCGATCCCCTCGCTGTCGAGTGTCTCCAGTATCACGTCCGTACTTGGGGCCTGGCTCGAATCGACGAACCACCAGCCCACCTCGATACCCTCCTCGAGCATATCGAGCGTGAACTCGTCGTCCGTGAGTTCGCCGTCGGCGTAGAGCACGCCGTCGACACCGGCTGGCACACTGTCCAGCTGTGCGTTGCTCTCGTGACTGTCATCGCCGAGAACGAACATCGCCGTCGCCGCGCCGACCCCGACCAGCACGACGAGCGACGCCACCACGACCAGTCGCCTGTCGAATCCGAGTATCTCTGCCCCCCCCTCACTCGTCAGTGCTCCCAGTACCATCTTCCCGTATCCTCAGCAAGGAGAACCACCACATTATACCTTACCCTCGATTCTGTCCCACCGCTGGGACGCGATTCGTCCCTGCTCGCGGGCGCTCCAGGTCACGGGAGATGTCGCCGCTGGTACCGACCGGGCATATCCAGCAGACGGCGGGGGCGCCACGCAGACAGGCAAATTTAACAGGAGGCCCCACGAGGATGCTGTATGGATGTCCGGCAGGAGTTCTGGGGGATCTACCGCGAGGCGCTACCGGTCCTGTTTGTCGCTCTCGGCGGCGGCCTCTTTGCCGGGCTCGT
>OBKM01001291.1_pt1 | contig 10325 bp, 8 predicted proteins | sample 1519691 | NCBI WGS metagenome assembly OBKM01 (sample SAMEA37050418, study PRJEB22526) | metagenome | biome: saline pan; feature: lake; material: water | place: Egypt | collected 2015 | depth 0.5 m
CCCAGATCCTCGAGGCGACCGGCGCGGACATGATCGACGAGTCCGAGGTGTTGACGACCGCCGACGAGCGCTACCACATCGACAAACGAGAGTTCACCTCGCCGTTCGTCTGTGGCGCGCGGAACCTCCAGGAAGCGCTGCGCCGGATCGACGAGGGCGCGGCGATGATCCGGACGAAAGGCGAGGCCGGCACCGGCGACGTGAACCAGGCGGTCACCCACCAGCGCAACATCCAGCGGGCGATCCGACAGCTCGACGGCATGAACTACGAGGAGCGCGACGAGTGGGCCAGAGAGCACGGCGCGCCCCGCGAACTCGTCCACGAGACCGCCGAGATGGGCCGGCTGCCGGTCGTCAACTTCGCCGCCGGGGGTATCGCGACGCCCGCCGACGCGGCGCTTATGATGCAGTTGGGCTGTGACGGGATCTTCGTCGGCTCCGGTATCTTCGGCGCGGAGAACCCCCAGGCGATGGGTGAGGCGGTCGTCGCCGCTGTCAACAACTACGACGATCCCGAAACGCTCAAAGAGATCGCCAAATCCCCCGGCAAGGGAATGAAAGGACAGGCAAACGAGACGATGCCGGAAGAAGAGAAACTGCAGGGCCGCGGCGTGTGATCCGCTCCGGCCGCAGTCGGACAACCAGTTCCACCGCGCTCTCGGAAACGTATATATTCCGGCCGTCGAACCGATAGCCATGCCCCGGCTCCCCGGGATCGATCCGCCCGATCGGATCGTCTGTCACGTGGACATGGACTGTTTCTACGCGGCCTGTGAGCGGCTTCGGGAGCCGGGACTCGAGGGTGAGCCGCTGGTCGTCGGGATGGGTTACGAGCCGGGGGAGACACACGGTGCGGTTGCGACCGCCAGTTACGAGGCCCGCGAGCACGGTGTCGAGTCAGCGATGGCGATCTCGGAGGCACTTGAGTTGCTCCCACGCCGGGCGGACGCCTCTGACTCGGAGCCCTCGGGGTTCTACCGCCCGGTCGATATGCCGTTCTATGAATCCGTCAGCGACGACGTGCGGGCCGTCCTCTCGGCGGCGGCAGACACCGTCAGGAACGTCTCGATCGATGAGGCGTATCTCGACCTCGGCGGGACGGAGTGGTCTGCGGCCCCGTCGGTCGGCCGGTCGCTGAAAGCGGAAATCGCCGACACCGTCGGTGTCGTCGCTTCCGTCGGCATCGCCCCCGATATGACGACTGCCAAACTCGCATCCGACGCCGAGAAACCCGACGGGTTGGTCGTCGTCGATCCGGAGGACGTCCGGTCGTTTCTCGCAACTATTCCCGTCGAGGATCTCCACGGCGTCGGGCCGGTGACCGCCGCGGAGCTCAGGGAGATGGGGTTCGAAACGGCCGGTGAGATCGCCGCCGCCGAGGAGTCGACGTTCGTCGACGCCTTCGGCGAGCGCGGGCGGGACATCTATGCGGGCGCCCGGGGAGAGGACGACCGGACGGTCGAGCCGAAGGGCGATCCGAAGAGTCTCTCCAACGAATCGGCGTTCACCGAGGCGACAGCCGACTCCGAACCGGCCGAACGGAAGGTCCGCGAACTCGCCGCCGAGGTAACGACGCGTGCGAACGCGCGAAACGCCCTCTACCGGACGATCGGGCTCAAAGTCGTCACACCGCCGTTCGATGTCCACACCCGATCGCGGTCGCTTTCCGGGCCCGTCGACAACCCCGAACTGGTCGAGAAAACGGCGATCGAGCTGCTTTCGGAGTTCGACGCCGACCCGATCCGAAAGCTCGGCGTCAGGCTGTCCAACCTCTCGTTCGACGACCGAGAGCAGGCGACGATCGCCGATTGGGGGCGTTCGGACGGCGACGACGGCGAGCGTCGGCGATTCCGTGATCGGGATCGCCCCCGAGGCCGGCTCCCCGACGACCAGGCGAGACTCACCCGGTTCGAGTAACGGTGCGGATAGGCTTTTCCGCCGCGCAGTCGGAGGGGTAGTATGAATCAGCTCGCGGAGCTCGATGACGACCGGTGGCGTCTCTCGAGACACGCACACGTGATCGTCCACGAAACCGACGACGGGAACGAGTTTCTCACCGTTTACGACTGCGGTGCCGCACAGAAGCCCCCCTCGGCACAGCTGATCGGCAACCTCATTCGCGTCGATGCGGACCACGAACTGCTCAGACAGCCAACCGGGTACATCGCCAAACTCCGGGAGCAGTCGACGCTCGAACGGCAGGACGAAAACCACTGGATCATCCGAAGCCGATAGCGAACAGGCGGAACGTTTCGATCCGGCGACGGTGCTCCGCGCAACCGCCTCGACCGATCGCCGGTTCGGCTCTGGTCAGGTCACGGGGACGATGCCCCCGTTTTCGTATATAAATCCTCGTGAACGATGGGACGTGGGGGAGAACTGCAAGACGTTCGTCTGACGGAGAACTATACCGTTCGGGCGTCTGTCCCCCGATAATGGGCGAGGAAACGATCACCGTCGGGAACGTGAGCCGCGGCGACGCGGAGGGGACGCCCGTCGAGTTGCCGATCGTCGATCTGTTGACCGGACGCGGGTTCGTGACCGGAAAATCCGGATCGGGGAAATCGAACAGCGCGAGCGTCGTCGCCGAAAAGCTGCTCGATCGGGGGTATAGCCTGCTTGCGGTCGATATCGACGGCGAGTACTACGGGCTCAAAGAGGAGTACGAGATACTGCACGTCGGCGGCGACGAGGAGTGTGACCTGCAGGTGACAGAAGACCACGCCGGGAAGATCGCCGAACTCGCCCTCGAAGGAAGCGTCCCGATAATCCTCGACGTCTCGAGTTTCTTAGACGAGTCGAAGGCTCGTGACCTCCTGACGGCGGTGACGAAACACCTCTTTGCGAAGGGTAAAAAACAGAAACAGCCGTTTTTGATGCTCGTCGAGGAGATCCACGAGTACATCCCGGAGGGCGGTGGCCTCGACGAGTGCGGCCGAATGTTGATCAAAATAAGCAAGCGGGGGCGGAAACACGGGCTCGGGATCGTCGGCATCAGCCAGCGGCCGGCGGACGTCAAAAAGGATTTCATCACCCAGTGTGATTGGCTCGTCTGGCACCGACTCACCTGGAACAACGACACGAAGGTCGTCGGCCGCATTCTCGGCAGCGAGTACGCGAACTACATCGAGGAGATGAACGACGGCGAGTGTTTCCTGATGACGGATTGGGCCGAGGAGATACGGCCGGTCCAGTTCGAGCGCAAGCGGACCTTCGACGCCGGTGCGACCCCCGGGCTCGACGATTTCGAGCGGCCCGAACTGAAAAGCGTCAGCGGTGACTTAGTCGAGGAACTCCAGGGGATCACGGACGAACGGGAACGCCGGGAAAACCGGGTCAACGAACTCGAACGGGAACTCGAACAACGCGACGAGCGCATCCGCGATCTCGAACGCCAGCTCTCGGAGGCCCGCGACCTCAAACGGATGGCAGACCGGTTCTCGCGGGCGATGATGGAGCAAGTGACCGGCCGACCCCTCTCGGCGGCCCCCGGACGACAAAGCGAACTCGAGGAGGCCGCCGGGGGACCGATCCGCAGGGACCCGGAGCTTGAGGCCGACCTCGAAGCGGTCCGGAACGGCAAACAGGAGCCGGCGTCGTCGCCAGTCCCCGACGCTGGAGCCGAATGGGAGGAGCGGACTCCCGTGGACGCGAACGGGAGTTCATCCGATGCAACGGATATCGATGAGGCATCGACTGGTTCGCCGGACGGTGGCGCGGCATCGGCGGAGACATCGGATCGCGACGGGGCGTCAACTGATACTGCGGAGAGCGATCAAACGTCGAGCGATACTGCGGACGACGGTGGGGTTGCGGCTGCCGGAACCTCGTCGGGGAGTTCGGACGAACCTGAACCTACCTCCCCAGGGGGCGGTGACGCGAGTGAGTCGAACAGTTCGGGCCACTCCGACGACGCTGCTGGTGACTGGCCGAACTTCGAGTCGACAGCGCCGTCCGGTACCGCTGGCGATCGGAAGACGACCCCAACCGGAACTGATCCCCTCGTCTCCCGGCTCCGCGAGGAGATCGAAGCACTCGACGAGACGGCGGCGGAGATGCTCGAACAGTACAGAAACGACGGTCCGATGGATCCACAGGACGCCCACGCCGCCGCGGGTGGCTCCGGGGATCGGGGGCCGGCGTACGCGACGAACCGTCGGCTCCGACAACGGGGATTGATCTCACACGTCGGCTGTGGACAGTACGATTACGCCCTCGCCGAACTCGTCGCGACGGAGTTGAGTGATCCGATCAAACCGGAACAGCCGCCGGACAGCGATACCGTCGCCGAAGTCGTGGCGGCGATCGAGGCGCCGTACGCCGATCCCGGATCCGCCCCCGAAGGTGCGGAAAGAACCCAGCCACGGGATACCGACGCCGAGACGGCGACTGAAGCCGAGTGGTCGAGCATCGGCCTCTGAGTGTCACGAGATCACTTGAGAAACGTTATGAGATCGGATCGACGAGCGCTTCGAGCGCCTCACGCGGGTCCGCCGCTTTGGCGACGCCCGAAGCCAACAGAACACCCGCCGCGCCGAGCTCCGAGGCGGCGGCGAGATCCTCGCCGGTTGAGATACCCGCCCCACAAAGTACGGGCACGTCAGCGGCCGCCTCGACGGAATCCGTGACGATGTCGGGATCAGCTTTCGAGACCGGCGTCCCGGTGCCGATCAACTCCGGCGGTTCGACGGCGACGGCGTCCGGGCCCAACCGAGCGACAGCGGCGATCTGTGCCGGATTGTTCGCACAGACGATCGTCTCGAGCCCCGCCCGTTCGGCCGCCCGGAGCCCGCCGTCGATATCGGCGAGCCGGAGTCGGCTCTCCGAGTGGTTCAGAAGCGTTCCGTCGGCTCCGGCCCGCGAGGCGGCTTCGGCGAGCGTCGATCCGGTGTGTGAGCCGTGTTCGACCGGCGAGATGTGTTGGGCCCACGTCTCGACGCCGGTTTCGGCGACAGCTCCGATGTCGGCCGCCTGCGGCGCGACCGCGATTCGGACGCCGCTTTTTTCGGCGACATCGGCGGCGATCGACCCGATCTCGACTGGATCGCAGGGATACGCCTTCAGGTTGATCAAAACGAACATACCGGAGGGGCGTCCCCGACTGAAAAATAGCTGTCCATCGCCAGCGACATCGATCCGGCCCGATCGAGCGCTCGGTGTGTGGGTCTATTCCGTGCGGTTCTTGTCCGGACCACCCGAACTGCCGGTATGAACCGAGTCGTGGGTCGGCGAGCGCTGATCGTCGCAGCCGGCGTCGCCGTTGCTGGCTGCTCGGTCGACGACGGTCCGCCCCCTTCGACACCGGCTCCGGACGACGACCGGGAGCCGTTCGGCACCGACTGGCCGATGTTTGCCCGCGATGCGGCAAACACCGGCTATGAACCCGGGATTTCGGGCCCCTACACCGAGCTCGACGAGCGATGGCGGTTCGAGGTCGAGGGGTCGGTCGTTGCGAGCCCGGCGGTCGCCGGCAACACCCTTTACGTCGGCAGTACCGGCGGTTCGCTGTATGCACTCGATCCGTACGTCGGAGCCGAGATCTGGTCGTTCGAAACGGCGGGTCCCGTGACCGCCACTCCGGCCGTCGTCGACGGGGTCGCCTACGTCGGCTCGGGTGACGGGATCTTCTATGCGGTCGATGCGGAGGACGGAGCCGAGATCTGGTCGTTCGACGCCGGCGGGCGGGTGGGAACGAGTCCGACCGTCGCCGGCGGAACGATCTACTTCGGGACGGTCTACAGTACGGTGTTCGCACTCGATCGTGGCTCGGGTGAACGTCGCTGGCAGTTCGATACCGGTGCGTCAGTCCTCGGTGCGCCGGCGGTCGTCGACGGGACCGTCTACGTCGGTTCCAGCGACCAGAACGTCTACGCGCTCGGGGCCGAAACCGGCGACGAACGGTGGCGGTTCGGAACCCGCGGTGTCGTCGCCGGCGCGCCGGCGGTCGTCGACGGGACCGTCTACGTCGGCTCGCGGGACAACACCCTCTATGCTCTGGACGCCGAGGACGGCTCCGGTGTCTGGCAGTTCGATGTCAACGGACAGATACAGGGCAGCCCGGCCGTCACCGACGACACCGCTTTCGTGGGGTCGAACGACGGCCGCCTCTATGCGATCGACATCGGCGGCGACGAGCCGGTCGGAAAGTGGCGATTCAGGACCGGCGACTCCGTCATCGCCAGCCCCGCCGCGACCGGTGATCACGTCTTCGCTGCCTCGACAAGCGGAAACGTCTTCGCGATCCTCCCCGGTGCCGGTGAGACCGTCTGGCGCTTCGAGACGGAAACCGACGTCCGGGAGGGGCCTGCGGTCACCGACGAGTGGCTGTATTTCGGCGACATCGGCGGGACGGTGTACGCGCTCGGCTCGGGTTGAGCCGCTCGTTTCCCTACGTGAGCGATCGCTTCGAGTTCGAGACGACGATGAGGCTGCTGATCGCCATCAGGACGGCCGCGATGAGCGGGTTGATAAGCCCCGCAACGGCGAGTGGGATCGCCACGACGTTGTACCCGATCGCCCAGAGGATGTTCTGTCGGATCCGGCTTTGAACGCGGTCGGCGATCCGGAAGAAATCCGGTACCGTCGAGAGGTCGTCATCGGTGACGACACCGTCAGCGGCCTCGATCGTCAGCTCCGTCCCGTGTGACATCGCGATCCCGAGTTCGGCACTCGCGAGCGCGGCGGCGTCGTTCGTCCCGTCACCGACCATCGTCACCGTTCCCTCGGTCCGGAGCCGTCGGATCAGCTCGCGTTTGGCCTCCGGGCGCACCCCCGCGAACACGTCGTCGATGCCGGCGTGGTTCTCGAACGTCCGGGCTGCCCGCTCGTCGTCGCCGGTGATGACGACGACCTCGGTGTCATCATCGAAGGCCGCAACCGCGTCTTCCCAGCCGTCCCGTGGGGTATCACGGAGCACGACGACGCCGATCGCGGTCCCGTCCCGGCCGACGAGCGTCGGATGTGCGCCGTCCGCTCGGGCGTCGTCGACGGCGGCTTCGAACTCCTCCGGAACCGTCCACCCTTCGCGGCGGAAGGCGTCCGGATGACCGACGACCGTTCGCGTTCCATCGACGGTCGCGGCGACGCTTTGTGGCCGCCGTTCGAACGCCGAGACATCCGCCGGCGGCTCCGGAGCCGCCTCCAGTATCGCCCCGCCGATCGGGTGGTTCGATCGTCCCTCGACTGCGGCGGCGCTGGCGAGGATGTCCGCCCGATCAGCGCCGATAACGTCGACGACCGACATCTCACCGGTGGTCAGCGTCCCCGTCTTATCGAAGGCGACGATGTCGGTCTCGGTGACGCGTTCGAAAACCGATCCATCGAACACGAGCAGGCCGGTCTCGGAGGCCGCGTTCGACCCGGCGGCGAGCGCAAGCGGTGTTGCGATGCCGAGCGAACACGGACACGAGACGACAAGCACCGAAACGCCGATGAGTATCGCCTCGCCGAGGGGTCTGCCGAGCCAGAGCCACCCGGCCGTCGTCAGGACGGCGATCGTCACGACGAGCGGGACGAACACGACCGCAAAGCGGTTGGCGACCCGCTGGACGCCCGAATCGGTGCTTTGGACCGTCCAGAGCAACTCCATCAGGCGGTCGACGGTGCTGGTTCCGTCCTCGCCGACCTCGATCTCGAGGGCGTTGTCCGTGACGATCGAACCGCCGATAACGTCGGCACCGACCGACTTCGACACCGGTACCGACTCGCCGGTGACGACCGATTCATCGACCGCAGCGGTCCCGTCGACGACGCGGCCGTCGATCGGGATCCGCTCGCCCGGCCGGACCAGGATTCGGTCGCCGGGGCGGCAGGCCTCGATCGGTACCCGTTCGGTCGATCCGTCCGCACGGAGCGCTCGCGCGTGTGTGACCCGGGATTCGGCCAACTCGGAGTAATACCCGAGCGCCCGCTGTTTGAACTGTGACTCGACGTGGTCGCCGACGGTCACGACGGCCAGAATCATCACGGCCACGTCGAAATAGACCGTCCGCCCCTCGAGGAAGAAAAGCGAGGCCGACGAGTAGAGGTAGGCGGCCGCCACCGCCAGCGCGATCAACACGTCCATGTTCGGCTGTCCGACCTTCAGGCTGACGTATGCGCCCCTGAAAAACGGATAGCCGATCCCGACGACGATGATCGTACTCCAGACGAAAAGCGGGACGAACACCATGAAATACAGCGTCGAGCCGAAGAGGAACTCCCGCGGGTAGATCCCCAGATACGTCGGATAGACGAACAGGAAATACGGGGCCATGACGGGCATCATCACGATGACCGCGATGGCGGCGCGATACTCCTCGAGTGAGAGCCGATCGAGGAACCCATCCGACTCCTCGCCGGGTTCGGAGGCGTAGTACCCGAACTGACTCAGCGCGGCCGGCAGCGATTCGCGATCGCACGTTTCAGGATCGTAGCTCACCCGCGCCATGTCCGTCGAGTAGCTCGCGTCGGCGGCGTAGACGCCCTCGATGTCCTCCGCTGCGGTCTCGATGAAAAGCTCACACGTCGAACAATGGAGGCCGTCGATGGAGAGATACGCCGTTTCGGCGTCATCCGGGATCGAACCGGCAGCGTCAACGGTATCCGACCGCTCGCGGAACTCGGCGGCGTCGACCGCGTCCGGATCGACATCGCCGAGGGTCCGATACACCTCCAGACACCCCCGACAACAGAACTCCCCGTCGACGCCGTCCTCGGTGACCGGCGTGGGCGACGTGGACAGTTCACAGAGCGTACACGAACCCATCGTCACCCCTTGGGGCTCTGTGAGTAATGCGGTTTTGGGTTCCGGGCCGGCGTTCCGTGCTCGATGCCGACGGGCCGGCGTTCCGTGCTCGATGCCGACGGGCAGCACTCCGGGCTCGATCGCCGACGGACGCTTTCGACCCGCGTTCGACTTACTCGGGTTCTTCGATCGCCGCCCCCGGCGTGTTCTGTTTGACGCTTCGGAGCCCCTGTTTGGCCTTCTGTTTGGAGGCGTAGCCTTGGCCGCCGTCGGCGATGATGTTGCCGTTGTCGTGTTCGAGCCGCCAGCGCCACTTGCCCTCCTTGTCCTCGAATATCTCGAACGTCGCGTCGCTGCCGCCGCACTCCTCATCGACCGTTTCGTCCCTCGAGAGGTCGACCACGTACGCCCCCGGCGCGTTCGACCGGACGCTTTCGAGGCCCTGTTCGGCCTTCTGTTTGGAGGCGTAGCCCTCGCTGCCGTCGGCGATGACGTTGCCGTTTCGGTGCCGGAGCCGCCAGCGGTGTTTGCCCTCGGCGTCCTCATAGACCTCGAACGTCGCCTTGCTCGCGTTGACCTCGGTCTCGACACCGCCCTCCGATTCCTCCCACTCCATGCCGATGTCGAAGGTGACCGTCCCGTCCTCGCTGTCGACTTCGATCTCCAAGTCGGGTTCGGCGGCCGGATCGACCGTCACCGTCTGTTCTTCGTCGGCGGCGACACGTTCGCCCCGTCCGAGGGCTCTCGCGACCCGCCGGAGATACGACGCGATACCGTTTCGGGACCGCTTCCGCTTGGATTCGTGGATCGGGTCGTCCGACATACGGCGGGTGTTCGGTTGAGGCCTATATAATACTACTCGCGGAGGTGGCTTTCGGTTGTGCCTTCGCGTATCCACCGCCGCCCGCGCTCTCATCCTCACCGCAGGGTTTCGGAGTCGGCCGGTATGACGGCCTCCGTTACCGAAGCCGCGCCGATCCGGCCAAGGGCGAACCGAAATAAAAAGCCCTTGGGCCGCCGCGCCCGAGGTTGTTTAGTTGTTCGGCTACGTTAGACCCGATAGAGAAGTGACCACGTATGGATGAGCCATCGAGCCCCTGTGTTAATATCTGTAAAGTCGAAGACGGCGTGTGTAGCGCCTGCGGCAGAACTGTCGAACAGATAGCCACCTGGGGCAGCATGACGGAAGCAGAACGGCAACGAATCATGGAGGAGTTGGAACCGTGACTCCGGAGGGCTGTCCCTGTTGTGACCGGCGAGTCCGTCCCCTGGACGGTCCTCTCGGGAGCCAGTATCGACCGTTATAAGTGCTATTTTTCAACGAGGCCCAGGTTTCGCATCGCTGCCGCTGAAACTGTCACGGCGTCCGAGCCAGCACTCGCCCGCTCGCCGGTAACCTCGGAAACCGCCTCAGCAAACGCCGACTGGAAGCCTCTTGGATACGCCGCCCGACACGTCGTGGTCGCTTTTTCCGGAAGGTTCGTGCCTCGATGACGGATGTAGGCTTTCAGGAACGCTTCCCGACTGCTCGTATCGACGGACTCGAGCAACACCGGGAGCTCCGCCGGTCTCGCTTCCCCGACCGGAACGCCCCACACAG
>OBKM01001292.1_pt1 | contig 10319 bp, 8 predicted proteins | sample 1519691 | NCBI WGS metagenome assembly OBKM01 (sample SAMEA37050418, study PRJEB22526) | metagenome | biome: saline pan; feature: lake; material: water | place: Egypt | collected 2015 | depth 0.5 m
TATGCACTCAACGGTGAGAGTCTGGTAACGTTCACCGAAGACGAAGAGAAAGAGCGGATTTGTGGGGTATTAGAGGAGATCCGCGAGCAGAATCCCGGCAAGCGGATTCTGCTCGTCTTGGACAAGCACGGGTCACATAGATGTAAATACACGCGCAAGCGCGCGCATCAGCTCGGGATTGACCTGATTTTCATTCCATCAGGCTCACCGCACCTGAATCCAATCGAGCAAGTCTGGGACTACCTCAAATGGACGATGGCACCGATCGTCGTTGAGAACGAACCAGAGTTCAAAGATCTCGTTCAAGAAACCTTCGAGAAAATAACAGAACGTATCAGCTTCGCAAAGAAGTGGTGTGAGAAGTTTCTTGACTTTCAGAAGTTATCTTAATTATTAAGAAAATCCTCTCTCGGATCGCCTCCGAACAGAAGTTCGCAAACACGGGTGGGAAGACGCTCCAACTTGATCGTGACGAGCAAGTGGACATCACGTCCACTGCTCGGAATTCACTCGCCAAATCGCTACTGTACCACTTGCGAAAGCTTTCGACGGACGCCGTCGACGACCAGTTCGATGGTGTCCGGAATCGATTGTTCAAAATCCTCCGGTCACAGCGACGACTTCCTCCGTTCGTCGATGTCGCCATCGATCTTCATTAGTGGCGGTTCTACGGGTCAGCTGACACTAACCACGTGATAACGACCTATCCTGATCTGGGAACGAACAGAGCGTTTTGCTTCGCAACGCTTTGTATCGTTGCTCCTCGTACTCCGTTTACCCTTGCTGTCCTGCCGATGGATGCGAACGGCTTTCGCGCCAAGCGCGAAGCCGTTCGCTCCCTCCTCGAAACAGCGCAAAAGTACGTCTCCATTCGGCACGTCTACCTCGATCGTGGCTTCTACCAAGTCCACGTCGTCGCCGAGTTAGAGGAGTTGGGCGTGGATTACATCGTTCGTGCACGCCCTTCGAGATGGCTTCGCTCGCGATCTCCTCGTTACCCCGGCCAGTAAACAGGATGAACGGCAACTCCTGTCGCTTTGCCCGAACCTCTTCGAGGAACTCGAGGCCATCCATCCTCGGCATATCGTAGTCGCTGACGATCGCGTCGACGATATCGAGATGTGCGAGCCCGTCTTCGGGTGACGTCTCCTGGATAACGTCGAAATCGCTGGATTCCCGTTCGAGATACGTCGCCGTCAGATCCGCGGCGGGCGGTTCGTCATCGACGACCAGCACCGACATCTGCCGAGAAATAGTGTCCGAATCTGTCGTTGGGATATCGGTGGTCAGCAGATGGTTTGTCGGCTTCAGGTCCGAATTCTCAGTCATCGGTTTGCTCCCACAGTATTCGCTCGAAATAGGGCGTCATAATGCGCTTCGCTTGCTTTCAGTGGCATTCGGTGTGCATATCGTGGAGTTCAACTGCGGTCACGTATCGCATCGGTTCGGGGCCGAACCCGGATTGGCCGTCTTTGGGTTTCGAGAGATATGACGGGTCCTGCAGCGCGGCTCTGAGTTCGTATTGTTGTGCTTTCTGGAGTGGCGTCCAGTAATCGCCGCCGATCTTGTGCCGCTTCCATCCTAGGTTGACAACTCCGCATACTCCGGGTCCATCCCGACGATGGATGCCCGCACGCGGAACTGGGTCGACACGGGTGTCCAATCAGTAGCGGCCAATCCCTGCTGGTCGAATCCACCATTGCTGAGATGGTCGATTTCGACGTCGTCCTTCGCGAACAACGCATTGGCGTAGGCGACACTCGCCTCTCGCGCTTTGCTCTCGGGGAGATGTGCGAACTGCCGTCGGTCGGCTATCGAAAACGCCTCTATAGCTTCTTCGCGGTCGCCTCGGTCGTGTGCCCGGAATCCGCGGCAGACAGCTGCCGCCAATCGTTCGGCCTCGTCGGTAAAGGCCTCTGACTGTTCCACCGCATCCTTGTTACGACAACTCATCCTTACCCAAGGTGTATTCGGGGTAGTATTAAAATTAAGGCGTAATTTTGTTTTATTGTCAGGATAAAAATCACCCGAAGGTGGAGGATACCAGACGAAATTTACCGTCTGGTGGTAATAATATATCCAGACCGTCTCGGGGTTAAGCCCAGCGGCATCCGCCTCAGTCTTTGACAGAGTTGTATGTTGGCAAACTCGACGACGTTCGCGAGGAGCATTGGAGTGCGACCGTCAACGAGAAGACGGGTTAGTGCGATGCGTGGACGTGGTCACGCAGCGAGTCAGTATCGTCGAATGCCTCGTTGCAGACTCCACAGGTGGTGTGGTGAAGCGGGAGATGCTGAGTGAGTCCTGCCGCTGTCTTGAACTCTGCGTCGCAGTCTGAGCAAGTATGTGCTATTGCATTACTAACTTAGTAGTATATGTATAAAAACAGTTGTTATAAAATGGCCATCTGATTTGCTCTTAATTGTTAAAATCTGCGCGCATCTTCTTATCACACCCAAGTCAATGTATTATAAACAGAACTAAAGAGAATACCTGCGGCTTCAGATATCTCGCTAAATTGAGAAGTCTTCTAAACCGAGCTCGAAGGAGTTCGGATCGGGATTGTATCCTTCGAGATTGGCGTCGGCTCCGTGGATGTACGTTTCTCTGGCGAGGAATCCAACCGGAGCGTCACGCATCGTCAACTCCTGAACTTCGTCGTAAATCGCCTTGCGTTCGTCGTCATCGAACGTCTGGCGGCCTTCCTCGAGCAGTGCCGTGACCTCATCGTTTGCATAAGGGCTGTCGATGATGTTGTCCTCAGGGTGGTAGTAGTTCGAAAGGACGTCAGGGTCCGGCGGGCCCCCGAACATACTCCAGTTTCCGACGAAGGCATCGTAGTCTCCTTCACCTTTCGCCTGATCCAGCGTCGCCCACTCGGTGACGCGAACGGAGACATCGAACCCGACGTCGCCAAGTTGGGCCTGCAGCGCCTCGGCGATATCCGGCAGGTTCGGACGTTCGGTGTAGGCCCAGAGCTCGAAGCCGAGTGTATCGCCATCCCGTGTCCGAGCTTCGCCGTCCGCCTCCCATCCTGCGTCCTCGAGCAACGACCTGGCCCCGGACGGGTCGTAGGTATACGGTTCGACATCTTCGTTCGCCCAGATTACAGTGTCAGGGTCCCAGGCCTCCGTCGCCGTCGAGCCAACCCCATCGAGTGCCGTCTCGAGCAGAGCGTCGCGGTCGATTGCGGTGAGGATCGCTTGGCGAACGTCACGTTCGTCCAGCGGTGGTTCCTCCGTGTTGAACACCATAATGCGTTCCGTACCGCCTTCGACCGTATGGAGGTCAGTATCTGGATCTGCCTCGAGCTCCTCAATCGCGGAGTTCGGCAGATCTGTCGCAAGGCTGACCTCGCCGGCCTGCAGGCTTCGGAGTTCGGTCTCAGGCTGGTCGATACGCTCGTAGACGGCACGTTCGATCGCCGGGAGTGTCCCGTAGTAGTCATCGTTTCGAGTCAGGACGATCTCGGATTCGGGGTCCCACGACTCGAACGCGAATGGCCCCGTACTGATCGGCTGGTCAAACTCGCCGTTCGCCATCGACTCGGGACTTATGATCGCCGCACTCGACCGGGCCAATTGTGCCGGCAGCGACGCGAACGGTTCGGTCGTCGTAATCGTTAGCGTGTGCTCGCCATCGGCTGAGATATCTTCGATTGGGAGATCCTGCAGCCGTGAGCGGTCGTGGCCGAAGGCTCGTTCAAGCGAGAACTCGGCCGCCGATGCTGTCAGCGGGTCACCGTTGTGGAAGGTGACGTCTTCCCGGAGTGAGAACGTCCACGTAACGTCATCAGCGGCGACATTCCAATCGCGTACCAGCTGCGGTTGGACAGTTGCAGTATCATCGACCCGGAACAGACACTCATAGTAGCCGACTTCTCGACCGCGACCGCCGCCGTCGTTCTCTAACGGATCTAAGTCCGGCGGGAAGAACGTAACCGTGAACCGAAACGTATCGTCCTCGTGGTCGTCGCCCCCGAGACATCCCGCCATCCCAGCTACACCGGCGACGGTCGTCCCGGCGACGAACTCTCGTCGAGTCAGATTGGTAGGCATCTATATTATTATATGAAACCAATTTATTAAGTATTGTGATTCTTTTCGTCAGTATTATTAATACGCCGGCAATATCGTTGGGTATGTCCGAGAGTTGCCTCGCCTACGGGGCTGTTATACAATCACGGGAGGAGACCGCTACGTGAGGCCCGGCCGCTACCTGCTGTACCGCCTGTCTACCGCAGCTGTCGTCCTCGGCGGCGTCTCCGTTATTACGTTCCTGTTAGTGCACCTGACACCTGGAGATCCGGCCACGACAATCCTCAGCCAGCAGATGCATCGAACGCCACCCCAGTCGGCCGTCGAATCCTTTCGGGCCGAACACGGGCTTAACGACCCGCTGTACGTGCAGTATTTCGACTGGGTAACCGATGTGTTGCAGGGTGATTTCGGAGAATCGTACTACAGCCAACGCTCCGTCGGGGATTTGTTAGTGAGTCATCTTCCGGCGACAATCGAACTCGCAATCGCCTCATTGGTCGTCGCCCTCGTCATCGCGATTCCGGCAGGCGTCGTGAGTGCCGTCCACCACGGCCAGTGGCTCGACCTGGTCAGCCAGGCGGGTGCATTAATCGGCGTTTCGATGCCGAACTTCTGGCTTGGATATCTGCTCATCCTCGTGTTCTCGGTTCGACTCGGCGTCCTTCCGGTCGCTGGCAGCGGCGGACTGACTTACCTCGTACTCCCAGCTATTGCTCTCGGAACCGGGATGACCGCTATCGTGACACGGTTGGTTCGCTCCTCGATGCTCGAAGTCCTCGACCAGGAGTATCTCGAGACAGCCCGGGCGAAGGGGCTTACAGAGCGAATCGTCCTCTACAAACACGCGCTGCGAAATGCCCTCATCCCGGTCGTCACCGTCGCCGGGCTACAACTTGGCTTCGTCCTGAACGGTGCGGTCGTCATCGAGATCGTATTTCAACGTCCCGGACTCGGTATGCTCCTAGTCGATGCAATCTTCGACCGCGATTATCCAGTCGTCCAGGGTGTCGTCCTCGTTATCGCGGTGGCGTTCGTGATAACGAACTTTCTGGTTGATCTGGTCTATGAGTATCTCGATCCGAGAATCCGCCTCGCGGAGGGCCAGCCATGAGCACGAAAGGAGGCTGGCTACAGACGCTCCGCGAACAGTACTGGCAGCGAGTCGGATGTCGACTCCGCGATGGCTGGACATCGCTTACAGACGGGATTGCAGCTACGGCGGTCGCGCTTCGTCGGAACCCCCCGATGGCCATCGGCGCCGGCATCGTTGCACTCATCGGTTTGACCGCCATCTTCGGGCCGGAACTCGTTCCCTACGATCCGACGAACCAGGAAGCTGCACGGTCGCTCCAATCCCCATCGCTGGCACATCCGATGGGAACCGACCAGTTTGGTCGCGATGTTCTCGCCCGGGTCGTCTACGGGGCTCGTGTGTCAATGGGTATCGCCGTCGCGGTGACGATGATCCGAGTCGGCATCGGGACGCTAATCGGCGTCGTCGCCGGCGCTGCAGGGGGCTGGACTGACGAGGCGTTGATGCGACTGGTCGACGTCCAACTCGCCTTTCCCGGGCTCATTCTGGCACTCATCGTCGCAGGCGTGCTCGGGGCGAGTTTGCGGAACCTGATGCTCGCGTTGGCAATCGTTGGATGGGGAAGCTACGCCCGTATCGTCCGGGGGACTGTTCTTACCGTCAGCGAACGAACCTACGTGACCGCCGCAGGGCTCTATGGGACGCCTCGCAGACGGCTGTTCCGACGCCACTTCTTCCCGCATGTCGCGAGTCCGGTGTTGGTCGTCGCAACGTTGAACCTCGGGACGGTCGTCCTCGCGACGGCCGGACTCTCCTTCATCGGGCTGGGTGCACAGCCACCAACGCCGGAATGGGGAACGATGATCGATAACGGGCAACGGTATCTGGTTCAAGCCTCGTGGCTCGTTAATGCCCCTGGGCTTGCGATTGTGCTGACAGTCCTCGGATTCAATCTATTAGGCGACGGGCTACGAGATCAGCTGGACCCACAACAACAAACCCGTCTGGAGGAGGTCTAAGATGCTTCAGATAGACAATCTCGGTGTTCGTTTCAACACCGGCGATGGCCCCATTCAGGCCGTCGACGGCGTCTCGATGGCGATCGATCCCGGTGAAATCGTCGGTATCGTCGGCGAGAGTGGCAGCGGGAAATCAGTCACCGCGCAATCGATACTCGGCGTACAGAATCCTGGCGAAATCACGAGCGGTTCGATCCGTTTCGATGGGACCAATCTCGTTGACGCGAGCGAGCGAACACGCCGCGCCCACCGCGGCCGGAAAATCGGGATGGTCTTTCAAGACCCGGCGACGACGCTGAACCCGGTGTTCGACGTCGGTGAGCAGATTGCCGAAGCACTCCGGGTTCACGACGTCGAGGCGCCGTCGTTGGCGGACTTCCTTCATATTCCTGGCGTAAGCGACCGAACCCGATGGCAGCGCCACCGCGAACGTGCAATCGAGTTGCTTGAACAGGTCGAAATCGATGCTCCGGAGGATCGGATCGACGCCTACCCGCACGAACTCTCCGGTGGGATGCGCCAGCGGGCGCTCATCGCAATCGCTCTTGCAGGCGATCCCGATCTACTCATCGTCGACGAGCCGACGACCGCGCTCGATACCACGACCCAGGCCCGGGTATTAGAACGCTTGCAGACGCTCGTCGCCGACACCGATACGGCACTGCTGGTCATCAGCCACGACCTCGGGGTCGTCGGCGAGCTCTGTGACCGCGTCCTCATCATGTATGGCGGTCAGGTGATGGAACGGGGGCCGACGGATCGACTGCTGGAATCACCGTCACATCCATACACCCGTGGGTTGCTGGCCTGCCGACTCGATGGACAGCGAGAGCCGGGCCGGTTGGCGACCATCCCTGGAACCGTCCCCGACCGCTTCGATGACGACGGCTGTCCGTTCGCTGGTCGGTGTCGTCATGCGACCGATTCCTGTCGGAACCCACAGCCAGCTGTTCAGGTGGCTCCGGGACATGAGGCTGTCTGTGGCGAACTCGAGAATATAGACGACACCCCCCGAATCGAACGCCGAATCGGGGCTGACGGCGGGGCTGAACAGGTCGCAAACGCGGCTGATCGGTCGAGAAGACCGGCCGAAGCCTCCGCCGTTGGAGATTCCGCACGGACGCCAATTCTCGAGGCCCGCAACGTCTCCAAACGCTACCCGCTCGAAGATTCGGTGCTCGGACGGTTGTTCGGCTCCGACCGGTCGATCACGGCTCTCGATGGGGTGAGTGTGGCGCTCGATCCGGGAGAGAGTGTCGGCATCGTCGGCGAAAGCGGCAGCGGGAAATCCACGCTTCGGTCGATCCTCGCCGGTATCGAGGCCCCGACCAACGGCGAGGTTCGGCTCGAAGGCGAGCCCGTCGGACGGCTCGAGGAACGCACGCCCGAGCAGCTGTCGACCATCGGCGTCGTCTTTCAGGCAGCCAGAGAGAGCATCAACCCACGACTGACGATCCGCGAAGCGATCGCGGAGCCGCTCCGTGAGCACGGCTGGAATCGAGCGCGACGACGCGACCGGATTGAGACGGTTCTCGAACGAACCGGGCTCGGGACGCTCGACTCCGAGCGCTTTCCGCATCAACTCTCCGGTGGACAACTCCAGCGGGTTGCCATCGCCCGCGCAATCGCCCTTGAGCCCTCCGTCCTAATCCTCGACGAACCCGTCAGTGCGCTGGATGTCTCAATCACTGCACAGATCTTGAATCTGCTTGCCGAGCTACGGCGGGAACTCGGCCTTAGCCTCCTGACGATCTCCCACGACCTCGCTGTGGTCCGCCATCTCGCGGATCGAGTGCTCGTCGCCAGCGACGGGACGATCCGGGAACGCGGACCGGCAGCGCAGATCTTCGAGGCGCCGACAGACCCGGCGACCATCGAACTCCTCGAAGCGCTCCCTTCGAGGCCGGAGTGAGAGACTCCGATGGTGTTGAACGACCTCACCCTGCTCGCTCACCGCTGGCGCGGTTTGCCCTTCGGGGACAGGGACTTAGGCTGTGGATGTCAAAACCGAATGCTCGACCGTCGTGACTCCGTCGACGGCACGTACGCGGGAGACGTATGAACTGATGTCGTCTATCGTCCCTTCGGCGACGACCAACTCGAGACAGGCGTCCCCAGCGTGACTATGAATCCGGCATCGAGACGCTGACAACTGGCATATGACGAGACTCGATTCCCGACAGGATAGTTATTATTATGATTAGATATTGACTTCGCAATAACTAGCAACTTTTGTTCTCCAGTTCGTAATATACTCTGATGAGCCAGACGATCCCAGTCACGGTGCTTTCCGGGACACTGGGGGCCGGCAAGACGACGGTGTTGAACCACGTCCTCAGTGGCGATCATGACATGGAGATAGCGGTGCTGGTCAACGATGTCGGTGAGGTGAACGTCGATGCCGAAATCGTCGAGAAACGAACCGACGACGAGGAGGTCGTCGAACTCTCGAACGGTTGTATCTGTTGTGGACTTCAGGGTGAACTCGAACACGCGGTTTTCGAACTCGCGATGGATTATGAGTTCGATCATCTGCTGATCGAACCCTCCGGAATCTCCGAACCCGCGCCGGTCGCGCGACAGTTCGTCGAGGGCCGTCCGTCCGAGATATACAGCTTACAGAGCGTGACGACCGTCGTCAACGCTCGCCAGTTCTACGACGCCTTCGAGAAGGGCCAGCCCGAACGCCACGGTGAGGATGACGACGGCACGCGGCCGCTTTCGGATCTCATCGTCGAAGGCGTCGAATTCTGCGATACCCTGATTCTTAACAAGACAGATCTGGTCAGCGATGCGGAACTGGAAGCGATCCGGGCTGATATCCGAACCCTACAGCCCGACGCGACGATCATTCCGACGGAGTACGGACGGATCGACCCCACGAACTTCCTTGCGGGGCAACGCTTCCAGCGGGACGCCGTCGAGGGCGGCGCCCGCTGGCGGAAAATCCTCGATGACGACGAAGCCGAAAACAGTCACAACCACGGTCACGCAGATCACGACCACGACCATGGCCACGAGGACCACGACCACGTCCATCCACCGGAGGAGTACGGAATCGACTCGTTCATCTACCAGCGACCGGCGCCGATGCACCCGGAGCGTCTTGCCGACTTTCTTCGGACGACGCCGGAGAATCTGATCCGGGCGAAAGGATGGCTCCACGTCGCCGGCCGGCCGGACCACGCGATGGAGCTTTCGCAGGCCGGACCGGAAGCGCAGGTCACCGTCGCTGGCCGGTGGATCGCGTCCCTCTCCGAGAGCCGCCGAAAGCAGTACCGCGAGCGGCACGATCCAAACTGGACAGACGAGTACGGAGACCGTGAAACGCAATTGGTGGTGATCGGCCGGAAGATGGATACGGCGCGTATTGAACGACGACTCGACGAATGTCTGCTCGGCTCGGAGGAACTCGATGGGTCAGTCCAGAACCCGTTCCCGGAGCGCCAAGGGGAAACGCTTCGGCTGCCAGCGGAGGACTGATACTGCCGAAGGCCTCGATACACCGTCACGTCGTAATCGATAGTAATCCGTCCTGCTGGTCATCACCTCATTTCCGGGTATCGATTGCTTTCTCCGTATGGATGGGTGACTCGGCACTGTCTAGTTGAGCACCGCCTCGACGGGCGTCTGATTATCTAGCGCTTGGTTCGGTCGATCGTGATTGTAGTGGTGGCGAAACCGGCGTAACCAGCGACGAGCGCTGGATTGACTGCCCCGCCAAAACGAATGAAAGCGGTCGATTCGCATCGAGACCGTCTGGAACCATTTTTCGATGTGGTTCCGTTCTTGATAGTCGAGCTGACCGCTCAGATCATGCCGAAAGAGGGCAGTCAAATACCCACCAGCATCGACCAGAAACTCGGTGTCTGAAACGTCGTGTTTCTCGGTGAGCCGATGCAAAAACGCCGCCGCGGGATCGGTCCCGCGGCGGCTGTATACGTCGATTTCGAGCAACAACTTCGACTCTGTATCGATTGCTGCGTACAACCATTTCTCCTCGCCATCGACCTCGATTTGCTTCTCGTCGACGGCGACCCGCGACGGCGCTGCCGTCGGCGGGTCGGCCTGTGACTCAGCGAGATCGTGCGTCCAGTTCCAGACCGCTCCATGGGAGCGGTCAACGCCTAAGATTCCCAAGACGGCGGCAGCTTCCCGCACCGACAACCCCATCGAATGCAGCCGGACCCCGAACACCCTGACGGGTGTCGGGGTCCGCTCATTCTC
>OBKM01001293.1_pt1 | contig 10318 bp, 15 predicted proteins | sample 1519691 | NCBI WGS metagenome assembly OBKM01 (sample SAMEA37050418, study PRJEB22526) | metagenome | biome: saline pan; feature: lake; material: water | place: Egypt | collected 2015 | depth 0.5 m
CGCCGCACTCTCAGACCTGTGAGGACGCTGCCTGCACCGCTGTGTATCAGTCGTTAGCAACACGGTCTGCGGGGTTGTTCGGTTCGAGTGAGTTGGCGCCTCGATCTCTGTTGGTGTGATTTCGTTCAGGAGACTGTATGCAGTCGGGGGACCGCGGCGAAGCCGGCATCGTTTGTGAAGATCGTCGGTTCCTGGGCGCGATGCTCGAATGCCAAGATGAGAGGCGACACAAACAATAAGTACACAGCTCATACTCCACAGATACACAACGGCATGGATAGTAAGACGATCAGCCTCTCGGAGGAGACGTACAATCGCCTGGCACGGGCGAAGGGTGAAAATGAAAGCTTTAGCGACGCGATCGACCGGCTCTTGGGGGAGGACGAACACCCGCTGTACGAACTCGTTGGACTCCTCGACGAGGACGATGTCGAGACAATCCGTGACCGGTCGAGTGCCTTCCGAGCCGACGTGGATGAACGCCTGGGTGGTGGGGGCCGCGCCCCCGAGTGATCCTCGAGGCATGTTCTCTGATCGATCTCTTGACCGATGACACCGCAGCGGTCGCGAAACTCGACGAGATTCAGGATCGTCTGCTCATCATCCCGACGCTGACGTACACAGAAGTTGGCGTCGGTATCGATCCGGCGAGCCAGGAAGGCCAGTGCTTCGAGGAGATTATGGATCGCGTGATGCTCGTCCCCTACGATGGGGACGCCGCAAGACGTGCTGTGGACGTTCAGCGACAGCTGTGTACACAGGGGACGCAGATCGGGGCCGTCGACGGGATGATCGCCGGGATTGCTCTCGTCAGGGACGCACCGATCGTGACCCGAAACGTCGAGGAGTTTTCTCGAACCCCGGCACGCGTGTCACCGTACTAGGGTTCGGGGCTTGCGGCCAGTTCGCGGTCTGTTGCTGTTTATCAGTTTGTCCTGTCGGTACGATTGCAAATGGTGAGGCCCGCGTGGCGCCTGCGTGCCAGCTCCCAGTGATCGGTCGCGTCGGCGAGCCCGGTGGCGAGCATGGTGTCGGCGACGCTATGGCGTCAGTGGAGGGTTCGATCAACAACCCCTCAAGGGTCGGGGCTTGTCAGTGAACTCCCGTTCTGCCGCCGTCAAGCGGAGGCGTCGAAATTGCTATTCGCGTTCACTGTGAAGGCTGTGGGAACGCGTCTACTCCACCTACAATCCCCGAGGATCAGTCGTCGGAAGTAACTACCACAGGGACTCAATACGTTGTTCGATTGCAGTGAACACTGTGGAGTACACCTCGAGCGGATGGAGTGCTGAGAATTCGAGATCGATGATTTCAGCACCTGTTGGAGGTTCGTGGAAGTGGGTTCGTGCGTTATGGGGGTTCGGATGCCGATCCCAACGACATTCCCAGGTACTGTCATCAGTCCGTTGTTCGACGTAGTGCATCGAGAAATCATCCGTCGTGAACCACCGGATATCAACGCGAACCGCAGTTACCGAGGCAGGGTAACGACCCGCATCGAGTTCTCCCTGAAGCAGCCGTAGTTCGTACGGATCCGGCTCGAATCTGGTTCCAACAACAAGTGGGTCTGACGCGAGCTGTTGTTCGAGGAGGCGTAACGTCTGCCGATCTGGCGGCCCAGTCGACCCTGCTGTCGGCTCCGATGGCGGCGGACACATCTACGCGGGGAGCAGGTGGCCGTCGTTTTCCGCGAGTTGGCGAGCAAGTTCGTACAGACGAAGCTCCCGGAGTACGCCTTGCCACTCGCTTACCGCCACCATGCGTTCGTGGATGGTTTCGTGATCCGATGCATCAAACACAGAGACCATCGCTGGGTCTGTTGTTCCAAACTGTGTTTCGTACTCCGTGCGCTGCTCTTCGAGAGCTGCGACACGGTCGAGGATCTCTTCGACAGAACGCTCAGCTGCGATCTCGCTTGCGTCCTGCCACTCGAGATATCCCTCGTTGCGCTCGTACAGTGCTGGGCGTGCGTCGCGATCTGCGTTCGCAATTCCCATCTCGGCCAACCGGTCAAGGTGTTTTTTCGCTGTGTTTGGGGAACAGTCTGCGAGTTCGGCAATCTCAGTATACGCAGTCGGTGACGTAATCCCGCGGATGACAGCGTGGATGCGATCGAATGTATCTGTCCTCTCCTGCCATCGAGACGGGTCAGTATTGATCCCTGGGGCCGGGTCGAAGTCGGTCATACCCACCTGTCGGAGGTGCGGACAAATATATGTTTGCAGTTTCATATATTTGCGAGACGTGCAGTTAGATGCGAGTTCTCGGGAGCCGGATTCAGACCAGAAAGCCCTCGGTGCGATCAAGTTCGTCGATGATCAACATTTTCGAGGTGGAGTCCCCTTCCTCAAGGAGTGAGCAACGCGAACGAGTAGGGAGGGGAGGACCCCGACAACCCAATAAAAACATATCTTTTAATAACTAACAGTACCTCTATGAAAGTAGATGGCATCAGACACTGAGTATTACCGTCGAACTGCTATCACACGGCTTGACGGGCTCTCTCAGCAAGACCATGAGTGCCTCAGAGCCACTATTGAGGAGTGGCTTGACGGGTGCAACGTCGCATCCGACCTCGCATGGGAAAACGAGCATACTCAGGCTGGTGTCAGGGACGTTGCGAAAGACACGATTCAGCGAGAAACAGGGCTGAACAGTCAGCACTCGATTCTTGCCTGCCACGGGGTCGCCAGTAGCATCCAATCCTGTATACAACGCAGAAAAAACGGAAAGAAGGCGACACAGCCACACTTCACGTCGAAGTACATTACGTACGACAGGCGGACGCTCACTGTGTTCCCTGAGAAAGAGCAAGTATCTCTTACCGTACTGGGTGACTATTCACGAGTAAGAGCAGATCTTGCTCTTCCCAGAGAAGATGACGGATACCAGTACCAGTACTTGCACGATGAAGACTGGGAGTACACGGAGAGTACTCTCCACTACCGAGACGGTGAGTGGTATCTTCACCTTGGGTATCGCAAGGAGAAGCCTGACACCGAGACAACGACACAGAACGGAACGGTTCTGGGTGTTGACCTCGGTGTCAACCAAATAGCCGTCACTAGCACGGCTCGCTTCTTCAGCGCGGGTCAACTGAACCACGCTCGCAGAGAGTTCGAAAAAACCCGAGGCGACCTGCAAGAGTGCGGAACACAGTCAGCACACCGCACGCTCCAGCAAGTTAGCGGTCGAGAAGACGAGTACGTCAAACACGTGTTGCATTCGGTGGCAAACGGAATCGTCCACGAAGCCGTTGAACACGACTGCGACGGCATTATTTTCGAAAAGCTGGACGGGATCCGAGACAGATTACCGTATGCTGACTGGCATTCGATGTGGGCATTCCGCAAACTCAAGCAGTTCGTTGAGTACAAGGCGGAAGAACAAGGCGTGTTCGTGGACACGGTGAATCCGAAGAACACGTCAAAATGGTGTAACGAGTGCGGATGTGTCAGAGACGATAACCGTCACCAAGATGAGTTTGAGTGCCAGCGGTGCGGAAAACAGAATCACGCTGACTACAATGCGGCGAAGAACATAGCGGAACTGTATCTCCTGCGGGGCCATCAGCCGTCTCGCGGGAGGAGCATCAGTCAATATGCTCTGAAGTCAGGACCAAGGACACCGAGCTGAGAGATACACTCTCACACCTGTCACAGGTCAGAGGGAGAGGTCACTGACAAGCCCCACCCGCAACGAGCGAACCCGTCAGGGTGAGCGAAGTAGGGTGGGGTAGTTGACGCGCCCGAATATCTCGATCTGCGTCCCGAAGCGAGGCATCCGTTGGGGTGTCATCGGTGCCCTCGAATCGGGCGACGAGGTAGAACACTTCACTCGCATTCGTCTCAGTAAGGGATCCGTTGGCCTCACCGGAGAAGACTTGCTCAAGCAGGTCAGCGACGATCTCGTGCCCGGGTTCTTTGTACAGGTACGCGATGATCGCCTCGGTGTCGAAGACGTACTTGTCGCTCATACGTCCTCGGACGGACGGAGCCGCTCAACTCGCTCCTCGTCCCGGCGCCTTTCTTCGTCGTTCAACTCACGCACCCGCTCCAGAACCTCGCCACGCTCATGTTCACCGGCATGGATGCCGTGTAATTCGTCAGGTGACGGAACTGGCTCGATGATGATGCGCCCACGCTCTTCGTAGACGAACACTTCGCCAGGCGTCTCAATCCCGAACTTCTCGCGCAACCCCTTGGGGATCGTGGCTTGTCCCTTCTGAGACACGCGCACTACTCTCCGTTCGTTTGTACTACTTGCCATTGTTAGTCGTACCTATAAGCCGCTGTATTACTGAAGGTGTCGTAGTCAAACGATTAGCGACTGTATATAATGCTCCACGAAAAAGTATCAGTACAGAACTCCCTGACGGAGCACTGCTAGTGTGTTTGGTAGGAACAACGAAACTGCCCGGAGATCGAGATAGGGCCGGACGAGAACCCAGACGAGGACGAGGCTCGCGCCGGCGGCGTTGACGAGAACATCGGTGACGAGCAACAGTCCCCACCGAAACTGATACACCCGTGAATTCATTACGAATTCATATGAGCCGGACATCTATTCCTGTCGACGAGGCAACGAAGGACCGCCTTGATGAGCTGAAACGTGATGACGAGACGTGGGACGAGTTCTTAGAACGAACTGCCCTCAGCGACGATCCAATTAAGACGGGATTTCTATCAGCGGACGGTGCCGACGAAGCCTGGAACAATATCGAGAAGACACGCGAGAGCTTCTAGATGCTCTTTCTCGACAGTTCTGCGATCATCGCGTACAGTGAAGAACACCCTACCGTAGTCAAGTACGTCGAAGACAGTGGGCAACTGTTTACATCCGCGATCTGTGTCTACGAAGTCGTTAACGGCGAGATGTGGGCCAGTGGGCGGAGTGCTCATGCCATCAGGGAGGGCTTTGGCGGCGTGCAGTCGATTGAACTCAACGAGGAAATTGCCATAGAGGCTGCCCGGATGCAAACACAACTGCGCCGTGACGGAGACGAAATGGCTGTCCGGGATCTCCTGATCGGCGCAACTGCCCGCACAACCGGGGCGGAGCTTGTCGTCGCTGACGCTGATTTTGAAACTGAACACCTGCGTGAATTCATCTCTGTAACGAACTTAGGCGCCGGAGACGACTGATCAAAGTCACGAAGACGGCGGGTGTGTTCGTCAGTGCAAACTGCTGTCACTCTGGCGTGTTGGCGGCTGGAGAGTTTCCTGTGCGAGTGTCTCGTCGCGTTCCCGACGAAGTTCCCGCATCTCCGTCGCGTGTTCGTGATAGTACGCGAGTGCCGTATAGACTGCAGCGACTGAGAGATCCAACTGATCGGCGGTATCTGCGGGTGAGTACCCGCCATCAAGCACGAGGTCCGCAATATCGAGCACCCCAATACGGGTCCCCGCAATCCGCGGCTTACCGCCGAGGGTGTCTGCGGTCTCGACGATCGGAGGCATCTATACTCAGAACTTCGGCATGCCGACAGATAACCATTCGTCGTGGCGACGCGACTGTTAGCCTGCGTCGGGGAGGAACGTTGAGACTGCCCGGAGGTCGAGATAGGGCCGGAGGAGAAACCACACGAGGACGAGGCTCGCGCCGAGAGTGTTGACGAGAACATCGGTAACGAGAAAGGGCGAGCGGTGGGGGAGAAGTGCCTGGCCTGCTTCCATGGCGACCCCGTAGACCGTGGCAGTGGCGATGGTGAGGATGGCGTGGCGTCTGCGCGGCAGCTCCCAGTGGTCGGTCGCGTAGGCGAGTGCCGTGGCCAGCGTGGCGTAGGCGACGATATGGCGCCAGTGGGAGGGTTGGATGAACGTGAGACGGATGTCGTCGATCGTGGTTTCCGGGACGGTGACCAGCGAGCCATAGCAGATGATCCCCGCGACGACGGCGACGGCCGTGTATCGAATCGACCGTGGGAGCAGCGGCAGCGGGAGCGGGAGCATCTACGGTGCTGATTATATATTGGCTATTGTTCGTCTAGCCAAGAGAGATGCGGAATCGGAGCTTCACTGTCGAGCTGATTCTGATAGAACTCGAGATCGTCTGTCGTATCAACCTCGAGCCAGTTCCCCTCGATTGGCACTGCCTGGACAGCCCACCCTGTGTCGATGAGGTGCTGAATGAACTGGGTCATCTCGACTGCCTCTGACCCGTCGTTCGAGAGCTCGCGGTAGACCTCGGTGAACGCATCGATGTAGTCAGCTCGAACTTTGAGCAGTCCGATATACTGCCCCTCGATCTCGCTCATCGCTGCTGGTTCGGACCCGATTTCCCGGATCCGACCGTTCCCGTCGAGCTTGAGCGTTTCAGCATCTTCCAGTGGATCCGTAAATCGCTCGCTCCAGAGGGTCTCCCAATCGTGGTCGACGACGACACATACCGGTGCCGTACAATCAAGGAGGGCATCGGCGACAGACTGCTCATAGAGGATGTCGCCGTAGGAGATCACGAGATCGCGGTCATCGGGAAACTGCCCTTCAGCACAGAAGAGACTGTAGACCATCTCGGTGTCGTCGAACGTGTCGTTGTGGACGGTCTCGTAGCCAAGCTCCTCGATTCGCTCGGCCATGTAGCCCGTGACGACGATCTGGTCATCCAGGCCGACCGCCTCCAGCGTGTCGACGTTTCGCTCGAGAAGTGTGGTCCCGCCGAGTTCGACCAGCGGCTTCGGTCGGTCGTCCGTGAGCGGCCGGAGTCGTGTTCCCTGTCCCGCGGCGAGGTGGATCGCGCGTGGAGCCGTCATCGTCTGTCATCTCGAAACAGATACGCGAATACCTGTTGATCTATCGCTCCGGACGGTGTCTCTCGTTCCGGATGCCACATGATTCCCAGCAGGGGCTCGTCGGGATGAGCCAGACACTCGATCGATCCGTCCGGCGCGGTGCCGAGTGCGTTCAGTTGTGGTGCAAGATCCGGCGGAGTGATCCCGTAGTCGTGGTAGCTGTTGACCATCAGTCGGTCCGGAAACGGTGGTCCTGTCGGACGTTCTGCATCGTCCGTGAACCTGACTTCGTGGGTCGTCGCCACGTGGTCGTCGATCGGGCTGAGCGAGCCACCGAAATGGTAATTGAGGAGTTCGAGGCCCCGACAGACGCCGAGCACCGGAACCGACCGATCACGTGCCCAGTCGATCGCGGCAGTCTCGAACTCGTCTCGTTCCGGTGCCGGAACGGCCGGGTCCTCAAGCTGTGCGAGGTCGTTGCCACTCGTCAGGACGATCCCATCCAGCTCGAGACTGGCCAGATACGCGCTCACGTCGGCAACGGTGTTGGGCAGCGGCACGGGCTGATAGCCCCAGTCTTCGAGCAGTGAGGTCCACGTCTGATCGAGACAGTCCCGTCGCTCGCCGTACTCCTCGACGACGGTCACACGCTGGGTGAGCCCGACGCGAGGTGGCCGGCTCATCGAACGACCTCGGTGTAGCGACCGTCGCAGTTCAGCTCGATTACCTCCGCACGGCTGAGCTGCTCGTAGCGGTTCTCGCCGACGCCGATTGCCGCCGGCAGGGCAAACTCCGCCGCGCGGACGGCCATATGCGAGTTCGACCCGCCGTATTTCGTGATCAGGCCCGCGATGTCGTGGCCGAACAGCCAGTCATAGCCCGGATCGGCCTGTGGGATCAGGACGATCTTCCCGTCGACGGCACTGGGGTCGTCGTCGCCGTCGAGTTCGATCGCGTCTGCGGTGACGGTGTCGGTCGTGACGAAGTTCGGCTCGCGTGCGGGTCGCTCGAAGACGAGGAAATCCCGCTCGTCGAACAACAGCGGCGGGAGTTCGACGGCCTGCGTAACGGCGTGTCGGGTCCGACCGTCGCGGATCCGCTCGGCCAGCCAGTCGTCGATATCCGACGGCGGGTGATCGATGGTCAGCTCGAAGAAGTCCTGAAGGTGGACGTGTGAGAGGTCTTCGCGGGTGAGGCCGTGGTCGTCACCGAACTCGGCGATCCGTTCGAGGGCGTCGCTGAGGTTGCGCGAAAAGACGAACTTGGCGTGTTCGCGGCCCTCGATGGCATCGACGAGAAACTCGATGAACGCGTCAGCATCTGCGGGGAGTCCGATCCGGTCGAGTTCCGCCTCGATGTCGGCTTTCGTCTCCTCGTCCCAGACCTCGGTTGGGTCGGGGTAGTCTTCCGGTTCGGTGGCGTTTTCCACGATCGGGCGGAGGTACTCTTCGGGTGCGGCCGCGTATGTCGGCGAGGTGATCTCGTAGGTTCCCGGTCTGAGGTGGCCGTACTCCTCGACGAACGCCTCCCAGGACAGCTCGTCGGTCGCAACACGGTACGCGTCGGCCTCGAACTGGCGGGCAACGGTGTTGAGGGAGTTCTGGAAAGCACTCCGCTGGTCGCTCGTGAGCACGCCGATCCGCTCGAGAGAGCGAAGCAGCGACGTTGCCACGAAGGCCGTCCGTGCGAGGTGTGCGAAGGGAAGGGTTCCCAGCCGGCGGCAGTCCTCGAGCAGGTGGTAGGCAGTCTGGAGCGGCGGCAGCTCCGCGCTCGTGAGTTCCTCGTAGCGGGCATCGAGGCGGTCGATCGTCTCGTAATCCCCGTCGATGCGGTCGTAGGCTTCCTGGGTGATTTCGCGCAGTCCCTCGCGGAACGGCTCGAGTTCTGCCTCGGTAAAGCCGGCGTCGAGCAGCGGGTCGATCTGCTCGTCGTAATCGAAGGTGAGACAGGTCAGCGCGATGTCGAACTCGATTTTGTCGTGGAGTTCCGGATTCACCTCGAGCCGGTCCAGATAGTAGGTGACGAGCCGTTCGGCGAGCTCGTCAGGGACTGACGCGGGAACGAAGGAGTTGAAATCGGCCCGGACGTCCACATATGGCTGTCCGGCAAACTGTTTCATGAGCGGCTGTGGGCGGACGTCGCGGTAGCCGTACTCGGCGCGCTGTCTCGCCCAGACTTCGTCCATCACGAGATACCGGTACAGCGACGCGGCGAGCTGTCGGGGCTGGCGGCCGATGATCTCCGCGGGGTTCCAGTCGGGCATGACGCCGTAGATCGTCCGGTCGCCGAGAACGAACGGGGCGGACTGCTGGGACTGCTGGAACTGCTCGCGGGCGGCATCGACGGTCTCGAACAGCGTTTCGTCGTCGACGGAGCGCTCCGCCGGATCGAGGGTGATCGGTCGTGCCTGGAGGACGTAGACCGTTCCGGCCTCGTCGATTGCGAACTCGATGTCGAGGCTGTCGTGGCCGATCAGTTCCTCGAGTTCCCTGACAGCCGTGAGGAGCGAATCGAGGGCGAGCCCTGTGGGGTACTGTGTGTTGCCGTCCGCCTGGGACGAGTTGGGTTCCTCCAGATCCGCGAGGCCGTCCGTGACGGTATCTTTCCGGACGATGGCCGTCCGGAGGTGCTCGCCGGTGCCGTCGGTGACCGATTCGGTACTCGACGTTGTCGCGTCGTAGTTGATCACGTAGTACGGGCTGTGGCCGTCGAGAGCTCGTGTCATCACGACGCCGCTTTGATCGACGCTGTCGACCATCGGCTGGACGAGAACCTGATTGTCCGGATCGTCGTCGGGATAGGAGTCGATGACCTCCTCGATTGCTGCCGCCAGCGTCGGCTGGTCGTCGGTCGGGACGTCGAGGACGCTCTCGAATGCACCGGCATTCGACTCCTCCCAGCCGTCTTCTGCCAGCGCGCTTGAGCGGATGATCACCGTGTCCGTATCGAGCGTGTCGGGGATCGCAGCGTGGATCTCCTCGGGATTGTCGCGGTACTCTCCGACTGTGAACGTGTACTGCTCGAGGATGGTACTGTCTTCGACCATCGACTGGAGCCGGCGCAGGGTGTTCGCTTTCGTGTCGAGGACGAACCGGGCGACGTCGTCTGCGGTCTCGAGTTCGGCCCACCGATCGCCGATATCGACTGCCGTAACGGTCTGGTCTGTCGCCGACAGTGCACGCAGGAGGTCGGGGAGATTTGCCTGGCTGTCGAGGGTTCGGGCCTCCCAGAGGCTGCGTGCACGGGTGATCGCCTCGGGCGAGAAGCGTGCGAGGCCAGTAAATTCGGCGTCAGCATCGTCGACAGCGAGCTCTCGACCGGCGTCAGTGACTCGACTGTCGGAGAGCGTTACCTTCTCGGCGCGTTCGAGGCTTTCGGTGGTTCGGGAGCGATACCGGGTCTGCCAGCTCGCGTCGACAGCGGTGGTTACTGGCTCGTTCGTGTGCAGGTCGTCGACGGTGCTTGGCTCGAAGATCGTGTCGGCATAGCAGATGTAGACCGGGCGGTCGTCCGGGATGGGCGCGGTAAAGAGCGAGGAGACGGTCCCGGACGATTCCCAGTCTTCGTTATGTGAGAAGTGGATATCCG
>OBKM01001294.1_pt1 | contig 10316 bp, 12 predicted proteins | sample 1519691 | NCBI WGS metagenome assembly OBKM01 (sample SAMEA37050418, study PRJEB22526) | metagenome | biome: saline pan; feature: lake; material: water | place: Egypt | collected 2015 | depth 0.5 m
GACAAGCGGTGTGAGGTCGTCGTCGATGTCGAACGCGACCGTGTCGAGCCACGCGGGTCGAGACGGCCGGCTACGACCCGCTGGTTGCGCCGTTCGGCTGGTACAAGGAGTGGGAGCTGACCTCGAAGGGTCACCCGATGTCTGTCCTTCGGCGATCGGTGGCGTGAGCACGCGGGGACCGAACTCGCCCTGCCAGAATGAGGCGTCGAACAGATTCGTCACGAACCAGTCCTCGACAAAGAATGGTCGTGGCGATGAGCAAGGCGAGAGAGCCCCACACGATGAACGCGTGTATCACCCCGGCGGAGGTTCCGGTCGAACTGCTTCTGGCTCGACATCGTGATCCGCGCCGCCTCGACGGTGCGCTCGAACCCGTCGGCCGGGCCCGCGGTGTAGCTTCTGACCCGCCGGGAGACCCCGACCACGAACAGCAGGATCGACATGACCGCAAGAGAGAAGATGTAGGACTCCACTGTGCCGATCGGCTCGTACACCTCACGGGTCGGGGTCCCGGACAGCGGGAGCGACATGTCGCAGGGCCTGTCGTGTCGGATCAACTCATGTGCTGGCTGCGCCGCTGTGACAGTACCCGTACCACGGATTTCCGGTCCGTCACCCTGCGAGGCCCGTACGACGGCGGCCGGACACACGGGTCCGTGTCGGTGTTTGTCCCCGGCCGCCCCGCCGGGGTGGGTCACAGAGACCCCGGCAGTTAAGACCCGCCGGCCGGAACAGAGGCTATGAAACTCGGCGTGCTGTCGGACATCCACGGCAACAAGGTCGCACTGGACGCGGTGCTCGCGGATATGCCGACGGTCGACGCGCTGGTCTGTGCGGGTGACGTAGTGGGATACAACCCCTGGCACGGCGACTGTGTCGACGCGCTGCGCGAGCGGTCGGTCCCGACGGTGATGGGCAATCACGACCGCGCGGTCGTCCACGACACCGGCTTTGGGTTCAACAGTATGGCCGGCGCGGGCGTCGAGCACGCCCGTGAGACGCTGACCGACGACCAGCGCGAGTGGCTCGCCGGCCGTCCCGACAGGCACACCACCGCCGACGGCCAGGTCAGACTCGTTCACGGCCACCCCGACGACCCCGACCGTTACACCTACCCCGAGGAGTTCAGCCCCCGATTGCTCGACGACGAGGACGCGCTCGTGCTCGGACACACCCACGTCCAGGGGCACGAGCGATTCGATGAGGGGGTCGTGCTCAACCCCGGCAGCGTCGGTCAGCCCCGCGACGGTGACCCGCGGGCGGCCTACGCGGTGCTCGATCTCGGTGACTTGTCGGTGACCGAACACCGCGTCGCCTACGATACCGACCGGGTCAAGCGGGCGGTCCACGAGGCGGGCCTTCCCGCCCGCATCGGCGAGCGCCTCGAAACAGGGCGGTGATCTCTCCGCCCCCGTCAGACGACCTCCTGAAGCGCTCTGAGCGCCGCCTCGCGCTCCGCCCAGTCGACAAACACGGAGACAGAGGTCGCGCTGGTGACGACATCGTGGACGTGGATGCGCTCGGCGGCCAGCGCGGTGAGCAGGTCGTTGACACTCCCGGTCTGCTGTGCTATCTCGCCGCCGGTGATGCGCACGGCCGCGAGGTGGTCGTCGACAGTGACACTCGACAGGATATCGTCCGCGATGACCTGCTCGTGCAGCAGCGACTCTGTGGCGGCGGCGTTGTCGCTGTCGACGTAGAACGTCACCGAGTCCAGCCCGCTTGAGACAGTCTGGATGTTGATACTGGCTTCCGCGAGCGCGTTCGAAAGCGCCGCCAGCACGCCCGGCTGGTTGCGGATGGCGCGCCCGGCGATGGTGACACACGCAAGCGCCCGCTCTTGCATGTCGACCAGGCTCTCGAACTCACCCTCGATGGTGGTGCCACCGTGCAACAGGTCGGCGTGCTGATGATGGACAACACGGATGTCGAACGCGTCGGTCTTGTAGGTCAGCGCCGACGGCGCGACGACCTCGGCCCCGCGAAAGGAGAGGTTCCGGAGCTCGTCGACCGTGATCTCGCCGACGTTGCGCGCGCCCTCGACGACGTTCGGGTCGCCGGTCATCACGCCCTCAACGTCGGTGACGATGACGACCTCGTCGGCGTCCATGTAGTGACCCAGCATCACGGCGGTGGTGTCGCTCCCGCCCCGGCCGAGCGTCGTGACAGTCCCGTCGTGGGCCTGTGCGAGAAAGCCCGTGATGACGGGCACGACCCCCTCGGCCATCAGCCCCGCGACCGTCCCGGCCCGCTCCTGGGTCACCGGCACGTCGACCTCGCCGTAGGCGTCGGTGATGATCGGCCAGTTCTCGCGCCCGGGTTCGAGAAAGATGGCATCGATCCCCCGCGCCTCCAGTGCGCCCTTGAGCATCCGGACGGCGGTGCGCTCGCCCATACTGACGATCTCGGCGCGGTCTCGCTCGCTGGCGTCGAACTGTATCTGGTCCAGCAGCTCGTCTGTCGACGACCCCATCGCGCTCGCGACGACAGCGACCTCGTGACCGTCTGCGACCGCCGCCGCGATCGAGTCGGCCGCCCGGCTAATCCGCTCCCCGTCCGCGACGCTGGTCCCCCCGAACTTGACGATTACGCGCACGCTGTCACCTTGCCGTCGCTCATATGCCACACTATTTCACGGTCTCGTGGCTTAACTGTGTTCCTTCTCGACCCCGAACACGGCCTGCAACTGCCGTTCGAGCTCGTCGACGTACCGGTCGAGTACGGCATCGATCCGCTCCTCGGTTGCGACCAGCCCCGGGAGCCGGCCTGTGGGATCGGCTGGCAACTCGATGCGGAACGCCCCGTCGCCCTCGTAGAACGGCTCGCTCTCGGCGAGTATCTGCTGGTCGATCGCGTGGACCAGCTCCGAGTCGTACCGGTCGTTCATCGTCTCGAAGGCCTGTCTGTAGGCCCGCTGGAGCTCGGGAAAGTAGTGCTCGTACTTGTCCTCGAACTTCTCCGGGTCGAAATCGCTCATCGCTTCCTGTTCGTAGTGACCGCCCTAATCGTTACCGGCTGTCGCGGTCGCCTGACGCAGTCACCTCGTGAGAGACTGCCGTGTCCGGCTCCTCACGCCTTCCAGGGACCCGCATGGAGACACCGGTCTCTGCCTCGCTGTCCCCGCTCTCAGTGGAGTTGCTCGGCGACGAGCGTGTCCGCACGCTCGATGAACGCCCCACGCTGGTCGGTCGGGATGGTCGCGCCGGCGGCGATATCGTGGCCGCCGCCGTCGCCGCCGACCGCGCTGGCGGCCTCGCCGACCACCACCGAGAGGTCCAGCCCCCGTCCGACCAGCCGACCGGTCCCGCGGGCGGACACCTTCGTCTCCCCGCCGTCGTCGCGCTTGCGGGCGAACGCCACGATCGGCCGGTCGGCGTCGACACCATCGACACCGAGGGCCATCCCAGCGACGATGCCGACGATTGTCTCGCGTATCTCCCCACCAGCGTCGAACCACTGCAGGTGGTCGGTCGCCTCGACGCCCCGACTCTTGACCACCTCCAGCCCCTCAGAGAGGTTGCGCCGGTGCTCGTCCAGCAGTCGCCTGGCGCGCTCCAGTGCCGGCCCACGGTCGCCCAGACAGACTGCCAACCCGACGTCGCCGCGCTCGTAGCGGGCCGTCGCGTTCAGCAGCGTCGAGAACTCGCTGGCGTCGCGCAGCACTGTCCCCTCGTCCTCGTGGACGAGCGTGTAGGTTGTCCCGACAAGCCGCTCGGCTTTCTCCGGCGCCACACCGCGTGCAAGCGCCCGCTGGAACAGCGCGCTCACCACCGTCTGTCGCTCCCGATCCGAGAGATCGATCCAGCGCCGCCAGTCCCCGTTCTCGTGGGTCTCGATACCCAGTTCACCCAGAAACGATACCGCGCCCTGCTGGTCGTTCGAGATACCGGGGATACGGACCTCGCTGGCGTACTCGAGTAGCTTCGGCAGCGGTCGGGTCTGCTTGCCGTACAGCGCGAGGTCTGTCCGCTCCGCGAGCACGCCCGCCTCGACACCCTCGGCGACGAGCTCGCGATTCGTGCCCACCAGCCCGTCGTCGGTCGCCTGCATATCCCCCACAGCACCGACTACCGCGAGCGCTGCCAGGTCGCGGTTGTCCCGTCGGACCTGGCTCGCCGCCCCGTCGGCCACCGCCGCGAGCGCCCGCGCGAGGACGTAGGTGGTGCCAGCACCCGACAGCTCCGCCGCCCCGTCGATGCCCGCAAGCAGCGGGTTCAGGTGAAAGGTGGTGCTCGCGTCCGCTGGCTGGTGGTGGTCCGCGATCACAGGCTCGAACTCCCCCGCCGCCTCGTGGTCGCTGATGCTGTCCAACTGCCCGCTCCCGAAGTCGGTGAACAGGACCGTCTCCCGGTCACGGGCTGCGATCGCGTCGATCGCTGCCTCGTCGAGTTGCTTTTTGAATACGACATCGTGGGCAACCCCCGCACGCTCGAGCGCTGTCGAGGCGATGGCCGCGCTCGTGAGGCCGTCGGCGTCGATGTGTGAGGCCAGCAACACCGACTCGGCCCGACACAGCCGCTCGGCACAGGCCAGTGCGGTATCGGTGAGCTCCGGGACCGGTCCCTCCATCGGTGGCCTTTGCTCCGCGATCGGAGTTAAGCTTCCGGTCGGCATATCGGCCACCGGTCAGCCCCCCAGAAGACTCCGCAGCGAGCGCGTCCGGACGCCACACTCGCCGCTGAACTCGCAGGGCTCGCACTTCGCGCGGTTGTCTGTCCGGGCCGGCGGGCCGTCGATCGCGTCGGCGACCCGCACCGCCTCGCGGTACTCGGCCGTCCGGCGGGTGTCGACGGTCACCGCGCGAACGACACCGTATGCGGGGTACTCCGCGAAGACCCGGTCTACGTCGGTTTCCGCTTCCCAGGCCAGTGCCTTTGCGACGGCGACCAGCCGCACGCTCTGCGGGTGCCAGACCCCTGTCTCCGGCGGCTCGCCGGTGAACACCAGCGATGCCGACGGTGGGTCGGTCAGCCGCTTGTGCGCGCGGCCGTGACAGTCACGCCCCGAGAGGAACGCGTCCCGCTCCGTGGGGTCGACCAGGCGCTCCCAGTCTGCCGTGGCGAGGCGTGCCCGCGCACAGCCCAGGTTCGAGCGAAACTGCGTCGGGGTCACCGCCACCGGGGCCGACCGGATCGCCTTGTCCTCACCGAGCAACGCCTCGTAGCTGAACGCGAGCTCCCTGCGTGCCCGGACCCGCTCGGGTACCTCGTCGAACCCCTCCGGCGCCTTCCGTCGGTAGTAGAGCTTGCGTGGGCAGTACGCGGCCGTCTCGATCTCCCGAAAGGAGTGCATGACCCCTGATTGCCCCGTTCTCGGATATAAACGCTGGCCACCCGTCTGTGGGGCTACAGTTCGTACACAGCCACATCGCCGCCACAATCGGGACAGCCGTCGGCGTCGGCGGTGAGATTCCTGCCACAGTCCCGACACTCGACGTGTGTCTCGGGGCTGTCCGTCGGACCGTCGCCACCGTCTGTCAATCCCGGAAACAGCTTGCGCACACCCATCGTGACCCACGTGGCTGTACACCCACCCATCGCAATAAGGATACCGGTTGCTGGCCAACCGGCCGGATCACAGCACGACTGGACAGGGGTGGCACTGTCTCACGGGGGCCGACAGCCCCGCCGGCATCTCTCATCGCTGGCTGGGTTCGAACAACGGTCACCGCGCCGCCGTTCCCTGTCCCCGAACCCAGACAGCGAGCAGTCGCTCACGGGCCCTGCGCGACAGCATAGCCCCGGCTGGATTCGAACCAGCGTCAGCGGCTTTCCCCCTCGACCTGTCTCCGGGGTCGGGACGACGACCTGTCGCCCCGAATCCAAGCTAACTGACAGCTCAAGTCCAAAGGCCGCTATGATTGGCCACTACACCACAGGGCTGTACCCCTCTATTATCCGCTTTGCTACAAATGTTTTACTCTCCACACAGGCTGGTGGCCCCCGGCCGGCGGCTCAGATGAGCCCCTCGTCCTCGAGCCCCTGCATGAGCTCGTCGACGAGTTCGTCGACACTCCCGTAGGGGAACTCGACGTCACCGCCGGAGATCTGGCTGTTCAGCTCCATCGCTGTCATCGAGAAGTCCCCGGACTCGAAGGTCGTCGCCGGGCCGTTCGGCAGCGCCGGCACGAGATCCATCGGGCTCGTGACCGGATAATCCGCGCCTTCGAACGCCTCTACGAACTGCTGTCGCAGGTCGTCTTTGTCGACCATGTACCCGTATTTGTGACGCCGGTGAAAAAGATTTGGCCTGCCGGTCTGGCGGTGTTCGGATACGGATTCACCGGGGACAATCCGGGTCGAAGCCCTCGGTCGTCTCGCGGGTTCCGCCGTGTGACACACTCGACCGAGGCCGTTGCGTCGAACAGGGCCCGCTCGACAGCCGCGACGCCCCCTCGCGGTTTCGGTCCGCCAGGGCATGGACCCCCCGGCGGGCACCTCTCCCGGGACTACCGATACCGAGAGGGACAAACCCTTTTGACCGGCGGAGAGTAGTCGTGTGTATGTACGTCCGGGACGCGAAAAACCGCGACGAGGTCTGGTTGCTCGACCACATCGAGGCCATGGAACTCGACGAGACAGCGTTCCGGTCACGGGATTACGTCATCGCGATGGACGAACAGACCGGCGACCGGGCCGGGTTCGGTCGCATCCGCATCCACAAGGCCGACGACGGGGAGCTCTGTGAGCTGACGAGCATCGGCGTGCTCGAGGACTGGCGGGGGCAGGGTGTCGGCGCGCACGTTGTCGAGCGGCTCGTCACGACCGCCCGGGACAAGGGCTTCGAGGTGGGCTACGCGCTCACGAGCGAGTCTGACTACCTCGAACAGTTCGGGTTCGAGCGGCTCGCGCCCGCACAGCTCCCGGAGCCGCTCCAGACGCGCCTCCGCGAGAAACAGGAGGAGCTCGACCCCGGTGCCGTTCCGATGCGCATCGACGTCGACCGCTTCCGGATGCCCCCGCAGTTGCGCGAGGCGTTCAAAGGCGCCTACGCCGACGACGGGGACGAGGAACCCACTGAGTCGGCCGAGGACTTCGGCATCGACCCCGACGACGCCACCTACAAGTACGACACCGGGAGCTGAACGCCTGCGAGCCGGCCGTTCGCCCGAGGGGAACGGGCTATCCGTGACGGGAGCCGTCACACTGAACGGGACGTCTCCGTTCAGCGAGAGGCTCGCCGTTCACGGCGTGGCGGCTACTCCGCCGGCGTCGAGACGGTGTGAACAAGCCTGCCGACCCCCTCGATGCCCACCTCGACGGTGTCGCCATCCGCGAGTGGGCCGACTCCGTCCGGCGTGCCCGTGGCGATGACGTCGCCCGGTTCGAGCGTCAGGTAGCGGGTGATCTCCGCGACGAGCTCGGGAACCGAAAAGACAAGCTGTTCCCGGGAGCTGGACTGGCGGCGCTGGCTGTTCACCCACAGCTCGACGCTGGCGTCGGCGGGGACGTGCTCGGGCGTGGCGAGGACGGGGCCGAGCGGCGCAGCACCGTCGAAGGCCTTGCCCCGGACCCAGTTTTGCTCGGCGCGCTGGTCGTCGCGGTTCGAGAGGTCGACCACGCAGGTGTAGCCCGCCACCACGTCCATCGCATCCGCCGGGTCGACGTGGCGGCACTGCTCGCCGATGACGACGCCGAGTTCGGCCTCGTGCTCGACGCGCTTGCCGGCGGGGAGGGCAACGTCGCTTTCGTGGCTGGCGACCGTGTTCGGCGGCTTGAGAAACAACAGCGGTCGGTCGGGCACGTCGCGGCCCATCTCCGCCGCGTGTGCCGCGTAGTTGCGCCCGACACAGACCAGCTTCGACGGCTCACACGGCGCCAGGACCGTCACCTCGGCAGGCTCGTACGTCCGGTCGCCGAACCGGATGAGGCCGTCCACGCCCGCGGTGTCGGCCCCCGCCGGCGTACCGTCGGTGTCGACCCACTCGCCTGTTCTGACCGCACCTGCCGGGTCCCGGAACCTGACGCGTTTCATACACCCGATCGGGCCTGGAGGGGCAAGGCTCTGTGGGAGAGACGACCGGCACGCCACCGAGCCCGTCACCCGGCTTCCCATCCCGTTCGGCCGGCGAGGTGGCATCCGGTCCGCTGTCCCCGCCGGTGGTCGTGTTCACGGCCCCGGCCGATCACGAGCCCGGACCCCCACGGCGTGTGAGGGGCTCAGCGACGATGGGCTCGTGTCGAGGGGCCGTCTCAGGCGATATCACGGGTGGTGTCGACGTCGACTTCCTCGACGAGATCGAGCTTGATCGTCTCGACGGGTGCCTTGCCGCCGCGGAACTTGGGTACCGACAGCCGGTTGTCCACCTCGTCACCCGAGGTCTCAGTCTCGAGATGAAAGACAACGTCGGCGAAGTGTTCGGTGGTGTCACGCAGCGGCGGCACCCTGTAGCCGTCCAGACAGTGCAGGATCGCGAGGCTGTTGGTGTTGAAGATATGGTTCTGCAGGTCGTTCATGAAGCTTCGGAACCGGGAGGGGGGTTCCTGTGACTCGAGCACGTCGACCGGGTCGAGAATGAGGTTCGATGTCTCGGGGAGCGCGCTGACGAGCTTGCCCGCGTTGTCCAGCGGGGCCTCGCCGGTGATGTGTCGAACGGTTGGGTCACCCGTCTCGGTCGGCGTGTTGGCGATGCTCTCCGTCACCGCCTCGGCGGTCCGGTTGAGCGAGAGCCACAGCGTTCCCCGGGTGGCCGTGAGCTCGTACAGGACTAGCTCCGCCTGACTCGCTGGCTGCGCCGAGAGCACGACGATACTGCCAGCCGGAATCCCCCCCTCGAGCTTCCGGTCTAGCACCTCGATTCCCGTCGCCAGCCGCGTGACCATGTTGTGTGAGACTTCCGCCATCTGCAAGAACCCTTCGGTATCCCATCCCGGAATCCCCCCCTCGCGCTGAACAGCCCGGTGTGCTCGTGTTCAGCCCCACAGACAGCCAATTGATTTAATAAACCCCGGCACAAACAGATGGTATGGCCGCATACGGCCGGCCGTCGCTCAGAGATCTGTTCGACGAGGCACCGACGCCACACATCGCTCACCCGCCGCGAACCCACCACCGCGATTTCTACCTGGCGACAGACGGTTCGTTCAGGGAGTCCGGCGGTGGCCTCGGGGCGGTTATCGAGACACGCGATGGCAAGCGTGTCGCACGGCTCTCAGTCCCGAACGACTCCCCGGACAACAACACCGCCGAGTACCGGGCGCTACATCTCGGCCTCGACGTGCTGGCAAACCGATCGCCGTCAGGGACACGCGTGGGTGTGCTCATCGACCACGACGACCTCGCGGCGAACGTCAACGCCTCGGTACTCGCGGCCCGGGAGGGCCGGTTCGACAACCACCACCGGGTGTCGATCCCCGACCGAACGGCGCTTCACTGGCGCGGTATCATCACCCGCCTGCGGGACTTCGCCGAGGTCCGGGCCGCACGCATCGAGAGCGACTCCAACCCCGCCCACCCGCTCGCGAACACCCCCGGCGAGTACGCTCACGTCAACACCGAACCCGACCGCTGTCTGCTCCCTGAGGCCCCCATCACCGAGGAGCGTGTCCCACCGCCGTCCCGTGCCGACCGCCGGGCCAGTGACTGACGGGCCCCCGGTCTCGCCTTGGCTCACATGAACTCGCCGAGACCGGTCTGCTCCTGGCCAGCTTTGACCTCCTCCCAGGAGACATCGAGCGCCTCGAGAATCCGTGCAATCGGCCCCTTGAGCGTCTTGTCGAGCATCTTCTCCCAGTCGATCTCGAACTCCTCGGGGAGCTGGTCGGCGTACTCGAAGCAGATGACATCGGGGTCACGCTTGAACTCCTGGTAGACAGGGTCACGCTCCAGCTCCGGGTTCTCCGCCTCGAGACGCCGGAAAAAGCCCGCGTGGACACGGTCGAGATAGAGCCGCTTTGGCTTGGAACCGCGCTGGAAGTTCGTCCCGAGCACGCGGTTTGCGTACTTCGCACCCCGCACCTGCGCGGTGTCGGTGTCGTAGTTGTCCAGGCGCTTGCCGATACCGCCGGGGATGCCGATCTCCTCGGGGTCGACCTCGCCGGTCTGGAACCCCTCGATGACCTCCGTGACGTAGGCTTTCACGTCCTCGATGTCCTCCCCCCGGACGATCCTGTCGATGACCTCCAGCTGGACCTCCTTGGTGATTGGGGCGATATCCGAGCGCTGGTACTCGAATCCCGTGATGTCGATGTCGTCGACGTCCTGGCCCTCCTTCCAGACGATGTGGCCCGCGTACCGCTTCTTTTTGCCCGCCTGGAAGAACCGCCGGTAGAGCTTCTCGAACTCGATCTCGAACCGATGGGTAGCGGCGTCGAGTT
>OBKM01001295.1_pt1 | contig 10297 bp, 12 predicted proteins | sample 1519691 | NCBI WGS metagenome assembly OBKM01 (sample SAMEA37050418, study PRJEB22526) | metagenome | biome: saline pan; feature: lake; material: water | place: Egypt | collected 2015 | depth 0.5 m
GGGAAGCGCTCATCGACCCGTTCTCCGAGGAGCGAGTCGTGGTCGTCTTCGAGTTTGACCCGCTCGTTCCCCTCTCACACCCCGTCGAGAACGACGTGAACGGCGTTCGCGGTGCGTGGTACTGCAGCGTCAACGACCTTCGGGTGGCGGAGACGCTGTCGGCGCTGTCGGAGCGCGGGAGATGAACCGAAGAATGACGGCGAACTCGCAGCGACCGGCGGAGACGTTTTTGCTTCTCCGCCGACGAAATAGCGTATGCGCGTCGTCACGCTGTTGCCCTCTGCGACCGAGACGCTGTTCGCACTCGGCACCGAGCCCGTCGGGGTTTCCCACAGCTGTGATCACCCGCCAGCGGCTCGCGAGCTGCCGACACTCACCAGCACTGTCGTCGACCACGAGGGGCGCGACGCGGCCGACATCGACGCGCAGATGCAGTCTGTCGATGGGGCGGTGTACGACCTCGATGTCGATCGGCTCGCCGCGCTCGATCCCGATCTGGTCGTCACGCAGGCGACCTGTGACATCTGTGCGGTCGACGCGGGAGCGGTTCACGAGGCCGTCAGGACGCTCGATTCCGAGCCCGGGATACTGACGCTCGATCCCCACGCGTTCACCGACGTGCTCGACGACGTGACCCGGATCGGAACGGCGGTCGATCGCCCTGACGTGGCGGCGACGCTACGGGCGCAGCTGTCGGACCGAGTCGACCGCGTTCGGGAGCAGGCGCGAGTTGCCGTCGAGGCGTCGGGACGGCCGCGGGTTGCCGTGCTCGACTGGACCGACCCGCCGATCCGCGCCGGACACTGGGTCCGCGATATGGTCGAGATCGCCGGTGGCGACGCGGCGTTCCAGCCGGACGGCGCGTCCGAACCGGTGGCGTGGCACGACCTCCGCGCGTTCGACCCCGAGGTGCTCGTCGTCAGCCCCTGTGGGTTCGACCGCGACCGCGCCGTCACGACGGTCGATGACCTCAGCTCGCGCCCCGGGTGGGAGACGATCACGGCCGTCGAGGACGACCGCGTGTACGCGGTCGACGGAAACGCACTGTTCAACCGGCCGAGCCACCGGCTCGTCGACTCGCTGGAGGCGCTGTTCGCGTGTGTGCACCCCGAGCACGCCGACGTGTCACCGTCGACGATCGACAGCATCGCGCGGGTCGACCGTCCCGTGACGGCGTCATCCGTCGGTCACGACGACTGAACACGTACAGGCCGACCGTGTCGGGAACGTGAGGCAAACACGGGCGACAGCGGCCTGACGGGGCGCGACCGACGAGAATCGTCGTGCGGGCGGTTTTATCTCTTGGGGACGTATCCAGTGTATGGACGATTCGCCGGAGACGATCGCTGATGTCGCGGGCGTCGACATGGACGGAACACGTGCGCTCGTGACAGGGTCGACGAGCGGGATCGGGCGAGCGGTCGCGCTCGCGCTGGGTCGGCTCGGCGCGGATGTCGTCGTTCACGGCCGCGACCCGGATGCTGGCGCGGCCGTCGTCGACGAGCTCGAAGCGAGCGGGGGGACCGCGACGTTCGTCGAGGCCGACTTTGCCGACGTCGACGCCGTCGAAGCGCTGGCGGAGGCCGTCCGTGCCGAGATGGACGGGCTCGACGTGCTGATCAACAACGCCGGTGGGTTGTTTCGGGAGGGACGGCTGACCGACCTCGGCGTCGAGTACACCTTCCACGTGAACCACCTCGCGCCGTACCGTCTTACGACCGCCCTCCTCGATCACCTTCGTCCGGGTGCGCGAGTCGTCACAACCGCGTCGGCGGCACACCGCGGATCGTCGCTGGATCTCGATAGAGTGACCCGCGTCGACGACCACTCCGGGGTCCGCGCGTACGGCCGCTCGAAGCTCGCGAACGTTCTCTTCGCGGGCGAGCTCGCCCGACGGCTCGAACGCGCCGGTCGAGACGTAACGTCGAACAGCCTTCACCCGGGGGCGATTCCGGGGAGCGGGTTCAGCCGGTTTCTTCCAGAACCGATACCGCGGTTCGTTCGGGCGCTCGACGCGGTTCCGGGCGTGACGTCCGTCGCGGACGGTGCAGCGGAGTTGCTGTTTGCCGCCTGCTCTCCCAGACTCGACGGCGTCTCCGGTCGGTACCTCGCCGGACGGGGTCTCGAAACACCCTCGAACGCGGCCCGCGACCCAGAGGCAGCGCTACGCCTCTGGACGTACAGCGCCGATGTCCTCGGGATCGACGAACCGCTCTCTGTGGCCGCCACGGAGAGAGGCGGATAAGATGCCACACGACCGGATCCACGCCCGCCGACCGACCCACCACGTCGACCGATGGTCAGCTGGACGGATCGAGTCGATGGGCGTGCGCGACGGGCACTGTGTCGTGACGGTCCGGCCGCCCGACGGCGAGACCGTCGAACTCGTCGTCACGTTCGCCGTCCGTGACCTGTTTCTGGACCGCCTGGAGACGGACGACGAGTCCCCGGTCGGAGAGCGGGTGTGGTACCGGAAGCGTGGCGACGGCTCGTGAGGCGTCGAGTCACGGCCGGAACCGCCGACGGCGGTCGGGTGGCGGTCACTCACCGGTCGGCGGCCGACTCCGATCCGCCGACGAGCGCGTAGAAGGGGTCTCCGGCCCTCGGGACCGCCGTGATCCGTTCTCGTACCGTCATGCCGCCGGCCTCGAAGTACGAGGCGACGAGGTCGGCCCGTTCGTCCATCGACGCCTCACGCCAGGCGCGGATCGCCTTCGTCGGGAACAGCCGGTTCGAGAAGCTCACCACGACGACGCCGCCGGGAGCCAGAACGCGGTCGAACTCCGCGAACACGGCCTCCGGCCGCTGGAGATACTGTACCGACAGCGCACAGCAGACAGCGTCGAACGCGTCGTCCGCGAGCGGGAGCGTCCCCTCGACGTTGAGGTCCCCTACGAACCACTCGTCGTACCGGTCGTTCGCGCGCAGTTCTGCCTCGTTGAGGCCGTGACCGACGACGCGTCCGAGCTCCGTCTCGGGGAAGTGTGACACCCAGCTCCCCATCGCGTCGAAGACGTCGTCTCCCGGATCGAGCACGTCATCGTACAGTGCGGTCAGCCGGTCGAGAAACGTGTCGTCGGCGTGTGTGACGTATCGGGGGGAGTCGTAAAATCGTCTGTCGTCTGACTCGTCCCGCTTCCGACGGTCGGCGTCGGAGAGGAGTTCCATACCCTGTCGTACGTGGCCGACACACATCAACGGCCGGTCGGCATAGCTTCATTTCGCGCGCGTGCGCGCGAGGGGTTAATGAACGTCCAGCACGTACCTGATCGTATGGAACCCGTCAGCGGAACCGGCGACGACGGATCGACGCCCGACTACGAACGCGTAGACGTTTCGGTACTCATCGTCGGTGCCGGCGCGGCGGGCGCACGGACGGCGATCGAACTCGCCGATCGGGGCGTCGAAGACGTGCTCGTGCTCGGAAAGCGAGGACACGGTGACGCCCACACGACGTGGGCCCGGGGCGGGATCAACGGCGCGCTCGGAACGCACGACCCGGAGGACGACTGGGCGATCCACGCCGCGGACACGCTCAACGAGGGGCACTTCCTCAACGATCCGGAGCAAGTAGAGACGGTTACAGAGCAGATGCCGGAGCGACTCCGTGAACTGGACGAGTGGGGGATGGCGTTCTCACGGACCGACGACGGTGAGATCGACCAGCGCTACTTCGGCGCGCAGTCGTTCCGTCGCACCGCGTTTGCCGGGGACCACACCGGCGAATCGTTGCTCGACACCTTAGTCGAGCAGGCGCAGGAACGCAACGTGCCGTACCGGGAGAACGTCATGATCACGAAGCTCCTCTCGGACGGCGACGGGGTGTACGGAGCCGTCGGGTTCGACATGGACACTGGCGAGTTCGTGCTGTTCAACGCCGGCAGCGTCGTGCTCGCCGCTGGCGGGTACGCCGCGATCTACAACCGGCACACGTCCCGTGACGACGAGAACAACGGCGACGGCCCTGCACTGGCGTACGACGCCGGGGCGACGCTCATGGATATGGAGTTCGTCCAGTTCCACCCGACCGGGATGGCTGTCGACGAGACCGACCCCGAATGGGAGCCGTGGAGCGGCCGGCTCGTCACCGAGGCGGTGCGCGGCGAGGGCGGGCGGCTGTACAACGCCGAAGGCGAACGGTTCATGGAGCGGTACTCGCCCGACCAGATGGAACTCGACGCGCGGGACGTTGTGGCCCGCGCCATCGCGTCGGAGATCGCCGAGGGACGCGGCACGGAGAACGGCGGGGTGTACCTCGATATCTCGCATCGTGACACCGAGTTCATCGCCGAGCGACTCCCCCGGATGTACGAGCGGTTCGTGGAGCTGGGCGTCGACATGGCCGAGGAACCGGTCGAGGTCGCGCCGACCGCACACTACGGGATGGGCGGCGTCCGCGTCGACGCGTACGGCGAGTCGGACGTGCGGGACCTGTTCGCCATCGGCGAGACGATGGCTGGAGTTCACGGGGCCAACCGACTCGGCGGTAACTCTCTCGCCGAGACTGTCGCGTATGGGGTCGTCGCCGGCGAGCGGATCGCCGATCGGGCCGACGGCCCGGGAGCGATACCGGAGGGGGTTATCGAGGGGGTCTTCGATCCACACGTCGCGGACCTCGCCGCCACCGCGGGCCAGAACGGGACACACGACGCCGAGGCGCTCCTTGCCGAGCTGCGCGACCTCATGTGGGAGCACGCGGGGATCCTCAGGCAGGAGCCGTCCCTCCGGGCGGGGCTCGACCGTCTCGACACGATCCGCGAGAAGGCGGCGGACCTCCGGGTCGGGGACGTGACTGACTCGTCGTTCGAGTTCGCTATCGACCTCGGGTTCAGCCTGACGGTGGCCGAAGCCGTCCTCCGCGGCGCGTTAGAACGGACGGAGTCGAGAGGCGCCCACTACCGTACGGACCGGCCGGACACGGACGAGGAGTGGCGGCGTAACGTCCTGTTCGAGCCGACCGACATCGGCGGGATGGTTCCCAGTACGGCTCCCCTCGGAACGCCGAGCGACGCGGTTCGGGCCGCGCTCGACGAGGGGTACGAGCTGGACTACCACCAGCTCGAGTGAGCCGGCCGGCCGCGGGCACGGCGATCCGCCGCCGACACCACGACCGATCGCCGGCACCGTATCCGACTCCGTCAGCACGTCGTGAGGGCTAGGGCCGGGGGTAGCGTGGCTCCGCGGCCTCAGCGGTCGGCCGACCACGTCGCGAAAACGAACTCGGTGCTGCTTCCTAGCGGATCCGTCGCGGTGACCGTCCGTATCCCCTCGAATCCGGCCTCACGCAGCTGTGCGAGCGTCCGATCGCGACCCGGCGCCGAAAAGAACATCCGGCCGCCCATCCATCCCCGACGGACCGTCTCGAACCGACCGCTCGGAAGCGTCATGAGCAGCCGGCCGCCGGGTCGGAGAACTCGAGCGAATCCCTCGTACACCTCGGGATGGCGGTCACGTGAGACGTGAAACACGGCGTGGTACGCGCTTATTGCATCGAACGATTCGGCTGCGAACGGAAGCGTCGCGAGATCGCCCTGAACGAGACGGGCGCGAGGTGTTTCGCGGGTAGCGAGCGCGAGTCCCCGACGAGAAATATCGAGACCGACGCTGTCGGCCGGGAGGTTTGCGAGTGTGCGCGCACCGTCACCACAGCCGACGTCGAGGACTGTGGGGTCGGGCGGAAGTTCGTCGAGCAGGTCATCGATCAGAACGGCGTCCGACCCGTCGGGATCGCGACGGGAGGCGTACGTCTCGGCGACCGCGTCCCACGCGTGTTGGATCTCGCTTGGCTCCATATTCATCGTACGCGACCGAGCCGTTTCACTGCTCGGGCGAATCAGCCGTGGTCACAGCACTGCGGGTCGACAACAGCGACGGGGGACTTCTCGCTTCACACTGTCCGGGGGTATCGCCTCGAAACAGCCGCTCAAACGGTCGTTGGCGCACAGAGACAGCGGACAAAACGCGCCGTCTCGCCGTTCAGTTCGGCTCCGAGGCGTCGGCGTTCACGACGACCGAAAGGATTAGGCCCGACTGAAATGAACAAAAACGCATGTCAGATGAGGAAACCGACGATGCGCCGGTCGTTCCGCTCGGCGACGGCCGCGATGTCGAGGGTGTTCCGGTTGCCCGTATCGCTGCCCGGCTCACATGGCCACAGAAACACAGTGCGATTGTCGAGAAGTTCGGCGACACCGACATTCGAACGCCCGACGGCCCGCAGTCGCTCGAATCGGTGCTCGAATCGGTCGAGATTTCGTACTTCGACCGGCGACAGACATTCACCAACGCCGTGTTCGACGTGATCGGCCGCGAACCCGTGGCGACGAGCTAGTCAGATCGCAACCCGGATAATCGGCTGCTCGATCGGACGAAAGCTACCGGTTCGGCGTCGGCCTGCGGCCGTCCACACCTGTTTTGACGGTCGGCGACGAACAACACGTGATGACACTCCCATTCGATCCCGCAACCATCGAGCCGAGCGACTTCGGCGAGAAACAGGCAACGCTCGAAATGGATCACGCCGCGGCCATCGAGCACGTCCGGGCAGTCTGCAAAGCGGAAGGATTCGGCTTTCCGGTGGAGTTTTCGCCCTCCGAGATGCTCAACGAGAAGGTCGACGCCGACCGCGACCCGTACTACGTGCTGGGTGCGTGCAATCCGAAGATGGCCGACCGCGCGCTCGACGCGACGGGCAAACAGATCGGCGCGCTGTTTCCCTGCAATATGATCGTCTGGCAGGAAGAACCCGGCCTCCAGCGCGTCTACCACGTCTCCATCATGAAGATTGCCCACCTGTTGGGGATGTCGACTGATGACGAAGAACTCGATGCGATTATCGACGAAACCGGCGAGATGGTCGACGCCGTGTTCGCGCAACTCGGCGGTGCGAGTGACTGAACAAACCGACGAGAACCGATCGTAGTCACCCGATCACACCGAGTCGAACGCGTCGAGAACGGACTGTCTGCCAGCCACCAACGTCGACTGCCGCCGAAGGTCGGCCATCGACACCGGCAGGAGGTCGACGATTTTCTCGACCGCCTCGTCGAACGTCTCGCTTTCGGCGTGTTCGCCATCAAACGCGTGGCGAATCGCTTCACGAACCTGCCAGACGCCGACCGGACCCCAGTACTCGTCGGAGACGTGACGCAACACGAGGACTTTGGCCTGCCGACCGATCGAGTCAAGATGTTCGAGCACGGCCAGCCGGGCGGCGTAGTAGGCTCCTGCGGTCTGGTCGACGTAGCTCGACCGGCCCTCAGCACCCTCGTAGTCGCTGGCGAGCCAGATTCCGGCCGCCGGATCAGGATTCCAGACGCTGCCCGGCGCTTTCAGTTCGACTAACTCGAACTCCCAGCTGCCGGGTGCGAGAATCACCCAGAAGCTGTTGCCCAGATACTCGTTGTGGAAGACCGAAACGGCGTCGACGCTCGTCGCCGTCGCCCGCTTGCCCCGGAGGTACTGGCCGACGGTGTCGTCGACCGCCGTGATCGACCACCGAGTGGGGACGAGCCGGCGGTTCTCGCGCTGGCCGAGCGCGCCCGCCGACAGGATCGTGTTGATTTCGTAGACATCGAAGCCGCGGTTATAGAGGTAGTTCATCGCACCCGTCGCGTTCCAGTCGTCGTCTTCGAGCGTCTTTTTGACCGGCCGTGGAACGTGTGGATTCTCGGTGAGCGTGGCGTTCGTCGCCGCGGCACGCGGGCCGGTCGGGGTCGACACATCTCCTTGCGACAGCCCCAAATCGAGCGTCGGGCGGCCATCGAGACCGACCTCGACACCGACGGGGCGGTCGGCGATGGCGACCTCCCGCTGGACGCCGAGAAACCCCTCCCAAGAGTCGTGAACGTTCGTCTCGACGGGCATCGACTGGCTGGCATTGAGCAGCGAACTCCGGCGTTCGAACACGTCCGTTACCGAGACGCCCTCGTCGTACCACCGGCTGGAAGTCGCAAACTGAGCGGCGGTGGCTTCGTTGCCGACCGGCGACAACAATCCGGTCGACACCTCGGGATACCCCGACCGACCGACGAAAATTGACGGCGCGACGCTCCCGAACTCACCGTCGTCGGCGACGGTGGCGAACCGCTCGTCGATACCGTCAATGCGGTCGAGAATTTCGTAGGACTTCTCGTCGGCGAGGCGGCGACGCTCGGCACGGTCGTTGCGTTCGAGTTCGATGAACTCCGAGAGCCGCATTACACCAAACGGGGGTGCGGACGGCTTGAATATTGTGCTGGTCGGGCTGACAGGCGGCGGGCGCGTCGCCGGGAGCGATGTCGTTTTGCGGCCGCAGCCAAGAGCAACTCGTATGCCGACGATCACCTGCGACCCCGAGGCCGCCGCCGACCGGCTCGCCCGCGCTGGCGTCGAACTCGCCGACGGCAACACGCCGCACGAGAAGTGGCGCGCCGAGCGAGGCGAGGCCGTCGCGGTCGCCTACGAGAATACCGTCGTTGTCCAGGGCGCGCGGCCGGCCGATCTGACGATGCTGCTGCAAGATGGGGCCGACCGCGCACACGTCTACTTCGACGGGGCCTGTCGGGGGAATCCGGGTCCGGCCGCCGTTGGCTGGGCGATCGTTTCGGCCGACGGCATCGTCGCCGACGGCGGCCAGCGAATCGGCGAGACGACCAACAATCGTGCGGAGTACGAGGCGCTGATTCGCGCACTCGAAGCCGCCCGCGACCTCGGGGTCACCGAAATCGACGTTCGCGGGGATGCCGAACTCATCGTCAAACAGGTTCGCGGCGAGTGGAACGCGAACGATCCGGGGCTTCGCGAGCGACGCGTTCGCGTCCGCGAACTGCTCGACGGGTTCGACCGGTGGTCGCTCGAACACGTGCCCCGCGAAATCAACAGCCGAGCGGACGCGCTCGCAAACGAGGCACTCGACGGATAAGCCAATGACTGACAACGAAAACGCTGAGCAAGCCAGCACCGTCGATAACGAGTCGGCAGCACCCGCCGAGCTACCTGAGGACGTCGTTAGCGAGGCCGAACGGCTGACTCGGCTGGCCCGGTCGATCGAAACCGAGGATACTAAACCTGCCACCAACACGGCGTCCGTCGCCAGCGAGGAGGCCACCGTCTACCGCGACAAGCGAGACGCGATGGTCGCTGAACACGGCTACACCGCTCGCCTCCGCGCTGACGACGACACGCTGGTGTTGTATCCCGACGAGTGGCTCGATGGCGACACCGTCGTGGTGAGTCGAATCGCAGATACCGACCGCGCAATCGAGGTGTCGCTCGCGACGACCGTTGGCGAGGAAACGTTCGAATCGATCGAGCAGCATAACGCGGCGATAATCGAACAGGTCGAAGCCGAACACGGCGAAGACCACGCTGCAAACCTCCGGGCGTTTGCGGATTTCATGGGAAACCACTATCTGCGACGGATCGATGAGGCGACCGCCGACCACATCAGCGAGTTCCGCGAGGAGTACTACCGGCGCAACGTCTGGCCGACAGAGGCCCAACGAACCGCGCTCGATGAGTCTCTCGAGTTACTATCGCGGTAAAAACACCGACATAGCCCGGTGTCAGTGCATTCAGTGTTGACGGTGGCTCACCCGTACACAACGTGGGTGTCGCCGTGGCTGTTCCTACACAGCGCTACGTCCGGTCAGTGCTCGAGCAGCGCGCGAACGTCGTCAGCGCGGTCGCTGTTGGTGACGAACCGTGAGAGCGACCAGCCGAACTGGTCCAAAATCGCGTCGTAGCCCGCATCGGTGAGCGCGTACTGATTGGTTCGTTTGTCGAGTTCGCTTTTTTCGACGAGCGAGAGGTCGACGAGCGTATCGAGGTTGGGGTAGAGTCGGCCGTGGTTGACCTCAGACTCGTAGTACGATTCGAGTTCTCGCTTGATTGCAAGCCCGTAGCGTGGTTCCTCTGCGAGAATAACGAGGATGTTTTGTTGAAATGCCGTAAGCTCTCGTGCGACGCCCGATCCGTCATTGATTGCTTGTGTCTCTGACATACAATGTAACATGTTGCCAACGTATTTAATCATTCTCAAAACTTTCGTTTTTGACGGGTAATATTCGGCTGATCCGCTCGGGAGCACCCAATCAGCGACCCATGGATTTTTTCGTGGATGTGTAAAATCATACCAGTTTTCACTTTTTGAGTTATACTATCGCATTCATACGATTGCCTTGGAAAAGACCGACAATTCACAAATTGTGTGGTTATCGAGCACCAGCAGACGCTGTCGCCGTTGTTCCACGTCCCCCGTCGGTTGCCGTTTCACACGGCCCCGCTGATTGTTGTTGCACGCGGAGTCGGTGCTGCT
>OBKM01001296.1_pt1 | contig 10295 bp, 7 predicted proteins | sample 1519691 | NCBI WGS metagenome assembly OBKM01 (sample SAMEA37050418, study PRJEB22526) | metagenome | biome: saline pan; feature: lake; material: water | place: Egypt | collected 2015 | depth 0.5 m
CGGCTCTGTCGGCCACCAGTCGGCTCTGTCGGTCACCAGTCAACTCAGTTGATCGCGACTCGACGCACAAACGCCCAGATCCGACGGCGCTGGATCGTCAGTGAAAAACGCCCGTGACCGCGTTAGTTGACAAGCGCTTTTTCGAGCAGTTCGAGCGGGTGACGGATCTCGTAGCCCGTGCCGTGGTTCATCTGCATCGCACAGGTCGGACACTCGGTCATGCCGATGTCGCCCTCGGCGTGTTCCATGTGGTCGAACATTTCGGCCCCGATTTTCATCGAGGTCTCGTATTTTTCCGATTTCCAGCCGTAGGTACCCGAAATACCCGAGCAGGACTCGCCGACATCCTCGATCTTTGCGCCGTCAAGCTCGCGGAACAGTTCGACCGCCTGCCGATCGAGCCCCTGGTTGCGCGCGTGACACGGTGCGTGGTAAGCGAACGCCTGTGGGTCGACTTCGGACTCACGGATTGCGCCGTGGAGATCCTCATGAATCCGAAGGAACTCCATGGCCTCGTAGGTGTGTGCCGACAGCTCTTCGACTCCATCGATGTCGAACAGTTCGGGGTACTCTTGGCGAAGCGCCATCGAACAGGAGGTACAGGAGGCGATCACGTCCGCGCCGTTTTCGATCGCTGCACCGAGTTCGCGGACGTTGACCTCGGCCTCGCGGCGAGCGTCTTTCAGCATGCCGTTGGCGAACATCGGAGTTCCCGAACACTGCTGTTTGGGCACCAGCACCTCGTAGCCGAACGATTCGAAGACGCGAACCATCGCCTTGCCGACCTCTGGGGTGTTGTAGTTCGAATAACAGCCGTGGAAGTACGCGACCTGCTTGTCGGGGTTCGAGACCTTCGAGCCGCCGCGCTTTTTGAACCACTGTCGGAACGTCTCGGTCGCGAACTGCGGCATATCTCGCTCGGTTGGCATCCCCATGATTTTCGCACCGAGCGTGCTGGTGATGCCGAGCCGCATAAAGAAGTTCGAGAGCCGTGGGATCTTGCTGCCGATCGAGGCCAGCGTCCGGTAGTTCGCCAGCATCCGGTTGCGGAGATACTCACGGGAGAGTTTGTTCATGTGTTTTTCGACGTACTCGCCGCGGGCGGTGTTGTGCATCTGGCTCAGCGGGACGCTCGACGGACAGGCGTCGTCACACCGCATGCAGTTCGAACACGAGAGAATCGAGTCGTCGATGTCGACATCGTCGCCGCGTTTAAGCCGCCACTGCTCGGGGCCCTGGAACTTGGGGCCGGGGAACGATTCGTCGACCTCCGCGACCGGGCATGACGTATCACAACTGGTGCATTTATAACAGTTGTCCGCACCGGGCCGAAGATCCATGTTCTCCGAGGAATCGAACACATCGGTCGGCTCGAACTGGTCTACGGACTGTACGTCGAAATCGCTGGGCTGTTGTGCGTCACTCATTGGCTCACCGTTCGTTTCGCTGCCTGCTTGCCCGCCTGTTCGCCTGCTGCGACCGCCGTTGCCAGCGAGACGCCGCTTTGGGACTTCTCTGCGACCGTATCCGCACCGCCGATCACGCCGCCGGCCGCACGGAGGTTCTCGAACTCCGCGTTGCCGTCGGCGTCGACCGGCCGCATCGCTTCGTCAATCCGGACGCCGAAGTACGCGAACGGCTGGTCGCCAAAGGCCTCCTCGTCGAACCACTCATACCGATCTTCGGGGTGTGGCACGTAGCAGTCGAAAATCGGCTCGGTAACGCCTGTTTCGCGGCCCGAATCGATTCCCTTGCCGACGAGGCCTCCCGTTGCCAGAACGAACTGTTCGGCCTCGTGTGGCACCGCCCGTCCTTTGCTGTCGACGGTGACCGACTGGATCGCGCCGTCGTCAGCCTCGTACCCCACAACCGGGTTCCCATCCGAAATCCGGACGCCCGCCTCGTCGACGGCGGCTTTGAGTCGGTCAGCGAGCCGGATGCCGGGATAGCTCGGCGGGCCCATCGGAATCTCGAACACGTCGACGCCGAGAGAGCGTTCGAGGTCGCTGCGCACCTCGTCGGTGTGGTCGTCGCCAAGAAAGGCGGGGAAGCCAACCCGTTCGGCGTCACCGACATGCGGTTTGACGATTTTACCAAGCGCTTCGCGTGCACCCATAACCGTGCCGTCGTACTCGACGTTTTCGTTGACTTCGAGCCGTTTGGCAAACCGGGTAACCCGCGAGTCGTGTTTGTACGTTCCGGGAAGGGTGCATTCGACGCCCGACACGTCGAACGGCACGCCCGAGGCGTCGAGGTGGTCGGCGAGCATTTTTCCGTTGTACTCGGTCATGCCCTCGAAGCCGACGACGAGCATCGGTCGCGAATCGCTGGCGAGGCCCGCGGCTGCGGCCGCCGGATAGCGCGCGGTCGGCTTGACCGTCCCGCCGAACGTCGGAACCAACGCGTTGGTATCGGTGTGGCCGCCCTGATACATCTCGCCGGTGATTTCATCGAACCGTGCCAGCCCGTCGCGAATCGCCGTTTCGCCCGTAACCGAGTAGGGATGGTCGTCGGTGAGTTCGTCAAGTGCAGCAAACGGGTCGGCAACCGGGTCGTCGCCGATGTAGCCGAGCACGTCAATTAGGCCGCTGGCGTGTCGTAGCGTGCTCTTTTTGTGCGTGATGAGCCGTACCGACGCGCCGGTTTCGGCGGCCTCGATGGCCGCAACCGAGCCGGCAAGGCCGCCGCCGATAACGATAACGTCCTCACGGATCGCCATCGATCAGTCGCCTCCGGTTCGACCGCCATCGGTTGCGGCGGTGCCTGCCGATCCCGTTGCCGGACTGGCGTCGGTGCCGCTATCGAACGCGGAAAAGTCGACGACGGCATCGGTCGTTGCCGAATCCTTGTCGCGGTTCATCGTCGTCGCGTGCAGCGAGTACTTGAGTGCGGCTTGCGAGAGCTGGGTGCCCCACAGCGCGTGGCGTTCGCCCTTCCAGCGCTCCTGATAGAGTTCATCCCACGCGTCGTAGGCGATTGGCTCGTCGTACTCGCCGTAGAGCTCGGCGGCCATCCGGTGACAGCAGAAGGCTCCCTGACAGTTACCCATCGACGCGCGCGTGCGGATGCGAACGGCGTTGAGATCTGAGCCCGACCCCTCGATGCCGTCTTGGATCTCCGCGCGTGTGACTGCTTCACACTCACAGACCGTCGGGTTCGGCCCGTCAACGCTGAGCACCTCGTCGGTTCGCGATCCGAGTCGCTGGGTGCTCCGCCGACCGATCGGTGAGCGGATGCCGTACTGGTCCATGTAGTCGTCGAGAAGCTGGAAGTCTTCGCTGCCGGGCAGCGGCACGTCCGCGGTTTCACACTCGACGTCGATTCCGAACTTCTCGCAGACGTGATCCGAAATCTCCTCGGCCATCAGCCGGTAGGTCGTGAACTTCCCGCCGACAATGGACGTCATGCCCTTGACGTTGTCTCGCTCTTCGTGGTCGAGCAGGAAGTACCGCCGGGTGATGTCCGTCGAGTCGCTTGTGCCGGTGTCTGGCGGCTCATACAGCGGTCGAACGCCCCAAAAGGAGCGAATCGTTCGGGCCTCTTTGAGAATCGGCACCAGTTCGGAGAGGGTGTCGATCATCATATCGACCTCCCACTGCTCTTCGGGGTAGTCTTCGGGATCGTCGACCTCGACGTCCGTGGTGCCCAAAATCGCGGTCGTCTCGTGGGGAACGACGATGTCGGCGTCGCCCTTCGGCTTACACCGGTTGATGACGGTGTCGACCTGTCGGGTGTTCATGATCGTCATCACGCCTTTGCCGGGGCGGACGTTGATCTCCTCTTCGAGTCCGGCCATCTTGCCGATCTGGCCGGCCCACGCGCCCGTCGCGTTGACGACGTAGTCCGCGCGGATCTTTTCGCGGGTGCCCGGCTCGCGGTGGACGCGTTTGCCCGGGCCGGATTCGTGTTCGACCTCGACGCCGACGACCTCGCCGTCCTCTTTGAGGATGTCGACGACCGGCGCGTGGGTCTCGATGCGCGCGCCGTGTTCCTCAGCGCTGGCGGCGTTGGCCACACAGAGCCGGAAGGGATCGATCGCGCCGTCGGGCACCTTGATCGCCTTGTCGATATCTTTGGCGAGATACGGCTCGATCTCGCGGGCCTCTTCGGCCGACAACACCTCGGCGGGAATGTTACACTCCTTGCACCCCTCCAGTTTCTCTTGGAAGTACTCCTCGGTGTCTTCGGGGCGTTTGACGAACAGCCCACCGGTCATCTCGACACAGTGGCTGGCAATGTCCCGCAGAATTCGGTTTTCGTCGATACACTCCTCGGCTGCAACCTGATCAGCAACGGCATACCGGCCGCCGCTGTGCAGCAGTCCGTGCATTCGTCCGGTCGTCCCGTGGGTCAGGTTCCCCTGTTCGACGAGTGTGACGTCGAGTCCCCGCATTGCGAGGTCACGCACAATCCCGCACCCGGTGGAACCGCCCCCGATGACGACAACGTGTGGCTTGTTACTCATCCGTTCACTCCGAGTATGAACTATAATGACTTTAGTGTACCCCTCGCGGAAGCGTGCGTAACTTATTGGGTTGATCATGCTAATTCATTCTTCGGCCCGCCGAGAGGCGTTTACGGCCGGAACGCCGCCTGATTCGTGCGGCATATTCCGGGTGATTATTCACGAACGTGCATAGAAGATACGGACAATTATGGCTACAGGAGTAACATTTATCATGGTATTCCATAGTGTTTACGTACGGTTCGGGAACTGGGCGTAAAGAACGGTTCCCGGCCAGTGGGGGAACGGCCCCCACAAGGAGTGTGGTGAATACACATGTCAGAAACATACGTTGGTTCAGTCGACCAAGGAACGACAGGAACGCGATTCATGGTCTTCGACCACGACGGTAGCGTGGTTACGCAGGCCTATGAAAAACACGAACAGATTTACCCGGAACCCGGCTGGGTCGAACACGACCCGATGGAGATCTGGGAGAACACAAAACTCGTCATCAACAAGGCACTCGATAAAGAGGGCCTCGATGCCGACCAGTTGGAGGCAATCGGTGTCACCAACCAGCGAGAAACGACGATCGTGTGGGATGCCGAAACCGGCAAACCGGTTCACAATGCCCTCGTCTGGCAGGACCGCCGAACCACCGACCGCGTCGAAGAAATCCAGGAGATGGGCAAAGTCGAAGAGATCCGCGAGAAAACGGGTCTCGAGTGCGACGCCTACTTCTCGGCGACGAAAACCGAGTGGATTCTCGACAACGCCGATCCGATCAAGCTTCAGCGCTCGCGCCCCGAAGACGTGCGCGACCGCGCCGAAGACGGCGAGCTCCTGATGGGTACTATCGACACGTGGGTCATCTACAATCTCACAGGTAACCACATCACCGACGTGTCGAACGCATCGCGGACGATGCTGTACAACATCAATGATCTCGACTGGGACGACGAACTGCTCGACCTGTTCAACGTCCCGGCATCGATGGTGCCGGAGGTTCGGCCGTCCTCCGACGACGAAACGTACGGCTCGACGGATCCAAACGGCTTCCTCGGTGCGGAAGTCCCCGTCGCCGGTGCGCTGGGCGACCAGCAGGCCGCGCTGTTCGGCCAGACTTGTTTCGACGCGGGCTCCGCAAAGAACACCTACGGAACCGGTTCGTTCATGCTGATGAACACCGGCAACGAGGCTGTTCCGTCCGATCACGGTCTGCTGACCACGATCGGCTTCCAGCGCTCGGGTGAGGATGTCCAGTACGCTCTCGAAGGTTCCATCTTCATCACGGGAGCCGCAATCGAGTGGCTCGACGACATGACGCTGATCGACGGTGCCGGCGAATCCGAAGAACTCGCACGCAGCATCGACTCGACCGACGATGTCTACGTTGTTCCCGCGTTCACCGGTCTCGGTGCGCCGCACTGGGATCAGCGAGCCCGCGGAACGATCGTCGGCATGACACGCGGAACCCGACGCGAACACATCGTTCGGGCAACGCTCGAATCGATCGCCTACCAGACCCGCGATGTCGCCGAGGCAATGGTCGAAGACGCAGACATCGACCTCTCGAGCCTTCGTGTCGACGGTGGTGCGGTCAAGAACAACTTCCTCTGCCAGCTTCAGGCCGACATCATCGGCAGCGAAATCGTTCGCCCGGTCGTCGACGAGACGACCGCGCTCGGTTCCGCCTACGCCGCCGGCCTCGCCGTTGGCTACTGGGACACCGTCGACGAACTCCGTGACAACTGGCAGATCGACCGCTCGTTCGATCCCGACGAGGACGCCGATTACGAAGACGAGTACGGCCGCTGGAAGGAAGCTGTTGCCCGCTCGGAAGACTGGGCAACTGCCGGAGGCGAGTAGATGGTACTCGAAACCGCCCTCGGTGACCCGGTGTTCTGGATGGCTGCCTTCGCGGGTGGTGCATTCGGAGCCGCAATCGGTGCCTTGCCAGCGTTCATCTTCACTGGGTTTATGGTGATTGCCGGAGAGGCACTGTTCCTTGCGGACGGGAACGCTGATATTACCGGTCTCGTCGGCTTCGGTCCGGTGTTCGGCCCGCATATTTCGTTCGCTGCCGGTGCGGCCGCAGCCGCCTACGCCGCGAAACAGGGGTATATCGACGACGGAAAGAACATCCTCTGGGCCGCCGGAACCCACCATATTGACGTGCTGCTCGTCGGTGGTATCTTCGGCCTGTTTGGGTTCGCGGCTACCGAACTGCTCAACTTCATCCAGTTCCCCTCGGATAACATCGCGCTGATGGTGTTCGTTTCGGCGCTGGTTCACCGTGTTGCGTTCGGCTACAGCATCATTGGTGAGGTCACCGGTGACGGCCTCTTTGATGTCAGCCCATGGGAGCGCGGTGAAGACGAAGCGCCGGGCATCTGGCTGCCATGGCAGTACAAATGGAGCGGTGTCGCCATGATCGGTGTGATCGGCGGCCTGCTCGGCGGTTTCCTCTTCGTTATGACCGAAAGCGTGGTGCTTGGCTTCGGCATCAGTGCCGCCTCGCTGGTCTTCCTGCAGTGCGGTGTTGACAACATCCCAGTCACCCACCACATCACCCTGCCCGGTTCGATGGGTGCGCTCGGTGCACTCGGACCGTACGGGCCTGAGGGTGCAATGGTCTTCGGACTGATCTTCGGTGTGTTCGGTGCTCTCATGGGAGAGGTGTGTAACCGTGTCTTCTACATGCACGGCAAAACACACGTTGACCCACCGGCATTCGCGATCGCTGCGGCGGCAATTCTGTCCGCTGCGCTTACCACCGCGGGCGTCTTCGACACGCCATTCACCTTCGAGCTGGTGGACTTCCTCGACATCTAACGTCGAGGAACACCACTCCTTGCTCATCTTTTGATGGGTGTGGAGTCAATGACGCTCGTGTCATCGGTGACTGCTGACGGAGCAGCGTCATTTTTTCGTTCAAAACGTGCGAATATACACAGACACACCCCGTAGTTACGAGACTCCCCAATGAAAATCGAAGAACGAATTGCCCGCAGACAACACACCGAGAGCGACCCACGGCTGGTGTTGGACTACGACGCGCTGAGCCCGGTCGTCCATCCCGACGAGCCGGTCGGCCGCGGCTCGCTCGTCGAGCGACTGCTCGACTGTCTCGAGCCCGCCTTCGAGGGGCGCGTGCCACGCGACATCTACGTCTGGGGGCCGAAAGGTGCGGGCAAGTCCGCCGTGATTCGGGCGTTGTTCGGCCAACTCGATCGACTGATCGGCCGTTCGGACAGCAAAATATACACCACGACACGAGCGGTTCCAACCCCGAGCGTCGAGTTCGTCTATGTCGACGCCCGAACCGAAACAACCGGGTTTGCGCTGTTGCACGCCGTGCTCGATCAGTTGGTCTCGGATTCGGTTCCGAAACAAGGTGTCGGCGCGGAGGCGATTGCAACCCGGCTCGAACGCCGACTGAACGCCGGCGGTCAGGCGGTGATTGCCTGTGTCGACCACGTCAATGAGCCCGAAAGCCTCTCGGCGGATCTCGTCTTCGAACAGCTTCGGCAGTTTCAACCGGGGCTGGCCGCCCTGCTTGTCGGTCGCGATCCACCGACCGAAACCGCTGTCGGGGATCGTGACGAAATACAAACCGTCCACGTCGACGGCTACCGTCGGCACACGCTCGCGGAGGTGCTCACGAGTCGAACCAGCAACGGTCTGATTCGATCGGCTACGACACACGGTCAGCTCCGGGAACTGGCAACGTGGGCCGACGGCGATGCACATGACGCGCTCGCCGCGCTGTTCGGCGCCAGCGTGATCGCCGAACAACGCGGCCATGAGGAGATATTCCCCGCCGATATGGCCGTCGGTATGCACGCGGTGCCACGGCCAGGTGTTTCGCTCGGTCGGGTGTTGTCGTTACCCGATAGCCGCCAGCGAATTTTGTCATTCCTGATCGATCTGCCCGAGAGCGACCGCCGGTCGGTGGGTGCGGCCGCCGACGCGATCAGTACGTACGATATTGACCTCTCGCGAGCGACGATCGAGCGAGTGTTGTACGAACTCGCCGAAGCCGGGATCGTCAGGCGTGTCAAAGCGCAGTCGACCGGAACCGGCCGCCCCCCGTCGCGGGTCGAACTCGGCTTTCCGACGCGGGTGTTTGCGAAGTTAACAAGCGAACGATAGCAACGGTCGCATCGAGCCGACCAACGCGTGGACTCGTCCAATACAACGCGATGTCGAGATTACAATCCCCAGATCGCTGCAATTCCAACCGTGGTGACAACCGGTGAACTACCCTACCCTACTCGCTCACGGCTGACGCCGTTCGCTCCTTGAGGGTAGGGCTTCCTGCTTCCATGACGCGCTTTGCAGATACAGGCGTATCCACAGGGAGCGCAGTCTCCACAGGCGTTGATTCGGAGTATCCCACTCCTACGTCTTCGAGGCCGCGAGAAAGAATGTTCCACGCCGCGTTCGCGTCCCTGTCCGCCTCAAACCCACACAACGGACAGGAATGTTCACGGACCCACAGCGGCTTGTCGGTTAAAACGCCGCACGACGCGCACTCCTTGGTCGTCCCTCTCGGATGCACGGCGGCGAAGTGCGTTCCTTCACGCTCGCACTTGTATTCGAGTAACCTAACGAAACAGATGCGATTAGGGGCACTATTTTGATTGGTTTTAAGTTAAATCCGACTTAAGTAGAGTATGTCCAAACGAACGGCCTACGAGAAGGCCCAGACATACAACCTGTCCCGCGAACAGGTGGTTATCCTTTACCGCGTCGCGTATTGGTTCAACGGCCACCCCTTGGAAACCGCCAGCCAACACACGTATATCGGTAACGCCTACGAACCGACGTTACGCGAGTTGTGTGGGGGTGCCTGGGAACCTGAGTACGAAGTGGCTCATCAGAAGCTTATCGATCGTGGATTCTTCAAGACCGCTGATGGTGACGACAAAGAGGACAAAGAGATCTACGTCGCTGGCCGCCGCTGTCGGTGGCTGCCAACGGGAAAAAGTTTCAAAGTGATTGAGCACATCTTCAGTGACGACACGGATCTCTACCCCGACTGGCTGCTGGATGAACACTCACGCCCACCGACGTTCAGGGACGGCAGCGAACTCTTGGAACACCGAAAGGGAGCGATGGCGGCCCGGCACCTATTCAAGCGTTGCGAGCGCTGTACCGGGAGTGACCTGTACCCTCGAATAGACGTGGCTCACCGGTCTGATCTTCGGCTCTTTGGCGCTGGCGACTTGCTGGCGCGCGTCGAGGTGCTGACTAACCACAACGATAGGGCGAGCTGGAAAAAGAAATTCATTCACTGGTCTGATCCAGCGGCTGGCCCGACAATCTGGATTTTTGCTAACCGTGAGACGATGGTGGATTTCTGGAACCATATGCTCCGGACTACCACACTCGAACTCGACCGCGGAGAGTTCGGTGGTGACAGTGACAACTGGTCCGCGCGGCGAGTGAACGACCGTGTCCGGCGAACCCGGCAGAGTGCCGACTACGACGTTTCGGTGGATGCGTCTTGGACGATCGGCGGCCTGATCAAGGCCGACCGGGTTGATGCGTTTGAGTTCCTTGACCGCAATAATATCATTCTGAATTCATAATGCTTGGGAGCCCCTGAATGGGGTTCCATACTCTCCTATACCCACAATAAATGCGGACCGTACACCCCCCAAAGCCGACCGAGCGATCTCACCGGGTGAACGGGGTGTACGTGGTCTGTACGACTGTACGAAGGGTTCTCGCTACCCCTGTACGAAGTGCCGAGTTCCGACTTCGCCTCGTACACCCCCACCCATACCTTTTCTGATAATATCATGTGCCGGCGCGCGACTATACAATAGTCGTGCTCTCA
>OBKM01001297.1_pt1 | contig 10295 bp, 3 predicted proteins | sample 1519691 | NCBI WGS metagenome assembly OBKM01 (sample SAMEA37050418, study PRJEB22526) | metagenome | biome: saline pan; feature: lake; material: water | place: Egypt | collected 2015 | depth 0.5 m
CCTGGCACAGGGGCCGCGATCCCGCTGAAGAGTTTCTACATGAGCTGAAAGAGAAACACCGCGTCTCCGACGCGGAGTTTCTCGTTGATGGGATGGGCTATCTCACCGCTCTTGCTCGGACCGATCTGAGTGGTGAGCTCAACTATACTGACCGCAACATCGTTGAGAAGCTCTTTCAGACCTTTACGATGCGAATTCAACGGTTTCACGAAACCTGGAACGGCAGTCAGACCAGCGCCGAGCGCTGGCTGACTGCCTACACAGCCTACTATAATCACCAGCGTAGCCATCAAGCACTCGGCAATCGCCCACCAGTTGAAGCACTCAAACAGAGAGGTTCAATCTAGCAGTGCCCTTTCCGTTGAAAAGCCGAAATGGAGTGACTGGACATTTAGGGATGTGTCTTACGATTTAACTAGGTTCTTGGAATACTTGGAGTCCATTGGCATGGATGAACTTGCTGCGCTTTCAAAGAGTAATCTGGCCAAATTTAAGGACTGGCGGAGACGGGACGGAAAAATCACATTAATTATATTACATGATCAAATGGCTAACATTCGGGTATTTCTTCGGTGGTGCGAAGAAAAGGAAATCGTAGCAGACGGACTAGCCGACAACGTGGAGATGCCAGATGTTGAAGAAGGGGACATGGTCTCATACGTCCGTCTTGACACGGAGTCAGCTGAACGGATCATTGCTTACCACCAACAGTTCCGCTATACGACGCGTGGATTCGCAATGTTTGGCCTCATGTGGGAAGGACTCTGTCGACTTGGTGGGGTCCGGTCCTTGGATTTGGAGGACTACAATCGTGAGGAGGGGTATATTACACTCACACATAGCCCCGAGGAAGGGACGCCGCTTAAGAATGGGGCTTCAAACGAGGATACGGAGCACGGCGGTGGCGAGCGAGAGATCAACCTTCCCGAGTGGGTTTGTCAGAGTCTCAACGAGTATCTTGATGGCACATCTGATCCATCCCATCCACAACGAATTGATGTGAAAGATGAATACGGGAGGAAACCACTTTTTTCCACACGCAATGGTCGTGTGTTCCACTCGACAATACGTCGAGACTTGTATAGAATTACTCAGCCATGTCGATACGGCCAAGGATGTCCCTACAACCGGGACCCCGACAAGTGCGACGCGCGCAATGATAATAGCCGACTGAGTCAATGCCCGTCATCAGTTTCGCCACACCCAGTGAGACGAGGTGGAATCTGCCACCAAATCAAACAGGGTGTCAACAAGGATACTATTTGTAACCGGGCAAATGTGTCCCGGAATGTTTTGGACACCCACTACGACATAAGAACACGTGAGGAGGCCAGAAGACAAAGACGGAAGGAACTGATGAAACATCTGGACGGATATGAGGAGCTGAAAAAACCGACTGCGGTTGAGACACAGATTCCACTCTTACAAGATGCGCTCCAAGTGAAGCGGAGGGTCAAAAGAAACTTACATGATCCCGTCGTCCAGCAACGGGTTATCTATGGGACTGCTATGTTCGCGATATTTGTTTCACTAGTCTCAATTTATTTTGCTTTCCTCGGAATCGGAATTGATTTAGATAATCGCAGGCTGGTTTTCGAACCGCTGTGAAGTCACCGCTGCATCGGCTCAGGCGTAGCCGATTCAATACCACCCTCTGTAAATCAATGGGACCGATCAATACAGGAAGGATTACCACAACTAGTGAAGATTTATCGGAAGTGCATCAGTAAACCGGTGAAACATGCAGAGGACGGATGTAGCACTGTTCTCAGCGAGATAATCGGAGAAGCAGATCGATCGTTGTAGGGAACTCGAGTCCAGTGCCGAGTCCTGATTCTACAAACCAAATAGTAAACAGTCAAATTGAGATTCACTAGTGCGGCTTCAGCCGTAATTCGCTAGATTTGGAGTTTCAGCGTCTCTCAATTAATTCTAGCAGTTCAGACCTGAAGCCGTACTAGAGTAATCTCGTATCTTCCGGCGAGAATAAATTTCGCTTTTGTGAAGCAGATTGTTGACGGATAGCCCTCTTGCGGTTTCGATTTAGGTATTGGCGACGATTGGCCACGCTATCCCCCGGCAGTAGCGTCTCAAACCGTTGGTTCTGAATCAAACTCGAATTCGGCGAACAAAATCAACAATCTCCTTCCTATGAGCGATAAATTTTAAACGATATCCCTCAAATGCCACTCCATGGGAAATGTGAATCCTAAGGACATCCACGACATCCAAGCGAAGCACCTCCAGACGTACCGCAGCAACGTCGACCGGATCGAGTCAGACGCCGGGACTGAACGACAAGACAAAGCCGGGTACGAGGGACGGTTCGTTTTCGAACTTCTCCAGAATGCAGCCGACGAGATGGACACCACAGAGGAGCCGCGCGTTGCCATCGAACTAGCCGATGACCGGCTCATCGTTGCGAACAACGGTAACCCGTTCACGATTGAGGATCTATACGCGATTACGCTGACGACACGGACGACAAAAGCCGGTAAGACGACGATCGGTCACAAGGGTCGCGGGTTCACGTCGGTCCTGAACATTACCGATCAGCCTCGAGTATTTTCCGAGAAAGTCCAGGCGAAATTCCATCGAATGAACACTTGTCACCTCTTGAACAAAGACGACCCCGTTCAGGGTAACCTCGAGGCTCCCCTTGAGTCGGAGGACGTCCCGATGCTGCAGATTCCGTTCCCGGCGGAAGCATCCGAGAAGGTCCACAACTATCTGGACGCGGGATTTACCACGGTGTTCGAATTCCCGCTCGATAACCCCGCGGAGACGAGGGCAGACATCAAGCGACGTTTGCAGCAACTCAGCGCCAATACGGTGGCCCTGCTCCCGGAACTGGACCGCATCGATTTGGAGACTCCATCGTGGGAACGGACGTGGCACATTGACCGAGAGCGCCTCCATATCGACGGTGAGCCGACATTAGTCGAGTTGACAAACGAAACGCACACCACAGGAAACCGAACGAAGAGCAGCTATCTCCTGTTCGAACGGACCGAGATCGACCGTGAAGCCGTTGCTGCCAAGGCAGATCTTGACCAATCCCAAATTGAGTCAATGGGGCCGCTCTCCGTCAAACTCGCGTTCGAGGCCACTTGTACTGCTAGTGGCACGGATCGGTCGCCGGAAAGTTGGGAGCTTACGCCGGTCCGTGGCTCGAGCGTCGACCAACCGCCATACGTCCATGTCTTTCTTCCAACACAGGAGCACAGTCCCATTCCAGCACTCGTCTCCGGGACGTTCCAATCGGACACCTCTCGACGGAATCTGCCACTGGATTACGACGCAGAGGACGGGTATTCAGGCGACTTCAACGCGCTGTTGTTCGAAGAGGTCGGGGCGCTCTTGTCGACATCTGTCGTGCCGTTCGTCCAAGCCTCGACTACGACTCCGTGTGATTTCCTCGCCTGTCTCGACCCGTCGCTCGGTGGTGCGCGGGACTACTCGTTCAACGAGGGATCTGTTGAGCACTGTCTGTTCAAGGCGGTTCGAGACGGCCTGGAAAACGTCGCGTTCCTTCCAGCGAATAGAACCGACGACATGTTTCCCATCTCTGATGTTTTGGTACCACACACCTCAAGCGAGACCGAGGGACTCGGGAGACGCTTCGCCGAAATCATTGGTTCGACCAGTATCGACCTCGGTGAGTCAACGGCACCTTCGGTCGACTATTCTCTCTTGGATCACCGCTCGGTGATGACGCTCCGCGCCCTCGGCGCGGATGCACTTGAACCATCGGATACCCCATCTGTTCTCGAGAGTGTCCCCCCGGAGTCGATCACATTCGAGATCGTCAGCGGAAGTATACCCGACTCGGAGTCGTCCGACGGGCGACCCGACCAATGTGTGCTTTACGTCGATCCCGTTCTGGTACTCCTCGTGGAAATCCGGAAGACCATCAATTCTGACAACGACCGAGAGGAATTTGACGGCGCGTGCCGAGCGGCGTCCGTCTTTCCGACCAAGACAGAGGCGGCGGGAGAAAACCGAGTCGCCACTGAACGGCGCACTGATGGAGCGAAACCATTTTTTATCCCCCCGGAGAACCGCGTCGGCAATGGCACCCTCCCCGGGCTTCAGTTCCTGCCTCGTGACCTCTATCACGGGAACGATCCAGCAGAAGCAACGAATCTCCGAGAGGCGGAACTTCCCACGGACTTCCGATCGGAACTCGAGAACATTTGGACGATAGCCGAGTTCAGTTTCGCCCGTATCTTCGACGCCGCTATCAACCCAAACATTCCTGGCCCAGATTCCTTGGAAGCCGACCCATCACCGCTCAAGTCTCTTACAGTGATCGAAACCATAGAGACTATGGCAAACTTGGGATCGCCGGAGAACGATCGGACCCCGGAACGACCGTTGCTTTACCAGTCTTCCCGAAGTCGGTTCTTTGAACTGTGCCGACTCCCGATCCCCGCGTACAACCTAGAAGGCGGCGAGGTTGAGTGGGTCCCAGCCCACCGGGTGTACTTCTCCGAAGCGTGGCACGCCCGAGATGATGGGGAGAGGTTTGACGGCCCGCACGTCGAATCACTCCTCCGGGCGGTCGCGGAGCACGCCGATTCCGATCACTTTGATCCGTGGTTCCTCGCTCCGCCCGAATGGTTCGGCATTGAGGAAGACGATGCGGAGACGCGCGAACAGTGGCAGATGTTCTTCCAGTGGCTGGGGGTGGCGATGCATGTCCGCCCGCTGCCGTTGTTCTCGCCCGACCAGGGGACGCGACACCGGTACCGGCGCACGAAGGGGATCGACCGTGCACCTCGGTCGGCCGTGTCGTCACCCGAATCACTCGCGGAGACCGACGACTCGAGTGTCCCGGTCGACCACCGATATACTGGACTCGATGCGTCGACGTGGGAGGAGTACCGATCGGATCTCCTCGAGCACGTCGAACCGATCATCAAGGAGGAAGACCATCGATACCTGTTCCAAGTCAATCCGCTCGAATACGCGAGCGAAATCCTTCCAGCGGCAGCTGCGAACCGAGAAATTGGGGATATGCTTTTCAGGCACCTGTCGGCGTGGTGGGACGACGGGCTTCACCGACACCGCCACGCTATCGTCGCCGAGTTCAACAACAAACGGTGGCGGTCGTCGAGCCTCAATTACGTGTTCCGCTCGAAAGAGAAGGAGTCGGTCGGCATCAACCTGTGGCTGTGGCAAATCCGAAGCGTTGCGTGGGTTCCTACGACTATAGAAGGCCGGGAAAGTGTCTCACCACCGGAGGCGTGGATACTCCCGCAAGCCGCGCGGCATCGCTTCAGTCTCACACTTGACCAAACGCGCCCGCTCTTACCCTATGTCGAAGTCCAGGGAAGTCCAGATAGGGGTGAACGTCTCCTTGAGGAATCGCCCGGGCTTTTCAAGGCACTCGATGTGGGAACTGCGCTAGAGCGGCGGAACTTCGAGCCAGCGGACGCGGAGCGAGTGCTCGACCGAATCGCAACGTTGCTACAGGCATCCGACGCTGACTATTCTGCCTTCGCCGGGGAAGTCGAACTACTGTACTCGAGACTCGCCGATCTCTTCCCGGGACTGGCGAGTGACAACACTATAGACGTTGATGCATGGCGAGAGGCGGTACCTGGCCTATCCGATGTCGACGTGCTTTGCACGGTGTCCGGGAGTTACGAATTCCAAGCCGCCGGGGAAACGTATTTTGTCCGTTCAGAGAGCGCCCGGGACCGCTACAGCGACCTGGGGTTGCCTATCATCGTCCTCACGAAACCAGAAGCCCCCGGCTTCGGGACCCACATCGGAGCCGGGGATGCACGCCAGGCCGTCGCCAGTACACCAGTTGACGGCGACGCACTCACCTACCCCATCGAGATCGACAAGTCGGAGTTGTCGCGGGAGTGGTTCGAGACGGTTATGTCGGCCCTGCTCGTGCGTCTCCGCATTGACCGGGCCGTCGAAGAAGACACCGAGGCAACCAGCCGGTTCCTAGGACACCTCCACCTCGTGGATTCACTGTTGATCGAGCTGAAAACCGACGCACCGGAGGCACTGTTCAACTCCGACACTCAGGAGCGACCGTACCACATCGAACGCGTGGGAGACTCGGAACGAATCGTCTACATCGACGGTACCCTCACAGGCCCCGAGTTCGTGGACGCCCTCTCGCAGGCGTACACGGCCTACGTCGATGTTCCCCAGTACTACGAAGCCGCGTATAATTTGATTGACCAGGCCATCGGGGTAGCTGATCCGACTCTTACCTTGGGTGAACGTCTGGAAACCGTCGGCGGTGCCCAAGGCGCTGAACAGATCAATGAGGTAAAGGACAGGCTCTTCGGCGAGGGAGTAGAGGAGATCGTCGTCGATACAGGTGACCTTGAGGACAGACAGTTGGACGTCGAGGAGCAGTCGAAACATGAGAAGAGACGGCACACTGCACCCGTCTCGTCCACCGACGACTCTGACCCGGAATCGGGCCCACGTTCCGACCGGATACCGTCGATCGAATCGATAACTCGAATTGGCGAGCGACGAGTCCTCCAACCGAACGGCGACGGAAGGGACCGAGAGCGGAGTCGATCAGGGGTCGGGTCGAGCGGTGGTAAGTTATCCCAGAGTATGCAACCGACTTCCCAGGAGTACCGAGAAATAATCGACTCCTTCGGGATGGAAGTGGTGATGATGTCCGAACGGAACCGCCTCAAGGAGGAAGGCGAGAAGACCGTCCAGGATAAGGTGTGGGACGTCAGTACCCCGGAGACTTACGAGGAAGCTAGAGAGGACAGTAACGGTGTCGTTCAGGCTGCCATCGATAACTCTCCGGCACCCGAGGTGTTCGAGACTGACTGGCCAGGCTTCGATGTACTATCCATCTACACTGACGAGCGAGGCGAACTCAGAATCTCGCGCTGTATCGAGTTGAAGACGTCAGGGCGAAAGACGCGGAAGCCGTCCCTGTCGTGGAACGAGTGGAAGGCCGCCAGTACCCGCCTGGCGGATATTTACTACCTGTATGTCGTTCGAAACGTCCGGAAGGGGAAGAGTGGTGAGGCCGCACTCCTTGAGATACCCAAGCCGTTCCACACCCTTACGAAGCATAAACGCGAGCGAACTGAACGGGAGGTCCAACTTGATCTCCGTAGTTTCGACTTTGACGACGAGCCGCTGACCAAGCAGACCATCGAGTGGGAGGAGTGATTCGCTCCAATAAATCACCCCACGATTCATTATGCACGACGGTTGTATACGCAGCCTGTTGACTCTGACCGATATGCGCTCTACATCTTGCATACCAACGAAGATTTCCTTTCTATTTAGAATATTCTACAGCGCTTAGTCTACATCTATGTGACCGATCGGTTCACCGGTAGTTGTGTGAATCAATCCTATAGTAATCTCCAGAAGTGTTTACTCACATCTTTCGGTGTGGTTCCGAAATCGATAGGTTGCGCCCTGATCTACCGATTGATGCTACAAATACTTCCAGATTCTACTATATTTTGATTGAATGAGTTCCATGAGAACGGAATCAAGATCCTACAAGATGGTCGTATCGTTAAACCGGGAATCGTTCTGCCAAGAGCCTGGGAACCACCCATCCCCCCTGACTCCCTTCACTGCTCTACTCAGTTCATGAGTAGCCGAGTATCTCTTTGTATTGAGTGCACGAATTACACGTGTTCCCCGTGAATCTTGCTTGGTTGAGTCCTATACAAACTTAGCTGCAATACGGCCGTGAGCTGATTCTGCCCGCCGTGTTCTCAGTCCAGAGGTCGCGTTGGTAGAGCCCGCACCAGTTTGTCCGAAGGCGAGAAAGTGCTGCACTCACGGGTCTTCGCTTGTGTTGATCTTTGTATTGGCCTCTCAACACTGTTTGAGACGTGGAAAGGAGAACCAATGCACGCCCGGTTCCCACAATTATGGACAACTGAAGCTATCGCTCGCCACACCCTCATATAAATCCTTGCTTCGCGCTAATCTCTTTTCGTCTGTTTATATTCAGGCGAAAAACCGCCCAGAAGGAGAGTGGCCGAGCAAGATGTTATGGTACTCGTTAGGATATCGATAGCCATGCCGAACCAGGCATCACCACCGGCTGTGTCGAAACGGCACACGAAACAGTATGGCTTTCTTCGGTGTACCGGAGAAAACCCGCCACACTCCGCGCATACACAGAATGAAAGGAGGGGCCACCATGAGTGAAACCGTTGGTCGCCCGCCGAAGCTGACCGAGGAGGACGTGCTGCAGACGTTCAACGAATCCCGTTCCCTCTATCTCACAAGCAGGAGGATTGCAGATAAGCACGACTGCACGGCTAAAACCGCTCGCAAGCGGTTGGATTCCCTTGTCGAGGACGGAATACTTGACTGCCATTCGATTGACTCGAAGCGCAGTTTGTATTCTAGAACCGATACTGAAGTCGCTGAAAAGATCATCGGAGCACTCGACGAACATCTCGATCTTGACGAGGTGGACCGCGATCAGCTGGCAGCATTTGCAGAGGAGCCGTTCAAAGTCCTCCCAAAGAGTGACGAGGAGTACTATATCGTCGCCCCACGGTTTGTACCGTTCCACTTGGGGCGTCTGCACGAGGTGGACGACGCATGGCAGACGTTCACCCTCGACAAGTTCTCAGTCTGGACGACCGACCTTCCCGAGTCGATTCGTGATCAGGTCGGATTTGAGCAGCAATATGACGACCTCTGGGTCAGGGATGGTCTGATCGAGCTGTCGAATCCGGATGAGCAAGACAAAATATGGGACGACCTCGGCGGGCAGGAGGGCGGACTTCAGGACAAGCCAGACGACGACAGCATCCAAATCAAGCAGGACTGCGAAATCGAAGTGCTTGCCTCTCTAATCGATCGCGGCCATCTTCCGTTTGACCGCCAGCCCATCGATGAGGAAATCCTCCGTGACGACCCAGAAACCATCTCGCTCCGAGGATATCAAGAGCAGGCGTGGGAGCGGTTCTGTGAGACGGGGCAAATCGGCGTCTACTGGCCGCCGAGTGGTGGCAAGACGTACTTGTCCCTGTATGCGGGACATCGTGTTCCCGGTCGCAAGCTAGTCGTGGTTCCCAGCAGCACCCTTGAAGACCAGTGGATTAACAAGATTCAGGAGATGGGACTTGACCGGTCGGAGTGGGAAGTCCGGTCGTACCAGTATCTCGCACGAGAGTATAACATCACCGACTATCAGAATGAGAATGCGCCTGAACTCACGATATTCGACGAGTGCCATCGTCTTCCTGCGGATTTGTTCAGTCGGCTCGCCACTATCGACACCGCGCGTCGCATCGGATTGAGTGCCTCGCCCTACCGCGAGGATGGACGAACAGAGTATATATTTGCTCTGACCGGATTTCCCGTTGGCGTGGATTGGACGGAACTCGTTGCGAGGGGACACATTACATTCCCTCCTGTACACGTCTATCTCTACGAATCTCCCCAACAGAAGCGGGACGACCTGATCGAACTAGTCCAGCAGAGGGATGGCACAGGAACCGTGTTTTGCGACCGGCTTGACCAAGGGAATGAGATTGCAAGCGAACTCGGCGTTCCGTTCATTTCTGGTGAGACACCGGGGGCGGAGCGGTCCGAGTTGTTCGATGATAACGACATCGTCGTTGCTTCCCGAGTCATGGACGAAGGGTTTTCGGCCGAGTCTCTCGTTTGGACTATCGAGCATAGCTTCCATGGCGGGTCCAGACGACAGGAGATGCAACGATACGGAAGGACGATGCACAGCAAAGAGGAGTCACAGCACATCATCCAGATGACTGCTGAAGAGTTCGAAAACCATGGTGAGCGCTTGGAGGGACTCAAGCAAAGGGAAATAGAGATTCAACGTGAGTGGAGGTCGTAAGTCGCCCGCAGTCCACTCTGGTATATCGCGCACCGTCGCGCCAGCGGACTTGCTGTGTCGCTCAGTTCGGTAGTAGCCACTGGAAGTCGTCGCCGCAGACCGACACCACGCTTTAGCCCGTCGCGGACTAATCTGTCTGTATGACATTCAGCGTCTCCTGGCACACGCTGCTCGACGAACTCGAATCGCTCCCAGAGGACGCTACCCTCCTGACGCCACTCTCCCACGACCGCTTTCGCATTACCGATGTCCAGGAACAGCGAGTGATTATCGAGTCCCTCGACCGCGACATCGACGAGCGTCGCCCCCTCCAGCGCGACCAGTTCGAGGCACTCTATCGCAACGTCACCGGCAGCTCCGAGGGCTTCGCACTCCAGAATCTTCCGCCCGACGCCGACCCCTACCCGGCCGTCCTCTCGCTTCATCCCCGCTTCGAAGTTGACGAGGA
>OBKM01001298.1_pt1 | contig 10290 bp, 9 predicted proteins | sample 1519691 | NCBI WGS metagenome assembly OBKM01 (sample SAMEA37050418, study PRJEB22526) | metagenome | biome: saline pan; feature: lake; material: water | place: Egypt | collected 2015 | depth 0.5 m
GCCACTCGCGTACCGGCGCAGCAGCCCCACCAGCTCCTCGATGGCCTGCAGGGCGTGGTTGAACCGAAACTCCTCGATCTCAGCGGTTGCCGTCGCGACCGTCGCAGCGATCTCGCGCCGGATGTACTCGGCAGGTGGATCTGTCTGATCGTCACCGACTGGCCTCCGATCTGCGAGCTCGTAAAGCCCCTGCAGGAACGAGTACGAACTCTGGACGCCCTCTTCGGTCCAGTCGAAGTCCTTCTCGGGTTGGGCGGCCGCGAGCATGAAGTGCCGAGCAGTGTCAGCGCCGTACTCCTCGACGAACGGCCCCGGCGAGACGACGTTGCCTGTCGAAGAGCTCATCGCTTCGCCGTCTTTGCGGACCATCCCCTGGGTGAGCAGCCGCTCGAACGGCTCGCGAACACCCTCGAGTAAGTCCAGATCATCGAGCACCTTCGTGAAAAATCGGGCGTAGATCAGGTGCATCGTGGCGTGTTCGATCCCGCCGACGTAGTGATCGACCGGCAGCCAGTCGCTTGCCCGCTCGGTGTCGAAGGGGGCCTCCTCCAGGTGTGGCGAGACGTACCGCAGGAAGTACCACGAGGAGTCGACGAACGTGTCCATCGTGTCGGTCTCGCGCTCGGCGGGGCCGCCACACTCGGGACAGGTCGTCTGTTTCCACTCCTCGGCGGCGTCGAGGGGGTTGCCGGTGGTGTTGATGAACTCGGGCAGCTCGACGGGCAGCTGTTCCTCGGGCACGGGCACGTACCCGCAGTCGGGACACTCGACGAACGGGATCGGCGTGCCCCAGTACCGTTGGCGGGAGATACACCAGTCCCGCAGGCTGTGTGCGGTGTGGCGCTCGCCGCCGAACGCCTCGCGGACCCGCTCGCGGGCCTCGGCGCTGGTGAGTCCGTCGAACGCGCCGCTGTTCGTAAGCACGCCGTCCTCGGTGTAGGCGGCCGTCTGGACGTCGACCGCCTCGGGCTCGGTCTCGGCGTCGGGGGCGGGTTCGACCACCTGTCGGATCTCGATGTCGTGTTCTCGAGCGAACGCGTGGTCGCGCTCGTCGTGTGCGGGGACCGCGTACAGCGCCCCGGTGCCGATGTCTTCGAGCACGTAATCGGCGACGTAGACGGGGATCTCCTCGCCGGTGGCGGGATTGACCGCGTACTCGCCGGTGAACATGCCGGAGGTCTGGGGCAGCTCCGCATCCTCGCGGTCGGCACGCGCTATGTACTCCGCGACGGCCTCGTTTTCGGTCGCCAGCTCCTGGGCGAGCTCGTGCCCGGGGGCGAGTGCGAAAAACGTCGCGCCGTGGATCGTATCCAGCCGGGTGGTGAAGATCTCGACGGTGTCGCCGGTCGTCAGCTCGAAGCCGAGCGTCGCGCCCTCCTGTTTGCCGATCCAGTTGCGCTGCATCTCCCGGACGTTCTCTGGCCAGCCCTCAAGTCCGTCCAGACTGTCGTACAGCTCGTCGGCGTACTCGGTCGTCTTGAAAAACCACTGGTCGAGATCGCGGTGCTCGATGGGCGTGTCACACCGCCAGCAGACGCCGTGGGGATGATCGGAATGCTGGGTGACGTTCTCGTCTGCCAGCACCGTCTCGCAGTCGGGACACCAGTTCAGCTCGGCCGCCTGCCGTTCGACCAGCCCGGCGTCGTGGGCCTGCAAGAAGAGCCACTGGTTCCACCGGTAGTACTCCGGCTCGAAGGTGACTACCTCCCGGTCCCAGTCGAAGCCCAGTCCCATCAGATCCATCTGGTCTTTCATGTTCGCGATACACCGCCGGGTCCACTCCTCGGGATCGGTGTCGCGCTCGATGGCGGCGTTCTCGGCGGGCAGGCCAAACGAGTCCCAGCCCATCGGGTGGACTACGGCGTCCCCCTGCATGCGCCGGTACCGGGCGTACGCGTCGGTGATCGCGTAGTTGCGGACGTGGCCCATGTGCATCTCGCCGGAGGGGTACGGAAACATGGCGAGCACGTACGTGGGATCGACTGCGGTATCGGGCGTCTTGAACACGCCCGCGTCGTCCCACGCGCGCTGCCACTTCGACTCGATCCCCGCCGGATCGAACCGTTCTGTGTCGCTCATACCACCGCTGGGGGGCCCCACGGTACTATTCTTTTCCACTCCGTGCCCGCGTCGAACACCGCGTGGGTTTTTGCCGCCGGGGTGTCGTGGGACGGTATGGCACGATCTAGGACCTTTGAGATCGGCGACCGGACGATCGACCGGCTGGGGTTCGGTGCGATGCGGCTCACCGGTCCCGACGTCATCGGACCGCCGGCAGACGAAGCTGCGGCGAGGCGGGTGATCGAACGGGCGCTCGAACTGGGCGTCGATTTCATCGACACCGCCGACTCCTACGGCCCGGGGGTGAGCGAACGGCTGCTCGGAACGACGACCGCCCCAGAGCGGGCGCTGGTCGCGAGCAAGGCCGGCTTGCTGCGCACCCACGACGGCGAGTGGCTTCCCCACGGCGATCCGGAGTACATCCACAACCAGGCGCTGGCGAGCCGAGACCGCCTGGGCGTGGCGACGATCGACCTGTACCAGCTGCACCGTCCGGATCCGGACACGCCTTTCGCGGACAGTGTCCACGCGTTCGCCGAGCTGAAAGACGCCGGGCTGATCGACCAGGTCGGACTCTCGAACGTCTCCGTCGAGCAGCTCGAGCGGGCCCGCGAGATCGTCGAGATCGCGACCGTCCAGAACCGGTACAACCTCGCCCACCGCGAGGACGAGTGCGTGTTAGAAGCGTGTGAGTCACACGGGATCGGGTTCATGCCGTGGTACCCCCTCGCAGGGGGAGAGTTCGGCGCGGCCCAGGAACGGCTCCAGGAGATCGCCGCGGACCGGGAGGCGACGATCTACCAGATCGCGCTAGCCTGGCTCCTCGAGCACTCCCCGGTGATGCTTCCGATCCCGGGCACCTCGAGCATCGAGCATCTCGTCCAGAACGTCGGGGCCGGCGAGATCGAACCGACCGACGAGGAGTACGGTCGCCTCGAGGCCGTCGCGAGCGCATAGCTCGTCCCGTCCCGTCCTGTCCCGTTCGGAATGGACGCCGCCGGGCCGACGCGCTCGGGCTGTGGTCTCCGGGTCGACCGGGTGGCCGTCCTCGAGTGGGACCGGTCACCCGGACAGGTGCTCGCGGACACCCTCGACGGTTCCCGGAACGGGTTCGGGATCGTCGCCCGCGGCGGCAGCCGCGTCGGGATCTTTCAGCAAGTGAGCGGTCGCCAGACAGACCACCTGCTCGTCGGGCTCGACGACGCCCTGTCTCCGGAGCTCTCGCAGCCCGGCCAGAGAGGCCGCAGAGGCCGGTTCGACGCCGACGCCCGCCTGCGCCAGCGCCCGCTGTGCGTCGGTGATCGCCGCGTCGCTGACGGCGACGGCCGTGCCGCCGGTCTCCCGGATCCCCGGGAGCGCTTTCGGGGCGTTCACCGGGTTGCCGATCCGGATCGCCGTCGCCACCGTCTCGACGTCAGACCAGCGTCTGGTCTCTGCCCGACCCTCCTCGATCGCCTCAACCATCGGCGCCGCGCCGGCCGCTTGGACGCCGGTGAGTGCGGGCACCTCGCGTTCGGCGAGCGCGCCGCTTGCGACCAGTTCGCGGAAGGCCTTGTACAGAGCGGCGGTGTTGCCGGCGTTGCCGACCGGAAGGACGATCCGGTCGGGATAGGTGCCCTCTTCGTCGCGAAACTGCTCTAAGATCTCGAGGCCGATCGTCTTCTGCCCCTCGAGCCGGAACGGGTTCAGTGAGTTGAGCAGGTACACCTCGCCGCGCCGGGCCAGCGCTTGTACGATGTCCAGACAGGTGTCGAAGTTGCCGTCGACCTCGAGGATACGCGCGCCGTGCAAACTCGCCTGCGCGAGCTTGCCGGCCGCGACCTTTCCCTGCGGGAGGAGCACGAGCGTCTCCAGCCCGGCGCGGGCACCGTAGGCAGACAGCGCGGCGCTCGTGTTGCCAGTCGAGGCACAGGCCAGCCGGTCGACGCCCGCGCGCTCTGCCACCGCGACGCCGACGGTCATTCCGCGATCCTTGAAGCTCCCGGTGGGGTTCATCCCCTCGTGTTTGACCCGGAGCCGTGCAAGCCCGAGCTCGGCCTCTAAGTCGGGAACGTAGTGAAGCGGCGTCCCGCCTTCGGGCAGTGAGACGCCGGTCTCGACCGGAAGCGCGGCGTCGTACCGCCAGACGCCCGTCCCGGAGAAGTCACGCCAGGTCGGCAGCTCCGCGTACCGCACCTCGAGAAGCCCACCACAGTCGCAGGTGTACCGCACCTCGGCAAACGGCGGGTGTGTCTCGCCACACTCGATGCACTCGAGCCACGTTCCGTCCGTCGCACAGGCGGGGACGTCGGTCGTCAACGCGAGGTCTGCCATCACCGCCACCGAGATGCCCGCCGGTAAAAAAGCGTCCGGGTCCGCTACCCGTCCGTGTCGGCACCGAACCCGCCGATGCGCTCGTGAACCGTGTCTGCCCAGGCGTCGAGCGTCTCGCGAAGCAGCTCGCGAGCCTCCGAGACTGGGGTGGCCGAGTACTGGTAGACGTGCCCGCCGCCATCCAGTAGCCGCCGCTGGCGCCGCGCGAGCCCCTTCTCGCGCAACGCCGCGAGCGACCGGTTGACGTTGCTGCGATCCCGATCGAGCACCGCCGACAGCTCGGCGACCGTGCTCGCGGGTTTGTCGAGCAACGCCTCGTAGGTGCGGACTTCGTGGTGCTGGAGTCCGAACACACAGGTCAGTGCCTCCTCGAGTGTCGGTCCCTCCTCGACGACGAGGCCGTCGAACCGGTCGTCTGGGTCCGTCGGCTCGGTTCGCGCTGGGGAGCGGTCTGCCTCTGCCATACCTCAACGGAGGGCCTGACGGAGATTGAATGTTACCCCGCAACGTCGGTCGGGAGGGTCTCGAGAGAGCAAGCGCCTCCTTTCGGGACGGTCGTCGGTAGCACGATTCTGTATTTCACTACTGGACAGCCCGTACGTCTCGTGTGACAACCCACCGACGGTGGTGCAACCGACTCCCCACACCGGCGTCGACTCTTCCGTAGGGGTTCATCCGGCCCGATCGGGACCCGTGTCATCTGTGTCCCCGCTACCGGTCTCCGATCCGGATCTGCGACCCCGTTCGGGGGCCGACTCGCCTGCACTGGTCGACGAAGATCGTGCGTACCCGCGATTCTCGAGACAGGTTCGCATCTCGGATACGGTGTCGTGTTTGTGTAGTCGCGTCGGAGTGTCACAGTAGTATGTGGTCCCGTCGTATCGGAGCACGACCTCGTGAACGTCGCCGAGAAACTCCGTCTCGACCACGACACGACGGCCCTCTTGGATCGACGTGAGCAGCTCGTCGGCAGTTCTGACACCGGCCTCGACGACGAGTCGATCGCGGTCTGTCACTCGTTGACCACCGCGGTGTCGAACTCGGGGGTGTCTGTGTCGCGGTCGGCTACTGCCACGCCGGCCGCACAGATCGGGTGCTCGAAGGCATGTTCGTAGACCGTTCGTGCGGCGGTCTGTGCGTCGGTGGCCTCGAGCGAGAACGGCGCTGGATCGGTACGCTCGTAGGTCGCGACGAGCGTCGGCTCCGTGACTCGCTCGACCACGAGCCCGTCTCGACGGACGATACCGATGTACGCCGCCGGCTCGGCTGTTTCGTCCGCAGACGTGCGTGACTGCCCGGTCGATTCCGTCCCGATCACACCCGCGATCCGCGGCGTATCGTAGTCGTCTTTCTCGAAATCCAGTGCCAGTAGCGCCGTCGCCAGTGCATCCCGTGCCGGGTAGCCCAGCGACAGCTTCTCCGCGACGGGGTCGACGTGCGAGCCGTTTCCGAGCACTGTCCCACGATCGGTCAGCCGAACGCAGTTGTACGAGACGTACGGGTTGTCGGTTTCGTCTGCGGCGGCGGTCGGAGCGACCGTCACCTGCCCGCCGCGCTTGATTGCCTGTCGGTTCGGGAACGATCGTGAGGAGACCCGATAGGCGCCGACCGTCGGTGCAATCACGACGAATCGCCCAACGTACATACCGACAGGTGGTGTGTCTACCGGCATGTAGGTGTCGGTGATCTGTACGGCGACGGACGACCCGATCTCCGGCTGGGCTGAGCCGCGACCGTACTCTCGTGACTCCATCAGTTCCGAGCAGGACGCTGTCCAGAGAGACGACGGGCCAGCGCAGCGAGCCCCACCGAGCCGACCGCGAGGACTCCGACGGTTCCGAGCAGTATCTGTGTCGTCAGTGCCGGTGCCGACGCGGCGAGTGCGACAAACTGTCGGACGTCGAATACGACGACGAGCGCGGCTCCGAGCACGTCGAAGCCCAGATCTTCGATCGTGTCCCGTCGTCCGTAGTGAACTAACACCGGCTCGAGCCCGGTCGCTTCGCCCAGCTCCCGAGCCACGAGTTCGATCAGCTCCCAGAACCCTCCCGCAAGAAGCGTGAGCGCGACTGTGATCGCTCCGACGGCCGGTCGCGAATCGGCGACGCCAGCCTGGGCCGTCGCCACGAGCACCGCCGCGTACAACAGCGCAGCCACCAGCGCCGCCGAGACGGTGTGGGTGAGACTGTCCCACCACACGATCCGATCGTACGGGCCGACCATTCCAAACGAGTGCAACAGCCCGGCCACGGCGAGCCACGCGGGAAGCACGGACCCGAACGCGACCGCTCGACCGAGCGCCGACGCGGCCGACGCGATCGCGAACGGGAGTGCGACGACCGCCAACGAGACGAGGGTGTTGACGACCGCCGGAGCGTTTCTCTGGCGAACGCTCACGCCCAAGACGACACACAGTCCGGCCAGAGAGACGATCATCACGACCGCGAACGGATCGGTCACGATCCGCGTTCACCCGGCGAGTCAATAACCGTTCCCCGTCCGCGTCGCTTGCCGTCATATTCCTCGCCGCGTTTGTCGGCGCTAGTCGGCGTCTCCGCCGCCGCCAGTCCGGGTGCGGTACCGCTCGGGGACGTACGGAATCACGCTGGCCGGAAGCCGGGCGACGATCCGGGCCGCCCACGTCGCGAGCACGCGCCGAAGGGCCGCGTAGACGACACCCACGACAACCGCGCTGACGACCACCCAGCGAAACGGGCCTGCGAGCCCGTAGAAAAGCGGCACGGCGAGTACGACCGACGCTGCGACATCCGCCGGCGCGCCGTCGTAGGGGACGACTCGCCGGGGCGCCAGCCACCTGTCACGGTAGTGATCGTAGACCGCACGCTCTGACGTACCTCGCCAGGGGCGCAGTTCCAACCCGGCGCCCAAGATGTCGGTCAGGCAGTGTAGCGCCGCCCCGAGCAGCACTGCTGCGGCGCCGACCGTCGCGGCCGTCGGGAGTAGTACCGCCACCGCGGTCGCTAGTACCGCTACCGCGCTGTAGTACACCGGGAAATGAAGCGTCTTCCGGTGCCCTGCGTACAGGTCAAGATCGGGCACGACGCTTCCGACGAGCCCCGCTGCCAGCGCCACCGTCGCGTATTCCGGGGCGACCGCTGCGAGCGGCAGCACGATCGCCAGTCCCGACAGGACGTGGGTCGGCAGCATCATACTGTCCTATTATAAAGGACAGAATTATTTGAGTCTGTCGGCAACGGGGCCGTGCCCGTCGCTCGCCGCGGGGATCCGTGCCCACCCGACTCGAGTGGCTCATCCGGCTCGATCGGCCGGGTCACCGTCGGTCCGGTTCGGTTCCGTTCGGTTCTCGGTCCGGGAACGGCACTGGGATCGGTCCTGGAACTGTGACAGTCGACGTATCGGAGCCTGCTACCGATCGTCGAGATATTCGAGGACCCCTGCGACGTTCAGTCGCTCTTCTGCCCGAGCGTGAGCCGGCCCCCAGGCCTCGATCGTATCGGCCCGCTCGGCGAAGTACTCCATGACCGCCGCGTCGCGTTCCTGTTCTGTCCGCACCCGGGCGACGGTCTCGACCCACGACTCGAGCAGCTCCGCGTACGCCCCGAGCTGTCCGTCGGGCTCGACGGCGCCGAAGTGGCTGTAGTACAGCGCGGTCGGATTGAGCTCGGCGATCATCTCGACGTCCGCGACTGCCTGTTCGAGATCGAAATCCGGCGGCGGCGTCGCGTACTGTGGCCCAGCGAGCTCGGGCGTGACGATGCCCGCCGCGTCGCCGGTGAACACGCCGCCGGTGGCAGTGTCCTGGAACACTGCCTGGTGGAAGGCGTGCCCTGGCGCGGCGTGAGCGACCAGCGTGTGATCGCCCAGATCGACGGTCGCGCCGTCGCCGACCCCGACGACCCGCTCGTCTGGGACCGGGCGCGGCTCGACGTAGTAGTCGATACGCTCGTCGATAACCGCTTTCGTCCCCTCCCACAGCGGTTCGGGATCGACCAGAAACTGCGCTCCCGGCGCTGGCACGTACACGTCGGCGTTCGGGCAGGCGGCTGTGAGCGCGCCGACGCCGCCGGCGTGATCCAAGTGGACGTGTGTGACGACGATCGCGGCGAGTCCCTCGGGAGCGATCCCGAGCTGTTCGAGTGCCCGGAGAATCCGGTCGGTGTTCGTCCCGAGACCGGTCTCGATCACCGCCGGACGCTCGGCGTCGAGAACGTATACGGCGCCGTACTCGGGTGTGTCGTACAGCCCCATGTCGACGTAGTACAGATCGGCGCTGTCGCCGGCGGTCACCTCTCGAAGCTCCATGCAGTCGCCTCGGTCGGGAGTGACAAAGCGTTCACGACCGAACACGGCCCGACCGGATCGCGGGGACCGGGAGCGATACGGTTTTGCCGCCGGACGAAAAACTCGGAGCATGCTCAGCAGGCAGTTCGTCCGCGAGAATCCCGACGCCGTCCGGGAGGCACTCGAGCTCCGCAACACGGAGTTCGATCTCGACGGCCTCCTCGAGATCGACCGGCAGTGGCGCGAGCACAAGTCCCGCGGCGACGACCTGCGTCAGCAGCGCAACGAGATCAGCAGCCGGATCGGCGAGCTCAAACGCGAGGGCGACGAGGAGGCTGCTCAGGCGGCGATCGAGCGCTCACAGCAGCTCAAAGACGAGATCGAATCCGTCGAGGCCGAGGCCGAACGACTCGAGGCCGAGCTCGAGAGCCGGCTGCTCGAGCTGCCGAACGTCCCACAGGAGGTCGTTCCGCCGGGTGCGGACGAACAGGACAACCAGGAGGTCCGTCGGGTCGGGATCGAAGACGCGAGCCTGCCAGCGGAGGTGAGCCCACACTACGAGCTGGGCGAACAGCTCGGCATCCTCGATTTCGAGCGCGGCGCGAAGGTCGCCGGCGGGGGATTTTATTTTCTGCGGGGCGACGGCGCACGGCTCGAACACGCCCTGATCCAGTTCATGCGGGATCTCCACCGAGAACAAGAGTACACCGAGGTGTTTCCCCCGATTCCCGTCTCGAGCCGGTCGATGACCGGAACCGGCCAGCTCCCGAAGTTCAGCGCCGACGCCTACCGGATCGGCGGCCACAACGACGAGCCCTACGACGACGACGATCTATGGCTCTGTCCGACCGCCGAGGTGCCGGTCACGAACATGTACCGCGACGAGATCCTGCTGGCCGAGGACCTGCCGATCAAACACCAGGCCTACACGCCGAACTTCCGGCGCGAGGCCGGCGAGCACGGTACCGAGACCCGCGGGCTCGGACGCCTCCACCAGTTCAACAAAGTCGAGCTCGTGAACTTCGTCGAGCCAGACCGGAGCGACGAGCGTCTGGAGGAGCTGGTCGGAGAGGCCGAAACGGTCCTGCAGAAGCTCGGACTGCCCTACCGGGTGGTGCTGTTGTGCGGGGGCGATCTCACCTTCGCCTCCGCAAAGACCTACGACATCGAGGTGTGGGCCCCGGCAGACGACATGCCCCACGGACCGGATCGGGGCGGCCGGTGGCTCGAGGTCTCGAGTGCCTCGAACTTCGAGGCGTTCCAGGCCCGCCGGATCGGGTTGCGGTACCGGCCAGAGCGCCACGAGTCTGCGGAGTACCTCCACACGCTCAACGCCTCGGGGACCGCACTGCCGCGGCTGATGATCGCGCTGCTCGAACACTACCAGAACCCAGACGGGACCGTCACGGTTCCCGAGCCGCTGCGTCCGTACATGGGCGGTCAGGAGCTGATCGAGGGTCACGATCCAGTCGGCGAGGCCGCCGTCGGTGCCGGCGAGCGCGAGTGACGCTGCCACGCCTATCGCGTGGCGAGCGCGTAGACCAGCAGGATAATCGGAAACACGATCAGCGATGCGATCCGCAACTCGGTGTCGGAAATCGTCCCGCGGGCGTTGAGCAGGAAGCTAAACAGGAGAAACACGGCCCCAGCAGC
>OBKM01001299.1_pt1 | contig 10289 bp, 9 predicted proteins | sample 1519691 | NCBI WGS metagenome assembly OBKM01 (sample SAMEA37050418, study PRJEB22526) | metagenome | biome: saline pan; feature: lake; material: water | place: Egypt | collected 2015 | depth 0.5 m
GCAGCGAGGTAGGCCACTAAATCAAAGGAGTTGAAGCGGGAAGATTCGGTTGCCTATGACACAAATCTCCCGCTTCATCGGGGAAGTTGTGCCGGTTGCTCAAAGAGTGGGTCGTGTTGCGACGCGACCGTGGGGCTTCCTGGTTCTGCGACGCGCTTTTTCACGGACGGTCGGCTTACGCCGACAGTCCGCGCAGGGAGCGCAGTCTCCGCAGGCGTCGATTTGGAGTGACCCACTCCGACTCGGTGGTGACGGCGGAATCTGTCTCGACCGTCCTTCTTGTCGGACGCTAAGCCGAGACGATGAGGAGTTGCCATCACGGTTCCAGCCGTCGGCTGGCACCGTTATAACTTCATGGAACAGAGTGCAAGCAGCTCTGTGACGGCGCTGTATCCCCTCCCTACTGCGTCCTCAGAACGCGAAGCGTTCTGCTGTGCGACGGAGAGCTTGCTCTCGTTACCGCTGTGTGTCCGCTATGTGGACTGCGCTGCTCGTTGAGGAAGGGGGCTTAGCGCCTCAGTTCAGCTAAAATTCTGTAATCGGCTGCCCCGTTGTATCATTGGCCACGGCGTGTACCGATCTTCGAGTAGATGGGCGGCCACGCGCTGCGTGTGAGGGCTCATCGTCTCGGTGAGCCACCGCGTACCCCGCGGTGTGTGGAGCAGACGCCGACCGGTAGTACGACCGGTTCTGGTTTGTCGATGCCTGCGTCGGGGCGCCGTCGACTACTCATCTGAACGCCCGGGCCTGGCACACCGTCTGCTCGGCCAGATCGGAGAGCTTGGGCCGGTGTAACGAGATGACGCCCGTATCCACCCGGTCGTCTAGTGGATCGGTCCATCTGGCGGGGATCTCACTGGCGCCTGTCATGCACCCGAGCACCGACCCAAGCGTTGCACCGTGTGAGTCGGTGTCGAAGCCAGCCTGGACTGCAAGGCCCAATGACTCCGTGAAGTCGGCGTTGCCCCAGAGGAGGCCAATCGTGAGAATCTGGGCGTTGCTGATCGTGTGAACCCAGTCGAACTGCTCGTCTTCGTTCCACCAGTCATGAACTGCCTCAACGGCCGCGGTATAGGACAGTCGGTCCGCGTACATGGCGATGATCGCACTGATCCCTTCGGCGAAGCGTGACTCTGCCGGGATCTCCGCCAGCGCACGGTCGACGAGTTCGACGGGATCCGAATAAAACGGGGCAGCGGCGATGAGCGCGGCCGCCCACATCGCGCCGTAGACACCGTTTTTGGTGTGGCTAACGGTGGCGTCACGGTAGGCAAGCTCCGCAGCCCGTTCCGGATCCCCAAGCGCGAGATACCCCCACGGATCGGCCCGGATCATCGCCCCGATGTGTTCCCGGTAGGGATTCCGGTAAACGCCAGAGTCCGGTGGCAACACCTGACACAGTAGGTTCCGGTACGCGATCCGTTCGGCCGTGTAGGTTCTCAACGCGGGGAGGTTCCGAAGCCAGACGTTTGCGACGTCGAGTGCTGCGAAGTCTTCGCCGTGGCGCTTTGCCACCTCGAGGCCAGCGATCATGTAGTCGACATCGTCGTCGACCGGCAGGCCCGAGACGTCGGTAATGAACGTGCTTTCGTCGGCGGTAGTGGATTCGATGTTCTGGTAGATGTCGTATGTTTCCGCGACCGAATCCGTGACCGCCGAGTGCATGTATTCGGAGAGTGGATACTGGTCACTCGCTTGCAGGAAGCCGAGGATACGCTCTCGTGACCACCCCTGGACGGGATTGCCGAGCAAACAACCAGCGACCGAGCCAAGCCAGCCGCCGTAGATGGTGTCGTACGGATCCGCAAGCGCCGAAGGTCCCGCATCGAGCTGTCGCGGGGCCGCTGGGCGGGCCGCCTGGATGGCAGACAGGCCGGTTGGCTCGTCGTACTCGAAATCAGGCCGTTGGGGCAGATCACGAGTCGTCTCGAACAGCGCATCGACCGCCGCCGGTGACGGTGTCTCAGTCCCCAACACGGCATCGAACTGTTCGGCAGCGGAGGAGAGATCGCGTCCTTCGGCCAGACACTGCCGTTTTTCGTAACGGACCGTCTGCTGGTTGGGTGTCAAAAAGAGTGGCTCGGGGAGGCCGTCCTCCGGATACTCTTCCAACAGCGGATTCGAATACGCTGTGGGCATGCCTTGTGATACCACCCGCGGGGTATAAGTCTTCGATCCTCATCCGCTTCTCATCCGCTTCTCACCCGCTTCTCATCCGCTTCTCACCCGCTTTTCACCTTCTCTTCACTCGATCCGGCGGACCAGATCACCGACGGTCACGACGTCGTCGAGGCCAACGGCCTGTCCCACACGGGCCGGTACCGGTGGCGTCAGTCCGGTCGCGGCCATCGCGGCGTCGTCACTGAAAACCGCCCGCGGTGGGCCATCGGCGACAACGGTGCCATCGGCGAGTGCAAGCACCCGGTCGGCGTAACGGCACGCAAACTCGACGTCGTGGGTGACACAGACCACGAGGCGACCCGCTTCGGTGAGGTCTTCGATCACGTCGCCGATGATCTGTCTGCCAGCGGCGTCCTGTTCCCCGGTTGGCTCGTCCATCACCACGATCGGGGTATCCATCGCGAGTACACTCGCGAGGGCAACGCGTTTGCGGCGGGCCCGCCCTAGCTCGTGGGTATCCGTGTCCCGGCAGTCCTCTAGCCCGACCTGTTTGAGCGCCATCTCGACGTGGGAATCGGTGTCCGCACGCCCAAGATTCTCCGGGCCAAAGCGGACTTCCTCGGCGACGGTCGGTCGGAACAGCTGGTCATCCGGGTCCTGAAAGACGAAGCCGACATCGCGGGCGAGGGTGTGAACCGGCGCTTCGGTGGTGTTGACCCCACAGATGCGCACACGCCCGCGAGTTGGCTCCAAAAGCCCGTTGAGGTGTTTGACGAGTGTTGTCTTGCCGGCGCCGTTGTGGCCGAGAACGGCGACACAGCCAGCGTCCATCGTCACCGAAACGCCATCGAGGGCTGTCACGCCGCCGTCGTAAACGTACTCGAGATCCTCGATCCGGACACGGGGGGCCGTTGTTGCCGGTGTCGCCGCCTGGCCGCCGTCTCTGGTCACTGTGGAGACGCTTTCGGCGTACTGTGTGATCTCTCCGGCGGCCGCCTCGGCGGTCAGGGGCAGTGGGCGCTTTTCGGGAACGGTCCCCTGGTCTCGTAGCGCCCGGCCGATGCGGATCGTCGGGGGGACCCGGATGTGGTCTCGAATAGAACTGTCCGCGAGGACCTCTTCCGGTGGCCCGCGGCGACGGACCGCTCCGTCCTCGAAGACCACCAGCCGGTCGGCCCGCGGCGCCAGTGACTGGAGGTCTTGGCTGACGATAATAACAGTGTATCCGTCTGCCCGGAGACGGTCGATCACCTCAAAAACGCTCCGCGTACCCTCGGGGTCAAGCTGTGAGGTCGGTTCGTCGAAGACCAAGATGTCTGGATTGAAGGCCAGCACACTTGCAATGGCGACACGCTGCAGCTGGCCGCCGGACAGCGACCGGGGTTGTCGGTCTGCCAACGACTCGCTGTCGACGGTCCTGAGGGCGCTTTTCGCCCGGGGCGCGAGGTCGTCGTGGGCAACGTTGCGTTGTTCGAGGCCGAAGGCGACCTCTTCAAGGACCGAGGTTGCTGCACCGGTCAGCTGATCGAACGGATTCTCGAAGACGAAGCCCACGGTGTCACCGAGGGCCCCGATGCCCGCCGCCGGTGCGTCGGTGCCGGCGACACGGACTGATCCCTCGAACCGTCCATCAAAGAAGTTCGGCACGAAGGCAGGGATCAGTCGGCAGAACGTGGTCTTTCCCGATTCGGCGGGACCCGTGACGCCAAGCAACTCCCCCTCTTCGACGGACACCGACACATCACGCAGGCCTGCCTGCGAGCCGGCCTCGTACACGAACGTGACGCTGTCAATGTCGATCTGTGTCATAGGAGATTCCAGACAACAAGCGCCCCCACCCCGGCGATGCCGAGGAGACGAACGGAGTGATCGAGGCGGCTCTCCGTCGGTGCGTAAAGCGAACTGCGAGGACCTGGCATCGAAAACCCGCGGGCCTCAAGAGCCAACGACCGGGTCTGTGTTGAGACCAGTGCACCGATCACGAGCGGGCTGAGCAGGGCCACCAGGGCCCGAAGCCGGTGACGCAAGGATCCACCGGTCCGCAGTCCACGGGACCGCTGGGCAGCCAGGATCCGTCTCCCACGGGCCTGTAGATCGGGGATCAACTGGAGGGCCGTCACGAAGACGTATCCCAGTTTGTAGGGCACCCCGTTCTGGTAGAGGGCCACTGCGAGTCGCTTGGGGTGGGTAACGGTCACGAACAAGAGTCCGGCCAGGACGAACACGGCGAGGATCCCGAAAAACGCGGCCCCGGAAAACAGTCCTGACCGCCAGATCGTGACCGGTCCCAGGCTGGCGGCGACGGTGCCATCACCCTCAACGACGAGACCCTGAATAACGAGCAGTCCCACGAGCAACGGGGCGAGAATCGGGAGACTGGCCCTGAGCACGGCCGTCCCGACGCCAGCAGACACCGCCCCGGCGAGGAGGACCACAGCCATGATGGCCCGCAACTCGACTGTGGCGAGGTAGCCCCCCACGACGAAACAGGCCACGAGAACAACTTTCGTCACCGGGTGGAGTCCGTGAAGGCGGCTGTCCCCAGGGTGATACGAGGCCGGTCCGTCAACCATCGTGACAGAGGGAAGGTCGTGAAACTACTGTGGGGCGGTTCATGACACGTCGACTAGCCTGGTGTCTAAGGACGATCAGTCGCCAAACAGTCCCCGGTCTAGAATCCGGACATCGGTGTTGGGACGGTACCGCCCGGGCACCCGCGTCGCGATCACGGCTGCCAACACCGCGGTCAGAATCTTGTCGATTGGCTCGACGACCAGCGTCTGTCCGACGACAGCCTGCCAGATCTCGGCCCCGGTTCCGGCGAAAAACGCCGTCACGGCGTCTGACCCGGTGCCGGTGACACCACCGAATGCAAGGACAGTGATGGGGGCACCCATGACGATCGAAATGACGGCGACGACAACCCCCACCACGGCGACACGCCAGAGCTGGCGAAACCAGCCGTACATCGCCATGTATCCCGCGGCGAGGCCAAATGCGATCTGGAGTGGTGTGTAAGCCCAGAACGTCGGATTGACGACGAAGCCTTGCGCGACGTTGACGAAGAGCCCGGTAACTGCGGCCGCCCATGGACCGACGAGTAAGGCCACGAGCATGACACCCAGGGCGTCCATGTACAAAAACGGTACCCGGACAGCGTTGACGACAAAGGCCGCTACGACACTGATTGCGATTCCGACGGGGATCAGCACCCACGCCTGTGTTGTGAATTCATTGCGAATCGAAGCTAGCAGTCCCGTCTCAGTCCGTTGTGCCATAATGAGTTTCCTCCCGTGTTCGGTCAAGCCGAGGAGTGTAGACAGATGGGGTTGGACCTAAAAAAACGTTCTCATTTTCACGATTGTCCGTGATGGAACCCACGCGTGGGCCTTTGAGTCGTCCTCACCACAGGGGCCGACCGGTGACTGCAGCGTGTGGTCAATGCATCCGCTCGCGGGTCGCCGCGAGGGTTGGAATGGCCCGCTGTGCCCCTTCTGTGGTGGTCGCCAGTGCTGCTGCCGTTGTCGCGGTACGGACCGCCTGCTCCAAGGCCGCCCCGGCTGCGATCCGGGCCCCGAGGTAGCCGTTGAAGACGTCCCCGGCACCGGTCGTATCCACCGGTGTCACCGGTGGCGGTGATACCTCGAAGCCGCGGCCATCGACCGGTGAGACGACGACCGGATCCGGCCCGTTTGTCTGGACAACAGTCCCTTCGAAGGTCTCCAACGGTCCCGCCACTGCGTTTGCCTCGTAAGCGTTTGGGATCACGATGTCGACGGCTCCATGGCGAATGAGTGGTTCGACGTCGGCGACCGGTGCCGGATCAAGGATCACTGTCGGCCCCCCCGGACTGTCGGCGAGGTGATCCAGCAGCGTGACACCGGCCGTGGTGGGAATTTCGTTTTGTAGGAGTAGACAGTCGGCATTTGCGACGGCCCCCAGACGACGGCTGACGTAAGCCTCGTCAACCCGGCCATTTGCTCCCTCCACGATCGCAATGCGACTGTCGGAACCGTCAGTCAGGAACACGTAGGCCTTACCGGTCTCACAGTCAGCACGGCCGACACCGTCGACAACCACACCGCGGTCCGCTAATGTTGATAACACGGCGTGGTCCTCGGCGTCGACACCGATTTTCCCGTAAAAGGCCGTCTCCGCACCGGCGGCTGCCGCTGCCACCGACTGATTTGCCCCCTTCCCCCCGATGAACGTCGCCTCAAGATACGCTTCGATATCATCGGGGACTGCCCCGACTGCGACAGTCTCACCCGGGGCCGGAAACCAGTCGTGTTGGTCGGCAAGCGTCTCAACCGCATCGGCCGACAGCGTTCCGGTTCGGTCGACGTTTACGCTTCCGAAGCTGACGACAGCGGGCATCTCAGTCGTAGAAAACGGAAGTGTACACAAAACCGTATCCATTGGACCTGATCGGGGAAACGCCCCCAGCCCCCGGTTCAGGATACCTTGCTTCGCAGGTACGCGGAGATGCCTTCACTCGTGAGCACGACGATCAGGATCGCGATCAGAATCGTCAACGCGGCATCCCACCGGAAGAAGTCTAAGACTGCGGTAAGCTCGGCACCGATACCGCCTGCGCCGACGAAGCCGATCACCGTCGACGAGCGAACGTTGATGTCCCAGCGGTGGGTAGTAATCCCGACGAAGGCTGGCTTGACCTGCGGGACGACCCCGTACAGCAGGGTGTGAAGCCCCGTTCCACCGGCCGCACGGATCGCTTCGACCTGTGCCGGATCGATCTCTTCGATTGCCTCCGCGAGTAGTTTACCGATGAAGCCAACCGAGCGAATACCAATGGCGACTACACCCGCCAGGGCTCCCGGACCGAGGATGACCACTAACACAAGCGCCCAGATGATGACGCTCACCGAACGCGTGAAAGTAACGATGAATTTCCCCAGGAGGTAGGTGAAGCGGTTTGGTGAGGTGTTCTCCGCGGCGAGGTAGGCAACCGGAACCGACAGCAGTACCGACAAGCCTGTCCCGAGAACCGCGATGTTGATAGTCTCGATCATCGGATCGATGATCTCGACACTGTAGCCGACGTCTGGAGGATACATCCGCATCAGAAGATCCTCGACCTCCGCGGGTGCCGTGAGAACGAACTCATACCGTATCTCGAGGGCCTGCCAAGCCCACGCGAAGACGACGAAGGCGACCAGCAAGGCCAGGAACCGGAGCAGTCGTTCTCGACGCGTATGATGCTCCCAGACGGTCTCTGGTGTCGTCGTACTCATTATTGGGCCCTCCGTCTGAGTGTCGTGCTCACCAGTTCACCCGCGAAGACGATGGCGACGATGGCGAGGATGATCGCAAATGAGAAACCGTACTGGAAGCGGTCGAAGGATGTTAACAGTACCTGGCCGATGCCACCGGCACCGACGATGCCGATGATACTCGCCGCCCGGATGTTGATATCCCATCGGTAGATCGTCAGCCCGATGATGCGTGGCATCACCTGCGGAATGACACCGAGGACGATCACCTGCAGGGGGCCGCCACCGGCCGCTCTAATCGCGTCAAGTTGGCCCTCATCGATGTCCTCCAAGTCCTCCGCTAGAAGCTTCGAGTAGAAGCCGACCGTCCCGAATACGAGCGTGACGACACCCGCGAAGGGCCCGAATCCGAAGGCCTTCACCGCGATAATTGCGAAAACGAGCTCGTGGAAAGACCGTGAGAAGGTGATCATTCCCCGCCCGACCAGGTAGCTCAGGAGTGGCGACACGTTCCGGGCCGCCAGAAAGGCCACCGGTAAGGCGACGATCACGCCTAAGACCGTTGCTACGATGGACATCGCAAAGGTCTCGACGATCCCCTCGACAATCAGCGAAAGCTCTCGCTGGCCGACCCCCTGGAGGGTCACCATCTCCACGATCAGGGCCTGGCCGTCCTCAAGGCCGATCAACAGCCGCTCTAGCGAAATCCGCAGCTGCCAGGCGTTCCAGCCGACGAACACCACAACCAGCACGTAGACGGCCCACTTGATCCGGCGACTCGGGAACACCGTCGGTGGTTGCCAGACGCGACCACTCGGTTCTGGTTGTGACATCGTTATCCCCGCGGGATATCAGGACCCGGATTGAGTCCAGGTGAGTTTTCACTCGTCTCCTCGACGCTGCTATCAAGTGGTGGTCGTTGTTCACCGTCCCGATAGATAATATCCTCCGCGCGGTCGTCGAGCTCGGCCGGCGTTCCTTCGAAGACGATTTCGCCGCCAGACAGGCCCAGAATCCGATCGGCGTACTTCCGTGCCAAACCCACCTCGTGGATGTTGATGAGCACCGGAATGTTTTCGTCGGCAGCGATCTCAGTGAGCAGGTCCATGACGTCCCGCGAGGTATCAGGGTCCAGACTGCTTGTGGGTTCGTCGACGAGGAGGATCTTCGGGCGCTGAAGAATCGCCCTCGCGATGCCGACACGCTGGCGTTGCCCGCCGGAGAGCTCGTCGGCTCGGTCGTTCTCGTGGCCGCTCAGACCAACGCGGTCTAAAACCTCGTAGGCCCGGTCGATATCCTCCTGTGGGAACTTCCGACGGAAGGCCTGCCACGCGCTGAGGTACCCCACCCGCCCCGAGAGGACGTTTTCCATCACGGTAAGTCGCTCGACTAAGTTGTACTCCTGGAAGATCATCCCCATGTCACGACGGGCTGCCCGGAGGTCGTCTCCCGAGAGCCCAGTGATCTCCGTCTCTTTGAGCCAGATCTCGCCACCCGTTGGCTCTGTGAGCCGGTTGATACACCGGATCAGCGTGCTCTTGCCGGCGCCGCTGGGACCAATGATGGAGACGGTTTCGCTGCCAGTGACTCGCATCGAAACCCCACGCAAGGCCTCTTCGCCGCTGTCGTAGACCTTCTCGAGATTGGAGACATCAAGCATTTTGAATGCGATTATGCTCAGGGGTATTTATACTCCCGCGGTGTCGCCACAGATCACGATGGAATTGGACCGCCGCCGGCTCATCAGTCTAGTTCCTCCTCGGTGTACTCGAGTCCCTGTTCCTGATGAACCTGCAACACCGGATCGTAGTGGGTCGCGTAGTCGATCTCCGCGAATGAGTCGTAGCCTTGCTGTTCGAACAGGCCGGTGTCAGCGTAATCGTAGTCGAACAGTGCCGTTTCGATTCCATCTCTGACTTCCGGCAGCAGGTTATTGAGATAACAGATCGGGCCAAGCGGCCGCGCGAACGGCCCCGCCCAGATCACCTTCAGCTCTTCTGGATCGAGCTCGTCACGATCGGTCAGAATCGGGACAATCGGACCGGCCGTTGGCCCCGCATCAAAGTCCCCGCGTGCGATGCCTTGGATGCTCTGCGCGTGCCCGCCGGAGAAGACGATCTCGTAGTCTTCCCCAGGCACGATCCCTTCACGGTTCTGGAGGAACACTGTCGGCTCAAGGTGCCCGGATCCGGAGGTTGGTTCTGTGTGCGCGATTTCACGACCGACTAGGTCGTCGACGGTGTTGATCTCGTCGTTATCGATCTGGGTGCTGATCCACAGCCGGTTCCCGAAGGTGCCCTCGCCAAATGGCATCGCGAACGGAATCGCGTCCGTCAGGTTGACGACGAAGGGAAGATTACCCGCACCGATCCGTGAGATGTGGAGCCGTTCGGACCGAAATGCCTCGGTCATCGCGGAGTAAGAGTCGATGATCTCGAGTTCCACTTCCCGGTCGGTTTCCGCTTCGATGTTCTCCTGCACCGACGTTAGTGCATCCTCATAGACTGCCGGATCGGCATCCGGCGTCCAGGCGAGCACCAGCGGATCGTAGTCGACGAACTCCTCGGCCGCCTCCGGCTGTGTGGGAGCATCGCCGTACCGTGGCTCGTCGCGTGGTTCGAAGTTCTGGTCAAGCTCCTCGATACTGGCTTCGTCGAAACCGGCCTCCATCAGCCTGGTTGCTGGCTGTGGCCACTCCGGGTCCGACGGGTCAAACTCCGGAAAGTCTTGTTCGCCCGCTGTGCCTCCGGTCTCGCCGACGCCATCAGCACAGCCCGCGAGTGCGCCGGTCCCGGCGACAAGACCCGCCTGCAGCAGTTGACGTCGCGTCTGCTCCGTTGGTGAACTGTTGTCTGACATGGGTAACGCTGTGATTGGTCCCGATAGATTGAGTGTAAAAAAAGGATGCTAATTGTACTATTTAGCCCCCACCAC